>ERZ773359.4207-NODE-4207-length-15393-cov-22.058939_pt1 | contig 15393 bp, 15 predicted proteins | sample MGYA00374955_ERZ773359 | MGnify/ENA primary metagenome ERZ773359 (study PRJEB29098, sample SAMN04486028) | biogas fermenter metagenome | study: EMG produced TPA metagenomics assembly of the Biogas fermentation microbial communities from Germany - Plant 4 DNA1... | reverse complement strand
AAGGCTGTAGACATAGTTTTCGATGGTAAAACTATACTTTAAATGTTTCCTGCTACCGGACGTGAGCGGACTTTCGCCGCCAAGTTATCGTGGTCACACAAAACAGCGCAGCAGACAGGATCATCTTTATCCCGCCGGCCGCGCTGAATTTATGCTGATTAACTCTCTTCTTTGTATGCGCGTACCGCTTCATTTATCTTATCATAAATTGATTTCTGTATACTATCAATATTTGCTCTATAATATGATGCTACCTCTGCTTTAGAGTCTGAATAAAGGAATTGCATCATGTTATATGAAAACGGATTGTATGCGCCATATATAAAGCCCGCATCGTAACGCGCAGTATCGAAAAGTATCTCCAGCACCGCTTCCGATTCGTTATCTCGGATATACTTGCCTGTTAATGCTACATCAAAATATGCGGGGCGATATATCTTGCGTGAGTAGTGATTGAGCAGTTCCGCCGTCTTTCCGACAAGCTCAATATCCTTGACCGAACGGGGAACAAGCAGGTAATATGAGCCGGCCAATGAGACATAATTTTTCTGATTCTCATCATATTTCGGTATGGGAAGTACACCGAAATCAACTTCCATAGTACGCAATTGTTCAAGCTCGTCGGTTGAAGTATCGCTGAAAAGCGTATGTCCGTCGGCGAAATCCATCTGCAGTTCTGCAGCATCGCGCCAGTGATATGTATACACGCTGTCTTTCGCAAAGAAATCACGAAGCTTTGAGATAAGATTCACAATCTTCTCATTAAGCGGAGTTATAGTCAGATCGCCGTCTTCGTTAATATAGACAGTGTCCATATCAGCCGCGACGAAAAACTCCTGCAGATTATAGTCACAGTAAAGCGAAAAACCATAATAATCCGCAACGGTAAATTTGCCGTCGCCGTCCACATCGGAAGTTACGGCATTTGAATATTCAATAAATTTATCGAGCGTCCAATTACCTGAAAAAACAACCTCGTTGAAATTCGGTAGATTATAGTCTATCTGTAATTGCTTGTTGTATACAAGACATCTCGAGTTGGCCGGTATATAATCACCGGCCGCTACAAAAAGCACTCCCTGTATCGCAAGGGTCTCATTTAATGTCTGATTCCAGTAATTTTTTGATAAATCTATGTATGGTACATCATTCCAGTCAAACAGCATATTGCCCGTGACCATTTCAAAGATGCCGAGATACCAACTGTTGAGCACAATATCGTATGCTCCGTCTCCCGACATGATGTCGCTTTGTATAAAGCTCGCCCATCTCGCTTCGGTTCCGGGATTAGGTATGCCGATATTGACCAGTTTAATGTTCAGATATTCTTCGACTGCAAGATTTCTGTCAAAGCAGGCGGTTTCGAGTATGTCGCCAGAAGATTCCTCGCAGAAAAAGTATTTATTAGTCGAAAAATCGTCCCATGTTACAAATGTGAAGTCGCGACCCTCGTAGTCGGATTTTTCAATGTCATGCTTATCCACGCCGTCATCCGGTTCGGTGTCCGTCGCTTCTGCGGTATTTGAAGCATGCGAAATGTTTTTGTCGCTCACTTTATCCGAGCATGCGCAAAGAATAAAAGAAAGCATCAGAAAAATAACTGTAATTCGTACTTTCATAACATTTCCTTTTCATATAGTAATATGAAATATTGGTACATTATATTATAAACTCATTTGGGTAATTGTCAATACTTTCATCTATATTTGATAAATATGGCTGAGCCCCCTATTTTCCCTGGCCTCCTGCTGTTCGTTAGATCAAGGCAACACATATAAATGCGATTTTTAGAAAAAAGCAACTCATAAGCTTCCCATTTTATCATACTATGGTAATGAGCTTTTATTACGTTGACGGAGGGCAGCACGAACGGCATGTAAAATGCTCTTTTCACAAGCGGTATTTTCGCAGCAAAATACCGGTTTATATGCTGCAAAATTATCTCAACATCCACTTTTTAAAGCTAAATTATCAAAACATATCAACAGCCGCGATTATCTTTTTCTCGATAACTTATATACTTGTGGCGCTTGCATTCTATCTGGAAAAACGCGCGGCAGAGAGGACATGGTCAAATGGTTAGCGGGAAAAAATAGTCAATACAGTCATCAAAATTTTTATATATCTATCAGCATGCGTCGTGGTTGCTCCGATAATCATAATATCAATAAAATCATTTTCAAGCGGTATAAAGACATATGCCGATTTCTTTTTGTGGAAGCCCCTATATTTGAAGCACTATGTAAATTCAATATTAATATCGGGTGTGGCAGCTTTCGGTTCGGTTACAGTTGCCGTTCTCGCGGCGTATGTTTTTGCGAAAAAGAATTTCCCGGGCAAAAACCTGCTATTTTTTCTTTATGTCATCGTCATGATGATGCCGTTTCAGGTCACACTGCTTCTGCTTGTGCTGCTTGACGATACAGGCAAGTATCCGTTCTCAATACTGTTCCGTACAATAACGGAAAGTGATCCCGATATGCTGTTCACTGCGGCGGTTATGGCGCTTATTTTGCCAGCACTTCTATATGCAATCTTCCAGGATGAGCTCGCAGAGGGCTTGAATACGGGAAAGTTTAATTTCACCTATTAAATATCACGTGTTTTCTCTTATCAATTTTTTTAATTCGACTTACATCTCTATCAATCTCAACATTTGATTTGAAAAGAAAAAGGTCGCCTTTCCTACGTCCTTTCGCTTTAAAGAAAGCACGCAGGAATACAGCGACCCATTTGAACAGGCAGAAGCTTGATTGAAACGAAGATGTGCCAAGATAACAAATAATATGAATGTTATAGTCATTCCACCGAGAAGGAATGCAAATAAAAGTAAAGATGAGGAAAAACCGAAACTCCGTGTAGCCGCCTATTGCCGTGTTTCCACCGTTAGCGAGGAGCAAGCAACCGGCTTTAAAACACAGCTCGAGCATTACACTTCATACATAGAGAACCACCCGGACTGAGTGTAACCGTGTCGATATTAATCAAAACCGTCCGATTTTGTCAAACGGAATTTCCGTGAAATCGGGGACAAGCTTTTTGATTTCTGACGTTTCGGTAAGCCTGTAGTCGCCGTTTTCCGCATTTATAAAACCGGGATCATCTTTGCTTGTGAAGATCGGGTTGTTCTCAACGGTACTGTAGTCAAAAACAGATTCTGCAAAGTAGTTGGGGTTCGGTTTATCTGTCAGTATTATATTACCGCTTATAACGCTGTACGCAGGGTTTGTCGGGAAGTTTGGATCATCCCAAGCCTCTTTGTTTTCAAGGTCATCGCGAATTGTTTTGAAAACTGGGTAATGTTCCTCCCACACAGCGCTGTGTATCGGCATCGCATAAAGCAGTTTCCAGGCCATTCCTTCCTTCGTATCGACATGCTGATGACACCAGCCTTTACTTACTACGCCGTCCCGATTTCTGGAATCGTAACTTATGGGAGTAGATGCATCGATGATCAGATTATTTTTGACTATGCAGTGTGCACCGCCGCCGATAAGAAAACCGTTGTGACCGATATGTATAAGTAAATTGCCGTATGCTGTCTGTCCGGAAAGCCCGTCGTCCCAGTAGATACCGCATGGCTTGAATTCATCGCTGCCTATACGCTCAAGAACGTTGTAACGGATAACGGTACCGCGCTGGGTCCAGTCCTGTCCGCTGTAAATAGCGCCTGCATCGTCGGAATGCAGAACGGCATCGTGGATATAGTTATACTCAATGATATGATCGTTGCCGGAGTAGAAAATGGCGGCATGCGGTGTAAATGCCACCTCATTATGAGCGGCTGTGTTTCCAACGCCGTTCAGATGAATACCGCCGGCATAGGTCTGATAAATTTCCGCAAAATGGTGAATGTTGTTATTAAGCACCATGCAGTTTCCGGGGGTGAGCGTCTTGCGGTCGCCACCCGTCATGCTTATGCCAAAACGCCCGGTATGCGAAATCTCACAGTGCTCAACAAGATTTTCCTGTCCGGCAATATCAATGCCGCCGCCTGCGGTATTGTAAACTGAGCAGTCGCGGATTTTCAGGCGATCGCCTTTTGCGGTAATACCGTTTCCTCTGACGTTGCAGACGGAAAATCCTTCAATTGTAATATCCGTGGCACCGTCAATTGTGATAACCGGTTTTGTTGAAAGAGACATCTCGATTTTTGCAGTTACAAGGTCGCCAAGCGGATATATATACAGAATTCCAGTCGTACGGTCAAGATAGTATTCGCCCGGTTCGTCCAGCTCATCAAGGACATTATAAAAGTAATACAGAGCACCGGCACGAGCGCCGTACATCGAGACGAATTTAGGGTAAAAACGGCGATGTTCCGTATCAAAGGTAACCGGCGTTGAACTGTCCGCCCAATCCCAGAAAAAGTATCCGTATGCCCAAATGTTATCGTGTGATTTCCAGGTGCGGACACGCTCGTTATCCTCTTTGCGCATAACATAGCAGCCGCCGCGCTGATTCCGTTTACTGTAGAAATCCCTGAAATAACATTGCGGCGGAAATTCAGCGCAATCGCCGACATCGGCAACATTGTCAAGCCTTAAATACTGTCCCCTATTCGGATATTGCGCCATATGCATGCGTTTTCCGTTGAAAAAGACTTCGGCGGTCACACCCGGGGTGACACCGTCATAAAACCTTGATGTTTCATAAGCGCCCACCGCATGAATTTCGCCCCAGTCGGCGGCGGTCAGCCCGTACTTTTTCAAATCCACACAGACAACATTATCTCGTGCGGAATCATGAAGCCGTTCGCGTATATCGTCGGGAACCGGTTTGAAATCAGAAGGCAACAGGGTGATACCGCCGCTTAAAACGGCACGTTCCCCGTTTGCGCCATGTTCCGATACCATGGTCACCGGAGCATCTTTTCTGCCGCTCATTTCGGAGGTAATATGTAAATTGATGTTTCTAAACTCTCCGGCTCCTACGCGAATCGTGATCGATTTACCCGGTTGCTCACGTCGCAACCGGGCGACTTCTTTCCATGCCTCGAGCAATGCATCGTTTCCGGCGTCTGCAGGAACGTACAGCTCAATATCTGCCTTATAGTCAGGGGTCGTATAGGATCCTTGCTTGCTTAAATAATCCTTGAGAGCCATTATTAATCCTCCGAATCATTTGCCAATTGATGGTAAGGCTGCCTTCTCCTATTATAATACCCGTATCATTTTCTGTCAAATAGTTTTGATGTATACTGTTTAATGTATTTAGCGCTTTATCTTAAGCATTATCCATAAATCCGTTTAACAACTTCAGCTTATTCAGGAACTATGACAAGCCGCTTTTATTCATCTTTGGTATATCCCAAAAATCGGCGGGGGTTTTCTCCCTCAGATGATTTTCAACAGCTCGCCGTCGCCTGCGGAAAGTTCAAAGGTAAGCGTTCCTTCTTTGGCTTCGCCCCAAACGCCCGTTTCCTTATCGAAGCGGGCAATCTTTTTGCCCTTTTCGGGAACGAGGCTGACGGTTTGGGCGGAGACATAATCCTTGTTGGCAACCAGTAGGTTGCCGTTTTCGAAAAAGCCGAGAGTCAGGTAGCCTTCGGCCTTGTTGATACCACCGAAGCCGTTGAAGGCGGTGGTCAGTTCGGATTCGGGTTCTGGCTTGCCGTTATGGAAGACACCCGACGATACGGTGTTTTCCAACTGTTTTCCGACCTGAATCAAACCGTGGTTGATGGCCTGTACATCGTACCAGTGCTGAGTGGGCTTGGTGTCGTTATCAATGCAGGCGTTCTGAAAATTCCAGGAGGGATCGTAAGGACAGGCATAAGTGAAGTAGGACACTCGTTTCGAGCCGTAGGCCATCGACTGCCAGACTTCATATGCGATTTCGGCGCGGGTGAGGTTGCGATAACCTCCATGCTCCACCAGAAGGACAATCAGCATAAAGGGAATATTGGCCTTCAAAGCAGCCTTGCGAATGATTTCGAGGTTGGCGAAAAAGCCGCCGCGGTTGCAGGTTTTGAGGGAGTCGAGATAAATCAGCTTTTCCCGCTCGGAGGCTAAGGAAGACAGTATTTCAGGGTCGGGCTCGGCGTTACTTTTTAGAAAATGATAGTGGTCATAGCTAAGGATGGGCGGCTGAACGATCTCGACAAACTGGTTAACATGTTCTTCATATGTTTCATTTCCCAGCTGCTCCGGAGAGGCATAGTTTGGGAAAAGATTGATATATGCTTCCTTGTCAGGTGCGACCTTCTTTATGATACGGACAATTTCAGCCAGTTTTTTAAATTTTGAAGAATGGGGCTCGTCGATGATATGGATGCTATGAAAGGCGGGGTATTCACGATAATCCTCGCAGAATTCCCGAATCAGCCTTTCCGAGTCGGCGCCTTCTTCAAGTGCTTTCCCAATACGGAAATCATAAACGGTGGCTTTCAGTCCGTATTCGGCAAAATCTTTCAGACGGGCCTTATTGCTTTCGATGTCTTCTTCAGCGAGGGCCAGAGTCATGCCAGCATCTTTGATGTTTTTTAAGATATCGGGAGCATTCCACTGTTCCCCCCGAGGACCATACCAGTAAGTAATTTCAAAATTCATAGCAATACCTCATATTCTCAGGCTAACGGATCTTTCATGCCCCGTTACACCATATAGTCATCAATATTAGGAATTAGAGTTATGGGATGCTTGAAGACAGACACCAACCATTCATGTTGAGGGTTCATGTCAATTAAATAGAGGAATTGATATGTTGAATATCATAGCCGAGAACTTAGAGCGTACAAATGTCTTATTCACAACTGAATCGCTTTTCTTGATGAGTCGATTCACACATGACGGAGTCATGCATGTACATGTCCTAAGCCAGTTTCCCCTGCGTAGTTCCTTCATTTATGCATTTTACCTTTAGTCTAACTCTTGTGAAATAGATTACACCCATTTTCCTGCCAAATATTATACATCTTCGAACTTATTAAGTCCAGAATTAACGAAAAATTTCATAAACAAAATAATTAACCGCCAAAGAAAGAAAGCCTATCGTATAGGTCTAATATTATCGGGAAAAATATGCGAATTTTCACAGTCGTCTACTTTGGAAGAAGTGATAAAAGATTAATAATTTGATTTTTATATATTTCAATCTCGCTCTCTGTGATTTCTTCTGTAAAATCTGTTGGCAATTCTAAAGTTTCATTATAGATATCTATGTAATTTAACGATGGAGCCGGAAAATCGTTAACTCAAATGCTTGATTATATACTGGAACGTGATATTTCGCAGACAAATTACGCGGTGCCAGTAAACGGTGATTATACATATGTTTCAAGCGATTATATAATATCAAACAGATCTTCCGTTAATAAAACGGAAGCTGTAAAATTTCTAAAATTTATTATTACCGAACTATTGATAGGAGAAGAGCTATATACCGGTTCCGAGTATATACAAATGATATATTATCTAAAAAACGTTTCATATGAAACGGCATATATATGGTGGCGGTATGTTAGCACCGACATTACAGTAATGCTCAACTAATTGGTAATAAACACCGTTAACAGTAGAACTATTCATATAATACAAATGAAATATTAAATATAATAATGATGATTACTGAATAAATAAAAATGATAGTTAATACTCGATTTACACAATGATGGAAAGCCTATTTAAGGTATGAATCTCATTTCCAGACCGCCAGTAATAAAACAAGGGTTTCCTGACATTGTAATCTCAAGCTAAACAGCAGAGAGAAGTGATCAATGTCCGGAAACCCTTTATTTGCAGGCATTTTTAGCTCTTTAATTGCGCTCTCGTGATATCATTACTATTGACTCAACGTGGGGCGAATCGAGGGATTTGAAGTCTTCGGACTATTTATATAGTATCTGTTCACGGGCACTCATCAATCTTTTTTAGGTAGTTTTTGAAAACAACACACTCAATGCTAAAAGCAGTCGGCTCGTGGCAATGCCGCTTCATGCTGATATCGTTTCTAAGAGCTTACATATCAAATTAATGTTAAAGCGATAATTTGCCTGCGCTGTCGCGGTCAAGGAAAAGCGCAGCGCTGTCATGCCGGCGGAGTATGCTTGCCGGGCAGGATGTATCTATCGGCCCATTTAAAGCATTGAACACCGCCTCGGCTTTGAGCGCCGACGGAACGGTGACTATTGCCGCAGGGACCTTCATAATCAGCGATATCGTAAGCGTAATCGCATGGGTCGGAACCTCCGCAAGTGTGCCGAAGCAACCGTCGTTGACCTGCTGTTTCCGGCAGGCCTCGTCAAGCTCGACGATTTTAACGCTTTTGGGGTCTTCAAAATCGGCTACCGGAGGGTCGTTAAACGCCATATGCCCATTTTCTCCGATGCCGAGGAAAATCAAATCCGGGGGATATTTTTTCAAAAGCTCCCCATATTCCCTGCAGCGCAGCTCGGAATCCTCTGCACTTGATGTGCCTATATAATAGACTTCCTTAAACGGAACCCGGTCGAAGATATGTTGCTTTAAGTAATTTCCGAACAAAGCCGGGTGGTCGGTATTAAGGCCTATATACTCGTCCTGATGAAAACCCCGCACACGGCTCCAGTCGATGTCTTCACCCACAAGCGTGTCGAGCATTTCATTTTGCGAAGGAGCAGCCGCAAAAATCAGATTTGCTTCCCCTTTTGCGCTTATTGTCTCACGAATTTTTGCTGCCGCAGCCTTCCCAGCCGCAGCTCCCATTTGCGCTCGGTCGGGGTAAACATATACATTCAGTTTTTCCTTGCAAAAGGTAATAACATCGTTACACATGGTCTCCTCCCTTTCCTTTCTCACTCTCTATTTATTATGATTTTATCGCCGTTCCGCAAAATCTTTGTTGCGTTTTTATAGTAAATTTTATCCAGAACTTCTTTCGGCAAGCCCAGGCTTTCGAGAAGGTTGCGATGCCTGCTGTCAAAATAATCTCTGCCATATAAAATACGGTCCTGCCAGGTGACAAGAAATTCTCTTGCAGAGTCATGGTCACGGTCTAATGCGTTAAACCCGGAGCCTGCCGAAATGTCGCAATACAGGTTGGGATACTTTTCGAGCAGCAGCTCTATTTTGCCGGGACGGGTTATGGGGCCTTTGGGGTAAGACTCGGTTTTATAAAGCTCGTCGCCTGAGATATGCGCCCAAAATCCCGGAGCATGCCCGATGAAATTAGTTTCCGGGCAAAGGGCAAGTACCCTTTCAAGCGCCTCGATTCCGCCTCCGTACCAATACGGCCACGGTCCGCCGCCCAGCTCGTAATCGAAATGCATGAGCACGGGGAGACCGTTTTCACCGCACACGCGATACATGCGAACCGCATCGGGGTTGTCATACATCATCCTCAGCTTCAGTTCGCCGCACAGGCTTATGTCGAAAAGGGAAATTGCCGCCCTCAGCCTGTTTATCGCATCGGGATGCCGTGGATCGGGGCAGAACCCGAGCAAAAACCTGTCGGGCACAGCCTCCTTATATGCCACACAGCGCTCAAAAGGTATCGGTATATCCGAAAACGGCGAGAAGGCATACTGAGGCGCATGGTCGTATTCGGTTACAGGAACTTCCCACGATAAAAGGCATGAGATATCTATGCCGTTTTCGTCCATGTTTGCTATGAACTTTTTCGGGCTGTATCCATAATAATCCGCATGGTTATGTATGTCAATTATCATTTTTTCACCTCATTTTGTCGAATTCGCCGATGGTGCTGCCCGCCAATGCGAAATGCCTTCGCATCCTATGAACCGAGACGAGCTTTGTGCGGCAAAAAACTTCTCCTTCATAGCTGCGCGGACTCTATTATGTTGCTTACAAGCTCCACAGACTTTATGTGATGATTATAGTTCCAGGGCGCTTTGCCGGTCCTCATCATATTGACAAACTCCTCCGGCCCGATGTCCTGATAATTTAAGGGGATTTTATGGCACACTGTCTTATCTTTGTCTGAAACCGAAACAACGAGGTCATAGGAATTCGGCGCGGTTATCAAAACGCAAAGCTTATCGGGATATGTCACATTCGTTACGACGACATTGCCGTTTTTGTAGGCCTTCACCGAGGTAAAATCATACCCGCACAAAGCGACGCAAATCTCGGCGGCATGGATTCCGTAAAACCAATAGCCGTCATACTCGGAATCCGGATCCGCCGCAAAGGAGATCGTTACAACGCTTCCTGCCTTTATGCTCTCGCGGATCTCTGAAAGCTCCGGAAGTCCTTTCAGGTTCGAACCGCCGGTTATGGGTACACCTTTTTCCTCGGCGTATCTTATTAATTCCTCCGCATTTCTCGGATCGGTGCTGAAAGGCTTGTCGTTGAAGACAAACTTGCCCGCTTTCAGAGCTTTCATAACGGGCTCAAAATGAAGCGAGCCCTTGCGATATGTAACGATTACCCCATCACACTTTTCAATTACTTCATCCTCGCTTGCGCATTCCGCAAGCCCATACTCGTCGCACAGGTTTTTACATTGTGCAGGGTCGTCAGCGCCGTATATGTAACGGATTGAAACGTCGTCCCAGAGCCGCTTTTTATTAATGGTTTCACAGAAATGCTTTGCATGTGAGTTCTGCGCTCCGATAAGACCGACCGTAAACATGCCTTCTTTCATCATTGCATGACCCTTTCTATATATTAATTAAAAGCATTCGACATCCATTTGCCCTCGAGCATGACACCCCGGACGGCGAGGTTGCCGTCAAGGACTGCCAAATCCGCTTTTTTGCCCGGCTTAATGCTTCCGATCTCCTTATCTAGCCCCATTATGCCTGCCGGCGTGAGGCTCATCATGCGCACCGCGCTGTGCAGGGGTATTCCTGCGTCAAAATGAGCAACTCGCAGCAGTCTGTCGGCCATCGCGATGCTCCCGGCAAATGCGCTTCTGTCAATCAGCTTTGCCACCCCGTCCTCGATTACAACCGGTATGCCGTTATCGCGCGGGCCGAGGAACGATTCCGTCACATCAGTGCCGGCGCACCGCATTGAGTCGCCTGTAAGGCAAACCCGATGCTCGCCTTTCGCCCTTACGGCATATTTTACAAGCTCCACCGGCAGATGGCATCCGTCGGCGATTATTTCTATAGTCGCGTCCTCTAAAATATAACCGCTCTCAAGTGCGCCGGTGATACGAAATCCCTTTCTGCGCGTTATCGTGGACATGCAGGAATAAAAATGCGTGAAGTGTGAGAATCCATGCCGGAAAGCCGCCTCGATGTCCTTGTACTCAGCATTTGTATGCCCGATTGACGCGAGTATTCCGTAACTTTGCAAAACGTCTCCAAACTCCAGCGCGCCCGGCAGTTCCGGAGCAACCGTCCACCTGGCAATATCGCCGTCGGCGACTCTCAACAGCATCTCATATTCCGCTTTATCGGGATTGCGGATATACCGCGGGTCCATTGCTCCCTTTTGCTCAACGTTCAGATACGGTCCTTCGAGATGCACTCCTGGCATTTTCGCGCCGCTGCTATGTATCTTTGCGATTTTGTAGGTCTTCAAAAACTTGACAAGCGTCTCCGTGTCTGCCGATACCGCGGTCGGGAACAGAGTTGTAACGCCGTGTTTTAAGTGCGTTTCGGCAGCTACTGTGAAAGCTTCCGGGGTGTTGTCCATAAAATCATAGCCGCCGGCGCCGTGGGAATGGATCTCCACAAAGCCGGGGGAGACAAACTTGCCTTCCATATCCATAAGCTCGGCATCAATATTGTTGCCGGCATTGCTTTCGCCATGCTGCACTGCCGCAATCCTGCCGTCAACTATTAAAATACTTCCCGGCACAGTCACATCCGGCAAAACCAATATGCAGTTATAAAGCAGCTGTTTGTCTGCCACTTTTCCACCTCCGTGTGTTATAAAGCTTTATTACCAGCGTCCGAGTCGGCGCGGTAACCGGCTTGACTGCCGGGTTACCGGCAAATCAAAACATCATTCCGCTCGATATGCTTCACATTTTGATAAGGCAAATCTCATCTGACACAATTGATGCTGCTGCCCCCATTTTCAGTCACCGCATTTCGCAAAATTACTAATACTAAACAACAATTTTCTACCAACATTATACATCTTCGGATATTTTTATTCCATAGTTATCATGAAATTTCTTAAATAAATGATTGAGCAACCAGTTAAGGAACATTCCTTATTTGACGGTTTTTATACACACTGAGCACCGATATCTTACTCGTTCACTCACAATAAAAAATGCCTGAATTGCTCTATCTGATAGAAGCAATAATCAGGCATGTTTTGTTATTATTGTTAGCAGTAAAATCCGAATAATTAGCCTAAATACTTTTTTAACGCCTTATTTCAAGCCCTTGGCATCAACACCATACACTCAACGCGGGGCGAGTACCTTATATTGATGTCTTAACATATTTTAGCACATTCCGGTTCGCGGAAATAAGCCCACACCATTTTACACTATTTTTACGCACTCGGGAATAAGTCTAAGCTGATAAGTTGAGTAGTCAGGATGGATGTTTTCTCGACCGTAGGACGGGGCGATCTGATGGAATTGACGTATGTGAACTTATTTTAAATAATTTACACTATTATCTTATTACACACCATATGCGAATCCGAGCCGACCAAAAGGCACACAGTCCCCGGATGTATAATAGCTCATCATATCGTCCGGGCACTCAACTCCGTCGGCCACTTTGAATATAAAGCCTTCATTCGCGCCAAGATTTACAGCCGCTCGGGGTATACGCAGTTGTAACGTCCTGCCCGATAGGTTATATTCTGCAGTTCCGACACGCGAATACCGAGGCGCTCCGCCCTCGATAACCGGAGCAGTGATGTCGTGAACGCTTGAAACTGAGCCTGAATATATTTCGCGGCCTACGACATAATCAAATCCGCCAAGGCCCGTCCCGCCACCGAGTGGGGCGATAAAAATATTCATGCAGTTGCGTTCATCCGGATACAGCTCAATATTCTCTGCCGCACGTATGTAGAAGTACAGGTAAGCTTCGTCGTCAGCCACACGGACTTCGCATATAGCGTTGCGCGGCGCCGGTGCCGTATAGCGCATTTTGGGCGAATGGCTAACGAAGTCGCGCTCGGTGCGGTCGCCAAAACCGCGGTATATCGTTTTCACATCGTCCCATTGCGAAAGGTCGCCGTATATGTCGAGCGTTTTTGCCGTCCGATACTTTTCGCCTTGGTTTGCGGTCCCCTTGTATCTCCGTATATTGCGAGCCAACTGCAAATAAAAATTGTCGCCGTAACCGCCGAGCATCGGTTCGACATCGCGCGAGAATTCCTCATCTGCGCAGTCGACGAAAAATACACGCTCGCCGTACTTTCCACCGGGGTTGCCCGCAAACTTGATGGCTATCCACTCGTTCCAACCGGTTACAAAAACTATCTCCGGATCGCACTCAATCGCATGCTTCCACTGTTCCTCAAAATTGGCGCCTCGTTCGATTGCGCTTTTATCGTTCTTTCCATCGTGGAATCCGCGTCCCCAGTTGCTATCGTGTTCCTTGAATTGTACAGAATCACTTAACGGAAGTCCCGGATGCTGGGCGACCGATACACTAATGACATCGCCGTAGAGCTTTTGCGGGCGGCGCCAGTCGATCCATGGGAAGCCGCCGTCGCGGTCAGGTTCATTCGGCCACTGGGAAGGACGGAACCAGAAAAAGTCGAGCAGCTTTTGTTCTATCTCCGATTCCACGCCTATGATAAGCGGCTTGCCTCCGCGGGTAAACCAAAGGTCGCGGTATCGACCAGGCGCATACAGCACATCATATAGATGCTTTACCATCCGCCCGGAATCGGTGTTTGTATAAAACGCAACCTTCGGCACATTCCAACCTGCCAGGCGGTATTCTTCAAGAATGGCAAAAAGCTTTTCCCATACCGCGTCGTATGTGATCGCATTTGTTGTATCAAATACGAGGAAGTCCACTCCGGCCAAAGTCAGCATTTTGATATGCCGGCGCATTACCCATTCGTCAAGTGAGTTATAATAACCAAACAGCGGTTCGCCCCAGAAATGGAATTCGCCGACCGGGCTTGCCTTGCTGCCCGCCGTATCCCACAGCACCTCAGGCATTGACTTCAGCAGCTTTGTGTTGTCATATATCTCTGTATCTTTTTTTACATGCTGCCCAAGCCATAAAAAATAAAAAATACCGACATAGCGGTCTTTTCTTTCGCCGCCGACAGGTAAAACTCTACGGCCCAGCCGATCTGTTGCCGCAATCAGTCTGGTTTCGTTGTCCATAATAATCCCTTCATTATATTATTATATTGTGCACCGGTATCGCAACAGTTGCGCTATCAATTATAACATATAAATCGTTGAATAGAAATAGTGTTTGGGACTCTATTCTATATACTCCGCTATCAAAAGATGTATACCCGAGTTTTTTACTCCCGCACCGACGCAGCTGAGTGTTTACATATTGAAAAACAGCGTGATAACCGTTACAAGGCATCCGATGGCATATAAAAATATGCTTTTAAACTTTTCTCGACCGCCGTCAAGCGCAAACCAAACCGCGCCGCCGAGCGACAGTCCAAACGTAATCAATACCGCCGCGGGTTTGGGGAGCATATTGGAGGGGGTTCCGTCTGTTTTTACCTGCACCACCACGCTGTCAGGCAGCATAAAATATGCGACCGCCGACAGGGCAAGCGCAAAAATTATCATTGCAATTACTATGATCTTCTTTTTCATAATAATCTTATTCCCTTTGCTGTTTTATTTCCCTCTTTGGGCGATGGTGAGGAGTGACTCTACTGGTATGTGGCGATTGTTCCGTCATCCAGCTTGCCGATGAAGGCATGAACACATACCTGCCTACCGCCCGGCTTAGGCGTATTCCAGTGATTTTTGTATATTCGGTAATGATGTTCATAAGCGTTGATTTGCCGCTGCCGTTTGGTCCGAGAAGAGCATATATGCCGAGCTCAAGTGTGGCTGTAAAATTGCTTAGCGCAAGGGTTGAGCCGTATGATTTTGTTATACCGTTTATGATCAGTTTCATTTTTTCTATGTCCTTTCAGACCCTTGAACTACTGTCAGCACATTATCTTCGCCTTCCTCGTATGTAAATTGTAAGTTGAATTTTGAAAATAATACCGGATTGTAAGTGACGCTTTCTCCCAACATAGTGAATAATAACAATAACATTATCAACGCCGCCAGCTTTCGTATTAAGGTAGATTTACTTAATGTTATCATAAAACTCATCTCTTCCAAATAAATAACATCAGGTAATACATTCCTACGTTTTTTCCTTTTAAGTGTTCATAATAAATAACAATAGAATAGACATATTTCTCGATTTTTGCATAATTTGCAAAAATTATGCTATAGGGGAATCCGACATCGGAGAGATATCTGTTCCGATCAGCCGCATCTTCATCTTTAATATAAATGGTTAAGCCGAGCGGATGCTTC
>ERZ773359.4206-NODE-4206-length-15393-cov-176.954688_pt1 | contig 15393 bp, 17 predicted proteins | sample MGYA00374955_ERZ773359 | MGnify/ENA primary metagenome ERZ773359 (study PRJEB29098, sample SAMN04486028) | biogas fermenter metagenome | study: EMG produced TPA metagenomics assembly of the Biogas fermentation microbial communities from Germany - Plant 4 DNA1... | reverse complement strand
AATCACCGTCCCCCTGACAGCTCCGGGACCGTTCTCCCCGGCACAGGCTCTACAGACTTCGTTGCCTTTCTCCAGCCTGAAGGTGACCCGGTCATCCGTATTGCTGAACAGTGTCGCGCCGATCTGCTTTGCATACCAGCGTATGTAGTTTGTTGTCAGGTTTTCATCATAGATCGTAAGCTCCCATCTTTCGCCGTGTATATCCTGCCTGACTTCCGTCACTCCGTCGAGCCAGCCCATTTCGACAGAACCTCTGTTTACCGGTTCGTAATACGTATCGGAATAAAGGCTTCTTGAACCGAGCGGGTTTATCAGGGGCACTGGCATATCGCCCCAGTCGTCCGGGTCACCTGTCTCAAGCAGTTGGAAATCCTTCCCCGGTGTGCCGATCAGGTCCGGGGCAGCCTGCAGGAACCCGTCAAGCCTCGGCGGTTCTGCCGCCCAAAGCAGCAACTCCCCTGAAGGCAGCGTGCCGGATGGCTGTGTCGTGCCAGGGCCCACTCCGCCCTGATGTTCCTGTGATGTTTCAGTTGGATCCTCTTCCTGTTTTTTTCGACTGCATCCTGTGAAGAGCGAAAAGATCAGTGCTGAAACCAGAAAGATCGAAATGGTTCTCCTTAACGGCATCGATAACCCCTCCTGATTATTCCGGGCTGCCCGGCGTGATTTGCCGACCTGTGAGCGTCATGCGCCGCGCTCTGCCCTCCAAGTATCGAATGAATGCAAATCTAGTCATTTGCGGTATTTTACGAGGATGTACGCCTGGTTTTTCATATTGTAAGAATGTACATCATTTTTTATGGTTTAGCACGGCAATTTCAGATTATCATAATGTTCAGCCCGAATGGGGGCTATTTAAGTGTTATGTGGGGTGACTGGAGGGGTGATTTTTGCTGATTTGGTTTTCCTGCAGCCGAAATGGTTATCCAGGTACTTGGATTTTTGTATGCTGGTGAGCGCATTTTTTCAACTTTAGTCCGATTTTCATGCTATTTTTATTGAAATATTTCAATAAGAGACAACATAATACAGCCATGAGCAGCATTATGTAAATTGGAAAAAGCGAAGTAGGTGACTTTAGCTGTAATTTTGCGAAACGGGGGTTACAAAAATTCAAGTAAAGTCTGTTACGGGTAATTGATCGTGCGCTGTGACTGAGGCATATCTTCGGTAATAAATGTCCAATGCCGGGATTACAGGCGGAAATATTCGCAAATGAAGGATTTGTGTTTTTACCGGGTAAAATATAAAGGATGTTTTCATCATCGTGGACATGCACTTCCGGTGGTGGTATAATGTGGAATGTAGCAGCCGGATATTCGCATCATATCAGTGAAAGAATCATCCTAATATAAAGGGAATGAAAGGAGTATGGGTTATGAAACAGTACCTGGAAATCGAAAGCGTATTTGGACGTGAAATACTTGACTCAAGAGGCAATCCGACAGTCGAAGTCGAAGTCATAGCCGAAGGAGGTTTCGTGGGACGCGCTGCCGTTCCGTCGGGAGCATCGACCGGCGCGTTCGAGGCGGTCGAACTGAGGGACGGCGATAAGGGCAGATACCTCGGAAAAGGCGTACTGAACGCGGTCAAGAACGTAAACGAGGTCCTGGCTCCCGAGATCGAGGGCATGAATGTGTTCGACCAGGTGACGATAGACAGGAAAATGATCGCGCTGGACGGCACCCACAACAAGAGCAAGCTTGGCGCCAACGCGATCCTCGGGGTATCGCTGGCAGTTGCCAAGGCAGCGGCTGAAGCGCTCGGGCTGAGCCTTTACCAGTATATCGGCGGCGTGAACGCAAAAACCCTGCCGGTACCGATGATGAACATCATAAACGGCGGCAAGCATGCAGACAACAGCGTCAACATCCAGGAGTTCATGATAATGCCTGTCGGGGCCGACTGCTTCAGAAATGCGCTGATGATGTGCGCCGAGGTATTCCACAACCTGAAGAAGGTGCTGGGTGACAAGGGATACTCGACGGCGGTCGGCGATGAGGGCGGTTTTGCACCTGACCTGAAGAATGACGAGGAAGCGATAAAGGCTATACTCGAGGCTATCGAGAAAGCTGGCTACAGGCCCGGTGACGACTTCCGCATCGCTATCGACGCGGCAGCGACGGAAATGTACAGGGAAGACGGCACATACCATTTCTGGAAGAGCAATGTAGTCAAGACCCGCGAGGAAATGGTGGAATTCTGGGCCGACCTTGCAAACAAATACCCGATCATATCGCTCGAGGACGGCGTGGCTGAGGATGACTGGGAAGGCTGGAAGATGCTGACCGAAAAGCTTGGCGACAAGATCCAGCTTGTCGGAGACGACCTGTTCGTGACCAATACCGAAAGGCTCAAAAAAGGAATCGAAATGGGGGTTGCCAACTCCATACTCATAAAAGTCAACCAGATCGGCACGCTCACCGAAACGCTCGATGCCATCCAGATGGCAAACAGGGCCGGATATACGGCGGTTACCTCCCACAGGTCCGGCGAGACGGAAGACACTACCATTGCCGACATCGCAGTCGCGACCAATTCCGGACAGATCAAGACCGGGGCGCCTTCACGCACGGACAGGGTCGCAAAGTACAACCAGCTGCTCAGGATAGAGGAAGAACTGGGCACATCGGCGATCTATCCCGGGCTGGATGCATGGTTCAACCTGAAGAACAGGTAGATATAATGCTTGTTTTTTCCCGGGATATGTGCTACAATGTTTTTTGTTGATTTTTCGGGAGGTGTTGTCTTTTGAACGCAGGCCAGATAATCGTGATGATCCTGCATATTTTGCTGTCGATCTCGCTGGTCGTCATAGTGCTTCTTCAGTCGGGCAAGTCGGCAGGACTGTCAGGCACGATCGCAGGCGGAGCGGAGACGTTTTTCGGTAAAAACAAGGGCAGGACGCTGGACGCCATACTGAGCAAATATACATCCGTGGTTGCGGTAGCATTCATAATCACATCGGCAGTACTGGTCCTCATCCTGTGAGTGAAGATGAAAAAAGACTGTGCAGAAATGCATGGTCTTTTTTGATGCAGGGTGACCACTGGCCATCAGTATGCAGATGGAAACTGGGATCCATGGAGGGAACAGGCACATTTGGGGAAACGGGGGCTTGAAACCCTCGTTTTTAGTTTAAAACCATACCAAACCGGGATAATAATAGAGGACCGGACAAAACCGGGTACCCTGGCAACAGGACGGAAAGTACATGGAAATGCAGCAGGAGACGGGAAATACAACAGGAGGAGATAGATGGATATATTACAGGAACGGAAGGACAAGATAATTGCCTTTATGAAGGAAGCGGCATACAAGCCGCTCAAGTTCAGCGAGCTGGCCGTGGTGCTGGACGTGCCCCGCGAAGACAGGGGCAAGCTGGCCGAGATACTTGAATCGCTTGAGCGGGAGGGTGTTATATACAGGACGAAAAAGGACAGGTACGGGATAGCGGAGAGGATGAACCTCATCGTGGGCCATATCCAGCGCCATGAGCGCGGTTACGGCTTCCTTGTACCTGACGATCCGAATGTCCCCGACATTTTCGTGCCTGCCGACGGAATGGCAGGTGCGATGCACAATGACAGGGTGCTTGTACGCATAACATCCAGGGGGACAGACGGCAGGAGGGCCGAGGGCGAAGTCGTAAAGATACTCGAACGTGCAGTGACCAGGGTCGTCGGCACGTTCGAAAGCAGCAGATACTTCGGCTTCGTGGTGCCTGACGACAGGAAGATCCACGGGGACATCTTCATACCGAAAGACGAGACGAACGGCGCCAGGCCAGGACAGAAGGTTGTCGCGGAGATCGTGAAATGGCCCGACGGAAGGCGCAACGCCGAAGGAAAGATAGTCGAGATCATAGGGAACAGCGGGGAGCCCGGGGTCGATATCCTGTCCATAATGAAAGCATATGACCTGACCGAAACGTTTCCCGACGATGTGATGGCGCAGGCTGAAAAGATCCCCGACACGGTTACCGAAGACATGGTGAAGGGAAGACGGGACCTGCGGGATCTCAGGCTCTTCACTATCGACGGCGAAGATGCGAAGGACTTCGACGACGCCGTGTCCATCGAGGTGCTCCCCGACGGCAATTACAGGCTTGGCGTCCATATAGCTGACGTCAGCTATTATGTCAGGGAAGGTACGCCGCTGGACAGGGAAGCCCTGAAAAGGGGCACCAGCGTTTACCTTGTCGACAGGGTCATACCGATGCTGCCGGCGAAGCTGTCCAACGGGATATGCAGCCTGAACCCCGGCGTGGACAGGCTGGCATTCACGGTCATGATGGACATCGACCACAGCGGGAAAGTGATCAGGCACGAGATTTTCGAAAGCGTGATCAGGTCCGTGGAGAGGATGACATACACGGATGTATATAAGATCCTTGAGGAAGGGGACAGGGAACTGGCCGAGCGGTACAGCCACCTGGTCGGGGATTTCAGGACGATGAAGGAACTGGCGCTCATACTGCGTGCGAGGCGGATGGCAAGGGGCGCCATGGATTTCAACTTCGACGAGGCGAAGGTGATACTCGACGAAAACGGGAAACCCATTGACGTGAAGCGCTACGAGATCACCATAGCCAACAGGATCATAGAGGAGTTCATGCTCGTGTGCAACGAGACCGTTGCCGAGCATTTCTTCTGGACCGGGATGCCTTTCGTCTACAGGATACACGAAGAACCCGACAGCGAAAAGATAGCTGCATTCGCCGAGTTTGCCAAAAACCTGGGATACCCGTTGAAAGGCCTGCACAACATACATCCCGGTGCGCTGCAGGACGTGCTTGAGCGAGTGAAGGGCAAACGCGAGGAACTGATAGTGAGCACGGTGATGCTGAGGTCCCTGGCGAAGGCCAGGTACAGCCACCAGAACGTCGGCCATTTCGGCCTTGCCGCAAGGTACTACTGCCATTTTACGTCGCCAATCCGCAGGTACCCGGACCTGATCATACACAGGCTCATAAAGGAGCAGTTGAAAGGCGGATTTTCCGAAGAGCGGGAAGAGAAATTGTCTGAGGTGATACCGGAAATAGCGAGGAAATGCTCCGAGCGGGAGCGGGCCGCGGATGAAGCGGAGCGGGAGACTGAGGACCTGAAGAAGGTCGAATATATGAAGCAGCGGGTCGGTGAGGTATTCGACGGCATAATATCCAACGTCACTTCGTTCGGGATGTTCGTCGGACTTGAAAACACCGTCGAGGGGCTTGTCAGGATCAGTGACATGAATGATGATTACTATATATATGATGACAAGCGTTACATGCTCATAGGAGAACGGACCGGCAAAATCTACAGGATAGGGGATCCTGTCCGTGTGCTGCTGGTAAAGGCAGACGTGGAATCAAGGCAGATCGACTTTGTCATCGAGGAACATGTAAAGGGAGGATCGAATGTACGTCGTAAGCGCGTGTCTGCTCGGCATAAGCACCCGCTATGACGGGGGATGCTTCTGCCATGAGAAGCTCATGAAGCTGGCGGAGGAGGGGAAGGTCATCCCGGTGTGCCCGGAACAGCTCGGCGGATGTCCGACGCCGAGGGACCCATGCGAGATAGCCGGCGGCGACGGCGGCGATGTGCTCGACGGCAGGTGCGCCGTCATAAGCTGGACCGGGGCGGACATGACTGAAAAATTCATAAAAGGCGCATATGAAACCCTGAAGATTGCAAAGGCCTGCGGAGCGAAAAAGGCGATACTGAAAGCAAGAAGTCCGTCCTGCGGTGCCGGGCGGATCTATGACGGCACATTCAGCGGGAAAACGATACCCGGAAATGGCGTGGCCGCCGAACTCCTCATCAGGAACGGCATCGAGGTGTACAGCGAAGAAACGGCTGCTGATATCCTGGAAGGGGATCCACTGCGTCCGGAGATTTGATGGCGCATCAAAAAACCCGGCTGAACGTATCGCCGGGTCGATATGTTTCGGAACTGCATCCCCCGCACTGCGGGTTTCCTGCACAGTGTACAGCGTTCGATCAATGAAGCAGACCGGGTATTTATTCCTCGACAAGGAAAGGCCGGATCTCTTTGCAAAATTCCTGGCAGTCGTCCGAGTGCACGTCTACTCTGATCGGTTTGTTGAAGTCGAGGCTGAAAATGCCCATTATGGACTTTGCATCGACAACATAACGTCCTGATGTAAGGTCGATATCAAAATCATATTTGTTTGCTATATTTACAAAGTCTTTGACATCGTTTATTGTTTTGAGCATAATATTGAATGATTTCATGGTGCCGCCTCCTTTGCCCTAAAGGTTGGTATATACTATATATACGGGATTATCTAAATAATATCCTGTAATTGGTAACAAGTCAATTACGAGAACGTTAAAAATATGTGAAATTACACCGGGTTACGCGGAATAGAAGGAAATCGGGAGCCATATTGGAGGAATCGTGAAAAAAGCAGCATTTTACACTCTTGGATGCAAGGTGAACCAGTACGAAACGGAAGCAATGGCAGAGGCCTTCGAAAAAGCGGGCTATGCCGTGGTCGATTTCGAGGAGGCCGCGGATGTCTATGTCATCAATACATGTACCGTGACGGGCCTCAGTTCGAGGAAATCCCGCCAGGCGATACGGCGCGCGAAACAGAGGAACAGGAATGCGGTGGTGGTAGCCGTCGGCTGTTACCCGCAGACCGCGAAGGAAGAAGTTGAGAGCATGTCCGAGGTCGATATAATCGTTGGGACCGCCGAGAGGCGCAGGCTGCCCGAGTATGTCGAGGAATTCCTCAACGGCGGAGGCAGGATAACCGCGGTCGGGAATATCATGAAAGAGTACTCGTTTGAGGACCTCAGCATCGAAAAGTACAAGAGCCGCACCCGTGCGATAATGAAAGTCCAGGACGGGTGCAGCCAGTTTTGCTCGTACTGTATAATACCTTACGCAAGAGGGCCGATACGCAGCAGGCCTGCAGAGGAAGTCCTCGGCGAAGTGCGCAGGCTTGTGGAGGCCGGGTTCAGGGAAGTCGTGCTGACAGGCATCCATATAGCTTCCTACGGCCTCGACCTGGGTCAGATCAGGCTGCCCGACCTCATCAGGATGGTCCACGATGTCGACGGGATCGAGAGGATAAGGCTTGGATCGCTGGAGCCGACGATGATAACCGAGGGATTCGTCGCCGAAGCAGCCCGGCTGGAGAAGCTATGCCCCCATTACCACATTTCTCTGCAGAGCGGCTGTGACGAGACGCTCAAAAGGATGAACAGGAAGTACACCACGGCTGAATACGCAAAGGCAGTGGATCTGCTGAGGGATAAAATACCGGATGTGTCGGTCACAACGGATGTCATGGTGGGTTTCCCGGGCGAAACGGACGAAGAGTTCGAAACGACGTACAGGTTCCTGGAGAAGATACGCTTCGCGAAGATGCACGTTTTCAAGTATTCCCCGAGGAAGGGGACGCCGGCGGCCCGGCGCAGTGACCAGGTGGACGGCAGGGTCAAGGAGGAGAGGAGCGAAAGGCTCATCGAGCTGTCGGACAGGTGCCAGCTTGAATTCAACAGTAGCTTCCTCGGCCGGGTAATGCCCGTCCTGTACGAGCAGGAGGACAGGGACCGGAAAGGCTGGTATGAAGGCCTCACGCCGAATTATATTAGGGTGCTGTCGAAAGGCGACGCCGGTGTTGTGGGAAATATCCTTCCGACCAGGCTCGTGGAAGCAGAAAACGACTTCATTTCCGGTGAGGTCTGATTGTTTGGGGCAGACGACTTGAATATAATCCCCGTATGTTATAATATAATAGTGTTCACGTCAAACGTACGTTTTCCGTACAGCCGGGCACATGCCGGGCATTGCATGATGGCAGGGGAGTGTTGATGATGGCGGCAAGCGAAACCATGATGTTCAAAATGGACAAGGACAAGGAGAACGAAGCACGGGACATACTGTTCACGGTTTACAAAGCCCTGAACGAGAAAGGCTATAATCCGATCAATCAGCTCGTTGGCTATATCCTTTCGGGAGATCCTACATACATCACCAATCATCTTAATGCGAGGAGCGTCATACGAAGGCTTGAACGGGACGAACTGCTCGAAGAGATAGTGCGGTTCTACCTCGAAAACAAGAAATGATTCGGAATGACAGGGACCCCGACCAGTTCGGGGTTGTTTTTTATACGAAAGAGGTATCCTTTCCATGGAATATGTTGAACTGGGAAAAACAGGGCTGAAGGTTTCGAGGCTGTGTTTCGGGGCGCTGGTGATCGGTCCGCTCCAGAAAAACATGACGGTAAGGGAAGGAGCGGCGGTCATAAGGGCAGCCCTCGAGAGAGGGGTAAATTTCATAGATACCGCCGAGCTTTATGGTACCTACGGGCATATCCGCGAGGCGTTAAAGGGGTCCGGCAGGAAACCCGTCGTAGCTTCAAAGTCTTACGCCTATTCGGCCGAGGGCGCGGCCGAAAGCGTCGAGAAGGCCAGGAAAGAGCTCGACATGGACGTGCTGGACATTTTCCTGCTCCACGAGCAGGAGTCCAGGCTGACGCTCAGGGGACACCGGGAAGCGCTCGAATACTATCTGAACGAGCGTGAGAAGGGCAGGATAAGGGCGGTCGGCGTCTCTACTCACAATATCGAGGTGGTGCGGGCGATATGTGAAATGCCCGAGATCGATGTAGTGCACCCCCTTGTTAACATAACCGGCATCGGCATAGGTGACGGGAGCATCAGTGAAATGCTGGAAGCCGTCAAAGCGGCTTATGACTGCGGGAAGGGCGTTTACAGCATGAAGCCGCTGGGAGGCGGCAATCTCCTGAGGTCATATGACGAATGCATGGACTTCGTGCTTGGACTGCCCTATGTGCATTCCATCGCTGTTGGCATGCAGAGCATCGATGAAGTGGAGATGAACGTCCTCAAATTCGAAGGGCGCGAGATACCCGGGAATCTGAAGGAAGCGGCAGCCATGAGAGAAAAGCGGCTCCACATAGACTACTGGTGTACGGGTTGCGGCAAGTGTGCGGAAAGGTGCGGACAGAAGGCGCTTTCGGTGATCAGCGGGAAGGCGGTGCCGGATCCCGAAAAATGTGTGCTTTGCGGCTACTGTTCGGGCGCATGCCCCCAGTTTGCGATAAAGATATGCTGAGCTGGGACGGGAGGTTTTTATGCGAATAATGGGCATAGATTTTGGAGACAGTAGAATCGGTATCGCTGTCAGCGATCCGCTGGGCTGGACGGCGCAGGGGCTGGAAACGATCCAACGGAAAGGTACGGCTGAACAGGATGCCGAAAGGATCAGGCAGCTTGCCGTACAGTACGGTGTCGGCAAGATCGTGATCGGCCTGCCGAAAAACATGAACGGGACCATTGGGCCCAGTGCACAGAAGGCCATCGAGTTCGGCGAACTTCTTGCCAGGATGACCGGCCTCGAGGTGGTACAGTGGGACGAGAGGCTCACGACGGTGGCAGCCAACCGCATGATGCACGAGGTCGGGATGAAGACTTCGAAAAAGAAAAAATCCGTAGACAGGATCGCCGCAGTTTTCATATTGCAGGGATATCTTGACAGTATGAGAAATTAAGGTTATTGTAGTATGGTACGGTAGTATAGGAAAGGAAGTGAATGCCATGGATGCAGAAAGAGACGATATAGTTGTCCTGGTCGATGAAGACGGTGAAGAAGTCGAATTTGAACATATCGATACTATCGAAATGAATGGGAACGAATACGTTATACTGGTACCGCTCGCGGAAGAGGAAGACGATGAAGTGGAAGAGGAAGAGATCGTGATCCTCAGGGTCGAGCACGGTGAAGACGGAGAGGACGCTTTCGTGACGATAGAGGACGACGACGAACTCGAGGAAGTATTCGAGGAATTCCAGGCGCGACTGGAAGAAGAGTTTGAAGACGAAGACGAAGAGAACTGACTGAAGTTCCGCAAAACTGCAAGTAATTGATTACAGGACAATGTATTGAGAAAGTCAGATAAAGGACCATCGGATCAGTCCGATGGTCCTTTATTTCGACAGTTCCATTTATTGTTCTCTTTCCCTGTCCTTTTTCAGGATCAGCCGCTGTTGCTGGAAAATATAACGGATGAGCCTGTCCTGGTCTTTTTCGGCGATATCGGTGAACTTGATGCCCAGTTCATAGCACCTGCTTTTCCTGGCTTCGATCTCCCGGCACCTGACGACGATGCCCTTTGTGCTGATCTGCGTGCCGTCGGAGAGCTCCAGTCCAATCCGGAGCAACGTGTTTTTCGGGAAATCCTTTTCGCTTATTATACAGACGCCTGACCCGCTTATGTTCCTGGTATACGCTTTGAGCGGAGTGCTTTTTTTCGCGGCTCCGCCGTCACTGTCGTTTTTTACGGCTGCATCGTCATCTGCGGGCATGATGACGGCGTCAAGCACTATTTCCAGCCTGAAATGGTGCCTCCTCTGTACCTTTGTGATTTCGGAGCCTGGCTGTGCTATGATTACGGCGACTTTCCCCCTGTATTCCCTGGAATCGACGACCGCCCTGAACCCGAGTACTCCCTGGACCGGATCGACAAAGGTCAGGCGGATCGTGATGCCGTCCGGCACATAAACCAGCCTCGACCCGGAAATCGGTGCTGAAATCACTATCGTCCCGTCATCCTGGTGTTCAAGGAGCTGGCTGACGTATACGTTGCCGATCCTTTCGCCATCATCGCCCAGTATTTCAAGTTCGAGCCTCGTCCCAACCACTATATCCTGTGGCGTCATCTGCATTTCTCCCGTTGCAGCATCGTTACTTCTTTATTTCCCTTTTTTGTCATACTTCTAACAAACCTGCCGCCCCGCGCTTATCCGGGTGCCATACCGGTCCCTGCTATAAATTTCGGCACTTAAAATCCAATACTTAAGAGGATTTGCAAACAACGGATAGAATTATATATTATCCGACTAATGATCCCGGAGGTAAACAGATGAAAAAAGGACTTGCCCTGTGCCTGGCAACGGTGATGCTGACAGCTTCCGTCTGCGGCTGCGGGGCGAAAACAACGGAACAGGATTTGCAGCCGGTAGTTGTTGAGACGACCCTGCCCGAGCTTTTTGAAGGGAACGTGGGGCAGCCTGCACAGGAGCAGCAAGGAGCGGCGGATCAACCTGCCGGACCGGAGGCGCCTGCAGAAGACGATTACTCACTGCCGTTCACAGGAGTAAGGCCTGTGGCCGTGATGATAGACAACCAGGGTTCCAGGGTGTTGCCGCAGGGCGGCCTGGACAAGGCGCAAATAGTGTACGAAGTCATCGTTGAAGGGGGACTTACGCGGCTGATGCCGGTGTTCTGGGGTACTGAGCCGGAGATGATAGGGCCGGTCAGGAGCGCAAGGCACTATTTCCTCGACTTCAGCATGGAATATGATGCCATCTATGTCCACTACGGCGGAAGTCCGCAGGCAGGCGCAGATATAAAAAAGCTGGGAATCAACGCGATAGACGGGCTGGTCCTTGGCCCGGACGTCTTCTGGGACCTGACAAAGGATCCGGGAAACTGGCAGGATTCATACACTTCGATGGAGAAACTGAAAAAATACGCGGAAAGGCGGAAGTACCACGACACTACGGATGTCGGGTTCCCGTTCGACTACAGTGAGCTGGGGAAGGATGTCGTGCCGGAAGGCGGCGATAGTGCAGCGATCGTGGAACTGAAATATCCTTCCATGACAGTAAGGTACGATTACGACAGCGAAACCGGCACATACAAGAGGTTCAGGTACGGCAAGGAACACATGGAAAGGGTCTCGGGGAAGCAGCTTGATGCGAAGAACATAATAGTACTTCATATGCGCAACTGGACCATAGAGGGCGATTATGCCGGCCGGCAGGACATGCAGACCACCGGGACCGGAAAAGGGTATTTCATCACGTGCGGGCGGGTGTACAGGATAAACTGGTCAAAGGAGACGAGAAGCTCGCAGACCATGTATACGTATGAGAACGGGGAGCCGATCATGCTGAACCGCGGGCAGACGTGGATCCAGGTAATGCCGCTCAATGCGAAGGTCACGCTTGAGTGAAAGGCTGCATTCGAGCAGACACGTTTGAGCGAATATGCTTTGGAGGCCGTGGATGAAGGCATTTTGGAACAATGGATAAGTATTTCGCGGGATCGTGATGTTAACGAGGCTGCTTTAAGGGTATATATAAAATGATGTCCAATTTTTCAATTTCCAAATTTGTGAAAGGATGATGATCGATGCAGAAACTCTGGAGATGCAGTGTGTGCGGGTTTGTACATGCAGGGGATGAGGCGCCTGAAGCCTGTCCGAAATGCGGAGCGCCCAGGGAAAAGTTCAACGCGCTCAGTGATGAGGACGCAGAGAAGATACTCAAGTCTGAAAGAACAAATGATATCCACATGGAGATCGTGGGACTGGCTGAGAGGATCATTGCACTGTCACAGGAAGGCATCGAACTCGACCTTGATCCGCCGTGCGTCGCGCTGTTCAAGGCAGCCGTCAAAGAGGCGAAGATAATCAAGCAGAGATCAAAAGCGGAAATGCAGGGCCATATGAATAAGGGCAAGTGGTGATCATTAAAAATTACGGCGATCATTGCACAGAGTCGTTTTTCAGAGTTGTTTTTCAGGACGTGATATTTCCCGGGACATATACTGATCGGCATAGCAAAAGTATTGATCGGCGTAGTAAAAGGGCAGTCCGGCGCAGAAACCGGTACAGCCCTTTTTCTATTCTACCGTTGTATACACGCTGGCGGGCAGCAGGCAAAGCATCATCAGCCTGGCTGGACTGACGGCAACATATCCTGCCATGAACAGCGCCATACAGCCCGTGACTGCAGGCTTCCGGCTGCAGATTACCAACTGCTGACTGCCGGGCTAATATATATAGCGTCGCCGGAGCGCCTGCAGCCGTTGGTTGTCTTTTTCAGCCGAAGGTACAGTTGGCCGGTACTGCTGATCAGTAAATCTTACCGAGTACCCTGGACAGTATATCCAGCATGTCGTCAACGTGCTGCTTCATTACTGTAAGCGGAGGCATGAGCCTGATGGTCGCAGGTCTTGGCGAGTTCAGTATAAGACCTTCATCAAGGCATGCCGACACCACTTTTTCACCGGACGCGTCGGGCAGGTCGAAGGCTATGAGCAGGCCCCTGCCCCTTATGTTTCTAAGCGGATATTTCTCCGACAGTTCCTTCAGCCGTTCGATTATATATTCTCCCATGATAGCAGCCCTGCCGGGAAGGTCCTTTGCCAGCACTTCCCTTACGACAGCCAGCCCGACGGCCATCGCGAGCGGCTGACCTGTGTAAGTCCCGCCCTGGTCGCCGGGATCGAATATATTGAGCTTTTCCTTCGCAAGCATTGCGGAAAGCGGGAAACCTCCGCCTATTCCCTTGGCCAGCGTCATTATGTCCGGCTCGATGCCGTAATGCTGGTAAGCAAACATTTTGCCCGTCCTGCCTATACCTGTCTGGACCTCGTCAAAGATAAGCAAAATGCCCTTTTCGTCGCACAATCTGCGCAGTCCTGCGATGTATCCGTCATCTGCCAGGTTCACGCCGCCTTCGCCCTGTACAGGCTCGATCATTATCGCGCATGTATTCTCATTTACCGCTGCTGCCGCAGCATCGGTGTCGTTGAACGGCACATGTACGAAACCGGGCAGTTTGGGTTTGAAGAGATCCTCCCAGTGCTTCTTGCCCGTAGCCGACATCATCGCAAGAGTACGACCGTGGAAACCGTTTACGGCCGTGACTATCTCATAGGCGCCGCCTAGGAACTTTGCGCCGTATTTCCTGGCGAGCTTTACGGCGCCTTCGTTTGCTTCCGCTCCCGTACTGCTGAAAAATACCCTGTCAAAGCAGGATATGTCTGTCAGCAGTTTTGCGAACTCGATCATGGGCCTGTTGTAGAAAGCCGGACTGGCGTTGATAAGCATGGATGCCTGCCTGTTCAGCGCGTCGGCAATAACGCCGGGACAGTGCCCCAGGCAATTGACGGCCCAGCCGCCGATGAAATCCAGGTACTTTTTGCCGTCTGTATCCCAAAGATACATTCCCTGGCCTTTTTCCATCACTATATCCGGCCTTGCCGCTGTGAAAAGAATGGTTCTGCCGGCCTGCTCCAGCAATTCATCCGTGGTGTTGAGCATATGATTCTCCTCCTGTCCTGTCAGATTGGATGTTTCATCCGATAACTGCGGCCACATCACGATGGGGCACTGTATCGATGCATATGGTACGTCGGGATCGGCATATGCCGCAGGGGTCAGATTTCGTATGGAAGATTTTCCATCAGATCAAACAGTGTTTTCGATTTTGTCAAAGCCTCAATTACATTATGCGACGGCCCGGGATAAATAATCAAGCCGTCTTCTTCCCCAAGTTCCGGCTGTACAGGAAACGCCAGTATCTCTTTGCCGGTTGAGAACTGTGCGTTGACTCCTTCGTGGTTTCCCCTGGCGTCGAGCCGGATCCATCTTCCCAGGCTGTATAAATATACGGCATTGATTGCGTGCAGGACCAGCGACGGTCTCTCGTCGCTGAAGCGCAGCTTCTGGTAGCAGAAACCTGCCGGAATGCCTGCGCTCCTTAGCAAGGCCGCAAGCAGGTGCGATTTCGCATAGCATATTCCGTGGCCGTTGACCAATACATCCGAAGCCCTGCAGGACACGCCGGCGACCGGCCTGCCGGCCCTCAGCAGGTCAAAGGAGTGGGTAATGCATCCCTCACGTATTCGAAAGCAGTTTTGGCATATGCGATATCAAGGCATCCGGCCTGCCGCCCGGTAGAAACCGGAAGTGCGGATTTCCCATGGGCATCGGATGCAGATCTGTCTGCACCGGTGGATGGAAACCGCACTGCATCGCCGGGTGCAAACTTCTCCGTACCGTCGTATGCGAACCGCTCCGCTTCGGATCTCAACCTTTCCGCAGCCGCTTCGACAAGGACATGCCCGAAATCGATTATTCCAGTCATCTCAAGGTATTTGTCCACATCGTCGGTTTCAGGGATCAGCATGACGGAACACTTCCCGAAGATAAACTTGATAATAATTATACACACAAAAGAATAATTATGCAACTACATTGCTTATTTTTAAGGCATTTTTCAAAAAAATATGGTATCATTATCATAAAAAAAGCTGTGGATCGAAGTGAGCAAATACCGGGAACTGTACCTGCCGATTGCCGGCATCATGAAGGAAAATGCATTCGGAGACTGGGAGTCCTGTGTGAACGAGCATATCATAAGGGCTGTCACTGCGCTGCTTCAACTCACACATGACGGATGTGATTTTTACAGCAAAACGCTGGAGCAGGAGAGGACCAAGGGGACATTGACGACCTTTGCGAGAACCTGTCCGTGTATGAAACGAACAGGTGTAATGCACCTTGATTTAAATTAATGCTGTTTTGTATAATTATGAATGTCGAAAAATCACTAT
>ERZ773359.4205-NODE-4205-length-15394-cov-5.644762_pt1 | contig 15394 bp, 9 predicted proteins | sample MGYA00374955_ERZ773359 | MGnify/ENA primary metagenome ERZ773359 (study PRJEB29098, sample SAMN04486028) | biogas fermenter metagenome | study: EMG produced TPA metagenomics assembly of the Biogas fermentation microbial communities from Germany - Plant 4 DNA1... | reverse complement strand
ACTGGGAATGTGGCCCGACAGGCCTTATAAAAAATCGGCCCGGGTCGTGGGGGGAGTTTTAGGTAAATATCATCCACACGGCGATTCAGCCGTTTATGATGCGATGGTACGCCTGGCCCAGGATTTTTCCACCCGCTATCTTTTAGTTGACGGTCACGGCAATTTCGGCTCTATTGACGGAGACCCGGCAGCCGCCATGCGTTATACGGAAGTACGTTTAGCCAAAATTGCGGTGGAAATGCTGGCCGATATTCAAAAAGAAACTATTGATTTCCGGCCTAATTTTGACGAAACTCTGCAGGAACCAATAGTTTTACCGTCCCGTTTCCCCAATTTGCTTGTCAACGGTTCCGCCGGCATTGCCGTCGGCATGGCCACTAATATACCTCCCCATAATTTGCGTGAAGTAATTGATGCGCTGGTTCATCTTATTGATCATCCCGACTGCGATGATAAAGAATTATTCCAGCATATCCCCGGTCCTGATTTTCCCACCGGCGGCCTGATTTTAGGCCGGGAGGGAATTCTTGCAGCATACAGGACAGGCCGCGGTATTATTAAACTTAGAGCACAGGCACAAATAGAACACCTGAAAAATGAAAAAGCGCAAATTGTGGTGACTGAACTTCCTTATCAAGTCAATAAAGCCAAGACCCTGGAAAGAATTGCCCAGCTGGTGAGAGATAAAAGAATTGAAGGGATTTCCGATCTGCGCGATGAGTCTGACCGCAACGGTATGCGCATGATCATTGAATTAAAGAAAAATACCAATCCCCAGATTGTGCTGAATCAACTTTATAAATTCAGTCAGCTGCAGCAAACCTTTGGTATTATCATGCTGGCTTTGGTGGATGATGAGCCGAAAGTTTTAACTTTGCGTGAAATGTTAACGCATTATCTTGCCCACCAAAAGGAAATCATCACCAGACGCACACGCTATGATCTGGAAAAAGCAGAAAACCGGGCTCATATCCTGGAGGGGCTGCGTATTGCCCTGAAGAATCTGGATGCCATCATTAAACTGATCCGTTCTTCACGCACCACCGAAGAAGCCCGGACAGGCCTGATGGAGAATTTTTCCCTGACGGAAATCCAGGCACAAGCCATTTTAGATATGAGACTGCAAAAATTAACCGGTTTAGAACGCGAAAAACTGGAAGAGGAATATTTGGAACTGATTAAAAAAATTGCTTACCTGCGTGAAATCCTGGCCAATGAAAGATTGATTTATCAGATTATTAAAGATGAAATCAGTGTCATCCGGGATAAATACGGCGATGAGCGGAGAACAAAAATAGTAGCCCAGGAAGATGATCTTTTAATTGAAGATTTAATTGCCGAAGAAGATATGGTCATTACCCTGACGCATAAAGGCTATATCAAACGCCAGCCGGTAGATGCCTACCGCACACAGCGACGGGGAGGGCGGGGAGTGACAGCCACGCAGACCAAGGATGATGATTTTGTGGAGCATGTTTTTGTAGCCCCCACCCATGCCTATCTTTGCTGTTTTACCAACCGCGGTAAAATGTACCGACGCAAAGTTTATGAAATCCCTGAGGCCGGTCGCCAAGCCAGGGGAACAGCCATTGTCAATTTACTGGATGTGGAACCGGGAGAATCTGTCACCACTGTGATTCCCGTCCGTGAATTTTCCCCGGGACAGTACATGGTTTTTGGGACTAAAGGCGGTCTCATTAAAAAAACACCTCTGGAGGACTTTGTTAATGCCCGCAGTAACGGTATCATTGCCATTTCCTTACGGGAAAATGATGAACTAATTTCTGTACGGCTCACTGACGGAAATTACCAGGTGTCAATGGTGACCGCCGGGGGTTTTTCCATTCGTTTTGACGAAGAAGATGTACGTCCCATGGGCAGAACGGCACAAGGAGTCCGCGGCATAGTTTTGGATGATGACGATGAAGTCATTGCCATGGAAGTAATACCGGCAGATAAAGATCAGGAAGGGGAACTGCTGGTAGTTACGGAAAACGGTTTTGGTAAACGCACGCCCTTTGCTGAATACCGCTTACAGAAACGGGGCGGTAAAGGTATCTATACCATTAAAGTTTTGGAGAAGAACGGCCCGCTGGTGGCAGCCAAGATGGTGCGCCCGGGCGATGAATTAATGATTATTACTGCCGGAGGAATTGTTATCCGCCAGGATGTAAATGAGATATCCCAACAGGGACGCCATACACAGGGAGTCACCCTCATCCGTTTAGATGAAGGAGACCGGGTTGTCAGTGTGGCCCGTGTCATCATGGAAGATGAAGAAGAGGAAAAGTAGGCGAAAATAATGGGGAAAAGGAAAAAGACAGGACAAGCAATCAGCCTGGCAGCCCACATTTTTTTCTTTGGTGTTATTATCATGGTGCTGCTTGTGCGTTATGCTTTTGTTGAACATAAGCCCACTTTTCCGCCTTTGCCGGAGAGTTTTGATTTGATTGTCATTGGTGACGGGCCAGCCGGTGATTTGGCTGCCATTGTGGCGGCAGAAAAAGGAGCCCATGTACTATACATGCATACCTCTGAACCGGAAGCAGACACGCCCGGTGTCTATCTTCCGGTTTTCTGGGCTGCTGATACCGGCTACCAGCGTGTTGCAGGTATTGAATATCTACCTGAAACCATGGCCAATGAAATCTATACTTCAGGAGAATCCTCCGGTTCTTACCGGCAAATTTTAGCTTTTAGCCTGGCCTCGGCAGAAAGTTTGCGCTATTTAACAGAGTTGACCGGGCAGCAATTTTTGCGGCTTGATCCTGAACGCCCCGGGCTACACTGGGGGGAACAGGAGTCAATGATAAAAATTTCCTCACGCTTGGCCGGACAGGTAGAAGCCCTCGATTTAATTGAGAAGACAGGGTTACAGCCTCAAAGTTTAGTAACGGAAAACAGCCGGGTAGTAGGTTTAACGGCAGTGGATCCAACAGGCCGGGAAGAAATAATCTATACCCGGGCGGTGATCCTGGCAGACGGAGGTTATGGCTCCAATCAAGAGCTTTTGCAGAAATACTCCGGGCTCCAGGGCATCATGAAGCGGCCTGAAGCGGGACATTTAGGGGTAGGACTGCAGCTGGCCCAAAAGATTGGTGCCAGGACAATCTCTTTAGAGCAAGTACAGGTAGAAACTATTGCCATAGGCACAAAACGCTATTTGGAACTCTCCCCGGAAATTTTAGCCGCAGCTTTTATTTTCGGGGAAAAGGGCCGTCCTTTGACCTGGGAGGAAAATGAAAGTTTAACAGAACTTTTAAAGCAAAACGGCGGCAGGGTATACCTACTTTTTACCACTGACTATCCTGAGCTCATCCCCTTTAAGCCTACAGTGGTGGAAGATTTGGAACTTCTGGCTTCTGCTTTACAAACAACTGTTTTTGAGCTGGAAGAGCACTTGGCAGGAGCACCGCCACCTTATTACCTACTGTCCGCCGGGCTTGTAGCCCTGACGCCGGGGGGGCTTGCCGTTAACGAAAATTATCAGGTTTTAGGCGTGGTAGAGCCTATTTCCGGTTTATATGCCTGCGGTGAACTGACAGGAGGGCTGCATGGTAGAGCCGCCATCTCAGAATTGTTTTTTACGGAAACTATCGTCAGTTCGCGCCTGGCTGGGGAAAATGCTGCCGCTTATGCTTTGCGTTAAATTTTATCAATACGGGAGAGAGGGAAATGAAGTATATCGTTGTGTTAGGAGACGGAATGGCAGATTATCCGCTGACGGAACTGGAGGGCAAAACACCTTTGCAGGTGGCAAAAAAACCTCATCTAGATGCGCTGACCCGCCAGGGAGTTTTAGGTTTGGTGCGGACAGTGCCTGAAGGCATGCAGCCCGGTAGTGATACGGCTAATTTATCAGTTCTCGGATACAACCCCCAAGAATGCTATACCGGCCGTTCCCCCTTGGAAGCAGCCAGTATGGGCATAAAACTGCAGCCGGAAGATATAACTTTTCGCTGTAATTTGGTTACTCTTTCCACAGAAGATGCTTATGAAGAACGCATTATGCTTGATAATAGTGCTGATGAAATTTCCACAGCAGAAGCACGCTCTATCATTGAGGATCTTGACCGCCATTTTGGTACGGAGGCACTTCGTTTTTATCCCGGCGTGGCTTACAGGCATCTTTTAGTGTGGCGGAACGGCCCGCAAAAGTGGCAGACTACCCCGCCTCATGATATTTTGGATCAACCCGTCACAAAATACTTACCGCAGGGACCGGCCGCTGAGAAAATGGTAACACTGATGAAAGAAAGTGCCGCCTTTTTAGATAACCATCCTGTTAATCAGGAGCGTAGGAAAAAGGGAAGAATGCCTGCCAACTCCATTTGGATCTGGGGTGAAGGCCAAAAGCCTGCTTTACCATCCTTTACAGACAAGTACGGTTTGCGCGGCGGTGTCATTTCTGCGGTAGATTTAATCAAAGGAATCGGCGTTTGCGCCGGTATGGAAGTAATTGAAGTGGAAGGAGCCACCGGGTATCTGGAAACAAATTATGCCGGTAAAGCCAAAGCTGCTTTAGCAGCTTTGCAAAAAGGTCTTGATTTTATCTATATCCATATTGAAGCTCCCGACGAATGCGGCCACCGTCAGGAAAGGGATAATAAAATTAAAGCCATTGAATTTATTGATGAAAGAATTATCGGCCTTTTGAAGCAAGAGTTAGCTGCGGCAGGTTTAGCGTATAAAATGATGGTTTTACCTGATCATGCCACCCCGCTGGCTTTACGTACCCATACAGACGATCCAGTTCCTTTTGTGATTTATGACAGCACCAATCCGGTCAAAGGCGCCCAAAGCTATGACGAGCAGGCGGCAGCACAAACCGGTTACCTGGTGGAAGCAGGCCATACCTTAATGGATATTTTTTTAGCTCCAGGGAGGGGAGAAGATGACAACAATTAATTATAAAAGTACCAGACAAGAAGGCCATAATGTCAGTGCAGCCACGGCAATTTTAACAGGCATTGCCCCTGACGGCGGTCTCTATGTACCCACACGCATCCCCAAAATCGATAAAACTTTTTCGGAACTGGCGGCCTTAAATTACAGGCAACTGGCAGTTTATCTTTTAAGTCTTTATCTTACTGATTTTACGGAAGCTGAAATCACAAAGGCGGTGGACTGTGCTTATGATGACAAATTCAGGACCCCGCAAATTGCGCAACTGGAAACGAAAAATAACACCCATTTTTTAGAGCTTTTTCACGGCCCCACCCTGGCTTTTAAAGATATGGCCCTTGCCTTATTGCCGTATCTTTTAAAAACGGCAGCCCAAAAAACAGGCCAGAAGAAAGAAATAGTAATTTTAACCGCCACCTCAGGCGATACGGGCAAAGCGGCTTTAGAAGGTTTTGCCGGTGTTGAGGGGACAAAAATTATTGTCTTTTTCCCGGAGCACGGCGTCAGTCGCGTGCAAAAAAGACAGATGGTGACGCAAAGAGGAAAAAATACATATGTCATCGGTATTGAAGGTAATTTTGACGATGCCCAAAACGGCGTCAAAGCAATTTTTACCGACCCGGTTCTGCGCCAAAAACTGGCAAAAAATGGCTACATGTTTTCCTCTGCCAACTCCATTAATATCGGCAGGCTCCTGCCCCAGATCGTTTATTATGTCTGGGCTTATCTGGAACTTTTACGGCGCGGCTGCATTAAAACAGGTGAAAAAATTAATTTTTGTGTACCCACAGGTAATTTCGGCAATATTTTGGCCGCTTATTATGCTGAGCAGATGGGTTTGCCGGTAGGGAAGCTAATCTGTGCTTCCAATAAAAATAAAGTTCTTTTTGATTTCTTCACCACGAAAATTTACGATCGCAAGCGGGAGTTTTTTGTTACCAGCTCGCCTTCCATGGATATTTTAATCTCCAGTAATTTAGAGCGCCTGCTCTACCATGCTGCCGGAGAAAATTCTGAACAGGTCAGAGCGTGGATGGAAGATTTAAAAACAAAGGGCAGCTATGAAATTCCCGCAGAAACTGCTGCGGCCTTAAAAAGTTTTGCCGCCGGCTTTGCCACGGAAGCAGAAACCAAAGCGTCCATCCGGGAAGTTTTTGAGGCTTCCGGCTACCTTATTGATACTCATACGGCTGTGGCCTATTCAGTGCTACAAAAATATCAAAAAGAAACCCTTGATGGCGCACCGGCGGTAGTGGTGGCCACCGCCAGCCCCTACAAATTTTCTAAAGACGTTTTATGTGCCCTGGAGGAAAAATTCGCCCAGGTTGACGATTTTGCCCTCTTTAAGGAAATGGAGAAAATTTCTCAGGTTGAAATACCGGCTCCTATCCGGGATCTAAAAGAACGTCCTGTTTTACACCGGCAAGTTTGCCGGCCGGAAGAAATGCCGCAGGTTGTAAGTGAAATTTTAGGCCTTTAATTGGGCTCAAGTGAAAGGAGCAGAAAATGACGACGCGTTTTTCCGATTTTACATACAGGCGTCCTGATTTTTCTTCATTTTGCCTGGAGTTTGAAGTTTTAGTGGCAGATTTTAAAGCGGCTAAAACTGCATCAATGCAGGCAGAAATCGTACAAAAAATAAATACTTTGCGCAGTACTTTTACTACACAGGCAACTCTCGCCCGGATCCGCTATACACAGAATACTGACGATGAATTTTACAGTAAAGAACAGGAATTTTTCGATGAAACGGAACCGCTTTACGACCAACTAATTAATCAGTACTATGAAGCTTTAATTAATTCACCCTGGCAAAAAGAACTGGCTCAAAGTTTAGGGGAACAGCTCTTTACGTGGGCGCGACATCTTTTACAAACTTTTTCCCCGCAAGTCATTGACAACTTGCAAGCCGAAAACAAACTGATCAGCCGCTATAAAAAGCTTTTGGCCAGTGCCGCCATTACTTTTGACGGTAAAAAATGCAATCTTAATCAGCTTGCCTACTACCAGCAAATGCCGGACAGGGCGGTACGACAGGAAGCTTTTTGGGCCCGGGCGCAATTTTTTCAGCAGCATGAAGAAGAATTTGATGAGATTTTTGACCGGTTAGTGCATTTACGCACAGAAATTGCCCACCGTTTAGGTTTTGCCTATTTTACACCTTTAGGTTACCTGCGCCGTTGCCGCAGCGATTATAACGTCCAAGATGTAGCTAAAGTGCGTAAACATATAAATCGATACTGTGTGCCGCTGACGGAAAATATCCGCCGCCGGCAACAGCGGCACCTGGGTCTGAAAGCTTTTAAATATTACGATGAAAGTCTTTTTTTTCCCGAAGGCAATCCTACACCACAGGGCTCCCCTGCAGAAATACTGCAGCAGGGGATCAGGATGTATGAGGAGCTTTCGCCGGAAACAAGTGATTTTTTTGCCCAACTGGTTGAGCACCAATTATTGGACGTATTGAGCCGGAAAGGCAAGGCTCCCGGCGGTTATTGCGATTATTTGCCCGCCTTTGAAGTGCCTTTTATTTTTGCCAATTTCAATGGTACAGCCCAGGATCTGGATGTTTTAACCCATGAAGCAGGACATGCTTTTCAACTGTGGCTTTCCCGGCCCCAAATCCCTGAATACCAGTTTGCCACCATGGAGGCGGCAGAGATACCCTCCATGGGCATGGAGTTTTTTACCCGTCCCTGGATGGAATTATTTTTTCACGATCAAGCAGAACTTTATCGCCGGCAGCATTTAAGTGAAGCCTTCTTATTTTTACCCTACGGGGCTTTGGTGGATCATTTCCAACATGAAGTCTATGCTCAAAGCAATTTAACCCCCAGGGAGCGACGCAGGCTTTGGCGCCGTCTGGAAAAAGTATACTTGCCTTACCGTGATTATGACGGCATAGAATTTTACGAGGAAGGCGGGTATTGGTTCCAGCAAGGACATATATTCGAAGCACCTTTTTACTATATTGATTATGTTTTAGCACAAATCTGTGTCTTTGAACTTTGGCAGCGGATGCACAGTGACCGTGAGCAAGCCTGGCAGGATTATTTGGCTTTCTGCCGGGCCGGCGGCAGTCTTTCTTTTTTAAACTTGCTGCCTTTGGCCCAACTGTCTTCTCCCTTTGGGGAAACTGCCGTTAAAAACAGTACAGAATATGTGCAACAGCGGCTTGAACTCTAGAAGTGTTTCTCAGAAAATTACTTGTTAATGAAAACCTCCCGGTAAGGTTTTTCAGCGGGAGGTTTTTTGATTGAGTACCCTCTTCAAGACGGCAATTTCCATGATAGTGCAGGAAATTGGCGGCAGTTGTCGAATATGCCTGGAAACAGGGTAAAAGGGGTTTTACTATGAAACGATACATAACAGTACTACTGGTTTTATCTTTATTTTTAGGTTTATCGTTATATTTTTCCGGCATTTTTGCCTGGGCGGAGGAAGAAGAGTGGGATAAACTCTGGGACGAAGCCGGAGTCTTCGGTCCTTCGGAAGGTTTAAACACTGTCACCGGCAAAGCGGCAGTGGCTGCCGGCCGCATTGAACTGCGCAATCTTGTCATTGACGGCAATTTATATCTTTTGCCTTCCATTGGCAGTGCACCGGTTACTCTGAATAATGTCACCGTTACCGGTGAACTTCACCTGCTTGGAGGCAATACCATTACCATCAGAGACGGGCAGATCAACTATGTGGAAGTTAATAACCGGGAAAATGCAGTTTCCGTCCTGGCGGAAGGCAGTGCCGCCATTTGGAGTGTGCGCGTACTGTCGGAATGTCTTTTGGAAGAAAAAACAGGCAGTGATGTTTACGGCTTTGGCCATGTTTATAGTACAACCCAGGACACCCTGACCTTGTCGGGAAACTTTCCCACCCTGACGGTGGAAAACCTGCAAGGTGCCGTTAACTTCCGTTCCGGACAGATCGGCAAAGTTTATATGGAATCCCAAGCAGGCGGTTCTGTTCTGACTTTGGGTGAACAGACGCAAATAGATGTACTGGACCTGGTCAGTGCCGTCCATGTAAAGGGCAACGGCTCTATTGGCCGTGTGGTGGTACTGGCCAATGGTTCTGAATTGGAAATGGAAGCCGGGGAGTATGAATTTGGCGAAAATATGTCAATTTTGGTTAAAGGCGGTGTGGTAGATGCCGCCGGTAAGCATGAAATAGTCATGGCGGGACTGGGTAATGTGGTGCTGGAACCGGGAAAATCCGCGGAGAAAACAATTACGGTGGACCCGTCTGATGTACAAATTACAGCGGCATCCAGTAATACTGAAGTGGCCACGGTCAGTCTTTCCGGCAATCAACTAACCGTCCGCGCCCTGGCGGCCGGCAGGGCTACCATTACGGTAAAGGCTGAAAAAGAAGGGTACAGTACGGCCACACAAAGTTTCACCGCCACCGTTAATACCCCACAAAAACCGCAGGTTACCCTGCAGGGGATTAAGGATTTAACGCTTGAGGAGGGTAAAAGCGGTACACGCACTGTCAGCACCAATCCCGGTGATGCCAAAGTCAGTGCTACTTCCAGTAATACCAAGGTGGCTACTGTCAGTGTGGACGGGTCCACCGTTACCGTTACCGGCAAAGAGGCAGGAACAGCCACCATTAATGTAACGGCGGAAAAATCGGGCTATCTGAAAGGCGGCGTTACCTTTAAAGTAACCGTCAAAGCCAAAGCCGCCGACAGTGGCACACCCGGCGCGCCCGGTACTCCCAGTACACCAACTTTCACGGTGATAGCCAGGGAACCGACTTTAGTGGGCAGGGAGCTGGTGGTAGTAAAATTAAATACCTCGGATCCGCAAAACTATGATGTCCTGATGGCTGACGGGACGAAACTTGACTATTTGCCTGCGGAAAAAGTCTTTAGCGGTGAAGTTAAAGAAGGCACAGCCGTCGGCTCTGTGAGAAAGAAAGAGTAGTGCGGTAAGGAGGTAAAAAAATGCAAAAACCTGCCTGTTTTCGCGTTCTCATCCTGACATTGCTTGCTTTACTGTTCTTTTCCGGCACTACTTATGCCGCCATTGAAACAGTCATTGCTAAAAACGAGCAAGGAAATTATTTTGTTTACGATTATGCTGAAGTACTGCGCTCTTACACGCAAAAAATTCTGCAAAAAAAAGCACCGCTCTATGAAGACTTTGCCCAAAAAAGTGTGGTGGCCGTCAGTTCCGCCAAAAGCGGTTATATTGACTATGCAGATGTCTTAAAAAGCTATACCGGCTCCATTGTTAAAGGTCAGCCTTTTGATCTTTTACAATATATAGAAACTGCTGCCGCCAAGCGCTATACCCCTGTGGCCGGAACCAAAAAAGTCAGTGAAAAAGACGGCAAACTGGTACTGAACGACTGGATTCTTCCGGAGGAAGACAGTTTGCTGCAAAAATTCAATGCCATTAAAGATCCTGAAACCATGCTTGCTGAACTGGTGCGGCATGCCCCGGATTTGGAATTGGACTTGAACGCTTTTCAGCAATTAACTCTTTACGGCCAAAAACAAGTGGCGTCAAAACTCCTAAATCTGCGCCCGCATTCAGGCTATACGGCACTAAACGTTTTCAAACAGGAACTGAAAAAAGCTTATCAAAGTGCTGTTTCCACACAAAATGAGGCATTAAAGACAGTCAATGACGCGCGCTCCACTGCACTTATGCGGCAAGCTTTGCAAAAATATGCTTTGCTTTTAGATTTAAACCTGGAGTGGCAAAAGCTGGAGCCCCAGGCACAAGAACTTTTCCTGGCTGATCTGGTGGCCAAGCGGCCTTATACCTCCATCACGGCCCTGCAAACAACTTTTGCCGCCGTTTTGGAGGCAGACAGATCTGCTTTAGGCTTGATTAATCAAATTACAGACAATAAGGCCATGCAGGATGCCCTGGTGACCCAGGCGCAGGCCCTGCAGTTACAGCTTGATCAGTACAACCTGCTCAATACTTTCGGTAAAGTGCAGGTGGCTGACCAAGTCATCCGCAAACGTCCTGCCGGAGGTTATCCCAACACGGCACAAGTGAAAACAGTTTTTGAAACTGCTGTCACAAATGCCCTTAATGCACAAAATAAAGCACTGCAGGCCGTGAATCAGGCAGTAACGAAAGAAGCTTTAGAGACAATTCTTGCTGCCCAGGCTTTAGTGTTGGAGCTTGACTTGTCGCGCTTTAACCAACTGCAGCCGGCAGCGCAAAATACAGTCCTGGAGATCTTGTTTTCCGGCAGGCCTTACAGTTCGGCCAAAACTTTGCAAAACACCTTTGTCAATGCTTTAAACAGTCTGGAATCCACAAAAATTATCCAGTATGTAGATTATCAGCGCAGCTTTAATGACGTTGTTACCATGCAAATGAACCGCAGCCCGCAGACTGATCTGTTGGGCGGCGGCTGGCAGACGGCCGACAGGAACCTGGTGGAATACTATCTTAATGCCGCCAACTTTGTGGAGGAAATGCGTCCTGCCGCCATCATTAAAGCCGGACCTGCCAGATTGCGCTCCGGTCCGGGTCTGACTTACGATCAGCTGACACTGCTGGAAACAGGAGCGGGACCCTTCTTCATCATTGACCGGGCAGAAGACAGCTCCGGCTTCACTTGGTATCGCCTGTTAACAGATTTCCGCGCCGGTTGGGTCCGGGAAGATTTAATTATTTTAACCGAGCGCAAGGGTGAAGGAATTTTACAGTTTTTAGTGCTCTCAGAGCCGACTAATGTAAACCCTGCTGAAATTAACGAGAAAATTCTGCAGGGCAAAGGCATCCTGGAAGGTATGGCGGACATATTTGTGGCCGCAGCCAAGCAATACCGGCTTAATGAAGTCTTTTTAGTATCCCTGGCTTTGCATGAAAGCGGAGAAGGCACAAGCCTTTTAGCCAACGGTGTGGAATTTAACGGTACTGTGGTCTATAATATGTTCGGTATCGGTGCCGTAGATTCCGATCCCATCTACAAAGGTGCAGAACGTGCTTATAAGGAAGGCTGGTTTACACCGGAAGAAGCCATTTTTGGTGGCGCTAAATTTATTTCCGAGCAGTATATTAACCATCCCCTCTATCACCAAAACACACTTTATAAAATGCGCTGGAATCCGGCCCATCCCGGTGAACACCAGTATGCTACCGATATTGGCTGGGCTTATAAACAAGTGGCAAAAATTAAAGCTCTTTACGATAAAATTACTACTTATGTGTTGCGCTTTGAGATTCCCAGGTATCATTAAATTTACGTCTCTGCCGGGGACTCCCATGGAGTCCCTGTTTTTTAATTTTACTTGCATTCCTCTTTTGTGACCGGAAGAATTTTGGTGTATACTAAAGGGGCCCAGGAAAGGATGATGAGATTGAAAAACCCGGTAATAACCATTGAAATGGAAAAGGGCGGTAAAATTAAGGCAGAATTATACGCCCAAACCGCACCCAACACAGTGCGCAATTTTGTTTCTTTAGTGCAAAAAGGTTTTTATGACGGCCTGATTTTCCATCGCGTCATTGCCCAGTTTATGATTCAGGGAGGTTGCCCCGAGGGCACAGGCATGGGCGGACCCGGTTACGCCATTAAAGGAGAATTTGGCGCCAACGGCTTCCCCAACCCCCTGAAACATGAACGCGGTGTGCTCTCTATGGCCCGGGCGCAACATCCCGATTCCGCCGGTTCTCAGTTTTTTATTATGCATGAAGACGCCCCGCATTTAGACGGCCAGTATGCCGCCTTTGGCAAAGTAATTGACGGCATGGATGTGGTGGATAAAATTGCGGAAACGGAAACAGATGCTTATGACCGCCCTGTAGAAGAACAGCGCATCAAAAAGATTACCGTGGAAACTTTCGGCGGTCACTTTGCAGAGCCGGAAAAAATCTAAAAGGAAAGAACAGGCCACTGCTGATAATTTTCCAGCCGGCCTGTTCTTATTCTTATGCGAAAAAGCAGCTTTAAAAACACAGAGCGTCTTTCCGGGAGGAAACGGAAAGAAAAAATCCCTAAATATTAGGGAGAAATTTATGATAAAATACTAAAAGAATTTCAGGGATGTAAGGGGAGGGCCCCAATGCAAAAAGTTTATTTAGATCATTCTGCCACTACACCTGTACTGCCCGAAGTTGCCCGGGTGATGCAGGAAGTAATGCTGCATGATTTCGGCAACCCTTCCTCACTGCATACAATGGGTGTCAGCGCCGAACGCCACTTAACCAAGACGCGCCAAATCCTGGCTCAGGCGCTTGCCGTTAAAGCAGAAGAAATAATTTTTACTTCCGGTGGAACTGAAGCCAATAATCTTGCCCTGAAAGGCACTGCCCGCCGCCTGAAACGCCGCGGTCATCACCTTATGACTACACAGGTGGAGCATCCGTCAGTTTTATACGCCTGTAAGGCCTTGGAAGCGGAAGGTTTTGAAGTCACATATTTGCCGGTAGATAGAAACGGGCAGGTGGCCGTGAGCGATGTTGTGGCCAACCTACGCCCCGAGACACTTTTAGTCAGTATTATGCATGTGAACAATGAAGTGGGTACTATTATGCCGGTAACGGAAATCGGTCGTGCCGTGAAAGCCAAAAACCCCCAGACACTTTTTCATGTGGATGCGGTCCAATCTTTTGGCAAGTTTCCTGTTACACCCGCAACTTGGCAAGCCGATTTGGTGACTGTCTCTGCCCATAAAATCCACGGGCCAAAGGGCTGCGGCGCCCTTTACTGCCGTGAAGGCGTTTTACTGGAACCACTTTTGCATGGCGGTGATCAGGAAAGAGGATTACGCCCCGGCACAGAAAATGTGGCAGCCATTGCCGGTTTCGGCCGGGCAGCTCTTCTGGCCCAGGAAGACAGGGAACAGAAACTGGAAAAAATAAAAACATTAAAAGAGTTACTGGTGGAAGGGATTTGTAATTATATACCAGGAATCACCATTAACAGTCCCCCGGAGGGGGCTCCTCAGATTTTAAATATTACTTTTGCCGACGTCAAAGGTGAAGTTTTAGTCCACGCTTTAGCTGAAGCAGGAATCTATGTTTCTACCGGTTCGGCCTGTCACTCTCACAGGGCTGATCCCAGTCATGTGCTGCTGGCCATGCAGCGCAAACCACAAGAAATAGAAGCTACATTACGTTTTAGTTTTTCTGCTTACAATACGGAAGCAGAAATAGATTATACCCTGGAAAAACTGCGCCAGGCGGTGGAAACACTTCGCCTGGTGACACGGAGGAAAAGATGAAGACACTTTTTCTGATTCGTTATGGTGAAATCGGTCTGAAAGGAAAAAACCGTACTTTTTTTGAAAAAACACTGACCAATAATATCAAAAGGGCCCTGCGCGACCTGGCCCACTGCCGCATTTACCGGACACACAGTCGCCACTTTGTGGAAGTTACGGAAGGTGATGCCGAAGCTGTGGCTAAGCGCTTGCAGGAGATTTTCGGCATCGTTTCCGTTAGCCCGGTGGCGGTGGCTGACTTGTCGCTGGAAGCAATTCAGGATGTGGCCCTGAAGGAATTTGCCAAGGTAGCCCGGCCCGGTTTGCGTTTTAAAGTCAATACCAAAAGGGCTAATAAGCAGTTTCCCCTTCCCTCCATGGAAGTAAGTGCCAAGGTAGGGGCACATCTTTTAAAAAATTTTTCCGGACTGAAGGTGGATGTGCACGAACCGGAAGCAGTTTTAGATGTGGAAATCCGGGAAGAAAATGCTTTCATCTATACAGAGCGCCTGGAGGGCCCGGGCGGTTTGCCTGTTGGTGTTGCCGGTAAAGGCTTGCTTTTACTTTCCGGAGGTATTGACAGTCCTGTGGCCGGTTTTCTGACAATGAAAAGGGGCGTAACTTTGGAAGCACTGCATTTTCACAGTCCCCCCTTTACCAGTGAGCGGGCCAAGGAAAAAGTAATAGATCTTTGTCGTCGCCTTGCCTCATATGGGGGCAAAATCCGCCTGCATCTAGCACATTTTACCGAAATACAAACTGAACTTCGCCTCAAAACGCCTGAACGCCTCATGGTAACTTTGATGCGGCGCATGATGTTTCGTATTGCCCAGCGCTTAGCCGAAGAAACAGGTGCTTTAGCCCTTATCACCGGCGAAAGCCTGGGACAGGTTGCGAGCCAGACCATGGAAAGTATGAATGTCATTGAACGTGTAACCTCTATCCCGGTTTTACGTCCTTTAATCGGGATGGATAAACAGGAAATTATGACTCTTGCGCAAAAAATAGAGACCTACCCTATTTCCATCCGTCCCTATGAAGATTGCTGTACACTTTTCCTGCCTGATTTTCCTGCCACCCGTCCCCGCCTGCAGCAGGTGGAGGAAGCGGAAAAAGCTTTAGAAATAGAAGCTTTAGTGGCCGGCAGCCTGGAAAAAAGAGAAGTTTTAGAAATTGATTATTAGCAAGCAAAAGAGTGACGGTGTCACTCTTTTTTACCGTCAGAGGGAGGCAAATCTTTATATTTCTTACCAAAGAGTTAGTGTAAAATTACTATAGGGATTTAGAAGGGAATTGACTTCTAATTACAGA
>ERZ773359.4199-NODE-4199-length-15417-cov-7.628564_pt1 | contig 15417 bp, 15 predicted proteins | sample MGYA00374955_ERZ773359 | MGnify/ENA primary metagenome ERZ773359 (study PRJEB29098, sample SAMN04486028) | biogas fermenter metagenome | study: EMG produced TPA metagenomics assembly of the Biogas fermentation microbial communities from Germany - Plant 4 DNA1... | reverse complement strand
GTTTGATATGGCCTGTTCCGGGTTACAGCTACATATCTTCATATTATGGTTATCGTACCCACCCCATTTATGGGGATCGAAGACTCCATAAAGGCATTGATATAGCAGGTTCGGGTATTAACGGCAAACCTGCAGTGGCAGCTGCGGACGGCGTGGTAATCCTGTCACAATTTTATGGTACTTATGGCAATGCTGTTATTATAGACCATGGGAACGGAATATCTACATTATATGCCCATGGCAGTTCCAGAACCGTATCAGTCGGACAGGAAGTAAAAAGAGGTGATACTGTGCTCAGGATAGGAAGTACAGGAGTATCTAAAGGACCTCACTTACATTTTGAAGTTCACGTTAACGGTACACGGGTAAATCCATTGGATTACGTAAATCGACCATAGAATTCTATTAGCCAGACATATTACACCTTATAAATATAAAAATATGTATTTCCGAAAATAAAACATAGCGAATGCGCTATGTTTTTTTATTACATTTATTTGCATTTATTAACTAAGTTATCTTCCGTATCAGCCGTCGGCCATATAACGTTTACTGTATTGATACTCCTGTTCCAAAAGCATATCCTTTACTTTCATTAACCGAACTTGTGTGCTCCGCTCATTTTCATCCAGTTTCATGGTAATATATTTAATATTCTCCTGCATTTCCGGAATTACAACATGCTCCAAGGCATTTACTCGGCGCCGTGTCTTCTCTATTTCAGCGGCCATCATTTGACAGGCCTTTTCCTTTTCTGCCAGCTCCAGCATCAGGGGCAGGATATCTGCTAAAGACTTTACAGCACTATCAAGATCTCCGGATGTAAATGCATATCCATATGAATATATATCGTTAGGATCTGATGTCCTGGTTTGATAGGTAAACACTGGGATTTCCACGCTCATTATGTTTTTCTTTCCCACTTCCAGAGTTACTTCTTGTTTTGGTGTTAAAAAAGCAGTTTTTAATGTTTCATTCTGCATAACAGCACTGGCTAATGCAAAGTTTTTATTTGCAGCATTGATTCCCTCTTCTACCTGTTGCCGCAGTTTTCTGTTTTCTTGCACCAGCTCAAGGAACTGACGCATTAATTCATCTCGTTTATCTTTAAGAAGTCTATGACCTCTTAAAGCAACAACCAGCTTTCTTTTAAGATTTGTCAGTTCCATGCGGGTAGGATTTACATGCTTTGCCGCCAAGGTTATGCCTCCTTCTTGTCATAATACAGATCAAGATAAACATCACTGATACGCTTTAGTTCGCTGCGTGGAAGGATTCTTAACAACTCCCATCCCAAATCCAAAGTTTCTTCAATGCTTCGATTTATATCATATCCTTGAGAAATATACCTTTGCTCAAATTCATCAGAAAATTTGGCATAAAGCTTATCCATATCTGTCAATGCTGCTTCACCCAATATAATCATTAATTCTTTTGCTTCCTTCCCGCGGGCATAAGCGGCAAATAATTGATTCATAGTATTAGCGTGATCAGCTCTGGTCTTACCTTCACCTATACCCTTATCTTTTAATCGGGACAAAGACGGTAAAATATCAATCGGCGGTGAAACATTCCTGCGATTGAGTTCACGGCTGAGGATGATCTGTCCCTCTGTAATATAACCGGTCAGGTCCGGAATAGGATGGGTTTTATCATCCTCAGGCATAGTTAGAATGGGAATAAGAGTTATTGAACCAGCCTTTCCTTTCTGTCTTCCTGCCCTTTCATATATAGACGCCAGATCCGTATACATATAACCCGGATAACCCCTGCGACCGGGAACTTCTTTTCGTGCGGCAGATATTTCGCGCAGGGCGTCAGCATAGTTAGTAATGTCAGTTAAAATTACCAGCACATGCATTTCTTTTGTAAATGCCAGATACTCAGCCGCTGTAAGTGCCATTCTGGGAGTTGAAATTCTTTCAACAGCAGGATCATCGGCAAGGTTCATAAACAATACCGCTCGATGGATAGCACCTGTTTCTCTAAAACTTTCAGTAAAGAAATTTGCTTCTTCAAAAGTAATACCAATAGCAGCAAAAACTACGGCAAACGGTTCTCTAGTTCCTCTAACTTGTGCTTGCCTTGCAATCTGTGCAGCCAAATTAGCATGGGGCAATCCGGATGCGGAAAATATGGGCAGCTTTTGTCCTCTGACCAAAGTATTCAGGCCATCAATAGCAGAAATTCCAGTTTGAATAAACTCCTGGGGATAATTCCTTGCTACCGGATTCATTGGCAGTCCATTGATATCCATTCTAACTTCGGGCAGAATTTCCGGCCCGTCATCTATAGGCCTGCCCAGACCATCAAAAATACGGCCTAACATTTCCTCTGATACACCAAGCTCCATACTTCTGCCAAGAAATCTGACCTTACTGTTGGATAAATTTATACCCGTGGAACTTTCGTACAATTGTACCAGTACATTGGTACCGTTCACTTCCAACACACGGCATCGGCGTGTTTCTCCGTTTGACAACTCTATCTCACCTAACTCATCATAGGTTACACCCTCCACGCCTTTTACTAACATCAGAGGACCTGCAACTTCCTGTATCGTTCGATATTCTTTTAGCATCAATAGTCCTCCTTTTGTAATATTTCCTGTATTTGATCGGTCATTGATTTATAAATTTCCTGGTATACTTCTTTTGTCTGATCAGCTCTTATGTATTTAAAACGTCCTATCTGCTCACGAACAGGCAACCGTATAAGATCTTCTATGTCTGCTCCTTTTTTCATCGCCTCCATCGCCGCATCATAATACTCCAGAATTATTTTCAGCATCCAATACTGCTTCTCCAAAGGCGTATATGTATCTGTCTCATGAAAAGCATCCTGATGAAGATAGTCTTCCCTTATGGACCGTGCCACTTCCAACTTTAATCGGTCAGAGGGAGACAAGGCATCCATTCCCACCAATTTAACTATTTCATCAAGCTCTGCTTCATCCTGTAATAGCCCCATGGTTCGAGTACGTTGTACTGACCAATCCCTGCTTATATTCTCCTCAAACCAGCTAACGGTGGAATCTATGTAAAGAGAATAACTGTTCAGCCAGTTTATTGCCGGGAAATGACGCCTGTAAGCCAGGTTGGAGTCTAAATTCCAAAACACTTTAACTATACGCAGGGTAGCCTGTGTAACCGGTTCGGAAATATCTCCACCGGGAGGGGAAACAGCGCCTATTACTGAAAGTGTTCCTTCTCTTCCCTCTTCCCCAAGAGAAACCACATGTCCTGCCCTTTCATAGAACTGTGCCAGCCGGCTTCCAAGATATGCAGGATAACCTTCTTCACCAGGCATTTCCTCCAAGCGTCCGGACATCTCACGCAGAGCCTCTGCCCATCTGGAAGTTGAGTCCGCCATTAATGCTACGGAATATCCCATGTCACGAAAATACTCCGCTATCGTAATACCAGTATAAATTGATGCTTCACGTGCTGCTACCGGCATATCAGAAGTATTTGCGATCAAAATAGTTCTCTTCATCAGAGATTCTCCGGTTTTTGGATCCTTTAACTCGGGGAATTCATTCAACACGTCAGTCATCTCATTGCCTCGTTCTCCGCACCCAATATAAACCACAATATCAGCTTCTGCCCATTTGGCCAGCTGATGCTGAACCACTGTTTTCCCTGATCCAAATGGGCCGGGTATGGCTGCTACACCGCCTTTTGCAATCGGAAATAAGGTATCTATAATGCGCTGTCCTGTAATAAGCGGCATGGAAGGTGCAAGTTTTTTCTTATAAGGACGTCCGGTACGAACCGGCCAGGTCTGCATGAGTTTTATTCCGTGTTCCTTCCCTTCTTCATCCCTAATTATTGCTATGGAATCAAGAACAGTATACTCCCCTTCACGAATGGTAGTTAACTTACCTTTAACTCCGTAAGGAACCATAATTTTATGAACAACAATTTCTGTTTCCTGTACAGTACCGATAATATCTCCGGCTTCAACTTCAACTCCTGATTGTAAAGAAGGTACAAAGTGCCATTTCTTTTCCCTGTTCAGTGAAGGCACCTCAATACCTCTTTGAAGATTATTGCCGGTTTGTTCCTTAATTACATCCAATGGTCTTTGTATTCCATCAAATATACTTCCAATCAAACCCGGGCCAAGCTCAACACTCATGGGAACCCCGGTGGATTCAACCGGTTCACCGGGCCCTAAGCCGGCAGTTTCTTCATATACCTGAATGGATGCTTCATCACCATGCATTTCTAATATTTCACCTATTAACCTCTGCTTGCTTACACGAACGATGTCAAACATATTAGCATCACGCATTCCTTCGGCTATTACAAGCGGCCCGGCAACCTTTTTAATGGTACCTGTGCTTTTCTTTAGGGCACCTATGCTCATTTTTGGTCCACCTCTTTGTTTTTTTTCCGGCTAATTCAAAAATATTTCTATATCAATCTCTAAACAAAATATCGGATCCAACTGCCTTCTCCACCGATTTTTTTACCATCTTCATTCCCATTCCGGTATTGCCGGATACTCCAGGAATCGGAATAATTGCCGGCAGTCGGACATCCCTGTAGCGATCGATTTCTTCTTCCATTTTTTCTGCTAATGCTTCTGTAATATAAATAACGGCATATTCGCTTTCTATTAGCTCGCGAAGTTTCCGTACAGCTGCAGAAGTATCATCAGTTATAGCAATGGGGTACGTATCCAACCCAATTGCTGCGAAACCGTAAATACTGTCTCTATCTCCCATTACTGTTATTTTATACATACAACTCTCTTATCCTTTCCCGTATGGATTCATCCGGCAGTTGATTCAATTTGCCCAGAAGGATTATTCGCACTACTTGGATCTCATTTCTCCTGGCAAGTATATAAGCAACAAGCGGCCCGATGGTATAAGGGTTATATTTTTGGGGCTTTATTTTTTGAATCAACAAATCATTACACCAACGCTCAAATCGTGCTAATGATATTTTCAATTCATCTACGCCGTCTGCATAAATGGTATCGCTCAAATATTGTATTATTTCTTCCATTCCGGAAGTTGCCGCTTCGAATAATTTCTCTACATCTATGGTATCGCAAGGTATCAAAGCTCGTCTTATCCATTCCGGTGATTTTCCTGTACTTTGAGCTCGTACCGCTATCTTTATATTTGCAGTTGCTACAGTTAATTCAGCGTAGGTTTTAAGCACCTCATGGGTTTCCTTCTTGCCTCTGGCTTGTAAAGCTTCCATTGCAGCTCTATCTACTATAAGATCACACAGTTGACCATCCCCTGTACGGGTAAGTATCTCATATGCTTCTTTTGCAGTTGCTGCCATGGAATTGGGCAAAAGCTCAAACTCTTGTTTTTTTACAGCCTCCATTATAACTTTCGAACTAATGGTGCCATGCGGCAAAAAGTATCCTTCCGGTTCTTCTCCTGTATAAACCAACTTTATAGCTGCCTTAAGGTTGTGATAGTCATTAGTTATAAAGAGTATATCAAATACAGACATATCCTCTATCAGATCTTCTAAAAAGTCCCAGGTCTTTTGCTTCTCATAGGCAAGAATCTGATCAGGATCCGTTTGTCCTTCCTCACCCCAACCCTTATCAAGCAAGAGCTGTAAACACTCACGATAACTTTTTGAACTAAGAAGCTGATTTATAAATTGAGTATCCAGAAGCTGCATTTCTTTGAATCGGATACGGGCTACTGCATATATAAACTGCTTCTCCGACATATTTGTCTCCTCCTTCCGGCAGCATTGCTGTTATGCTAATAAGCTTCTATTTATTTTATCCTGAAGGATTTCATGCTTACTGGCTAGCATTGCCGTAAAGGTACAGTTTACTTCTATATCGCCATATACCAATACAAATCCTCCATCAAAAGAGCGTATCTCTGAAGATATCTTCAAAGAACCGCCTTTGGACAGGATATCCTGGTTCAGTTTTTCTTCAAAATCTGCCGGAAAACGATTTTTATCCTTCTCAGAAAAGATAATTTGACCGTCTTGCGATAATGCATACCTAGATACCATTTTCCTAATTATTTGAAAATATGCTTCGTCTTCCAGGTTATTAAGTTTATCCAGGGTTGTCTTCAGTAAGCTTTCTATAATCTGCTGTTTTGCGGAAAGTACAGCATTTCGTTTTTGTAAGGCTGCTGCAGATTTGGCTTTTTCTAATATTTCCAAAGCCTTTCTATCTGTTTTCAGCTTTATATTCTCTATTTCTTTTTCAGCAAGATCTTTCTTATTTTGAATCAATTCCTCTGCTTGCTGCCTTGCCTGATTTAGTCTGGCGTTGGCTTCTTCTTCAGCAGTGTTACGTATTTGATTCAGTAAATTATCTAATCCTGACATTAATTTGCTCTCCTATCCGGAATGTCTTATATATTTAAGCCGGTAACTCCTGTAACACAAAGAATTGAAACTAGTAATGCAAGAATTGCATACGTCTCAACCATAGCAGGGAAAATTATAGCCTTACCGGCCTGATCAGGGCGTTTTGCAACCAAAGCTATACTAGATATGGAAACCCGGGCCTGACGTATTGCGGACCACCATCCTACAATTGCCATTGGCATGCAGGAAGCAAAATACAACAAACCTTTATAAATTGTTATATCAGAAGTTCCTCCCAGAACACCTATTTGTGTCAAAGTTATGAATCCAATCAGAAATCCATAAATCCCTTGTGTACCGGGAAGCAGTTGTAAAATAAGAACCTTTCCGAATAAGGAAGGATCGTCTGTTACCACTCCTGCAGCTGCCTCTCCGGTCATGCCAACGGCAATGGCTGATCCGATACCCGCTGCCAGTGCTGCTAGTATTCCACCTGATAGTGCAAAAATCATCCCTAAATTGTCCATATTTTATTCCTCCTCAAGTTTATAATATTTAGTATTTAAGCTGAAAGGCATAAACTCTTTACCTCCGCCTTCATAAAATTTACCAAAGAATTCAACAAAAGTTAATCGATTGGTATGAACATATGCACCTAAAAGGTTAATGCCCATATTTATAGAGTGACCGATAATGAATACCAGTATAAATACTATTGCACTTAATATTCCACCACCTTTCATAGCGCCCATCTGGTTAATCACAGATGCAATAACACCTGTAGCAAGACCTAAGGCCAATAAACGGGAGTAAGATAAAATATCACTTAAATAACCGGTTACATTATAAAGACCGTATAAGCCTTTTAGTATTCGCTTAAACCAGTTCCTGGATTCCCTCCCTGCTGTCAGAACGATACCGATTGCAGATACTACTGAGACAATTCCAGCTATGCTGCCTGCAGAAGAAGGTAAGGTAAACTGAATATTGAAAATTGATGTGACGGTCTCACTTGACAGGGCAATTACCACCAGTCCACTCACAAGTAAACACCAGAATACTACATCATAAAATATATCTTTATATCTTTTGGTTTGTATGCATTGAACCAGGTTAGCTGCTAATCCTGTATACAGGTGTGCTATACCTATAGCCATGGAAAAAACCAGCATTTTCATTGGATCATTAATCGGTTCAAACCATAAGGGCTTTATTGATACTGCCTTATTAAAAAATGTTGTAGATATAACATATACTGCGTCACCGAACCAACTTCCAAATAATGCACCCCAGAAAGTAGTTGACAGACCGCAAAAGAAAAACATGCGAAGGGTTTTACGCAGGCCCTTTTCCATATTGGGAAACTTCCATAAACATATGCCGCAGCCAACAGCCATAATCAGCCCGTAAGCTGCATCTGATAGCATAAGCCCAAAAAGTATATAGTAGAAAAATGACATGAATGCTGAAGGATCAATTTCACCCTTGCCCGGAAAACTGAAAGATCTAATTATTCCTTCCATAGGTTCATTAAACTTATTGTTTTTTAAAAGTACTGGAGTTTCCTCATCCGGATCCGGATCTCTTATGTCCACAACCGTCAAAAACTTATTTGCTAAACAGCCCGCCAAAGCCTCTGCTTCACTTTCCAGAATATACCCTTCTGCGATAAAGGTGTGGTTGGATTCGAGAAGCAGCCCAGCGGCTTTTGCCTTATCTATCTGGAGACTTAACCAATCTACAAGAAATTGTAATTCTTTACGTTTATGTGACAGTAAAATGATCCTGTCTTTTGCTTCTTGAATCCTCTGCTTTTTATCCTTTTGTTCTTTTTTCAATAAAACTTTTAAATTCGCTGGTGTCTGCCCCCTGGTGGATAAAGACGGACGTGCGAAGCCCATGGCTCGCAACGCACCTTCTACAATTGCTCTTTCATGTTTTGGACATAATACCATAATACAGCTTTGATCATTGTTGATGCTAATTTGCTCTATATGCAAAGCATCCACTTCCGGAACCAGCTCAGCTAATTTTGCCAATACATCTTCGGACGAAAGCGCTCCGGGCAGAGTACCTATAATAGCGGAGGTGGTACGGGTGCCCTCAAATTCCAGAGGTATATCCATATTACTCCATGGTTCCAAGGTGTCAATATGAACTTGAAGTCTATGTATTTCAGCAGTATAATCTGCTATCTGTTTGTCCAATTCGATAATTTCCAATCCTGTTTGATATATTTCTTCATGCCGTGCTGCTAGTTTGTTGTATGTATCGAAGGACATTACTTCTTTTCCCTGAAGAGTTTTTAGAATAGAATTGTCTTCAGACACATAAGCACTAAGGATTTCCAATGATTTCTCAATAATTTCTCTTTTACGCTCAAATTCTTGTATTTCTTCTTCTGTATCCTGCTTGATAAAAACACTATCATCTTGTATGATATCTTCTATTTGAACAGCGCCAAATCTCTGCAATAGATCTAGAATCTGTTTTTTGTTCTTTGATAATGCAAAAATTTGTATGCGTTTCATGGGCAGAATTGCCATTTAGACGTTACCTCCCTCATCATCAATGAATATTCTCTCTGCTTATTACGGCTATACAATTTCAGAGAGAATTAACTCTATTATCTCTTCTTCTTTTGCTTTAGCTTTGTTCTGTAAAGTCTTTATTTCTGTTTCTGCCTCTTTTAACGCTTCATTTATAATGAGCCGTCCCTTTTCTTCAGATTCTTTTATCCTGTCTTCAGCTTCCTTTAATGCATCGGAAATCATTTTTTCATAGATCTCATTTGCCAGCGATTTGGCATTCGTGATTATCCTTTCGCTTTCATATACAGCACTTCTTATCAATTCTTCCGCTTCTTTTTCTGCGGCACGGATAACATCGATTGTTTCCTTCGCCAATCAGAATCCCTCCTCTTTTAATATAATACAATGTTTTCAAAAGGCGCTTTTGATTATAGGTTCGGCCACGCCTAACCAATGACGGCTTATTAGTGCATGACCTGCTGGAGTAGGATGCACCCCATCTGCAGCCCAGAATTCAGGAGGTCTTAACGTAGAAGCGGCAGCAAATATACCATCAAGAGGAATGTAATAAGCTTTGAATTCTCTGGCAAGCTCACGTACTATTCTTATTCTTGGATTTAGATCATCTCTCCAAATTGTTCTCTTTTCCTCATTTACATGCAGCAAAAAAGGTTCCATAATAATTATTTTTGTGTCAAGGTTTTCTCTGATTTGTGTCAACAATTTGCGATAATGAACAGCATAAGCTTCTGGAGTTGTTATATTTTTGTTAACTATTCCGTGACCAGTTTCATTAATGCCAATCAGAATAGAAACTAAATCGGGTTTTAAATCCAAACAGTCTTCTTTCCAGCGATCTAAAAGATTAATTGCCCGATTGCCGCTAATGCCTCTGTTTAAAAATTTAACATCAAGTTCTGGATTTTGAGATTGAAACAGAGCTGCAGACATCATCGCATATCCGGAGCCAAGAGAGTTGTGATTTTCTCTGTTTCTGCCGCAGTCTGTGATGCTGTCACCTTGAAACAAAACCAAAAATCTTTTACTCATTTTAAACCCTCCAGACAAAATTTTGTGAAAGATTGATAATTTTTTATTAAATATATGGTCATGCAAGCTAAAAATATATCTTTTTCAAACACGTCCTAACCATTGTACTAAATAAACTTAAATTTCTCAAGTGCTAAATTAAGCTTTTATCTTCACCTTTATCAATTTGATCTAAGAACGAATACTTTCTGCCATTTAGCTGCCAACCAATAAGGGAGTCCAGATTAACATTTCGCGCTGAATTAAATATAGAAGCATCAACCATCGGTATTATTTTTCTTAATTCATCAATCAATTCTTTGATCTCTCTGCGTTTACTGGAGGTTTTTTTGGCAGCTACCACACAGCCGCAATTCATAGCCGGTATTCCGCTATTGACAGTGTACCTTATTATATCCTTTTCATGGATATAACACATAGGCCTGATAAGTTCCATATTTTCAAAATTGGTTGATTTGAGTTTAGGCCTCATTGTTTTAAAAGTTCCTGCGTAGAAAATGTTCATTAATGTGGTCTCGATGATATCATCAAAATGATGGCCTAACGCAAGTTTATTGCACCCTAATTCCTGCGCTTTAGAGTATAATGCGCCCCTGCGCATTCGGGCACACATATAACAGGGGTAATCAGGCGCTATATTATCTACTATGTCAAATATTCTTGATTCAAAAACTTTTACGGGTATCTCTAAATATCTGCAGTTATCAATCAATAATTCTCGGTTGGATTTATGAAACCCCGGATCCATCGCAATAAATTCCAAATCAAAATTGCAGACCCCATGTTTTTTCATTTCCTGAAACAGCTTGGCCATAAGCAAACTATCCTTGCCGCCCGATATACTCACAGCAATTCTATCGCCTTCTTCAATCAATTGAAAATCCCTAACCGCTTTATTGAATCTCGCCCATAACTCTTTTCTATAGGTTTTAATTATACTTCTTTCTATTTCTTTTAAAGGTTTCCGATCCACTAAAGGGATCTGTAAGTCACAGCCACTTCCTGCTAATCTCGTCATAGTTGCCACCTCAGATATTTTTATTGATGCTCTTTTGTTTTTTCTCTATATTGAGCTAATAGCAAATCTACCATTCTGCCATAACTTTTTTCTCCGTCCTGCTGATTATTTGCTTTCAGATAGGCATCGTTGGTTTTTGAGAAAGTCTCCCGTACCGGTCCATCATATTTCTGGTGATATTTGGAGTTCTCTTTTAAATCTCTTTTGACTCCTTCTGAAAGCTTGCTGTATAATTGCCTATAGACATCTCGATCCTGCCTGTAAACTGCATTCAAGGAATAGTTTAGTGCAGAAAGATATCCGGAATACTGAAAATCCACATCGGGATGCGAACTGCAGGTAAGAAATGATATATAATTCGCTTCATCTTCCCTGGCAAACCCTAGTTGATGGGCATATTCGTGCATCATAGTATTTATGAGCATAGGAGTCGGAATCATAATATTTACATTGGGCTCTGCAGTAAAAGGACAGTAAATTCCCCAAATATTAGTATATGCTATTACAGGTGAAAAGAGTAAAGGCTTAGCTCTGCCGTAGATATGATCAAAAAACGGAATATATTCAGATACTGCTATATATCCTTCCTTTGACCTGGCAAAGGCGCTCTCTGCACCTCCAAAGGGCACCATAACGCCTTCCTCATCTTCCTCTACCTTATATCTTAAAATATTCGTATGCTCTATAAGATCTTCCGTCATTTCTACTAACTCATCAAGAGTGGAAGGCCTTACTTCAAGGCTTATAATACAAGCAAAGGTCTGACGATTATAGTTAAGGCCCCATAAGAAAATAAAAGAAAAGTATAGAAGGTTTGCGACCAGCAAAACATTGATTATCCCATTTCGGAATCTATACCATCTATCCTTTCTGATATTGATTAATCGTACTGCCCATACTATTATTGCGACTAATGCTGCCAAAACCAGAATAGGAAAAAATATCTCAGCAACTGAAAAAGGAAACCATCCAAAGAGGTTTCCCAAAAACCAAGATATTCCGCGGTATATGCCGGTGGAATATAACTCTTCCGTTAATGCTTTATTATTCCTGGATATAACATTCAGTATATAACCTAAGGGGCCCAGTAACATTAAAAACATACGTTTTTTTGGTAGTTTTTTGTCCAAATTGTATGACACCGCCTGAAAAATCTGGTTTTGAATCTTCTATAATCAACTATAAACCTATTATAACATAATCAGACAGGATTCTTCAATTCAGGGTCAAAAAACTAATAAAGGCATCACATCTTTTTGTTATTTTGAAGATTACATAACCGGGCATTTTATAATAATAACATTTATACATAATGAAACCCGGTGTTTACCCGGGCTTGTTTACTGTTAATTTAATAAATGTTTGTGACTAAAGCATGTTTTACTTTATGATCCTACGCGCTTGATTATAACGCGATGGATAGCTTCCTTTGGTTATGTCGCTTATAATAACCCCTGTTTTACTTGTGGAAGCATGTATCATTTGATTATTTCCAATGTAAATACCAACGTGGCCTATCGTCTTAGTTCCCTTTTTATTGAATAAGACCAAGTCGCCAGGCTTTAAGTCACTTTTTGCAACCCATACGCCATTTAATGCCTGATCTATGGAACTGCGGTATAGGCTGTATCCGAATTGTTTGTATACATAACTGGTAAAGCCGGAACAATCGAAAGCTTTGGGCCCGCTTGCTCCATAAACATAGGGCTTGCCTAAATGCTTCATTGCTTCATTTACAATATCCATTCCTGTAACAGAACCTTTGCTCGGCGAAGGAGTACTGGATGGCTTTGGAGTACTCGTTGGCTTTGGGTTTGGAGCAGAAGTGCTCTTGGGCGTCGGACTCGGGGATGGGGTAGTCTTAGATGTATTTGAAGAGCCGGACCTGGCAGGTTTTTGGGTTGGTCTGCGGGTAGGCGTAGGTTGCGGCTTTTTATTTCCTACAGCAACTATTTCTTTGACAGGCTCTTCTATGATAGTTTCTTTAACAACTTTTCGACTGACTTCCTTTCCATTTTCTTTCACTACAAGAAACTCTGTTTTCTTTTTCCCTGCCTTACCCTCCTGAATCTTTTTCATTTCTCCTTTAAGTAGATTATTATCTTCTCTTTGCTCCTTATCAAAAGGAACCTCTTCTTCTATAATTACGGTTTCTTCTGTGATTACATTTACCAGCTTGCTTTCTGCTGAAAGAATAATTATTTCACCTGGTCTGATTTTACCTGGATCCTTATCAGGATTTAATGCCATAACCTCTTCTACATTTAAATTATTGTTTCGAGCTAGGCTCCAAAAGGTTTCACCCTGAGCTGCAATATGCTCCACTGCTTTTTCCTTGCTTTGCTGCAATAGGTTTCTGGCTTCCTCTATGGTAACCAATTCTACAAAATCCACTGTTGTAGGTACAAATCGAATTTCCTCCAAAAAATCAGCCGTTCTCAGCTGACCGCCGGAAGCCTGTATTTCTTCAATATATGGTTTTTTTATTTCTTCTGTAATCCGCAGCCCTTCTTCAACAGAGTGTATATAACAAAGTATTTCATCGTTTATAGTTATGGCATAAGCCGGTATTTTCACATCTAAAATCTTTTCTATATTTTTTATAATCTGATTTTCGCTTGTCTGCTTGTCAGTGCCGGATATTTCTTTAAAATAAACCTCGGCATTGATAATTGCATCTTCAGGATATCTTTGTTTTATTTCATCCATGAACGCATCATATAAGGCCAGACCTCTTGCTGCATTATCAATAACTCCTATTTTTTGATTGTTAATATACATCTGGTAGGACACTTTATCTCTCTGCCTGAATAGAGTGAAAGAAACAGTGGAAGCTGAAATAAGAAATATTAAAATTAGTGTTATAAAAGTTTTTAAATCTTTTTGTCTCATTGAAACCCCTCCGAAACCTTTAGCCTGGTTATATTACATTTCTGTCACTATTTTTTCAATTCTGTTACGAATTCTTTTATATATTATGAGTATATTCGACGGGAGATGAATAATTCCTGCTTGGAAAATAAAAATGTTACGAATTTATTAATTTTTTTACAAAAGATCTATTCCTTCCTCCTGTTCCAGCCAGTAGCAATAATCATCCTTGCATGAACAGGGACTTCTATGTTCACAGGCATCAACTTCTAAAATTTTTAATATTTCTTTTTTGTACTGCTTGTATTTTTCGTTGTATTGATTCCATATTGTATAAGTGAAGCCAAATAATACAGTTGTAAATAGCAGAGCATACAGATATATTTCTTCTATTGAAGTAACTAAGGCAGAAACTTCCATGCTAACTGTAAAAATTTTAGACCAGGCACCAAGATATCTGTCCATATTCCCTAAAAAGTAACACCATAACAGCCCAGTTACTATACCAATAGGAACCATTATGGTCATAGTTTTATTTCTCTTGTGATAAGCTTTCAATATTTTATCTGTTTTCTTATTTAATGCATAGCTAAGCGTCAAAGGTCTTGGCACAATCTGCCCCTCCTTTGCGTTATAATAACTTAGGACAAAAATATAGTCCTCCCGTTTCACAATATGAAAAGAGGAGGACAAATATGCTCAATGGCTCAATTTTGTAATAGCTGAATTAAGTATTTCCTTTGCTCTCTTGTTACAGAAGTGACTTTAGGGCATGGAGAGCTATTGCAAACTCTCTCGGGCCTCCTGTCGGAAGGTCAGCACCTACGTCCCCAGTCTCTAGTTCTGCAAAGCCAACAAAATTAGCTAAATGTGGTTCCAATGACAAGAATCCTTTAAATCCCATTCCTTTTAACGCGTTCAGAGTTTCCTGCAACCTGCCGTCTCCCTGACCTGCGGGTACAATCTGAAGATTATCTTTACGGGCATCTTTAATATGCAGATAGGCGATATGATCCTTAAGCATATTAAATGCCTTTGGATAAGGTTCTACTCCGCATTGCACAAAATTAGCAGGGTCAAAAGTAAGACGGAAATAATCGCTGTTTAAACTTTCAACAAGATCAAGACATCTCTCCGGAGTGTCTCCGTATATCTCCTTTTCGTTTTCATGAAGCAGTACTATGCCTGTACCTTCTGCCGCTTTCAGAAATTCCTTCCAGCGTTTCAAGACTTCTTCCCTGTAATCAGCAGGGTCTTTTCCTTCTGGAATATAGAAGCTGAACATCCTTATGTACTTTGCTTCCATAATCTCAGCAATTTTCAAAGTATGCCTGAACTTCTCAAGATGGGGCTCAAAATCATCAGTAATCAATATTTTCCCAATAGGGGAACCTATTGCTGATAATCGGAATTCCCGCTCATCCAGTTGTTTTTTTACCTCTCTTGCTTCATCAAGTGTATGATCTGTTATATTCTTTCCATTAACACCTCTCATCTCAATATATTTAATACCGTGATCATCCAAAACGTCCATTTGAACCTGTAAATTTGGATCAATCTCATCAGCAAAAGCTGACAGTATAAAACGATATTCCATGATAATCTCCTTTCTTTTTAGATAAGTTAATAT
>ERZ773359.4197-NODE-4197-length-15429-cov-4.819500_pt1 | contig 15429 bp, 13 predicted proteins | sample MGYA00374955_ERZ773359 | MGnify/ENA primary metagenome ERZ773359 (study PRJEB29098, sample SAMN04486028) | biogas fermenter metagenome | study: EMG produced TPA metagenomics assembly of the Biogas fermentation microbial communities from Germany - Plant 4 DNA1... | reverse complement strand
GGATATAATTTAGGTAAAAACACATAGAGAAGAAAGTCACTGGGCACAATAGGAGGAGATATTATTGTAGAGATATTAAGTATTGATTTTGATTTTTTTATTAATGTCTCTTCAGAAGAAAGGGATATATATTTTCCTAAAGGGAGTGATGAAATACCAAAGCATAGACTTTCATCCATATGGGAAGAAAGATATTTGAAATATCCCGAACTCAAAGACGTAGGAGTAATACATGAATATTATTTGCTTAAGGATTTTTTGATGTCCCTAAATATTCAAAAGGCTAACTTTTATAAGGCAGATAATCACAAAAGTATAAGAAAGATAATAGGTGTAATACCCTGGAATTCACGCTTGAAGATAGTAAATATAGATTTTCATCATGATTACTACCATTATTATAGTGGTGGAGATAATTATAACTGTGGCAATTGGTTAAGAAGATTGATTGAAGAAAGACCGGATACAAAAGTAAAATGGATTAGAAGAAAAGATTCACAGATTTATAGCTTAGAAGGGGAATTTCCTTTCGAGCATACTACGGATCTAAAATCCATTTTTAATGAAAAGTTTGATTATGTTTTTATCTGCAGAAGTCCGGAATGGAGTCCACCACATTTAAGCAAAAAATTTGAGGAATTAGCTTGGTCGGTACTTAGGGGTAAAACAGCATAAGAACGTAACCCGGAATCTTTTTTGTATTCCATGACAGGTCGAAGTTGCAGCATTGCATATGATGGAGTGATAAATATGAGATTGTTTATAGCTATCAATTTTGACGGGCAAATTAAAAGCAGTATAGATAATATCATAAAAAACATCGAAAAGTATGCTAACCAGGGGCGATTTGTAAAAAAGGAGCATTTGCATTTAACCTTGGAATTTTTAGGCGAGATATCTGAAGAAAGGGTGGAGGATATAACATCCGCTATGGAGGTTCTAAATTCTGCACCCTTTACTCTTTTTCTGTCCTCCATTGGCTTTTTTAAAGGTAGGGATGGGCATATATACTGGTTCGGAATTACTGAGAATAATGATTTAATGAATATGCAAGAAAAACTTCATAATTTATTACTAGAAAGAGGCTTTAAACTGGAAAACAGAAAGTATAAGCCCCATATAACTATTGGCAGGAAGGTTAGATTAGTAAACACTTTTGATTTAGGCGAGCTAGAGGAATCGATTAAGGAAATTCAGATCCCGGTAAATTCTATCGAACTGATGAAAAGTGAAAGAATTGATGGCAAGTTAGTTTATACAGAGCTTTTCTCTAAAAGTTTGAACGGGACAAGCCATTAAGGATGGTGGCGACAGATAAAGGAGTATAACTGTGGAACCGATTAGAGTTACGGCAGGGGTCATTACGGAGAATGACCAAGTTTTAATTACCAGACGTGGACCCAAAGAGAATAATGCCGGTGGCTGGGAGTTTCCGGGTGGAAAGATTGAAAATAATGAAACTCCACAGGAATGTCTTGTCAGAGAGCTGAAAGAGGAGCTAAGTATAGACGTTGCTGTGGATAAATTTTGTACCGAGGTAAATCATGATTACGGTCAGATGAGCATCATACTAATAGCTTATTATTGCACTATAATTGATGGAGAAATCCGGATATCTGTCCATGATAAGTATAAGTGGGTTAAAATAAATGATTTACTGGAATACGACCTGTTGCCGGCAGATATCCCCATTGCTAAGAAGGTAATAGAGGAATACAAAAAGCATAGCCACAAGGATAAAAAGCAGAAAAAATAGAAAAATGTAGAATTTAGTGGCATTTACTGTGGTAAAAAAGTGGGCAGAATGCTATAATTTAGGACAGTAGTATTCATAGAACACAATATATCCTATAGGTAAATGCTTTTTACGCAATAGAAGAGGAGGATTTTATGTTTAATTTACGTGGTCGCGTCGCGGTAGTAACAGGAGCATCATCGGGTTTAGGTCGACAAATGGCAATTGGTTTTGCTAAACAGGGAGCAGACTTGGTAATTATGGCCAGGAGAGTTCAAAAATTAGAAAAAGTAGCTGAAGAAATCAGAGCTTTTGGTGTCAAGTGCTTACCTATCAAATGTGATGTCACTGTTACAGAAGAGGTGAACAAGGCTGCGGAAGAAACAATCAAGTTTTATGGCAAGGTAGACATACTGGTCAATAATGCAGGTGCATCACGAAATGCCGGTGTGCTTGAAATGACTGATGAAGATTGGAATTTCACATTGCAAGCAGACTTAACCAGTGTATTTAAGGTTACCAGAGCCTTCGCAAAATATATGGTTGAAAAGAGATATGGAAGAATTATTAATATTGCTTCTATTTATGGCCAAGTAGGTAATACGGCCATGGATACGGTTGCCTACCATTCTTCAAAAGGCGGTGTTGTTAACTTTACCAGAGCTGTTGCGGCGGAATTGGCCAAGTATAATATAACCTGTAATGCAATCAGTCCCGGCTATTTTGAAACGGAATTAACGGCTGATACATTAAAAACTGAATCCTTTACCAATTTCATGAAGGCTACGGTTCCCCTCGGCCGCTACGGTCGGGAAGGAGAATTAAATGCAGCCGCTGTTTTCCTGGCAAGCGATGAGGCTTCCTATATAACCGGACAAAATATAAAAGTTGACGGTGGATATACCTCAGTGTAATTGCCATCTCATAAGCAACAGTAGTATTCAAATCAAAACCTCCTTTGCGATTTTTCGAGTACAAAGGAGGTTTTGAGTATTTTCATATGATTATTAGGGTTTTTCATGCGCCATGTTGATTGAAGTTTACTACCAGATCCCCAAGGCCTGCTGCATAAGAAGGCTAACAACTGCAATACCGATCCAGCAGCATAGACCCGCAAAAATAGGTTTTCCACCGCTCTTTATTAGTTTCACTGCATTCGTATTGAGACCAATGGCTGCCATAGCCATGATGATAAAGAACTTACTGAGATCCTTTAGAGGTGTAAACAATTCAATTGGTATGCCGACGGATACGCATATCGTTGTAAGTACTGAAGCCGCTACAAAGTAGAGAATAAAAAATGGAAAGATCTTGGTGATACGCACCCTCGTATTAAGGGTATTGCTTTTTGCTCGATTCTTTTTTATTTGGTAAAGTGAAAGTGTCAGAGTAATGGGAATGATGGCCAGTGTTCGGGTTAGCTTGACGACGGTGGCAGTGTCAAGGGCGTTAGAGCCGTGTATGGCATCCCAGGCAGCGGCGGCAGCCGTAACGGAAGAAGTGTCATTAACAGCGGTTCCGGCGAAAACTCCGAATCCATAATTCGAAAGGCCCAGCAGGCCTCCCAGCGTAGGAAAAACCAGTGCAGCAATAACATTGAAGAGGAAAATTACCGAAATGGATTGGGCAATTTCTTTATCGCTGGCATTGATAACGGGGGCTGTAGCAGCAATTGCCGATCCTCCACAGATAGAGGAGCCGACACCCACTAGGACAGATATGTTAGAAGGCATTTTCATAGCCTTAAAAAGTACATAGGCAATCAACAGCGATGTCAGTATCGTAGTTAGAATGATGGGCAAGGACTGTAGTCCTATAGTAATGATTACGGACAGATTCATGCCGAAACCCAGTAAAATCACCGCATATTGCAAGACCTTCTTCGAAGTAAAGGCAATACCATGCTGTACTTTTTCTTTACTCTTAAGAAATGTGGTTACAAGCATTCCAATGAGTATCGAAAATACAGGTCCGCCAATAAGGGGAAACAGCCGGCCTAAATACCAGGCCGGAATAGCTATAATGAGGCATAGGGCGATGCCCATCCAATTTGTTTTAAGCCAAGACATGTAAAAAATTTTTCCTGTCATAAGATATATCATACCACAAACCGAACGAAATTATTTCAGGACCTACTTTTCAAAAGCACTAAGAAGTAATGGTTAGTTTTTGGAATAACTTTTAAGGAATTATTGTGAAAAGAGTGATTAAAGTGAAAATCGAATCTGGCAGAAGGCCTTTTGCATGTAAGCTACTTATTTTCCTGCAAGTAGTGTTAGGAATCGGTGCGGTGTTTGGGGGATTGGGATTAGTTATTGATCCCAGTGGAGAGTTGATTAAAATGCCTATCTCGATATTAGACTATTCACCATTCAGCAATTTTTTGATCCCCGGAATAATTCTCTTAGTTATGTTAGGAATACTACCTTTAGTTGTGTCCTATGGACTTATAAGAAAAACGCCCTGGAAGCTAGCGGATAAATTGAACCTCTTTTCTGAAAAACATTGGACTTGGGCGTACTCTCTTTTTATAGGTTTCATTTTGATTATTTGGATAACAATTCAGATGTATTTGATAAAACAGATAATAGCAGCCCATGTAGTTTACATTTTTTTAGGATTACTAATTCAAGCTACTACCTTGTTGCCATCCGTACAAGACTACTATTCAGTTAAATAACTTTTTTGATCTACAAGATTGAATGGTATGACTATAGGAATTTTTAATAAGGGAAACATTGAAATGTACATAGAGGAATTTGGGACAAAAGAATCTAAATGTATTGTTTTTATACATGGTGGTGGTTTAAGCGGTTGGATGTGGGACAGGCAGGTAGAGGATTTAAAGGATTTTTACTGTTTAGTTCCTGATCTTCCCGGACAGGGAAAAAGCAAAGGCCTTAAGCCTTTTTCCATCAAAGATAGCGCTCATCAAATTTCAGAATTAATTAAGAATAAGGTTGATGGTGGTAGAGCTCATGTAGTTGGGCATTCCTTAGGTGCCCAAATAGTTGTGCAACTGTTAGCATCTTCGCCGGAAGTGGTAGACCGGGCTATTGTAAATAGTGCCTTGGTGAGGCCAATTCAAGGTATGGTTAACCTGATTAAGCCCACTGTAAAACTAACAATCCCTTTAACAAGCTTTCATTGGTTCGCAAGACTTCAGGCCAGGGCCTTAAGCGTACCTAAGGAATATTTGGATAAATATTTTGATGACTCAAAGACCATAACGGCCGGGACCTTAGAGCAAATATTAGTGGAAAATGCAAGTTTTAGCCTACCAGAGGGACTGGAGCGTTGTAATGTACCAACCCTGGTACTTGTAGGACAAAAAGAAAGAAGCATAATGCTTAATTCAGCTAAGGATTTAGTATCGGCGATCCCGGCCTCTAAGGGGTATTTGGTTCAAGGTGTTGGACATGGCTTTAGTTTTGAGGATCCCAAACTTTATAATGAGATAATTCGTGCTTGGTTTACTGATAAACAGATTTCTTCCGAAAGACTTAGAGTTCTTTTGTAGGATGCGGTAATATTACCCTAGAAAAACAAATACACCCGGAGCAATCCGGGTGTCTGAAAAGAATGATTAAAAAGTGGCTTTATTTTAGTGAATAGTAGGATTAATTATCAACAACCTGAAAAATTACCAGATCCTTAATATACCACCCTAAATCTGTGCCACTGGCGTCAGATCTTAATTCAAAACGGATCCTGAAATCATCAGCCTTTAAACCTGTGAGATTACTCCGACATTTAGTCTCCCAGCGCCCGCTGGAACCATGGTGTCCGGAAGAAAAAGCGGCCCAATTTTCTCCGCCATCCTTACTATAATACACATAACCATAATCGCCACTGCCGAATTTATGCCATTGCTGCCAGCTGATAGCAATTGTATCCTCGCTATTAATTTCCGACATTTTATCCAGCGGCGGAGAATCAAGATAGAATTTTCCATCTTCCGGATAATCCCCTACCAGCCCCGTAGCCCATACGGTTTCGTCAATACCTACTAATTCTGAAGATGGGAGGCCCCAATACCAGCAGCTTGAATCTGAGGTATCGTCAAAATCTTCATCTTTTTCGGTAAAATTAAAATGATATATATAAACTTCCGGCATGGCGGTCGTAAACACTTCCGAGGAAATGACCGCTGATCTTTTTTCATCCTTATCTTCAAAAACTGTATAAACCATATACTCGGTACGAGGAATTAACCCTTCAATGACAACATTCTGCTTGCTGTTGTCGGGGTTATAGACGCATTGGCCACTGTCTTTCCCTGTGGATCCACTTATAATCTGGTTGGCGCTGGGCTCCGGCCCATCAGCCTCTACAACCGTCCAATAAACAGTTCCCGGCAGGTCCATATTGATGCTCATCTCGGCTAATGTTTCGCTTACATAATCAATGACAGGCACTGGCGACCCGGGTTCTCCGATGATTTCTATGGACAGGGTTGCAGGAGATCCGGCACTAAACTCTACGGTTAGTACTATTTCTCCTAAGGGTTTTCCTTGCAAGTAATCTTTACTAATAACCAAGGATGTATCCGTTGCTACATAATCTGCTCCAAGTGCCAGAGTCTTGCTGCCTTCTTTCACAGCCAGCAGTTGGTTGCCATTTAAGTTCAAGGTTATTTCCACATTTCCTTGACTAGCGTCATACTTATCAAAGTTAACTGAAGTTAGCGATAAAATACTATTCAGTTGCCCGACCCGAACAGGTACCTTGGAATCATCCCCATTGGTACCTAATTGCCCCCAGGCATTTCTTCCCCAAGCCCAGATCGTACCGTCTTTGTCTATCCCTAAGGAATGCTCATCACCGCCGGAAATCCCTATAAATTCTTCTGATCCACTTACCAGAACCGGAGAGTATACATCATCGCCATCTTGACCATTACCTAGCTGGCCAAAGTTATTATTGCCCCAGCCATAAACGCCTGTCTCCGTTAGAGCCAGGGAAAAATCACAGCCGGCGGATATTTCGCTGACATTGCTCAGCCCTGACACTTGTATCGGTTCTGAGCGGTCATCATAATCCCCTTTATCACCTAACCCTAATTGGTAACAGTTATTAGCTCCCCAGGCCCAGACTGTGCCATCTCTTTTTAAGGCTAAACTATGACCATAGCCGGCAGCCACTGCTATCACATCCGTCAAGCCTTGGACTTGTACCGGGACATTACTTTTCCCTGCAAATCCCAACTCCTTATTTCCCAGCTTGCCGGCAATATTATCTCCCCAAGCCCAGACTGTTCCGTCATCTTTGACGGCTAAGGCATGATCTGAGCCAGCTGCAATGGCGATAACATTATTTAATCCCACGACCTGAACCGGTTCATTGGAATCCTCTTCTGTACCGTTTCCCAGCTTCCCATAATCGTTACTTCCCCAGGTCCAGACAGTCCCGTCTTGCCTTAAAGCGATACTAAAATAATCACTGGCATCAATAGCCACCACTTCATCAATTCCGAGCAATAAGGTTGGAGTCGATAATTCGTATTCATTGTCCATAAGCTCTCCATCATAGTTGGCTCCCCAGCCCCAGACAGTTCCATCATTAAGCAAAGCTAAGCTATGGTATTTCCCTGCTGCCACAGATTTTACATTAGTTAAATTCAGTGCTTTAGTGGGCAGATACACTTTCCCGTCAGCTTTTCCGTTGCCTATCTGGCCCTCCCAGTTGGTCCCCCAGCAGATTACGGTACCGTCATTCTGTACCGCCAGAGAATGGCCATCCCCAGCGCTGATGCTAGTTGCTCGGATAGCCGGAGAAGGCGGCCTCAGCATTTCTGAGGTTATCTTTACTGTGAAGTATCCTTTAATCTTATGGTCATCATCTACAGCAACCAAAACAAGATACTGCCCGGAACTGGCCATAATATCTTCACCGGCTTGGTAATCTGTACCGTCAAATACTGCGTTGTAAGCTGGAGCTGCAAAGGGTGTATCCTGAACCCTTGTCTGGAATTTGGTTGCTTGCTGGGGTAACGGGGGCAGACTAGCAAATTGAATACTTCCCACCGCCGAACCCCAGGATAAAGTAGCTGTCAGCTTTGGTGCAGAAGTTGGTTTATTGCCTCCTCCCCCTGACCCTGAACCATAGTTGATGGCTTTCTTTACTAAAAGCTCATCAACTGTTCGAAGATTCTCATCGCTGAATGCTTGAGGTCCTCCTAGGACGATAATTGCAAATTCATCTTTGGGATTCTTATCTCTAAAGTCCGTCAGCAAATTTTTTGTATCCGATGACACATTTTGGTTTATAAGGATTAAAGGTGCGTGATATTTAGCCGCAAGTACTGCTCCTGTTAAGGCATCAGGAAAATCTCCCCCGGTAGCAAAAATGACCACCGGTTTAGTATCCTCATCACCAAGGGACCTCCAGGCAGAATAAAAACGCTCATCCCCTGTATATAAGGAAATTAAAGTTTTATCTAGGTTGTCATCCACAAACCTATCATCATTAATTATCATTTGAGGAAATATTGACTTTAGTTTAGCTAAACTTGATTCCGGGATAGAGGCTTCTCCTCCAATAACCTTAACGTAGACTTTCTGTTCTTCAGTACTAATCATGGTTTGGAAGTAATTGCTAACAGATTCGGGAATCTTACTGTTTGAGGGCAGAAGGATAAGGGGGACTCCTTCAGGATATTTTCCGCTTTCATTTTTCTCTGTTGCAGCAAAGACCGATGCTGCCACTGCGTCCAGAAAATTACTTCCGGATGCCAGATAAAATAGGCCCTGGTCATGATCAAGTTCCTGGGCAATACGGACTGCTGTTTCATAGCGGTCGGCTCCGCCTAGCCGGTGGATATTCTTTTCCGGTATGCCCATGCTCCTAAGGTGCATAATAAAACTATCGGGGATTGCATGTTTTTCACCAAGGATATACACTCCCCCGCCGGAAATTAAGTGTTGCTGGATATAAGCAAACACATCCCGACTTAAATCAACCGAGCTATTAACTAGCAGAATCGGTGCATTCTTCTGATTCGCTAAAGGGACTCCTGCTAAAGCATCCGCAAAATCCCTTCCTGTAGCAAGTACAACATTTTCTGCTTTTTCCGGATATAGTTTTTTAGCAATTTCTAACATAGTTTCATAACGATCCTGCCCTTGGAGCCTTTCTACTTGATTTTTGGTTTGAGCCGACTCTGTAGCCATGGCATTTACAGGGAAGAATGAAAGTAACAGAACAATGGCCAAAGCCAAACTTATAAAACCAGTTAGTTTCCTTTTCAAATCTATCACCCCACTAAGCCTTTTCCTTTAAATTAGCAAAAAAGGAAATTAAAAACCTTTGTATAATTGCGAATATTTTACAAATAATTGCTTTTTTTCCAATTTACGTTTTTTACCCACTGTGATATCCTGAATAAGGATGATAGGTAATTCTTCGTTTGGGTTAATACTTTTTGAGGAGAAAACAGATGAATGATCCAATGAAAGAATTTTTCGGAGAAGGTTCAAATCCCTTTCCCTTAACTGATATCCAACAATTTGTTGATCTTTATACAACCAAACATTCAGCAATTATATCCACCAAAAACTCCTTCGACTTCCTGCAAGAAGATACCCATGCTCATCAAGGTTATGAATTTCTCCTTCCTATGAACAATATGCCTCCGATCTTATTAGATAACAGGAAATTAGGCATAGACAGCAATCGAATAATTCCTTTTAATTCCTGGCAAGAGCATGGTCCGGCAAAACAGCAAAAAGGGTCACAATTAATGTCCTTTCAAGTAAGAAAGGACTACTTAAGCACCATAGCTTATAATATGTTCGGAATCTCAGAGGTATCTTTCGCAGGTGAATTTCGGGTTATTGGCAATGAGCTCAAGGATTTATTAAGGGCTTTCCTCTCAGAAGGCCGGAATCAGCAGCCAGGCTCTGATTTTATCATGGAAAGTATTTCAACTCATATTATAGTTTTGCTGCTGCGGCAATTAAAAAGCAATTTACCCACTCTAGTGACCGAATCTAATTATTGCGGCGATTATCATATTCGGAATGCAATAGATTTCATGGTTGATAATTATAGTACTCCTTTTTCTATAGAAGATATCGCTAGGATAGCTGCGTTAAGTCCCTACCATTTCATTCGAATTTTTAAATCCCAGACCGGTGTGACCCCGCATAAATACCTTCTACATATTAAGATCGAAAAAGCTAAGCAGTTTTTACGAAGTAAGGATCTTACAATTACAGAAATAGCGGATAGATGTGGCTTTAATAATGTGAACCATTTCAGTACAACTTTTAAAAAGCATGTTGGGGTAACACCCTCGAAATACCGAAAAGATTTCCTTTATTAAACCTTCAATTAAATATTTGATTTCAGCAGGAAATCTAAAATACATTTGGAACGTTTTATACGCAAAGACACCGCAAACTCATGCGGTGTCTTTGCTTCATACTTTCCTTAAGTTTTTGCGTTACAAGCCCAGCCATTTTAATTTATCAACCCAAAGGGTGCCATTTTCAATATAGACATCAAGTTTACGTACAGTTTGATCTATAGGAACACATTCTTTTCCAATAATGACTTTAACATTAGGATAACAATATTCAGCAGTCAAGCAACCGTTTACAGGTAACTTAATAATAGTATCTGTCCCGACTCCTTGGGAGCCAAGTTCATAAACATATATTCGGGAACCTGCTTCAAGTTTACTGGCCCGGCATGCCCCGCGGATATTAATCTCACCTTCAGCCTTAATAGTGGAATTATAGACATCATTGCGACATAGAAAATCCCCGGAAGATATAATATCCGAATTCTGTACATATCCCGCAACAATAGCGGCCTTTTCCGGCTTAATATTTCTTTTTTTCGATAAAAACTCTTTTATTTCCTGTAAAGAAGCAACCAAATAACGGTCATCTTTTAATTTAGAAAAGTAGTTGTCTATTATAAAATATTTTAAGGTATGAACGGCAATCAGTATTTGCCGGGTATAAAAACTCTCATCCTCATGATTAGTTAACTCACAAAGCCTGAGTACTAATGAAGGTAAATCCCTGAATTTTCTCTCCACCACAATTCGAAAAATATAGTTATAGGGAATGCGAGTATTACATTTATAATCTTCGAGTTTGTTTAATTGTTCCAAAAGCAAATCTAATTTATCTGCCAATTCTTGCAAATTTCTAATAAACTGGGTGCGAATAACGTGTTTTTCACCTACAATTATATGGCTGTTAAAGACACTATTACTAATATCGATTCCATCTTCTGCTTTTAAATCAGCTCCGGATACCAGTCCTTTAATCTGGATACGCCTGTCAGAGTATACGTGGAATCCATCTTCGACGTTCTTGGTAATAATTACATCACCGGGAAACTCAATACTTCCTGTTTCTAAGTCAACGTCTTGATCAAGATAAAATATTTCTTCTACGGAATAAGTGTATTTGTTAAGTTTAATAGGGGTTCCATGGAATTTTGCCCGGACTTCCAGGCCATCAGCACTGAGGTAAGTGTTAGGCCCGGCTTTTAATTGCAAATCTACCATTTCATAAACAGGTAATTCATTACCAAATATATCTCTGCCGGGGCGTCCTTCGCGGCCCGGAATTTTGCGGGCTATAACATCGTCTTTTTCACAAGTAATTATTTTAGAAGCATAATAGTCTACAATATCTGTAATTTGTTGTTTAGACTCAAGACCATCCTCAAAATCTATAATGTGAGCATTAATGGGCGGTATAGGGGGAGTTTGCTCTGCTATTAATACTTCAGCCGACCCTTGAACGGCTAATATTTTATTCCAGAAATCCGGTACTATTCCGTACTTGATGCCTCTAGCCTGCAACTCAGCATGAAAAATTTCAGCTTTTACCGGATCAACGCACCAATCTAATTCCTTCCAAATAATATTATGTTCCAAAAACCATTTTCTTCTCCAGACAATATTATTCTTGAGAGAAAACGTGCCTGGTCTTTCATTTTGAACTTCAGCTATAGCCCGACTACCGTCTTCGCTGATCTTAAGATTCCATCCAAAATTCCCAGTTTCGGTTAAGGGATAATACTCCAAGCTGTCTCCATTTCTAATAGTGAATTCCTCGAAAAATTCCTTTCCCTGGTATACAAGCCGGCCGGCCATTGGAAAGGGTACAATTACTTCCGTATTAGCTCCCGGTGTTATAATATATTTTTCGCCATCCCAGAAAACTCTCTGTTGTTTTGGAGAAGCAGCAGGTAAAGATTCATTTTTTTGAATCTTTGTTTTAATTTTCCGGTTCTTATTAAATGGTTTCGGATCCTCAATAAATGTTAAATGCTGGGGTTCATAAAAAAAGGTAACGATTTCGCATAATCCTTGCTGGCTTTTCCCTGGGAATCGATTTTAAATGTTTTTTCTTGCATACTTTTCACCCTTAAGCATATCCAAAATAGTTTTCTGTTCAAAATCCATTTCGAATATATTTTTAATTTGTTAATCTTTTCATTTTTTTAAAATTCATATTGAATAACGGCTCCCTTTGCTATTAGCATATCCTCTTTCTGGAAATCCTTAGGGATACCACTGAATTATCCAATTGTATGTTGTATACATATAGCTATCGATTTAATTCCCTTTTGTAATATTGAGGTGGCATCAGCGGACTGTCTGCGGTTATGAATCATATGGGTATCAAATAAAAAAACCCTCTACAAAACTTATAGCGGGCTTTAAATGCAACCGGCTATCATAGAATTTCCTAACTCCTTAGACCCTTGGCTTTGCGTCCCCACCTTTCAGTGGGTTTGCCCTGTTATTATATTCATTTTTCCGAAACCGGGGGGCTGAAATAAAAATAGGACCATAGCCCCAATTACCAAGTTCTTAAGTCCTAAATATATAGGACCAAAACCTTCTAGTTTTTTCAACATTCTATTTGACACTTTTCGTTTTAATTATGCATTTTTTGACTTATGCAAAACATAGGACCAATTGTTATGACAGGATATATAAGCATCTTTTGCGTATCATTTAGTTTCAAATCCTTCAATAATTTTATATATTCTTTGCATAAGGAGAGCTATGATTATTAAAAGACGGTCTGGAAAAGAATAATTGCAGATTGCCCTCATACTGAATCCTACGATATAATCCAAAAAGGTATATACGCTTCAATGGATAATATGTATTTGGCCGTAAACACATTTAATGATAGCAGAGGATGGAGTGAAGCAATTGAAAACAAGGTTTGAAAAACGTCAAACCTGTCCTGAACAGACCATGATTAATATTTTTATTTTCTTATTCTATGTATCTTTTATCAACAGTTATAGGCTATTAGCGATAACTGCCGTTCTTGCTGTTTTTTATTCTATTATCACCAGTGAGAATAAATTTTTTCCCAGGCTCATAAAACCTGTTTTGCCTTTTATGATTTTGCTGTTGATACCTCTAGTCATAAGGTATATGTTAACAGGTAGCTTAGACAATTTGGATTTTACGATCATGATTATAGGTAAAATATTTATATCCTCTATCATTTTAGGAACTATTGTCGCTAAGCACTCAGCCCTTTATTTGGTGGACGGAATCCTCAATCTCGGTTTGCCTCAACTATTTAACAGGATCCTGGCTCTTACTTTTAGGTATTTTCACATAATCAATGAAGATGTACATATCGGCAGAAAAGCATTAAGCAGTAGAGGAATTGATGAAAGAAAAGGGCTGTCAGCTCTGGGTATCTTCGGTGAATGGATTGGAGGGTTCTTCCTCAAAAGTACCCATCATAGTGAAATAGTTTTCAATGCTATGAAATCCAGAGGGTTTCAAGGAGAGACAGGAAATGAAAAATTTAGTTATAAAGGTCTTTTTCTTGAAGCACGCGCCTTAATCCTCTTTCTGGTAATGGTGCTAATAATTGATGGGAAGGTATAGATAGAATGGTAATCAAGGTTAGAAACTTAAGCTTTACTTATCCCAATAATCATAGGGGACTAAGCGATGTAAGTTTTGAGATAGAACAAGGTAAAAAAACCGCCATACTTGGGGTTAACGGTAGTGGAAAATCAACGCTGCTATATCATTTAAATGGAATTACCTTGCCGCAAACAGGATCGGTGGAAGTTTTAAATATGGAGGTAAAAGAAAAAAACCTCAGGGAAATCAGAAGGCGGGTAGGATTTTTATTCGATTATCCTGATCATCAGCTGTTTTCCACAACTGTTTACCGGGATATTAAGTTTGGACTAGATAACTATAGATGCCCTGAAACGGAAAAGGAGGAACGCATCAGGAAAGCTGCCAGGGCTTTAAGAATTGAAGAACTTTTGGAATCTCCCCCCTTCCAGTTAAGTCTGGGGCAGAAAAAGAAGGTGGCCATAGCCGGATTAATGGTCTTAGAACCCAGTATTCTTCTTTGTGATGAACCTTTTGCCGGACTGGATGGATATACACTTTTATATTTTAAAGAATTGCTGAATGATTGGGTAAAGGAGGGAAAAACAATTGTCTTTTCAACTCATGATGTAGATTTAGCTTATGAATGGGCGGATTACGTCATAGTTTTGAGGGAGGGCAAGGTTATAAAACGTGGAACTGCGTCGGAGGTCTTAAATAATGATCAAACCTATTTAGAGGCAGGACTTGTAAAGCCGATGCTGTATGATTTGTTTCAAAGTTATGAATATAAGCCTAAAAACATTAAAGAAGCCAAAGCTTATTTAAAAAAACTAGTTATTTAGATAGCCCTAAAATGAATTGTGGAAATCTTACTGATACGGGAGCATGAAGGAGTAGGATACAGTCAAAAATTCAGCGCTAGGAGGTACTATGTATGCATATAGCCGATGGTGTCTTAAGTGCCCCGGTGATTGTAGCATCATATGGAGTAGCGATAGCAGGTATGGTGGTTGCAGCTAAAGGTATCAAAGATGAAGAGATCCCTAAAATAAGCTTGATGGCGGGGACATTTTTTGCAGTCTCACTAATTTCTATTCCGGTTCCCCCCACTTCTGTACATCCCCTGTTATGTGGGTTGATCGGTATAATCCTTGGAAAAAAGGCACCTCTTGCCTTTTTTCCGGCACTATTACTACAAGCCTTGCTGTTCAGACATGGAGGTATAACTTCATTGGGGGCAAATACTATTATGCATTCTATCCCGGCCTATTTATCCTATGTGTTGTACAATAAATTACCTATTAAGCAACCCGCCGGTAGGGGAGGTATAATTGGTGTTATTTCAGTTGTCATGACTGTGGCTATCCTGATTTTATTACTGGTCTTGACTGATGTCAGATTCGCAACGGGTGATTTTTCAGTGGCCAAAATTGTGATAGCGGTTCATGGGCCGTTAATGGTAGTAGAAGGCATTGTTACTGCTTTTGCAGTGCAATTCCTAAATAAATATAAAAAAGATTGGCTGGAAGGGAGGGCACTTGTATGAAACCAAGCGTTAAGATAAGCATTGTATCCTTACTGAGCTTTTTGCTTCTTCTGGTTCCTTCCCTGGCTTTGGCCCATGGTATGCTTTTAACCCTTGAGGAGCCAGGAGTATTGAAAGTTGAATATGATGGCGGTGGTATTTCGCCAAGAACTGAGGTAACTATCTATGATACTGAAGGTAATGAGCTGGGAAAGGGTCCGGTAGATGAAGAGGGGAAATTTTACTTTGACCCGGAAATGCAGGTTTACAGGGCTGTGGCAGATGATGGCCTGGGTCACAGAGAGATCGGAA
>ERZ773359.4196-NODE-4196-length-15430-cov-25.503220_pt1 | contig 15430 bp, 13 predicted proteins | sample MGYA00374955_ERZ773359 | MGnify/ENA primary metagenome ERZ773359 (study PRJEB29098, sample SAMN04486028) | biogas fermenter metagenome | study: EMG produced TPA metagenomics assembly of the Biogas fermentation microbial communities from Germany - Plant 4 DNA1... | reverse complement strand
TTGAATTAGGTTACCTAGATCTGTTATGCCTTTATTTTTAAAGTTTTCTTTGTTTAGATCTAGCACTATCCATTCTTGATTTATTAAGTCAAAAGTGAGTATATCATTACCGTCTTTTATTAAATGGCTATCGTCTTGCCATGCCCAGGCAAAAGGACCACCAAAAACTCCTATATCAGCTATGGAGCCATCAGGATCAAGTCCTGTTCCTTTATCAAGCAAGTCTTCATCTTTTTGTAGTGACGATATATCATTTATATCAAAATCTTTAATTAAAAGTGCAATGATCATCTATTCCATCAAAACTGAGTGCATAAGGATTAATTGTTGTCAAGTCTTTTCCCTCCTATATTAGAATAATTGACCTACACCAATTCCTGTTAAGAATAAAGTAAATTTCAATATTATATCCATTTTATTTTTTTGCTCGTATTTATTAATAATTTTCCCTTTGTCTGCAAGTTGTTGATCTTGCAATTCAATAACTTTATTAGCCTGGGCTATTGCTGTGTCAAAAGCTATTCTTTCATTTATGAGAGTATTTTCTAAAAGATTAATTTTATTTTCTAATAAAATGATTTTTTCTTTTAAAGCCAGGTTTTCTGCCTGCAAGGCATCTCTTTCTTTAATAGCTTTGGCCACTTCTATCATTTCTTCTTCTGTTAGGTAGTAGCCATTTTCGGAAGTGTTACTGGCCATTGTTATTTGTCCTATCAAGAAAATCATTAAGAATCCTACGAGCATCGCTAGCATTGATTTTCTGAGCATTATCATATTCCTCCCTTGCTTTAGTTATTTCTTCATCTTTTTCTTTTATCTTTTGATTGATTGATTCTAAGTCTTCATTAATCTCCTGTCTGGATTGTTCTATCTCTTCTTTTTTTTCTTTTAACTTAGATTTACTCTCTTTAATCTTCTCTTTCCTCTTCTTTACTCCATCCTTTAATATCTCTATTTCTCTACTTCTATCTCTTTGAAATATTATATTGAAAGATATAAGCAGACCTGTTATGATAAGACCTGCTATAAGCAATAAATAATCTTTTATTTTGTTCATCATTTTATATCACCTACATCCGTTTATTTTACTAATTTATTTGCACCTTTCTCTATAGCCTTAGTACAAAAAAAAGCTGTCCAGATCCATTTAAAGGCATCTATATAACTGTTCTGATTAATATTATCATTGATTAATAGGAAGGTCAGTAAAGTGGTCATACCTACTGATAACAGTGTTCTGGAACTAGTTAGTTTATATATTAATCTTTCTAGTAATACATCTAGTTTTTTATTTTTGCTCACCGAATTTCACCCAACCTTCAAAAGGATAGTTTTTGTATTGATTATTATAATATCTATAACTACCATCTTTATCTCTCCACCATCTTAAAACAGGGCCTTCCTTGCTGCTGGCTCCATTTCTACAGTCAATATGGACTATCTGGTTATTAGTGTAAGGATATAATCCTCTGGCAGTTCCTATATCTAAAGCCTCTATTACCTCCATGAGTTCCCATGATGTATATCCTCTTACGTAAATATCTAAGGCATTAAATTGCTTAAAGTAGTGTTGTGAGCCTGTGCTACCACTAAATCTACAAGCATTTGATATAATAACAGGCTTACCTAAGTACTCTCTTAATTCATCTAGCCTGGCCAATGTGAGTTTTAGTTTATCTGTATATACAAAGGTTTCATTTTCTGAGCGAACAGCTATTTCTTCTGGAGAAAAGTATTTAAACTCCCATTCTACACTTGTTCCTGGTAACAATATCATTATTAAAAACCTCCTAATATGTATTACTTAATTTTATCTTTCAATATGGATTTAAACCTTTTGCTCAAAACATACGCCAATATAATTAATAAGATTATCTCTGGTATTGTCTTTTTAATAATTAGTTGAAAAAGATGTATTCTGTACGAGAACTCATACCCATAAAATTCGTAGATACTAAAGAAGTGGCTGGTTACAACCTCAGTTATAATATGAAATATACCTGTAATAGCAAATAAACCAACTATCTTTTGTTTAAATATTCTGAAAAATTTACTTCTAAAAAAACAAGCTGCAAAAACAGTTGTTGTAGTTCGTGGTATTAGAGCTGCTATTAAAGGATAGTATTCTGGCAAGTAATTTGGTGAAATTAAAGCAATTAACCCCCAGAATAAACCAATAATCACTGAGTATTTATAGTTAGTGATTATGGCTCCCAGGATGGCTGGTACGATTAAAAAGTCAACAGATAAGTGTTCTCCGATTGGAATAAACCCCAAGCCACTCAAACCTAAAAATAACATTAGTAAAATGCTTAAAAAAGAAATAATCATATTGTAAGTGAGAGTATTCATTTAATTTTTGTCCTCCTTGCTCTTTACAGAGATTTGATAGTCTTTTGATAGTTTCTGTATTACCTGTTCTAAAATTAAGCTAGCTTCTTTTCTGCCTAGTTTTAGTGCGTTATGATAGACTGAAGTAATCTCTACTATAGTAATAATTAGAATCCCAAACCACCTCATAGTATTGGGTAAACTTAGTATTACATCAATGGAATTGAATAATGCCATGTAAAAAAAGTAATAATACAGTTTAGAGGATGCTTTTTTTGCTAATGTTTTTAAAGAGAAAGCTTTCTCCTTAAAGGCAACCTGTAGTCCGAAAATGGTATCTATAGCAATGATTACCAAAAGTGAATATATCTTTGTTGTGATTGGACCTATTAAAAATGTAATAACTCCCCCCAGGATAATCCAAAAATCTGTAAAATCTATTTTAAATATTGGTGTTTCATTCATTTGCAGACTCCTTTTCTTTTATTTCCCTTTTTTGGATCGGGAGTATATTACTTAAAATAATTCCTCCTTTCTTAAAATTAATAACTACAGTATTAAAGGATCATAATCAATGATAAGCCCTTTAATAATTGGTGTTGTTACATCTTCTACTTTGTGTATATCTACTTTTATCCAGAATTCATTATTATAGTTGTATGATATAGGTTTTTTTATTTCTATTTCTTTTAAGCTGTTTATTTCTTTGTTTAATCCGTAAACTGTATAGCTAACAGCGTTTTCATTCTTGGTATTGTCTACCAGTATTTCTATGTTATTTATTTGGTCCACACTGGTAACAGGCTTAAAATGAATATAAAAACTACTTATATCAGTATAGTCTCTATTATAAATAGCTATATTTTGTGCTCCTAGGACAAACATAGCTTTATCACCATTGTCAATATCAATGGGTTTATCCTGCTCAAAAATTATACGAATATTAGAAGGTTGAATATCTTCAAAGGTAATAGCAATATTATTTGCGTTCCTTACAGGCTTGAAGAAATCGGCATCTATAAAACTAATATAGTCAGAGCCGTTTAGTGGTTTATATAGTATGTCTACAATGTTTATAGAGGCATCAGGAAAAGGATTAATGAAAATTGTATTAACTATCATATTGTTAATAATTGATAGTGGTAATTTAATATCCATAGTTGCTCTTACAGATTCAGGGGCTACCCCTTTTGGAAATATTACTTTTCTTTTCCAGGCAGTTGTTATATTCTGATCGAAGGCATTATAAGGATCTTTTTCTTCTATTTCTGCTCCTGGATAAGAGGTTTCCAGGATAGTTACTACCAGGTCTTCTGGAATAAAGAATTCTTTTTCATGGATATCTGTTAAGAAAGTTTTGCTATCGTTATAAATAGAATGTAATGTTGCTATATTGTAGTTGTAATTTATATAAGCCCGTTCATTTTCTGGGATAGGTTCAATTGGCAAATTATCACCATAGGATATAATGCTGGAATCATAAAACTCCAGGTACTCTATGCCTCTTTTCATATGTTTAATCTGATTTTCTAAATGAGTTATTCTGTTAGTTAAGTACTGGTTATTGATCTGCAAAATATCAATTACATTATCAAGAACTTCTTCATTTTTTGATATATTTTCATATAGATTAAATAGGTCCAGGGCTATTTCTTTACTCATATTATTAAAATCATTACTGTTTGTTTGGCCAGCAAATTTAATATTTCGTGGTTTAAACATTGGATTCATATACTATAACCCCCTCTGGGTATAATTGTTTATTAACCTCATCTTATTTTCTAGGTATCTTAGCTTATTGTTTAATTGTTGATTTTCATGTAATAGTCTTTGGGCATTAGAAAGCAATTTAGTCGTATTACTCTGTAATTGATTGGCTATATTCTTAATATTGTAATCTATTGCTTCAAAAGTATTATTGTACTTAAGGGACTCTATTGAGCCCCTGTATTTCATGTTATAAAGCTCTAAATTTATTCCGTTCATTTTTATACCTCCTGATCACTATAGAAGAAGTTTAATCTTAATTCATCTATTTTGGGACTAAGGAACTGGTTTTGAGTAGTTAAATGAGCTTTAATTCTGATTTCTTCTACAGGATTAATACTTTCCACCAAATCTAATTTGTAATTACAGATTTTAGGACTATTTATTAAAAGATATGTTCCGTTGATAGTAAAGTAGTTATTTTCTTCTTTTAAGACCGTATTTATCAGATTATAATATGAAGTATATTGCATAGCTTCCTTTTGTGCCCTGTATCCCTGGCAATAAATTTCGTCAGCTGATTTTGATGAAATATCTTCATCTACAACACGTATTTTTATGACTTCATTATCTGTGACTAATCCATCTTTAGAATTATTTAAATAACCAATATAGGTTATTTTGTTCCATCCTTTTGCAAGGCTGCCTTTATAAATGTAGTGTCTTCTGTCATTATCCATAATTGGAGTTATGCTTTTATTGTTGATATATAAGCCTCTATCATTACTTATTTCTAATCTCATATTTTCTGTTGCAGGGATTTTTTTAGTTTCAAAATCCTGTGCATTATTGCAATATATATAAGTAGTAAACATATAATTAATATACTTAGCATGATATTTTGCAAAGTATATTCTTTTGTCATCAAGACTTTCTTTAAATTCAATATAATATCTAGGATTATATGAGCTATCTGAAACATTATAATTATACTGTTTAACATTATATTTACTGGTAGATACTTTTTCTATTTTGCTTCCACTATAGGAGAAGATCTCTACAGAATTCGTATCAATATATGAATAATTTAAAAGATATTCCTTTTTATCTTTTGTATAATCTATATATTCGGTTATTTTGCTATCAAGATTATCAGTATAATCATTTAAGACCAGGTTATCTACTACAGGTATATTAATAAAGTTTTCTATAGATATATTGTGAGATGAACTTTGTGCATATTGGTAAACCTGTCTTTCCCATTGGTTAATTCCTTTGAATAATTTAGACTGGTCTTTGATTATTTTGCCAGTTATATTTTTGTTGTATTTATAAAACCTTATATTGTAGTTATCATCTTCCATAGATCTTATAAGATTTTCATGATTAAATAATATAGTTCTTTTGCTAGAACTGCTTAAATCAATATATTCGTGATTACTTTTTCCTCTGCTTATTGGTACAATAGGCATATCCTTATATGTATAATCATCTTTCCCTGCTTCTTTGATATCTATGGTATATGTTATATCTGTACCACTAGGAATATGCTCTTTAGTAACCAGGCTTATTTTGTCTATAGTTTCATTGTTGTTTAAGTTTACTTTATAGTTTAGTGTTTGTAATTTACCTTCAGGACGATAGACGTTATAATAAAGAGATATATCTTTTAAACTAAAAAGAACTGGATCTATTTGATATTCAAAAACATCTTTAGTTAATTTTATTTTTATTTTTTTTATTGTCCTGGCAGGAAAATCAATTTGGATTTTATGATCTAAAATGTTGTTATCATCATTAATTGTGACCCACTCATTATCTCCACTGGAAACGGATATAGCTACAAATGTAGGATCTTTAGTAGTAGACTCCAGTTCGATCTGGCTGGCCAGAACATTTTTCTTTAGGTTAATTTCAAGCTCAATACCAACCTGGGTTATTTTGTTTTCTTGCAGCTGGCCGATTTTAGTTTTTTGTTCTGGTAAAATAATTTCATGCATCCAACTGGAATCGATATAATCATTCAGGCAGTTTTCTACATTTGCAAGTTCTTTATGTTCTATTCCTTCTGGAAAGATTTTTGTTATTTGTATATCAGCATTTTTTAAAGAGACCTGGTCTGTTTTTTCAAAGTCAGGGAACAAAGAAACGTTCCCATGACTGAGGTCAACAAAAGCAGTGGTATTTTTTAAATCAATGTTTAAAAAGTCATTAAAGCCTTCAATTATAGTATGAGAATAAGGATTAGTCCTATTAGATTTAGTAATTAATTCATCTATTAAAAGGCTTAGAGCATAGATCTGTTTTGCCTTTTTATTTCTCTCATTTTCATAGTAAACAAAGTTATTAATGATCTGCATATTTTGTTCCAGCAAGGATAGGTATAATGTTTCAAGGTCATCTGCCAACATATTAAGCATCTTATTATAATCTTCCAGGCTCATTATTTTTCTGCTTTCAGCAGTTATTGGCTTAAAAACAGGATACCCTGGATAGTTTTCATTAAAATACTTACTTAGCTTGTAATCTAATGTGTGTCCATCAGGCACTACTCCCGATTTTAATTCTTCGAGCAGAATCCTTCTTATTGCTTTAGCTGTTTGTATATCTTTAATACTCATTACACTTCCTCCTCTGTCGACACTACTTCAATTTTTGCAGTAATATTATCCAGGATTGGGGTAAAGTGTTGGGCATCTTCCAAATCAGTTGGCCGTGATAATATAGATTTGAATTTTATTTTATAGGCTTCTTCATCTATTTCTATATACCCAACTTTCCCAGAATGTTTTACGTCATATGGATCAGTATTTATATAATATATTGAAGGAATTTCTGGATCATTTTTATTACCAGTTATCGGATGCCAGGTTGTACCATCATCAATACTGAAGTAGTGTTGAATCCACCTGTTACGGTTTTTATAATGTGTTGAGCTGGATTGATTAGAATAAAACATGCATGGTATATCTTCTATAGTGCTGATTTCAATTCTTTTAATTGGCTTTGGTATTTCGTAGTTTTTAGTAACCACAATTGCATTATCATTATAAGTATAAGCATTAAGATTAATATCTCTAATGCCAATTGCATATCTCCAACCTTTAAAAGCCTCTAACCAGGGTCCTGTAACTTGTTCATATACTGTTTCTATTTCTTTTTTGGTAAACATCATACCAAGAAAGGCCGCGATAAATAAGACTGGATTCCAGGAAACAGATGCTAAAAATGAAACACCTAAACCTATTCCTGCTCCTAACAATCCACCTGCAATCATATCTTTCAGGCTAACTCCTAGATCAATTTCTTTTTCTATTTTATCCCGATTTATACCCTGTATGGGGATTCTATTATGAGTTTCAACATAATCACTTCTTAAGCTAAAACCAAGCATTTTAGTTTTTATTTTGTATTTTGCATCTATCCAGCCATATTCATGGCCAATCCAACAATCATAAGCATTGGGTTGTTCCAGATAAACTTCGATAACTTGAACTTCACAAGGCCTGAAATGAAATATTCTGCTTGAACTATTTAGATTTTTACCAGTATTTTCGTAATCTGGTATTTGTCCTAAAGTTTTTTCTGTCTTTATATCACGATGGTAAACAGTTATTCTTTCAGCGTTTTCATGTGGAGCTATTTTTATTTCTTTTACTTCAAAATCTTCATAAGACTGGTTATAGTTGTCATATGGAATAATAAAAGAATTAATGTCTATACAGTTTGCATATCTGGGTTCAGGCAAAATTATTCTTAAATCCAGATGTAATACTCCATCTTCGGGATCTCGTGCCCAGATCTCTTTACCACCATCGTCTTTTTCGTAATGCCAATTCCATCCAGTTCCATCACAAGAAAAATCTTCGTATTCATTATGACAGGTTTTTGCTTTTTCGCTATCAGGAACATTGCATAGCTCATATTCAAACCATGTGTCAGGATTATTGTCTAGAATTACAGATTCAGACATTCTTAAATTGCCCTGTTGTTCCCATATATATTGAATATTACTTCCTGCCCAACTTCTTTTGTCTTTAGGTCCAGGATTTACATCTCTTTCAATAAAAATGTTTTCACTATTACCTTTAGTAATAACCTGATGGAAATTCCCTTTATATCCGTTAGAGCTACTTAATATTTCTACTTTAGTTCCTTCAGAAGCAGTTATCATTTGATTTTTATAGCTTTCTATACCTAATGTAACGTGGCCAAGTTCACTTCTTACTGTTGCGGTAGTGTTCGCTATATCTATATTACTGATATCTCTAAAGTCCTCATTGATCGTGATTATATCTTTATGAGGATTATCTATATATACTGCCAGGTTCTTTGTTTTATCTTCTAATTGGTTCACTTGCTTTTTTAAAAACTGATTAAATAGAACACTATAGTTAAAATTGTTCTTAATCAATTTACTTAATTGATTTGTTTCTGCAAAAGCATTTTTTATATCATTTACAATTTCTATATTATTTTGGTTATATTCTTCGCTATCTACTTTATATGCAGCTTGTCTATTTTTAAAACTAGGCTTACCTAAGTTTAATAAATAGTCATTTATATAATTAAAAATGCTGGTAATTATAGAGAAATATGATTTATCTATATTATCCTTGAGCTCTTCACTCATTTGATCCATTTTGTCATCTAGTTGTAATTTAATAATCTGATCATTATGTCTGATTCTGTATTTATCAGCCATGTACTGCCCTCCCTTTTTTTTTAGAACTGAAAATCCCTTGATTTAATAGTGTAATCATACACACAGGGAGATATATCTGCATTAATATAGGGATTTTTTCTGATTATAATTTTTATTTTAATCCCTTCCACAAGATACATATAATCAACAGTTATTTCACCAAAGTTGCTAGAGTTATTTTCGCCAAAGGATTCTCCAAAATATATTTCTTTACCTAGTTGTAAGTATTCAAAAACTGGATAATCGTATGGATCATAACTTTTTAAAGTTGGATTTAGTCTTTTCGCATAATCAGTTACATTATAGAAATAGGGATAATACACAGTACTATTTTCATTTCTGTTGATTTCAACTACTTTGTATGTGTTACCTGTTTCCTGGATGTATGAGTAGCGATATGGAATACCAAAGCTATCGTTTTCAATCAAGACATCTTCCTCTTTTATAACAGCCCCTTGTCCTTTGTCAAACACTTCAATAGTTCCAGCCATGCTAATTGTAATTGGTCTGTATCCGTTATCTCCTTTATAGTTTGGATTATAGTGGAATATATTGGGATTGTTATAAATAAGTCTTTTTATATGTTCATCTGGATTGTTATAGTTATTATAGATATAATCAGGATCTACAGAGCAGCTATTAACTTTTTTGTAGTCTATATATGGATAGTATGATAATACTACTCTGTTAAATTTATCTGTACTTAAGAACTTTTCTCCTTTTTTGCCATTTTCATTTATAAAATACCTAGGCCTGGCCACTTTATCAAAATCCACAATGTATGGATTAATAGAAGGATGAATTTCATAATTTACTATAAAAGAGCTATTGGAACTATATATCCTATCAATAACAATAGACTTAACAGGCGTATTGTCAGATGTAATTTCATCACCATTCTTGTCCAGGTAATTTAATATTTTTATTCCTGGCTCTGTGTCAAATACTTGTATGCTGTTTTTAGCAGCTTCAAAGAGTAAATCTAATTTCACCTTATCTGCATAACTTTTAGCAGGAACTACTTCTCCTTTTATTTGTCTACTTCTTTCTTCAGGAAGAATAGGAAACCATTCGTCTACAGTTGGGTTGTCGACATTAGTTACATAGTATTCAATTGATCCAGCTGGCATGCCTTCTATCTCTGGAATTTCTTCACTTGCGTTTACAGCAACTTCTTTTACATTACTATCTACTTTATAAAGTTTTGATACATACATACTAGAATCAGAATACTGTGTATAATTAACATCTATATCTTGAAAACCATATTGATAAGTATATTTTTTTACCTTAATATCTTCTAAAATGCTTTCATCAATGTTTTCTTTATCCTGGGTTATTTTTTTGAATTTACCTTTATCAAAAGTAGGTAGTAATTTATCTAAAATATTGATAGTTTTATCAATAATATTATTGTCATAACTACCAATCAGTTTCAGAAATTTCTGAAATATCATGTCAAAAGGCTTCCACAAAATACTTCTATTGTGGTAGTCCAGCTCTGTAACAGAATCTATATATTCTTTATTGCGAATATCTGTTAAAAGTTCTTTTTCTGTAAATAGTTCCTCCATCAAATTTATTTCATTTATTTCTTCCTGATTAAGGCTATATCTGGATATTGTGTAATGTGGTTGTTGTATTGCTATTTCTATAGCTTTAATGTTATCTAATTTCTTAAACGGTATAGATACTGGTCCTTTTATATAAAAAGGATCTCTTGCATCTTTATTATTTGGCGACAGTATTTCTATAGCATCTTCAATTTTACTAATATCTAGAACACCATTTTCTATGTTGCTATTTACATATTCAAGAGTTACCAGGTCTTTATATGCTACTATACCTAGGATCTTAAAAGGAAACTCTGAAAAAGGAGCCAAATTAATAACATTGATAGGTTGTACAGCATCAAAGATAATCTGTATTTTACATAATGCACCCATTCTTTCATTATAATAAAGGGGTTCGCTGAAATACACATCAAAAGGACTATTTGTAAGTATTACTTCACTCCATACCTGGCTTTTAAATAAGTTTTCTATTGGATAATTTTTATTAGCTGCTTCTATTAAATTAGAACCAGTTTGATTTATTTTTTTTATTTTAGAAATGTACGGTCGTAAAGTATTAACTTCATGTAGAGTTAATGCTCTGTTGCGGCTATTTACTGTGCAAATTTGGTTTTCATTATTAAATAAAGCATTTGTCCTTGGGTCTATATAATTAGATTCGGTTATATAGTTTAGATCCAGGAAATTCTTTTTTGAATTAAAATTATCTCTATATGTCCGTGTAAAGCCCTGGTTGTTATTTACAATAAAACTAAATGCATCTACTTCATTTTTAATCTTTTCTAGTTTTTGATTTGTCTCAGTCATAGCAGAATTGTTCATTGTTTTTTCACTAAAAATTGCAGTATCAATGTTTCCTGAACGAGTGAAAATAGTATATAAATCAAGATAATAATTTTTGAATTGTTCGTTGTAATCTCTTGAATTTGTCTGTCCTTTTTGATAAATAACTCTGGATATAGGTTCAACATTGTTTTGCTGAAGAAGTCTTGCGACCTCTTCAGCATCTAGGATACTAATATCTCCAGAGGGTAGTTTTTCTATTATTCGCTGTTTTTGTTTTTCGTCTATGCCTAATGATAGTTTATCTATTAATTTGTCCAAAACTAAATCCCCCTTTTAAACATATCGGATTACAGGGAATACTCCAAATCCTATATGCTTATTTATTTTTTCCAATACTTCCTTTTTGGTGAATGTATTAAGAACTGATCTAGGTAATTCTATGACTACTACTCCATTGATTGGATATGGCTCTCCATCCCAGTTTGCAATATCCCATAAGACTTTTTCTTCAGCTTCATATTCTTCTCTTATGCCACCACCTCTTGTTCTAGTATCTTCAAGAGTTAGTTCTTCAATATCTAAATGAGGTTTTATATAAATAATACATACTAGTTTTATGTCGTCAAATTTATAAAATCCATTTTCAATATCTTTTTTAATAAATGGGTGGCTTGGTTTTAATTGTTCTCCAATTGTATGAAATAATGTCCTGTCATTATAAAAACCATTTACCTTTTCGTTTGTAGGCACTTTTAGTTGTGGCCTGATATATATATAAATAGGTTTGTTATATAAATCAATAGTTGGTTTGACTACTAAATCTCCTGTTGTATATGGATTGTTATCTGTATAGAAGTGGCCAAAAGCTGGGTTTAAATCTAAATGAATAAAGTTTCCGTTTTCATCATAGTAACCATTGTATTGGTACCATTCTTCTTTGTATGTGTATTTAACGGTAACAGCATCTTTGTGATCTTCGTATATTGTTAAGACACCAGTGGTAATATCCCAATCTACAACAGTAAGCTTTTTACCATCTTCTGTTGTTACTTCAATATTTGCAGGAGATTTTATTACATGATTATCTATTGTTTTTTCTGTTGTTTCATCTACATATAGAGGAGCATTACTAAGTTTTATACTACTATTTATAATAGGCGATATTTCTTCAATTGTTTTATATGGACTAGAATAAATTTCACTAAACTCCTGGTTGTTAAACTCTGGAATACCATACTGTAATGCGAATTTATCTTTTTTTATTGTAAAAGTTCCATTTTTAATATCAAGGTACCAATTATCATTGCGTGTTAAATCTGGATCAATGCTGGCATAAATTTTGCTGAAATCGTTGTTAGATTTTAGGTAATATTTTTTAGTATACATACTCCCTTCTTTTGTGGAAAACACTTCAAGATATAAGTCTCCACTTGTTTTTGTGGTAATTTTACCAGTTAGATGCTCAACGATTCCATCTTCTTTTATCCTAACAAGCCTGGATTGGATATAACCCGAAGGATCAATTATCTTATATTTTATTTCTGATTCGGTTAATCCTGTTGGTGGTGTTTTGTCAATTGGTATATATATTTTTTGGTTTCCGCTTGCTATTCTGTCTTCGACTTTATCTAATTTATCTACTAGTTTTGGAGCTGCTTCTTTAGCAATGTCATTATAAACTTTTAAAATATCAGCTGCATTACTGGCATGTTTATATCTGCCTGGATCTGCAAGTCTTCTTAAATCATCTGAATTAATTCCTCTGCCTACACCTATAACATATACTTCGTGAACTCCTGCCTGATGAGCCTGCTTGTTTTGTGTTCCAAGACGGGTCCTGCGTATTTTAGATAAAAGACTATCCTTGCCATCTGTAAGTAAGATTATGATTTTTTTATATCCTTCAAGAGATTTGCTGTGATTACGGAATACTTCTATACTCTTCTGGAATCCGCTAGATATATTCGTTCCTCCACCTGGTTCAAATGAACACACAGGAGGATTGCTTTCATCAGCAAAATAATCACCAGGACTTGCCCCTCTTACTTTATCGTTAAAATAAATAATATTAAACTTAGCATTTACATTATCATCAGGATTAGAAAAATTAGCAATAAAATTATTAACAGCTTGTTCTGTTGTTGTGTGTTTATCTCCACTCATACTTCCAGACCTATCAACGACAAAACTAACGGCCAACCCTTTGGATTCGCTCTGGATATATCCTTGCTTATATATTTCATACCTGAAAGGCACAGGAGGGTAATAGGTATAAGAAGTATCATGATAATCTTTTTTAGTTTTTTCTGCTTTAATTGGAACTAAAATATTGTATCTATTTTGAGCGTTTTGTTTTGCGTATCTTTTATAACTAAGATCATTCTTGTGAGCAAAAATATCTTCCATACTTGTTGGTTTATAAGCTGAATCTATTAGCAAAGATTCTCTGTAGTCTTTTATATTTAATTTGTATGGATTGTACCTTGTAAAAAGTGTATGATTCTCAGGAGAATTGTTGAAGAAAATATATATATTATACAAGGTTAATCCGTTACTGGATGTTCCAACAGGAAAACCTTGAATTATATATGACAATTCTTTTTGAGTAATTATATTGCCATGTATATCTTCTATAGTGATCGATTTTTTAAAATCCGCATCAGGATAATCTTCGTGTAAATATCTTAGATTTGCAGAATAGTAAAGGATATTACCTCTACTATCTTTAATATCAGACAGGCAAAAATCGTTCATAAAAAATGTATCTTCTGCATAATTATCTATGTTATGCAAATAGTGTTTTTCGTCTGCTATAGCAACATATTGCTTATCTGCAAAATTATTAGAGAAAATGCTGCTGTTAACCAAATTATTGAACAATTGAAGATTGTTATCTGGATTAATCTCTGGTGTTTTGAAATAGGCTAGATTGACATCGTTATATGGTGTTTCATGCCCTATCTTTAAACATAAATTATTATCAAAATTAAATGCTTTTACCACTATTTACCACTTCCTCTATTCAGCTCTCTTAAAAACACTTATCATCAAATAATCCTCCAACAAAATATCATTTACCTTGGCACTGATATTGATTAAATAATCTTTCTGTTCTTTGTTTATTTCATCTATTTTAAATGTATATGTTGCTTTTCCCTGGCTATCTGTATTTACTCTTTTTATGCCTGTTTCATCTTTAAATTCAACTGGAATATTAGATATAGGTTTACATTCTTTGTCCAGGATAATTGCAGTAATTTTAGCATTTTCTTTTGTGCAAATAAAATTCTTATTGGTTTCTACTAATAAAAATGCAAGTTTTTCTTTATGATTAGATTTATATAAAGAAATAGATTCTTCTTCTTTGTGGCCATTATATTCTACAGTAATTATATCCTCTTTTATATTTTCATTGGTTACCTCGTATATAGCATAAACATTGCCGTATATATCTGTTGTTTGTATATCGGATACTAGTCCAGAAGTTTTATTATAATATTTTATCTTTCCGTATTTAGCAGATATTTTTACCTGGCCAGAAGGATATATGGGATTATTGAATGAATCCAGCACCTTAATTTTGATACTGGCAAATTGTCTTTTTTTAGCTAATAACTTAGTGGGAGATATTGTTATTTCAAAGTTTTTAAACTTACCCTGTTTATTGCTTATAAATATAAACCCTTCATCAAAGTCATTAATATATGGGTTTAAGTTTATTTCATCAGCAATATAAAAAGGAGATATTTTATTTGCTTCGTAAACTACATTTACTTCATTATAATCATCACTGAATTTTAAATAAGATCTGTTATCTTTTATTTCAAGAATAAAACTGTCTTTAATCATATAAGCTACATCTACATAACTTCCTATATCTTTATCATCAATATCAAGTAAAACCTGTGAGCCAATTATTTTTACAGGTATAATTTCTTTTTCCTTGTATTTTATTTGTAAGTCTTTAATGTTTGCATATGTAAGGTGTATACATTTGTCATTATTAATCTGTAAAGTTTCTTTATTTATTAATGTTAAGTTATTGTTTTCATCTTTGAAGAATACTCTTTGTAAATATGTATCTCCATTATGTATGATAACTGGACTAAATTGTTGAGGAACATCATTTATGATATATGTGTTATTTGCCTTTATATTGGTTAAAGACACTTTTTCTGGAGTTGCATATAAATAGTATTCTTGCGTTTGGTTCATTTGCATTTCACCTTTCTATTTATAGCCCCCACTTATAAAAAGCAGGGGCTATTTATTTAATCTATATAAAAATATCCGTTATGAATCATTGGATACCAGCGTGTAGAGCCTA
>ERZ773359.4187-NODE-4187-length-15448-cov-5.007081_pt1 | contig 15448 bp, 14 predicted proteins | sample MGYA00374955_ERZ773359 | MGnify/ENA primary metagenome ERZ773359 (study PRJEB29098, sample SAMN04486028) | biogas fermenter metagenome | study: EMG produced TPA metagenomics assembly of the Biogas fermentation microbial communities from Germany - Plant 4 DNA1... | reverse complement strand
AGACTAGATCTGAAGTTTCATTCCATTGAGCAGCTTTCATTTGGTGAGTTTGTTCGTTCATTGCCCAATCCATCTGTATTGGCTGTATTAGCCCCGACACCTCTTCCTGGCAACGTTGTTGTACAGCTTACTCCTGATAGTGCATTTGTATTACATGATCGGTTATGCGGAGGCCCTGGACAAGCTGTTTCTCCCTCAAGAGGCTTAAGTGATATTGAATTAGCAGTTTTTCAAAGGGAGATCATTGGTGTATTTTGCCAGTTACTGAACGATGCTTGGGATGAAGTTGAACAGTTAGATTTCCAACTTGAAAGTATGGAGAGTAATCCGCAGTTCTTACAAATTGCTACGGATCGGGATGTTGTAGTAGTTATTAGCTTTACCTTTGAGTTTAAAGAAACCGAAGATATGGTTAATATATGCATCCCGTTTAGGACTCTGGAACCGATTATTAATAAATTAACTCAGCACCGGTTATTTGATTCTTTGAAGAAACCAGATCCAGTAAAAGCAGAGGTACTTAGAAGAAAAGTTCGTCAAACTCATTTACCATTGGAAGTAGAGTTAGGTGCGACAACTTGTTCTGTCAAAGATTTATTAGAACTAAAAGTTGGCGACATCATTCAGCTTGAACGCAATAAGAATGAAAATCTGGATATTAAGATTGGTAAACTCACTAAGTTTAAGGGAACTCCAGGTAAACTTGGAAATAAACTTGGTGTAGTAATCACATCTATATGTGAGCCGCAAGGAGAACGAAGCGATGAGTAATGAACATGTGAATCAGAATGAAATCGATGCTCTTTTAAATAATTTTGAAGAGCATGATGCATCAAGAGAATTAACGGAAATTGAACGCGATGCACTGGCAGAGATTGGTAACATTTCAATGGGTTCTGCCGCAACTGCTTTATCTACGTTAATTAATCGCAAGGTAACAATTACTGTACCTGATGTGTCAGTTAAAACGTTGCCTGAGATTAAAGAAGCTTATCCGATACCCTGCATCACAGTGAATATTCAATACAGAACTGGTTTAAGGGGTGAAAACTTACTTGTAATCAAAGAATCGGATGCTTCTGTTATTGGTGATCTAATGATGGGTGGTACTGGTGAAAATGTTCCAGATCACATTGGAGAAATTGAGTTAAGTGCAGTGACGGAAGCGATGAACATGATGATGGGTTCCGCTGCAACTTCTATGTCTGATTTGTTTAACTATGCAATTGATATTACACCACCTGATACTCAAAGAAGAAACCTAGCTACTGATGAACTAGATATTCAAGAAACAAGTGATATTTTTGCAGTAGTATCTTTCCGTTTGGAAATAGAAGACTTAGTTGATAGTATTATGCTGCAAATTATTGATTTAGACTTTGCTAAGCAAATGGTTCAACAATTAATGAATGATGATTTTGCTGGGGTTGAAATGGAAATCGAAACTAGCTCCCAGCCCGAACCGACTTTAGATGACTCAGCTAATGAAGTTGCTGCGACAGCTAGTCCTGCAGTTGAAGTCTCGAGTTTTCAACCAGCTGATCTTCAGCAACAAGTATTCATGGATCCAGCCCTTGGGAATTTGAATATTGAGTTAATCAAAGATATTCCTGTTCGTGTTCGTGCTGTTTTAGGCCGCACAAGGATGTCGATCGATCATATTTTAAAACTTGGTCCTGGTAATATTATGGAATTGGATACTATTGAAGGTGAACCAATAGATATCTATGCAAATGATACTTTAATTGCTCGCGGTGAGGTTGTAATTGTCGATGAACATTTTGGTGTTCGAATAACAGAAATCTCCACACAGAAAAATCGGATTAAAAGTATTAGTTAACCAGGTTACCAAAAGGAGGTTTTGTAAATGGATGCTTCCGAATTCCTAGATGTCTTTGCAGCAGAAGCTCGGGATTATTTACAAGCATTGTCTCAGGATTTGCTGGCATTGGAAAATAATCCAGATGACCGCAGTATCCTAGATGAAATGTTCAGAGCAGCTCATAGTCTTAAAGGTATGTCAGGCACTATGGGGTTTAATGAACTAGCAGACTTTACCCATCAGATGGAAAGTGTTCTTGATTTATTACGAACAGGAGAAATTCAAGCAAATCAGCAAATTACAAATGTCTTGTTCGAATCCCTTGATAACCTGGAAATACTTTTAAACAAAACTTTATTAGAAGAAGACATTGATGATATTAGCCATATGGTAAAACCATTGGAAGATATTCTAAATGCAAAAGATCAGTTTGCTGCTAAATCAGCACCAAAAGCTGATTCAGCTCTCGAATCTAATCAGGAGCCCGTTGCAGTTAGTAGTGGCTTGACTATTACCTTGGACGATGCTATCAAGGAGACTGTAAAACAAGGATTTAATCAAGGGTTTAATGCTTATGAAGTGCAAGTTAAGTTGCGTCAAAAGACTTTATTAAAGTCAGTTAGAGTCTTTACTATATTTAATGCCTTAGAAGAGTATGGTACGATTATCAAAAGCCAACCTCCAGCTCAAGATTTAGAGGAGGAGCGGTTTGGTTTAGAGTTTGCCGTAGTTTATTTAACCACAGAAGATTTAGAAAGTATTCAAAAGCTAGTTGAAGGCATTTCAGAAGTAGAATCAGTAGTTGTCAAGGAAATAAAATTAAACGGTCGAACAAAAGTAACTGAGGTTAAACCTGTTAAAGCTGAAACAAAGACTCAAAAAATAGCTCAACCGAAAAAGAATGATACTTCTGTAGTTAATAAAGGTGTTTTTGCTGATCGATTTGTCCGAGTAGCTACTGATCGCTTAGACAATTTAATTAACCTGGTTGGTGAACTAGTAATTAGTAGAACGCAAGTTCTGGAAATTGGTCAAACTATTAATCATAACGAGGCCAAAAGTACTTTTGAACAACTTGACCGGATCACCACTGATTTACAATATGCCGCAATGAAATTGCGGATGGTTCCTGTAAAACAGGTTTTTGATCGTTTTCCTAGAATGGTACGAGATTTAGCTCAAGCAAGTAACAAGAGTATTCAATTAGAGATTTATGGTGAGGATACAGAATTAGATCGCTCTTTGGTAAATCAGATTGCTGATCCGTTAGTACATTTGATTCGTAACAGTATTGACCACGGAATTGAGACTAAGGAAGTTAGAGAAGCTTTAGGTAAACCAGCTCAAGGTTTAATTCGTTTAGAAGCGCGTCATGAAGGAAGTCATGTGATTATCGAGGTAGCAGACGATGGTCAAGGAATTAACGTAGAGAAGATCAAGGAAAAGGCTATTAACAAAGGCTTATTACCTGAAAATTTTACTGGTGAGCTGTCAACTGCCGAAGCTATTGAATTATTGTTCAAGCCAGGCTTTAGTACTAGTGAGAAAATAACTGATATTTCTGGTCGTGGTGTAGGCATGGATGCTGTTAAAACTGCAGTAGAAGCTTTAAGTGGACAAGTCATTATGACTTCTACTCCTGGTAAAGGTTCTAGCATTGTAATTAAGCTGCCGCTTACCCTAGCGATTATTAAAGCCTTGTTAGTTCGAACTCATGGTCAAATTTATGCTATTCCAATCCAAGCTGTGCGCGAGAATTTATTGATCACTAAAGATCAGATTAAAACGGTTAATAGAGAAAAAGTCTTTGTGCTTAGAAATGAAGTTTTACCACTCTTTGATTTAGCTGAAACTTTAGGATTTGAATCACAAGATGATGGTGATAGTTATTCAGTGATCGTAACAGAAGATCATGGTGGGAAAGTTGGCTTTATAGTTGATGAATTAATTGGTCAACAAGAAATAGTTATTAAATCTCTCAATGAACTTGTAGGGGATATTCCTGGTATCGGCGGTGCTACAGTTCTAGGTAGTGGACGGGTAGCATTAATTTTGGATCACAGTACATTAATTAAGAGAAGGAGTGAAACCATTGGCTAAAACGGTATTAATTACAGACGATACTGCATTTATGCGGATGACGCTCAAAAATGTAATCCAAAAAAATGGTTTTAATGTTGTTGGAGAAGCAGCAGATGGTGAGGAAGCAGTGGCAAAATACGCTGAACTTAGACCTGACTTAGTGACTATGGATATTACTATGCCTAAAATGGATGGTATCACAGCAATTAAAGAAATCATGAAAATTGATCCTAATGCTAAGATAATCGTATGTAGTGCAATGGGTCAAAAACCAATGGTTATTGATGCATTAAATGCAGGTGCTAAGGATTTCTTGGTAAAACCATTTGATGCGGAGCGGGTGATAGAGGCGTTGAACAAAGCAGCAGACTAAGGAGGGTAAAATGTGGATGCCAAACTAGATTTCTTGCGTGAGCTTGGGAATATAGGAGCTAGTCATGGTACAACAGCCCTTTCTAAGATGCTTCATGGCGAAAGACTTACACTAGTTGTGCCTGAAGCAGAGATGCTGTCTTTCTCTGAGTTAGGTAATTTTATAGGTGAAACAGAAGAGATAGTTGCAGGGGTTTATGTAAGAATGACCGGTGACGCAGAAGGTCATATGGCTTTTATCTTACCATATCCTAGTGCAGTAACATTAGCCAATATGTTAACAATGGGTTCTGATACAGAACTTACAGAAATTGGTAAATCTGCTTTGCTCGAGGTTGGTAATATTATGATCACTTCATATATCAATGCCTTGAGTGCACTTACCAACCTTACACTCTACCCATCGGTTCCTGATATAGCGATTGATATATCAGCGGCCATTTGGCAGAGTATTTTAGTTAATGCAGAAATTGCCGATCAAGTCACATTAATAAAAACAATCTTTACCACCCCTAATAAGATTGAATTATCCGGGCGAATAATCTTCCTCCCCACCGAGGCAGGATTTGCAAAAATCGCAGAGGTTTTAGGGTTGGAGGAATTTTAATGCAGGAAGTTTTCGTAAACATGGGACAAATCCGGGTTTTACAAACTTCTGGGATTTTGACTACTGTTGGGTTAGGGTCTTGTGTTGGGGTGACTTTGCATGACCCTGTTGCAAAAGTTGGGGCAATGGCACACGTCTTTTTAGCTAAAAGTAGACCAGAACGGGATCCAAATGCTTTACCAGGGAAGTATGCTGATACTGCAATTCCAGCTTTGATTTCTCAAGCAATTGCAAAAGGTGCTCGTCAAGAGCGATTAGTGGCAAAGTTAGCTGGCGGGGCTAATTTATTTGCCAACCTAGCAACTAACAATTTAAGCATTGGAGCGCAAAACATTGAGGCTGTTATTCAGCAGCTTAATTTATTTAAAATTCCAATTATAGGAAAAGATGTGGCTGGTAATCATGGTCGTAAAATGCGTTTATTTATAGAAAGTGGTATAGTTGTTGTTACAACTGCAGGGCAAGAATCCATAGAGATTTGAGGTGTCTTTAGGTGCCAATTAAGGTACTTGTTGTTGATGATAGTGCTTTTATGAGAAAAGTAATAACAGAAATTTTAGAGCAACAACCAGATATTCAAGTGGTAGCCACTGCACGTAATGGGCAAGATGCCTTAGAGAAGTTGCAGAAGTTAGATGTAGATGTTGTAACTCTAGATTTAGAAATGCCTGTACTTGATGGATTATCAACATTAAAAGAAATAATGAATTCTAATCCGTTGCCAGTCATTTTGCTTAGCAGCATGACTCAACGTGGATCGGAAATAACAATGAAAGCCTTGTCCCTTGGAGCGGTTGACTTTATACCTAAACCATCTGGGGCAATTTCATTAGATTTACATACTGTCAGTGAAGAATTAATTACTAAAGTTCGTTCGGTTGCCGGTATTCAAGTAAAAAAACCTATTGCAACTGAACCAAAAAAAATAAGTATAAGTCCCACCGTTTCAACCCGTAAGCCTGTAAGCGTTAAACCTGGAGAGATTAGTGACAATTTAGTGGTTATAGGTTCTTCTACCGGTGGTCCGCGAGCTTTAGAAGAGATTTTTTTATCTTTACCAGAAAACATTAATGCAGGTATTGTTGTAGTCCAACATATGCCAAAGGGTTTTACTCATAGTTTCGCAGAAAGACTAAATTCTATCTCCAGTGTTCATGTCAAGGAAGCAGAAGAAGGAGATTATATAAAAAATGGGCATGCCTTAATTGCTCCTGGCGATTATCATTTAGTTATTGATTCACAAAAACAAATCAGATTGAACCAAAGTGCTCCTGTTCAATATTTGAGACCCGCGGTAGATGTGACAATGTTACACCTACCTAATGTTTTTAAATCAAATATTATTGGCGTTATTCTTACTGGTATGGGTCGTGATGGTGCTGAAGGAATGGCCAGAATTAAGCAATTAGGGGGCTTTACTATTGCACAAGATCGAGCTACTTCTACAATTTATAGTATGCCTAAGGCCGTAATCGAGTCTGGAAATGCTGATTATATTTTACCTATCGATAGTATTGCTGATTGTATTGTGAGATTGCTCGGTAACATGTAATGGAGGTTATTAAGTAATGGATTATAGCATGTTTAAGCGCAAGATAGTCGATATTCTAGGTATTGATCTAAATTCCTATAAGGAACAACAGATGCACCGACGAATTTTACAATGGATTTCCAGATATGATTTAGGGGATTATACTGCTTTAGTTGATTTAATTCAAAAAGACGAAGAACATCGTAAACGCTTTATGGAATATCTTACAATCAATACCTCCTATTTTTTTCGGGATACATTGGTGTTTGATTATCTAGAAAGAACATTACTACCAGAAATTGCAAGTACAAAACCAGCAAAAATTTGGAGTGCTGGTTGTTCTATCGGGGCAGAAGTTTATTCGATTACGATTTTACTGTTAGAAAATAAGTTGAAATTTAATACTTTGTTAGCTACTGATATTGACGAAACTGTTTTAGAAAAAGCTAGGCAAGGTATTTTTCAACAAACTCATATTAACGAAATATCCAATGATATCCTAAGCAAGTACTTTACTGTTACCGGCAATGATTATGAGTTGAAAGATCTTGTTAGAAAGCATGTAATATTTAAGCAACATAATTTGTTAACCGATCCATTTCCTAAAGGCTATGATCTGATTCTTTGTCGCAATGTCTTTATTTACTTTACAGCCGAAGTACAACGGGAGTTAACTGAAAAGTTTGTTGAGTCTTTAAATCCAGGAGGTTATTTTGTAGTTGGTTCTGCAGAACAGATAATGAATCCTGCTCAATTTGGTCTATCTAGAGTTAGTTATTGTGTATATCAAAAAGCATAAGCAATGGGAGGGTTATCTATGGCTAATTCAAAGATTTACAGAGGTAAAACCGTTAATGAAGCGATCCAATTAGCCTTAAACGAGCTAAATGTGACCCGCTCTGAGATAGACGTAGAAGTGGTTAACCAACCAAAAGAGTATTTGTTTGGAATGATAAGAACTTTTGCGGTGGTTAAAGTTACGCTTAAAGAAACTGCGCAAATGTCATTAGAACCAGAAATTGTACCTGGAGCAGGGTTGGTCGGTGTTGAAAATGGAAAATTAGTTTATACCCCGCCAAGGGATGGAGGAGCACCGCCTAGGATTCTATTTGATAATACAATTATTGTTTACTATAATGGTAAGCAGGCAAAAAATGCTGTCACATTAGAAGAGGGTCTTGAACCTTTAGATATACAGCTACCAAACGATCATCAGCCGAGCACAGACATAGAAATTGAAATTAGCGAAGATAAATTAGAGGCATTATTACGAGTAAGGCGGATCTATGGAGTTACCCGAAGACTAAAAGATTGTAAACCGGCAAATATAATTGAATTATCGATTGAGGAAGTAACAATTCCTGCACCTAAAGCAACTTTAACTGAAATTAGGGAGAAAGTTAATAAGGCAGGCATTGTTTATGGTATCGATTATGATGTTATTACTAATGAGTTATTAGAAGAAAATGATTTTGAAGTGGTAATTGCTAGGGGACAGGAACCGATTTATCCACGTCATGGTGCAATCGACTATCTCTTTCCATTAACAAGTGGGCAACGGGAAATTGATTTAGAAGCTGATCGGATTGATCATTTTGAATTAAATATAGTTCCTAACGTTGAAAAGGGACAACCTTTAGCGACCAAGACTGCACCTGTTCACGGACAACCAGGAAAAAATATTTTTGGAAAAGTTATTAATGTAGGAGAACCGAAAAATCCAGAAATACAAATCGGTGAAGGTGTAGTGCTCAGCGAAGATGGCTTAACCGCTTACGCAGATCAGCCTGGTCGTCCAGTCTTAGAAAATGGCGTGCTGAAAGTTTTAAAGATTTATGAATTGAATAAAGATGTGGATCTTAGTACCGGTAATATCCGCTTCAACGGAGAAATCATTATTAGAGGTAATGTTACAGAACAATTAAAAGTAGAAGCTTTTTCTGGTGGTATTCAAATTTATGGTATGGTTACTCAAGCCCAAATTCAAGCGAGCCGTGATATTGTAATTTCCAAAAATGCTATTTCATCAAAGATTTCTGCAGGCGGCGATGCGATTGCATTTCTCAAATTGTCATCGTTCCTCAACGAGTTGACTGAACAAGTTTCTTCATTATTATCAGCATTTTACACTGTTATTAAGAGACAACCTGAAACCAGTCACGGTCGTGTAGTGAAGAATTTGTTAGAGATCAAATATACTGATTTGCCTAAGAAAATCCAAGAATTTGATCATCTGTTTTCAGAAGGCAAAGATATTTTTGAGAATGGATTATTCTTGTTAATTAACAATATGAAGGCTGTATTCTTAGGACGAGGACCTCTAGAGTTAATTGATATTTCAACAGTTGAAATAATCCGCAGCGATTTATTGCATTGGAAGGAATTTTACCAGCATGCCTCCGAAGAAACCGCAGATATTACCGTAAGTTATTTACAAAACAGTACTCTTGAAGCATCTGGCTCTGTGAGAGTAATTGGACAGGGAGCTTATTACTCGAAAATCATCGCTGGACAAGGATATTATCAAGCACGAGGTGTCTTCAGAGGTGGCGAGATTGTTGTAGAAGAAGGAGATATTCAGGTAAAAGAATTAGGCGGACCAACAGGAATTGTTACTGTTGCATCGATTGTCAGAAACGGTCGAATGAGCATTGGATTAGTCTATCCAAATGTTACAGTTGCAATTGGCAACCAAAAATACCGATTTGAGAATCAAACTTCCATGGTGCGAGTTTATCTCAGCAATGAAGGTTTAGAAGTCTTTTCTGGTTCTGCAAGTTTACTTCGTTAGAACCGATAATAAACGGAGGCAAAGATGGCAAGGTACGATGTAAAAAAAGTAGTTTTTTTAGGTTTAGTAACCAGTCTAGCAATGAGTTTGAATATCCTGGAAGCAGCTATTCCTATACCCGCACCATTTCCAGGGGCGAAGTTAGGTTTAGCCAATGTGGTTTCATTATTTGTGATCATTCGTTACGGCTTGGGGGAAGCAATTCTAGTAAATATACTTAGAACAACACTAACATCATTGATCTTAGGGACATTATTAACACCAACTTTCTATCTGAGTTTTTCAGGTGGAATTGCCAGTGCTTTCACGATGGGTATCGTTTACCGATACTTTAGTGAACACTTTAGTATGGTTAGCATTAGTGTAGTTGGTTCTGTGACACATAGTGTAACACAAATCATAGTAGCTTCCTTCATCGCTGATACCACAGGCCTGTTCTTATATTTACCTTACTTGCTTTTGTTTAGCGTTCCAACAGGGATCTTTGTAGGACTAGTTGTAATGCAGATACTACGACATAACCGTTTTCCTTAGAAGACGTTTTGGATATTGAACATGTGATTACGATAAATATGGCTAAAGTACACGTCAAGGGCTGCCAGTTCTGCTAGGGCTGACGGCTTTTCTTGTGATTTTATGTAACTCAGCAGACGACTAAACAACAATTCTACATCTTCGATTTCCCGATGTACAATTATTAAATCCCAATAATCTTGGATTTCATTCCAGTATTTTTGTAAGCTAATTACATGCTCTTCAGCTATTTGCCAGTTTTCAGCATTAATTGCTTCACTAATTTGCGGAAGCTGTTCTCGAATATTAGTTGCTGTAAGAAGAATTTGATTTTGGATATAGGCTGAAAAGATAATAAATAGAATCATAAAGATCGAAAGGGTGATTAGCAGTCGCATATTTTTCACCTCTTTTGTCTTTTTCTTTTTTCTTTTTCTTGAATAAATAGATTACCTTGAGTATCAAGTGAAGCAAAAAATACATTTTTTGCTGAAGAAATACCTCGATTTTTAAGTTCCATATTCAACCAATTGGAATCTAGCTTGGTTAAGGCTAGGTTTTTTTCTTGTATAAGACCATCAATTATTAGGGGAATAGGTAGACCTTCATATTCTGTAGGAAGATTGAGATCTTCTGGTGTAACTGATCTTTTTTGTGATTTTGGGATGATACTTATTTCTCCGCTAGTTTCTAAAATGGCTATTTCGACATCAGCGATATTCGGATATCCTTTGGCTCTTAATTGTCCGAGTAGCTCAACCAGGTTGATCCGATTACGTTCTAGCTCTTTTTCATCAATATGTCCATTACGGATAATGATGCTTGGAACACCGTCCATAAAGGCATTGAATCTTAAACTTTTTAAAGCAATGTATGAAATTAAAACTTGTAAAAATAAGAGAGTTAAGATGGGAATAAATCCATTAATTAAAGGAATACCTTTGTCCTCCATAGGGACAGCTGCTAATTCAGCAATCATTACCGCAATTACTAATTCATAAGGCTCTAATTGGCCTATTTGGCGTTTACCCATCAGACGCATGGTTAAAACTACTACGCTGTAGAGAATTAAGGTTCGCAAAAAGATCGTTAGCAAAACATTCCCTCCTTTGTTCGAGCTTAGGTTTAGTATAACCGAATTAAAGCTATTTCTATTATTACAGAGATAGACAGTTAGGTTAAGTTGTGGTAGTATGAAATCATTATTAGGATAAAGAAATTGTTAAGATCCTCGCTACTGCGGGGATTTGATCTGTTTTTATGCTATAATAGGATTACAAGTTGTAAGTAATTGAAAGGAGTTACTTCATGAGCAGTAATAACATAGAGCAAAGAAAATTCTATTTGAAGACTATGGGTTGTCAGATGAACGCTCACGACTCAGAAGTGATTACAGGAATTTTGCTTTCATTAGGTTATCAAGAAACAGATTCGGTTGAAGATGCTGAGCTGATTCTCTATAATACATGTTCTGTACGAGAAAATCCTGAAAGAAAAGTATATGGTCAAATATCTCGGTTTAAAGCATTAAAAGAACAAAAACCCGGTTTAATTATTGGGATTTGTGGCTGTATGACACAACAAAAAGATGAGCAAGAAGCTATTTTAAAGAAATTGCCACATGTAGATTTAATCTTTGGTACTCATAATATACATCGCTTACCCGAGTTATTGGAAAGAGCGTTGGATGGAGAAAGAGTTATCGAAGTGTGGGAAGATACTGATGAAATTGTAGAAGATTTACCAGTTAGAAGAAGTAATAATTTGAAAGCCTTTGTGAATATTATATATGGTTGCACTAACTTTTGCAGTTATTGCATAGTCCCGTATACGAGAGGTAAAGAAATTAGTCGTCAACCAGAAGCGATAATCAATGAGGTTACTAGTTTAGCCCAAGAAGGTTTTAAAGAGGTAACTTTATTAGGCCAAAATGTGAACTCCTATGGTAAAGATCTCGGTTTAAATATGGATTTTGCTGATTTGCTAAAACAATTAAATGATATTCCCGGTCTAGAACGAATTCGGTTTACAACTAGTCATCCTAAGGATATGAAAGACAGCTTGATTGATGCTTTGGCAAATTTACCGAAAGTCTGCGAACATTTGCACCTGCCAGTTCAATCGGGAAGTAACAGGATTTTAAAATTAATGAATCGGGGTTATACTAGAGAATATTATTTAGATTTGGTACGCAAGATTAAGGAAGCGGTTCCAAATATAAGTTTAACCACAGACTTAATTGTTGGTTTTCCTGGTGAAACCGAAGAAGACTTCCAAGATACCTTGGATTTAATCCGTGAAGTTGGGTTTTCATCATCATTTACATTTATCTTTTCACCACGCAATGGAACACCAGCTGCCACTATGAGTGAGCAAATACCAGAGGAAGTCAAGAAAGATCGGATTTATCGTTTAATTGAATTACAAAATGAAATTAGTAGCGAATATATGCAAACTCATCTCAATCAAGTCGTTGAGGTTTTAGTAGATGGTGTAAATTCAGAAACTCAAGAATTAACAGGTAGAACTCGTACAAATCACCCTGTAACCTTTATAGGTGATCCAAATCTCGTTTCTAAGCTAGTTCCTGTAAAAATTACTCAATGTCAAACATGGAGTCTTCGAGGTGAACTGGTAAAATAGGGGGTGCTAATGTGTGGCTTGATCATCAAAAAACATTATTGGCTAATCGGGATCGAGATACATGGCAGTTACCGGTAATTAGCTGTTCTGGAGATTATCTTGGTAATGTTGTAGCACAAGTAGTAGAACCGTCACAGTATATGATTCGCTACTTTTTAATCTATAATCCGCAACAAAATCGACGGTTTTTATTACCGTTAGATTGTGTAATTGCCATTGATGATCATATCCAAAGTAATGTTGAGAAAGAGCAAGTTTTGCAATTTCCCCATTTTACTGATGAAATATTCCGTGATGACGAACGAGAAATATATCAAATAATATCCCAACCACCTTATTGGGAAGAAGATTAAGGGGCTACTTCGGTAGCCTCTTTTCTAGCTTGAGCAGGATTTAACAAGCAGGGAAGCGAATCCATTTAGCAAGATAAGAGGTGAAGTAAGTGACAGTAACTCCGATGATGCAACAATATTTAAATATAAAAAGTCAATATCCAGATACCCTGTTATTCTTTCGTTTAGGAGATTTTTACGAGCTGTTTGGTGATGATGCCATAGTAGCCTCTAAGGTTTTAGAGATTACCTTGACTAGTCGAGATCGAGGCAATAAGGAAGACCGGCTTCCCATGTGTGGCGTACCGCATCATGCAGCGGCTGGCTATTTGGAGAAACTCGTTAAAAATGGTTACCGGGTAGCTATTTGTGAGCAATTAGAAGATCCGAAACAGGCTAAAGGTGTAGTAAAACGAGATGTTGTTCGAGTAATTTCACCTGGTACTTTCATTGAAGGTAATTTGGAAGAAAAGCGCAATGTATATTTAGTTGGTTTGGCTACTGACTGCAATGATTATGGCTTAGCTATTATTGATTTGTCTACTGGCGAATTTAAAGTAACTTTATTAGAGTCAAGTGATAAATTAAAAGATGAATTAATGCGAATACAGCCAGCAGAAATAGTTGTATCAGAAACTATGGATCAAGAGTTATTAGAGATATGTCAAGTGTACCCAACCACAATAACTAAAACACCAGCAAGAAACTGGTTTCTAGAAAGTTGCCATCATCTGCTATTAACACATTTTAATTTAAAAAATACTATTGCTCTTGGATTTCAAGAAGAATTACTTATTCAAGTTGCTGGCGGAGTCTTGAATTACATTAAAGAAACGCAGAAAGCGGCTTTACCCCATATTACCCATATTACAAGATATTCGTTAGCAGATTTTCTGCAAATTGATGGAACAAGCCAGTATAATTTAGAGTTAACTAGAACAATTAGAGAAGGTAAAACTAAAGGTTCTTTATTATCAATCTTAGATGAAACTGTTACTAGCATGGGAGGACGATTACTGCGTTCTTGGCTAGAAAAACCTTTGATTAATATAGAAGAGATAAAAAAACGGCAAAGGGCCATTGGTTATTTAGTTGATGATCCCCTGTTACGCAGTGAGTTAGAAGAGGCACTAACAAAGGTTTTAGACATAGAAAGATTGCTTAGTAAACTAGTTAATGGCAGTGGTAATGCTCGTGATTTATTAGCATTAAAAGTTTCATTACAGCAAATTCCGGCCGTCAAAGAATTATTAGCTAATAATCCGACTATGTTAGGGGATTTAAGCAGGCAGTTAGATCCTTTATCTGAGTTAGTGACTTTAATCGAACAAAGTATAGTGGAAGAACCTCCGATCACCATTCGCGAGGGTAATTTGATTAAAGATGGTTTCAATAGTGAGCTTGATCAATTACGGGCTGCTAAACGTGATGGTAAACAATGGATAGCAAATTTAGAAGCTGAAGAGCGAAATCGAACTGGTATTAAATCTCTAAAAGTTGGATATAACAAAGTTTTTGGCTATTATATTGAGGTAACGAGAGCTAACCTTGCTAATGTTCCTGATGATTATCAACGCAAACAAACCTTAGCTAACGCTGAACGGTTCATCACCCCAGAATTAAAAGAAAAAGAAGCTTTAATCTTAGGCGCAGAAGAGCGTAGTGCTGATTTAGAGTACGAATTGTTTGTCCAAATCCGTAATCAGGTTAATGATTATATTTCTGAAATCCAAAAGAATTCAGCTATTTTAGCTACTATTGATGTTCTTCAAGGATTAGCTGTAGTAGCCTATAATAATAATTATGTTTGTCCTGAGATTACGGAAGATCTAGTGTTAGATATTAAAGACGGCAGACATCCAGTTGTAGAAGCACTGCAACCAAATTTTGTTCCTAATGACATAAATTTGGGAGAAGATCAGTTCTTTGTATTGCTAACTGGACCAAATATGGCAGGGAAGAGTACTTATTTACGACAAACAGCTTTAATTGTGATTATGGCACAAATGGGCAGTTTTGTACCGGCCAGTGCAGCCAGGATTGGGCTTGTTGATCGGATTTTTACCCGTATTGGAGCAGCTGATGATTTAAGTACTGGCCAGAGTACTTTTATGGTTGAATGTGCAGAAACAGCTAATTTAGTTAAGAACTCAACCATACGTTCCTTAATTATTCTTGACGAACTTGGTCGGGGAACATCAACCTTTGATGGCATGGCCATTGCTCAATCAGTGGTAGAGTTTATTCATAATCGAATTAAAGCTCGGACTTTATTTTCTACGCATTATCATGAATTAACTAAACTAGAAAAAGAACTAAAAGGATTAATCACCTATAAAATGGCAGTTGAAGAAGCACACAACCAGGTTTACTTTTTACACAAAGTCATGCCTGGTAATGCGGATCGCAGTTATGGGATTAATGTAGCTAAAATGGCTGGAATGCCTTTACCAATCATTGAAAGGGCTGAAGTGCTGTTATATCAGTTAGAAGCTGACCAACAAAAACCACTACAATTAAATCTATTTCAGAGTTTAGAACATCCTGCTGCGGCTGCTAGTGAAATAGAACACGAAATTTTGCAAGAAATTAGAGGTCTAGATTTAAATCGAACTACTCCTTTGGAAGCGTTGCAATTTTTAGCTGATTTAAAGGATAGAATTGATAAGGAAGATTAATATGACGCGAATTCAGTTATTACCAGAAGACCTTGCCCATAAAATTGCTGCCGGTGAAGTTATAGAACGACCAGCAT
>ERZ773359.4186-NODE-4186-length-15449-cov-5.461673_pt1 | contig 15449 bp, 14 predicted proteins | sample MGYA00374955_ERZ773359 | MGnify/ENA primary metagenome ERZ773359 (study PRJEB29098, sample SAMN04486028) | biogas fermenter metagenome | study: EMG produced TPA metagenomics assembly of the Biogas fermentation microbial communities from Germany - Plant 4 DNA1... | reverse complement strand
TTTCCAAAAACACATTAGTTTTCTAAAACCCAAATTTTCTAAGGCCAGAAATCTTTTTTCACTTCCAAGTTCTCATAATCGGGTACTTACCAAAAAAAATGATATGTTACATGTTAAATAGGACTAAAAAGTTATGCACAATAGATTGTGGATATTGTGGGTAACTCGACTTTTTGCCAGTCTCTTTTGGCTTGTATTGTGGATAATTTTGTGGGCTTTGTTTTGATTTTTTTACATTTGGTGCCACAGTCCTATTACTTTAGACATTTTTCTCGCCCTAGCGACATATGTATGTAAATTACGGCTAACAAATTTGTTTCGGATACTACAAAATACTCGCTGTATCAGGATTATTTGGGCTTTCACGCCCCGCGCCCAAGCAAAAGGCAAAAACTTCTTGGGCCCCGGCTTTTTTTAGAACAGCCGCACACTCCCCAATTGTGGCCGCGGTGGTGACAATATCATCGACCAGCCAAATCACCTCTTCTTTAATCTGAGTTCCGGGCTTAAGCATAAAAGCACACCGAAGGTTGACCAGGCGCTCCTGTCTACCGAGGGCTGACTGGGGTGTAGTGTCCCTAACGCGGCAGAGTATGTCCTTGAGTTTAATTCCCAAACAGCCGGCTAAGACTGAAGCCAGTACTTCCGCCTGATTAAACCCTCTTTGGGCCAAACGATTAGCATGAAGAGGCACAGGGACGATTGAATCGGGAGGGGGCAATTGTTTGACGGCCCAGGAAGTAAGATATTCGGCCAAGCTAATTAACAAATACGGCTGTCCTTTATACTTAATATTATGAATACATTGTTTCCAGGCCCCTTCATAATGGCCTAGGGCGGTAACTTTACTTAAAAATTTAGGGCCATTCCCGTCTCGGCAATCTTGGCACCGGTCTGCTTCCCCCTCTATGAGTTTACCACAGCTAAGACAACGCCGCTGTTCCGGTCTAAAGTAAAGCTGTCTGCAATCTTGGCATACCGTTGTTAATGATTGCTTGCTGCAGAGAAGGCAAGTCTTACTTTCTTCATACCAGAGCAACTCTGCTATGCTCTTAACCTGTAAAAAAAATTTACCGACCATGGAGAAATCCTCCTTGGGCTGCTAATTCATTTTGATCCTCAATCCATTTAATGGCTGCCGTAATTTCTTTGCTTTGCTTGCCGGCGATAAACAATACTCTTCCTTGCGGGCAAGCGGCTGTTCTGCCTACTCTTCCCGCCATCTGAACCAAGGCTCGGACATCATAAAGAGCATGATCGGCATATAATACTACGGCTTGAGCCTTATGGACCGTAATTCCCCTCTCTAAAATAGAGGTGCACACTATAACATCACTCTTCCCGGATGTAAAACTAGCGACGTTCCTCTTTCTATCAGGATCGGAGCCCCAACTTCCTGTTATTTTCTTATCCTTAAACAATAAGCTTAGAACCTGAACCCAAGTATTGACCAAGGAAACTGTAGGTACAAAAACAAACAATTGACCATCAAGCAACAATTTTCTCAAATAATCCCCGATTGCCAATAATGAACGAGAGCCTAAGATTCTTCCCTCAACTATCATCGGCTCAGATATCTTAGGTGGTTTAAGCTTAAGAAATTCAGGGACAGGTAGAGGGTAACCGTGAAATCTTGCCGGTAATCTGGTCAAAAAACATTCCTGACGGCCCACTTTTGCTAAAATAGAAGCGGAAGGTGTCGCTGACAAATAAATAATTTTTCCCGTTCTTTTTAAGGCTTGCTTTAAGCCATATTCCAATACTTGATCACCGGCATAGGGATAAGCATCCATTTCGTCCAGGATTATAAGATCAAAGGCTCTTGAAAATTTTAGAACCTGGTGAGTAGTTGCGACGGTAAGAGGACATGCGGTCCAGTCAGGTGGGCTCAAACCGCTCATGACCTTGACTTTACAGCTGTTAAAATATTTTTCCAGGCGGGGCTGGATATCATGCACAACGTCCCGGCGGGGCGCAGCATAGAGCACACTTTGGCTTTGTTCAAGATATTGTTCAATCACGGGAAAAGTAATTTCTGTTTTGCCTGCTCCGCAGGCAGCCCATACTAGAGCTTCTTTGGCAACCGGATCACGGGCAAACAATTGCAGGTCAGCGGCTGCTGAGCATTGGGCCGGAGTAAACTGCCAATCCTGCTCCGATAGGGTAGAGGGAGTAGTGCCGGCCTTTTTCTCTTTTTCCCTTTGGAGGGTTCCTTCGAGAGAGCGATAAATTACCTGCAAGGAACTCAGGGGGCCAAGGCTTTTACAACTTAGACAGGTAGCAGTGTGGCCATAATAAGACGGCCATACCTGGTAGCAGTCTTTATTGCCGCAGCGCTCACATTGCCAGCTGTTATTACGGCGACTCAAGCCCGGTACCCACTCTCCATAGCCCTTGATAACAGTCAAGTGAAGTAGGATAGCCAGTTCGGTAACGCTAACTTTTAAGACCTTGGCTAAAGAAAAGAATTCATTTTCCGTAACCTGGCGGCCCTGAATAATTGTTAAAAGACCGTTCAAAAGTTCTTCTTTCCGGGCAAATCTTAAACAATCATCATAATACGGCGAGAAGGCATTAAGCTTTAGCCATCTTAACTGTTCGGTAAGCAAGCACTTATTTTTTCTTAAGCTTACCGCTAGTTTTTTAATGATCTCACTTTCTGACAGCAATCCTTGTTCCTTACATTGAAAATCATTCAATACTTGCAAAGGAAGTCCCGGGTATACATAAGCTTCTGCTCCGTTACAGAGCATGTCCAAGGCAGGAAAAGGCGAAGCATAAATACCTCCATCCTTATCCCTCAGGATATAAAATAACATGTTCTTCTCCCGTTTCACTATAATAGACTGTTAATCCCCTAAAACGGTGTTCCAGTTTTAACTTGGCTTTTTTTATCTCCTTCTGGTCAATTCCTCCGGCACTTCTAATATAAAGTTTAATTACATAATTCTCCAGACTATTTTTCTGTTTTTTTCGCCATAGATAAATATTTTTTTCCAATTCAGGTAGAATTTCTTTCCCATATGCTATATTAAGCACGAGCTGGGTCATCTCTAGCTTTTGGTAACTATCTTTTACCCGTGCCTTACAAAGATTTCCTATTCTTTTTTCCAGAGAAGCTGAAGGCTGCCATTCATAATAACCGACAAGCAGCCAAAGTACGGCAATAGTTGCCACCAATAATATGTAAACCGCTATACTCACTATTGGCACCGCCTCGGTAGAACTAATCTAATCCTTATCACACTTAATTTTGCTCTACCTTATGTTATGCAGCAATCCGGCAGGCGGTTCATTTGCTATACATTCCCACCAGCAGCCAAAACAAAATTCCCAATGTTCCAAAAGACAGGTCAACGTCTATCAAACTGTGCAGTCCGAGGTAAACAACAGTGCTTTTGCAGCAAATGGCAGTCATATCTTTTCCCTGAACCAGTTCCTGTACATACCCGAGAAAGCCTCTAACGCTCCAGATTAATAACAAAACTAAGCCGGCTAAGCCCTGGTTGATTAAAATGCTGCACAGGGAGGAATGGGGGTTTAAGGTCCAGTAGGACACGGTCTGTAAAAAAGGAAAGGCCAACCAACCTCCTGCACTGGGGAGAAAGCTATTATTCCAGGCTATGCGCCAACTGTCCAGATAGTAATATAATCTTTCCTCCCAACTAACAATTTCCCAGTTCAATAAGTGTTGCCAGGAACCGTCAAACCTAAAACTTAGCGTCCAGCACAACATGACTGCCAGCGGAATAATTATCCGGCTTCGTTCTTTTTCCACCTCTTCCATGTTAAAGCCAATAAATCCTAAGGAACTTACAGCCCTATCGCCTTGGTAATTTAAAGATTCCTTTTTAATTTTTAGAAGCAAACTAAAGATCAATAGCAAGACAAAGGCTGCCCTGGATCCGGAATAAACTAGGCCTATTAGAAAAATCAGCCCCAAGACAGAATTAAATTTACTCTTTCTCTGCAGGAGCAATAATTGACAGCCCAGATATACCCCCGCAGCGTTAGCATAGCCAAAGCTTAAAGCAAAACGGCCTTGTTCCAGAAAGCCCGAAGAGGCCCAGATCATCTCACTGCAAGGCGACAAACTTATTATGGTGATGATTATAGATATAAGCAAAATTCTATCTATAATTTTTTCTTTTAAATCAGGAAAAGCAGACAGGCTTTGCCCCCAAAGATAAACCAGAAAAAACACCAACCACCGCCAAGCTTCGAACCACCCTTGCATCCTCCTCACCGGATTGCATAACAGCCCCAGCAGGGAAAAGACAATTAATAAAATAAAGATGGCTCTGGGATTAAACAATAATTTACAAATCTTCTTTTTACAAGCCTTCTTTCTTATTACTGTTATCGGATTGCTAAATTGTAGACGCTTAACAAAGTCTCTAAGGGTTAAATGCTCACCCTTATATTCATGGCCTATAACTTTGCCCGCGCCTATAGCTTTACCCGCGCCTATAACTTTGCCCGCGCCTATAGCTTTACCCGCAGCCTTATGTTTTTTCACCTGCCTTAGAATAGTGTAACCCAACAAAATTAATCCCCAAATTAGCCATTCCCTTAAAAAAAACATGCCATGACATATCAAACTAAGCATTATAAAGCCTGTCAGTACATTTTCTTCCTTCCACGAAGTCAAAATCTACCCCTCCGACAGGACTTGCAAGTCCCATGATATTTCTCTATCATATTTATAAATTGTAAATACGATATATGCCGGAAATATTTAAGGAAGGTCCTAACATGTCTTTTCAAGTTCTACATCTAATTGGCGGCGGTGAAATCGGCGGTGCTGAGCAACATGTCCTCAATCTCCTAAAAAACTTTAATCAACAGCAAATTACTCCTCACCTTGGCTGCCTGGTAAAAAACTCCCCATTTGCTTCCTTAACACGCTCTCGCGGGATTAAAACAACTATATTTCCTATGAGATTCCCCTTGGATATAGGGCCTGTAATCCCACTAATTAGCTATTGCCGGACTCACAAAATAGACTTAATACATTGCCATGGGGCCCGTGCCGCCCTTCTGGGACGGCTTACGGGCAAATTGTTGTCCCTGCCGAACTTGTCCACCATCCATAGTTGGCCTGAATTTGACTATACTTCCGTTTGGAAAGGACGGCTGGCTCTTTTTCTGGAGCAAAAAACCCAACCCTGGTCTTCCGGCATAATCACGGTTTCCGATGCCCTGCAAACAACACTGAGAAGCGGAACAAAGCCTTCGTTTCCTTTACGATCCAAAACTATTTATAATGGAATCCCCCAGTATGATTTTTCCGAACATCAAATTATGCGTTCTTCTTTTCGTCAGCAATGGGGGATAAAATCTACTCAAAAAGTAATTGGCACCATTGGCAGGCTTCACCCTGTTAAGGGACAAATATACCTGGCAGAAGCGATAAAAGCTCTCTCCCAGGTTTATGCGGATTTGCATTTATTAATTATTGGCGATGGCCCTCTGCGTTCTGAACTGCAAAATTACCTTACGGCTAACAATATATCTTATACCATTACCGGCTACTATCCAGCAGCCTGGAGAGCCCTTCCGGCCATGGATATATTTGCCCTTCCTTCTGTAAGCGAAGGCATGGGCCTGGTTTTATTGGAAGCTGCCCAAGCCAAAGTACCAATTGTAGCTTCCAATACAGGCGGCATCCCCGAACTGTTTAACCATCGCCGAGAGGCTCTCCTTTGCCGCCCGGCAGATTCTGAGTCTTTAGCTGCAGCCTGTAAGGAAATCCTTGACAATCCCGATTTGGCCAAAGTGTTGACTGAAAATGCCTGGCAAATCTCAAAACTTTTTACTATTGACAGAATGGTTAAAGATACCACGAACTTTTATCTAGAAATTCTTACAGACAAAGGCTAGAAATCAGGAAAAATATCTTTGCTTGAGCACTTTGCACACATAGAGCGGCAGTACAATTTGCCGGCGAATTCTTGCCGGTTGACTGACTAAACGGTATAGCCATTCCAAATTATGGGCCCTGAAGAATTGCGGGGCCCTTTTTACTTCCCCGGATAAGACATCAATTGTCCCTCCGACGCCCATCCTGATTTGGGCTGATCCCTTATAAGCGGCATTCCAATATTCCTGTTTAGGTGCTCCTAAGCCTACCAAAAGTATATGAGGGGCAAATCTCTCTATTTTTTCCAAAACGGCCGGTTCCTCTTCCGGGGAAAAATAACCATGGTGGTAAGCAAAATCAATTGCCGGGTATTTTTGACGTAAATTATATACTGCTTTCTTAACAATTTCCGGCTTCGATCCCAGCAAAAATATACGCCATCGATGCTGTTGACCTTCCTCCAGGATTTTTAGGGTCAAGTCTATCCCCGTAACTCTTTCTACTTTTTCAGCCCCAAACAAATGAGCCGCCCAAACTACCCCGATTCCGTCAGGTAAAATAAAATCCGCCGAAGAAATCGTAGCTTGAAGCTTTTTGTCTTTGGCCCCCCGATAGATTAATTCAGGATTGGCTGTAACAATCCAGAGTTTTTTTCCGCTAGCTACAGCCCGGAATATGCGGCTCATGCTTTCCTGTAAATTGAGAAGATCAATTCTTGTCCCAAGGATATCCATTGTGTATAGTATCTCCTGTCTTTAATCTGCTTAGATTATTGCCCTAGGTATTAAAGTTAAACATGCTTGGCAATTTGAGTTTAAAGGGTTTTTAGAAGTCGACCTGTTCCCAACACTACACAACTAATAGGATTTTCGGCAATCGACACTGCCAAACCCGTTTCTCGAGAAATTCTAACGTCTAGAGAATGTAACAAAGAACCTCCTCCGGCCATTATTATCCCTTTTTTCATGATGTCAGCAGCTAATTCAGGTGGAGTTCTTTCTAAGACATCTTTTACTCCGGCAATAATGGAATCAATAATCTCTTCCACCGCGGGAAAAATATTATTAGAGTTTAATTTAAGATTTTTAGGTAATCCTGTTACCAAGTCTCTCCCCTTCACTTCCAGCTCCTTATTATCCTCTCTCCCTTCAGGTATGGCACAGGCAATATCTATCTTAATTTCCTCCGCTGTCCGCTCTCCTATCAGCAGGTTATACTCTCTCCTAATAAACCTGATTATGGCATCATCAAGCTTGTCCCCACCCACACGAAGGTTTTTCTTTACTACTATTCCCCCAAGACTAAGAACAGCAATGTCCGTAGTTCCCCCGCCGATATCAATAACCATATTTCCTTCCGGACCACTGATATCGAGCCCCGCCCCTAAGGCCGCAACAAAAGGTTCTTCAACCACTTTGACTTTCCCCGCCCCCGCATTATAAGCCGCTTGTTTGACTGCTCTTTCTTCGACTTCCGTAACCCCGGACGGTATACACACTATAACTTTATTCTTTAAAAAAGGCCAATTTCTAATTCCGGCTTTCTTTAACAAATATTTTAACATGAACTCGGTGGTTTCATAATCTGCTATTACTCCATCCCGTAAAGGTCTGATGGCCATAATATTGCCCGGAGTCCTACCCAGCATCATCCTTGCTTCTTCTCCTACTGCAATACGTTTACCACTATCCCGGTCTATAGCCACCACAGAAGGTTCTTGTAATACTATCCCCTTCCCCTGCATATAGACAAGTATACTGGCTGTACCCAAATCAATTCCTAAATGAGTGCCAAACATCGGTTAAACTCCTCTCTAACTATAATAAATCGCTAAAGGCGAGAACATATAAAACACTATCTCCCTTCGGGAGATAGAAAGATTTTTCTTTATTATTCGTGATATGCTTGTTATTTCCTTTATTTTCTGAAATTACTAGTTAGAACTCTACATTTTTTGCCTGCCCAAGGCACTTAACTGTTTAACTTTTTATATTTTCTCCTGGTTGCTTCGCCGCCTCTAATATGCCTTTCAGCCTTATTACTTTCTAATATATGTTTAACTTGGGATGAAAGTTGTTTGTCAATATGAGGCAGTCTCTCGGTAACATCCTTGTGCACCGTACTTTTGGAAACTCCGAATACTTCCGCAGTCTGCCTTACTGTGCTACTTGACTCAATAATATAGTGTCCGATATCCAATGCTCTTCTTCTTATATGGTCCTGCACGCTCCCTCTCCCCTTTATCCAGCAATGTTAGTTCATTTATATGCTGGTACTACCAAAAAAGACATCCCGACAAGGATGTCCTTTTTTGGTAATTACTGGCCTCTTAAAGTTCTTCTATTTTTGTTCCGGGGTAGAAGTGTTGTAGTATTTTAGTATAGTTATGGCCCGCTTTAGCCATATCATTAGCTCCATATTGAGACATACCTACCGCGTGACCTTTGCCATATGTAATGAATTCAATCTTCTGAGCCTCTACTTTCCACTCAAAATCAGTAGAGGGCAAGGAGAGTTTTACTCTAAAGTCCGTAGCTTTGAATACTTTGTTGCCAACTCGCAAACTCTTAACCCTCCCGGCATTGGTCCTCTCAAGGAGAACGATAGCATCAACTTCAAATTGAGAAGGGATTTGACTATATCCTAGTAATCCATAAAAAGTGGCTACATCAAAAGTTTGCCTGTTAACAAATCTAAGGGGGGAAAGTTCATTAGAAGGAACATTGATTAAATAATCCATATTTCCTACCCAAACATCACCGGATCTCTCCGTATCTTTTCGACCACAACTGCTAAAATAAACAGCATCAATTTTTTGGCCTTTATAAGTCAAGAATTCTCCTTTGGTAGCTTCTACAGCCCGGGCAATCTTGCCTCGGTTCTTATAATAATTTATAATTCCCCATTTCCTTAGCATTTGTTGCTTCGAATTCCAAACTTGAGTTTTTTCTGTTATATCAACGTCATAGCTATTACTATTTTCTTGGTTATTTTCCATTCTTTTCAAAACATAAGTCCTAGCTACAACGCTTTGGGCTTTTAACGCTTCGATTTCGAATTCAGCAGGCATTTCAGCCGCCACTACTCCTATTAAATACTCTTCCAGAGGCAAAAATTTTATACTGCCGTCAGACAGCAGCATTTTAACCTGTAGATTGTCCTGATTTTGTCTATTATCCAAAAAGTCGAGGAAATATGGTAATACGCCAATTAAAAAGAAAACAGCCAACCCAGCGGCTATTATTCTTTTCGCATTTTCTTCCACCGTCAATCCTCCCATGCCGTACAAGCTTTAAGTTATTCTTATGCTCGGGCTGAGCAGGATATGAATCGTGGAGTACCATTTAATCAACTATATTAATTTCGGCGCCTAAACCCCTAAGCTTGCCATCTAAATTGTCATAGCCTCTCTCAATATGATGGATTTCTCTGATTTCGGAAGTACCGTTAGCAATTAGCGCTGCTAAAATCAAGGCCGCCCCGGCCCGCAAATCGCTGGCCACAACGGTTGCCGCATGCAGATTGTCTATACCTTGCACGATGGCGCTTCGACCTTCTATTTTAATATTAGCTCCCATTCTTTTGAGCTCATCTACATGCATGAACCTGTTTTCAAAAACAGTTTCGGTGACGACTGCCGTACCATTAGCCTTGGTAAGCATAGCCAGAGCCGGAGCTTGCAGGTCGGTAGGGAAGCCGGGGTGAACTTGGGTTTTGATATCGACAGCATTATAGCAGCCTTTACCCATCACTCTAATCCCTTCATCTTCTTCCTTGTAAATAACACCTGCTTCATTCAATTTGGCCAGCAAAGGTTTTAGGTGAGCCGGAATTACGTTGCGAACTAAGACTTCCCCTCCGCAGGCTGCGGCCATCAAGATAAATGTACCGGCTTCTATCCGGTCAGGAATAATAGTATGGCTGGTGCCATGGAGTTCTTTAACACCTTCAATATGAATAATGTTGGTCCCGGCCCCCTTTATCTTACCTCCCATTTCGTTGATAAAATTGGCTAAGTCTACGATTTCCGGTTCTTGGGCCGCATTTTCAATTAATGTTGTCCCTTCGGCGCAAGAAGCCGCCATCATAATGTTCTCCGTTGCTCCCACGCTTGGAAAATCAAGATAAATTCTGGCACCTTTGAGTTTAGGAGCGCTAACATCCAAAAAACCGTGGTCCATTCTGACCTGCGCCCCTAAGCACTCCAGGCCTTTTAAGTGAAAATTTATGGGCCTTGACCCAATGGCGCATCCACCAGGGTGACATATTCTTACCCTGCCTGTTCGGGCGAGCATAGGGCCCATAATAAAAATAGAGGCTCTCATTTTAGAAATTAAGTCAAAGGGAGTCTCGATGCTTGTGATTTGCTTATTTACAACATGTAATCTCTTGCCGTTCCTTTTAACCTTGCCACCGAGGCATTCAATAACCTGGCTCATTACATCAACATCGAGTAAATCCGGTACTTCATCCAATACTATTTTATCTGAGGTTAGCAAGCTTGCCGCCAGAATAGGCAAAATCGCATTCTTGGCGCCACTGACGTCGACTGTTCCCTCAAGTTCCTTTCCGCCTGTAACTAATAATTTAGCCAATTTTTATAGTCACTCCTGACGATATTTTCTACGATTGCTCTTTTTTAGTTCTTTTTTGCTTTCCCTTTTTCCTGCTAACAAATAATCAGTCTAAAATCTTTTAGTATAAGGCAGGAAACGCTAGAATTGTTTTTCCTGGTCTTAGATTTTTAGTTCCCGTCACAATTTGTAAATTAACCACTCGGCCATTTAGAATAATGCCTTGACCCAAACCCTCGGCAAAACCCGTAACCGAAGTCATGTTGGATATTTTAATTCTTTCCAAGTTTACCACATTATTTTTTAGAAGAAAATCATTAACATCTATATTTGCAGGTATAATTTCTTCCATATAAACTTTGGCCTTAAACTTTTTCATTTTCCGGTTTAAAGATAAATAGGTATTCAAAATTTCTGCTTCTTCGTTTTTAGATATAGTTATCTGGGCAATATATTCATACGCCCTATTTTGAAAATAATTTCTTAGTATACTTTTTTTCCAGGTTAAGTTTGTTTGTTGAATGATTTTTTCAATTGATGCTAATTCACTTTCTTCCTGCGTCCATATTATATATTTTATTTGGGCTTGAGAATAGTCTGTTAGACCTGAATTCAAGATTAAACAAAAATTTTTATCCTCCGGAGGCTTAAATTTAATAAGTGTTTCCGCCATAAGAAGAGAAGGAATCAGTAGAAAAATAAACATTATTGTACATATTATATATTTACGTATGGGCTTAGTGTATCGGGGCATCTTTTTGTACCTCACTCATACCTCATGATATTTACTAATAGTTTGACCAATCTTTTTCGAGCCAAAACATATTAGGTCACTCTTCAAAGCTATTAAAATTATCCAAGGTAATATAGTTGCCCTACAAAGTTTTTTGTCAACAGCTTCAAGCCCATAATAAAAAAACATTATGAAGCTCAGAAGTCTAAGAGGAGAACTCCATAATGTTCATGAAAACATATTCATTAGATTTATTTACACTATTCAGCGGCCTTAATTCTGGAAAGTGCTTTTCTTAAAGCAATTTCAGCACGCTGAATATCTGTACCTGGTTTACGTTCCTGAAGACGTTTTTCTGCTCTCTCTTTAGCTGCCTTGGCCCGCTGCAAATCAATTTCCTCAGCAGTTTCGGCAGTATTGGCTAAAATGGTAACCCTATTATCTATGACTTCCATAAAGCCGCCGCCAACAGCAATTTTATGCCTTACACCATTTTCCTGATAACTGACAACTCCTATTTTCAGGCTGGCAATAAGGGGAGCATGGTGGGCCAGAATTCCTAAATCACCCTCTTCGCTGCGGACCAGAACAAATTCAACATCTTTATCAAGAACCAAGCCGTCAGGAGCAACAACTTTAAAATTAAATTTACTTGTCATTATTTATCCAGCTCCCAACTGTTTTGCTTTTTCTACAGCTTCCTCGATAGACCCGACGAATTGAAAAGCTTCTTCCGGAAGGTTGTCATGCTTGCCTTCACAGATTTCTTTAAAGCCTTTGATAGTATCCTTAATGGGCACATATTTTCCTTTCATACCGGTAAAAGCTTCGGCTACAAAGAATGGCTGGGAAAGGAAGCGCTGGATACGACGGGCTCTACGGACTACCAGTTTATCTTCGTCACCTAGCTCGTCCATACCGAGGATGGCTATAATATCTAAAAGTTCTTTATAACGCTGCAGAATTTTTTGGACTTCCCGAGCTACCCCGTAGTGTTCATCTCCCACGGTAGACGGAGTGAGCATCTGGGATGTAGAATCAAGCGGATCAACAGCCGGATAAATACCCATTTCCGAAATCGCCCGGGAAAGAACAGTTGTGGCATCTAAGTGAGCAAATGCTGTCGCTGGTGCCGGGTCGGTCAAGTCATCCGCCGGAACATAAATAGCTTGTACAGAGGTGACTGACCCTTTTTTCGTAGAAGTAATCCTTTCCTGCAGATTCCCCATTTCAGTAGCAAGGGTCGGCTGATAGCCAACTGCTGAAGGCATACGGCCCAAAAGGGCGGAAACTTCCGAACCTGCTTGGGTAAAACGGAAGATGTTATCGATAAACAGCAACACGTCCTGACCCATTTCATCTCTAAAATATTCAGCCATGGTTAATCCGGTGAGTCCTACCCGTAGACGGGCCCCAGGGGGTTCATTCATTTGCCCGAATACCATAGTCATTTTATTAATAACACCGGATTCTTTCATTTCATTCCAGAGGTCATTACCCTCACGGGTGCGTTCGCCAACGCCGGCGAAAACCGAGATTCCACCGTGCTGAGTAGCAATATTGTTAATTAGCTCCTGGATTAAAACAGTTTTGCCTACACCCGCACCCCCAAACAAGCCGATTTTTCCACCTCGGGCATATGGTGCCAGCAGGTCAATAACCTTAATGCCTGTTTCCAACATGGTATCAGTGGTTTCTTGTTCTACAAAAGGCGGCGCCTGCCTGTGAATCGGCAGTTTTTGGGGAGTATTTACCTCCGGAAGGTTATCGATGGGTTTTCCCAGAACATTAAACATCCGGCCTAGCATCTCATTACCGACGCTTACAGTAATAGGAGCCCCGGTATTATAAGCTTCCATTCCTCTAAGCAAGCCATCGGTCGAAGACATAGCCACACAGCGGACAGTATCATTTCCCAAGTGTTGAGCAGCTTCCAAAGTTAAATCTATCTGTCTTGCTTCATCTTTTATTTCTATGGCGCTATATATTTCCGGCAGAGAATCCGGCTCAAATTCGATATCCACTACCGGACCCATGACTTGAATTACTTTCCCTATATTTGACACAAACTAACCTCCCTTGATAGTATTATCAAGCTACAGCTATTCCAGAGCCGCGGCTCCTCCTACAATTTCTGAAATTTCGGTCGTGATAGCTGCCTGACGGGCTCTGTTCATTGCCAGGGTCAATTTTTCTATCATTTCCTTGGCATTTTCCGTAGCTGAATCCATTGCTGTCATTTGAGCCCCCAGTTCACTGGCTTTACTCTCCAGTAAGGCACTAAAAATCTGGCTTTTCAGATAACTAGGGAGCAACCGCTCTAGCATTTGCTCGGGGGAAGGCTCAAAAATATACTCTTCGCTGCTCTCTTCAGCAGAAGGTTCGATAGGCAGCACTTTAACTACCGTCGGTTCCTGCATGAGCACAGTAATAAACTTAGAATAAATCAGATATACTTCGTCTAGTTCCCCCGCTGTATATAGTTTTATAGTCTCCTCTGCAATCCTGCTGGCTTGATTATAATCAGGATTATCGCCCAATCCCGTAAATTGAGCTAATACGGGATATTGGCGTTTATTGAAATACTCATTGCCTTTACGTCCCACCGCAACCAAACCCACTTCTACATCCCGTTTTTCCTCAATAATCTCCTGGGTTAAACGGATCAAATTGGCGTTAAATCCTCCGCAAAGACCTCGATCGGAGGTAATTACAATATAGCCAACTTTTTGAACCGGGCGTTTAGCTAAAAGCGGGTGTTCAACCCCTATCTCGGCTTTAACCAGTCGAGATAAAACATCCTGGATTTGTTTGGTGTACGGGCGGGAGGCGATAACATTTCGCTGGGCCTTACGCAATTTGGCTGCGGCAATCGTTTTCATGGCCCTGGTAATTTGCTGCATATTGGAAACACTACGGATTCGTCTGCGAATATCGCGTACTCCTGCCACTTCCTTCACCTACCCTTTCTAGACCAAAAAACCCTGTTTGAATTCATTGATCGCCTCTCCAATTTGCTTCGATAATTCGTCAGAAAGGGTCTTCTCGGTACGGATCTTTTCTAGAATTTGGCCTTTTACCGTACGTATAAAGCGAAGAAGTTCCTGTTCAAATTCTCTTATTCTCTCTAAAGGTACGTCATCGATATATCCTTTGGTAGCAGCGAAGATAATAACAACCTGTTCTTCAACCGGCATAGGCTGATATTGATCTTGTTTTAGTATTTCCATTGTCTTCTGACCGCGATTAAGACGGGCTTGCGTAGCTTTATCCAGGTCGGAACCGAACTGGGCAAAAGCAGCGAGTTCCCGATAAGAAGCTAGGTCAAGCCTCAGTTGGCCGGCAACTTGTTTCATAGCCTTAATCTGAGCCGATCCTCCCACCCTGGAGACCGAAATACCAACGTTAATGGCCGGACGGAAGCCCGCATGGAACAAATCAGATTCTAAAAAGATCTGGCCGTCGGTTATAGAAATAACATTAGTCGGAATATAAGCCGAGACGTCTCCAGCCTGGGTCTCAATAATAGGCAAAGCAGTTAGAGAACCGCCTCCCTTTTCCGGTGAGAGCTTAGCCGCACGTTCTAATAAACGGGAGTGCAAATAAAAAACATCACCGGGATAAGCTTCCCGACCCGGCGGCCGCCTTAACAATAAGGAAAGCTCACGGTAAGCTACCGCTTGTTTCGAGAGATCATCGTAAATTATCAAAACATGCTGTCCTTTGTCCCGGAAGTATTCTCCCATGGAACATCCGGCATAGGGAGCAATATAAAGCATCGGTGCCGGATCAGAAGCAGTCGCCATGACAACGATAGAGTAATCCATAGCTCCATGCTCTTCTAACTTTTTTACTACTCCGGCTACAGTGGATTGTTTCTGGCCGATAGCTACATAAATACAAATACAGTCTTTACCCTTTTGATTAATGATGGTATCAACCGCCAAGGCAGTCTTACCGGTTTGACGGTCTCCGATAATTAGTTCCCGTTGGCCTCGTCCGATAGGGACCATAGAGTCAATAGACTTAAGCCCTGTCTGCAAAGGTTCATGCACCGACTCCCGGTCCACTACACCCGGGGCAGGAGCTTCAATTGGACGATAACCGGCGGGATTGATCTCTCCCTTACCGTCAACAGGTTGGCCAAGAACATTTACCACTCTACCGATTAAGTCCTCTCCTACCGGTACCTCCACTATCCTGCCTGTCCGTTTTACCTGGTCACCTTCTTTAATATCATCGAATGGTCCTAGAATGACGCAACCGATGTTGTCTTCCT
>ERZ773359.4182-NODE-4182-length-15461-cov-9.343892_pt1 | contig 15461 bp, 14 predicted proteins | sample MGYA00374955_ERZ773359 | MGnify/ENA primary metagenome ERZ773359 (study PRJEB29098, sample SAMN04486028) | biogas fermenter metagenome | study: EMG produced TPA metagenomics assembly of the Biogas fermentation microbial communities from Germany - Plant 4 DNA1... | reverse complement strand
AATCAGGTATTACACCAGCTCCTAACAAAAGATTTAATCTAGGCGATACCCTGTATTCTACAGTTAAACTTACACCTTTTTCTGAACCTATTGTTAATATCTCAACCTGTGTTATTATGTCACTTATCATTAAGCTATCTACGTTAAATCTCATTGCTCTCTGTCTCTGGTTACCATAATCTACTATTTGAGGTTCCTCATTAGACATTCCCCCAAAGGATGCTTTTGAAAATACCTCGAACTCTCTTAGTATATCTTCGTTCTTGTATAAATCTGGCTGGTTTACAACTCCTTTTGCTAATTCAGTAGGGTCTGCCGCCATTCCAGCTATATAAAACCCTCCTATATATACTTGTGTTCTTACATCCTCTCTGTATACCATTAGAGTTATAAAGTCGAATACAAAAGCAAGCAGTATAGAACACACTATCATTATGAGTGGCAATTTTGCAAATTTTCTAAAACTCATATTGCCACCCCTTACATTCTATAGTAATGCATCGCTGGAGCTGACTTCTCAACTGCTAGAGGTATCTGAAAATCATAATTAAACCCTATAAATAATGCTTTTGCGTTTACTTTCGCCTCTATTCTTACTGTTATACTTTCTCCTCTTTGTGCTCCATTATAAGTTGACCCTCTAAATCTTATCATATCAGTTGGATTCGTTTTAGGGTCAAAACTAGTTCCCTCATTTACTATTACGTGCCTACTGTTACTATCATAAGATGCACAATACTCCCCTAAATTACACGCCCCTCTTGGAAAAGCTTCACCAGCGTCAGGTAGAACTCTAGCATATACGTATATTCCCCTGACACCATTTTTACCTACCCGGGCTTTAGGACCGTCATAGGTCAATGTGTTAAATATTTCGTTATTTACGAAGGACTCTTCAATTATATCGTCTACTTGGGACTTCAGTATGTAATTATTTACTGCTGCCCTAAGTATCAGGTCATTCGCTACATTATTCATTTGCATGTAATAGGGCACGATGTTTGCGATACTTGTTATTAATGAAAATATTAACATTGCTACGAAAAACTTCAAGAAAAGCATCGCTACCTTATCAGGTGTATACATAATATCGCCTCGCTTATTTTTGTAGTTTAATAGGGCTAACATTGTTAGCCCTATTATCTAATTATACAATATGCAAATTTGGTTGCATATTAACTAAATGGACTTGGTGGTACGTCACGCATCTTAAACAATGTACTAAATACCCAATTCCAAAGTTCGTTTAGGAATGGCACCAATCTTCCTGTCATTGCTATAATCACTAAACTAATAAGGAATATAGCTCCTATTGTAAGTGCTACCTTTTTAAACATACTCATGTACTTTTCCTCCTCTGCATAAATTATTTAAATTTAGTTTGCGAAAGCAGTCATCATCTGCGCCGCGAAATATATGATTAGTATAATTCCCATAGGAACCATAACTCCAATCCAAGCTATCGTATTTAATCTAGCTGACAAATCTTTTAATAATTTGTCCTCTCTTGCTGAACGCTTATCGTCCATTTCCTTTTTAAAGTTATACATTACACTTATATTGTCATACCCTGTTAACCTTGTTTCCATAATATCACAGAACCTTATAACTATTCCTAAAGGTACTCTTTTCTTAAATTCCTTTAATGCATACAACTCCCCATTACGTGCGTCTTCTATAAAAATCATCATTTCTTTATAGAATAAGTCTGAACTATCTTTTATATAACTTTGTATTTTAGATGTTAAGTTAATCCCTGCACTTCTTTTATATGCATAAAATAGTATTGAGTATAACTCAGGAAGTTCTCTCTCTATAGCTTGGTTTCTATCATAAATTTCTTTATCAATTCTTATAATTGGATACCTCCAGGTGTAAATTGACAGTAGGGCCACCACTAATGCAGGTGTTCTGCCGAGCATAATTCTTGTTATTAAAGCAACTAAAAGTGTGAATAGTGCATATAGTAATTGCAATCGCCTTATATCTTTAGCTGTTGCCTCCGCGCCCAATCGGGATAACTTTTTATTTAACTCTATTTCTAAATCCTCACTCATGTCTATAATAGGCAATCTTCTGGATACTTTTTTCTGTAAGTATTCCAGATTAAAACTATCTTTACTATTATACACTAGGTCTTCCCTACTCTTTTTAATCTGGGAGTAAGTATAAGGCTTAAATATTGGTCTAAATAGTTTATTCAATATTACACCTAAAAGTGCTATTATAACTAATGTGTATATCGTTATCATTTTTACTTACTCCCTCCTTATTTATCAGTTTTTATTTGGTCGTAGTCTATACTCATTTGAATTATCTGACTTACTGCGTAACTCATTATTACTATAGATACTGAAACAGCAGATGCTAACTTTCCTATAAATGTTTCTCTCATAATAGTTCCCGTCAGTGGGTTATTATAAGCATACACAAGGAACCCTAATACTATTGATGAACTCGCTAGCAGATTGAAATTTGTATCTCTATAAACTATATCCGCTTTAGAATTTATAGACCTAGTAAAATTATTCATCTCTACTATATCCATAAATATTTCACTCATACCCTCTTCCCCAGCTTCATGGAAAAGTAGTGTTTTTCTAGCAAATTCGTCAAATCTTGGCCCAAGTTTCCTGTTTAATTCTGTTATTGCCTCTCTTAAACTCATGTCTCTTGAGTCTATATCAATTATAAAGTTTTTATAATGTACCCTTATCTTAGGGTCAAAGGCTGGCATTGCTTTTCTAATTGCAGATACTACACTATGCTCTATTATAGGGCATATTAAATCCAAACTATCCATTACTCTATTATCATTTGCTCTTACACTAGTCTTAGTCAAGGATAATATCATAGCTATTACTGCAAATATACTAGGTACTGCTACTAATGCCCCTATAATCACAGAGTCAAAGAAAGTTGCATACCCTATCCACATCAATATTCCTAGGAATATAAATATTGATGTGAAGTTTTCTACTGTTAGACCTGTAAGTTTTAAACTTATTATTACGTTTTGTATTAAATCTCTATATCTTTTTCTAGCACCAGATGCCCCTCTACCTATTCTCTCTAATTGTAAGTTTCTTCTAGTATTTTCTTCGTCTTTTGCTAATCTTTTTATCAATATTTTTTTACTTGTTCTCTTCAAATCTTGTGTTATTGATATCCCTGTTACTCTACTTAAAATTAGATATATTGCTGTTATAAACAATAAGGTATAGAATATATCTGGGCTAAGTAACATCCTAAGGAACCCCATTGTAAGTTTCCTCCTCATCGGCAGAAGGCTCTGTTGTATATATCTCATAGTGCTTATCTGGTATACCCATTTTCCTAAATTGCTTTATAGAAGATTCATGTAATTTTCCTACTCTCTTATGTTTACCATGAATTTTACCATTCTCGTCTACGTAGTCTATTTCATATCTATAAATATCGTTTAGAATAGGTTTATTTCCCTCTGCCCCTACTATTTCAGTTATATACATAATACGTCTTGTACCATCATGTAGTTTTTCTACGTTTATTATAAACTTAAATGCACTACATATATTTTGTAGTACTAACTCTAATGGTACGTTCTGAGCTGCTGATAAATATGCTACTAAATATCTTCTAATAGCATCCTCAGGGTCATCCGCGTGGAATGTTGTTATAACTTTATGCCCTGTTTGAGCTGCCTTCAGTAAAACTTTAAACTCTTCGTCTGACCTTGCCTCACCCACGACTATCCATATAGGAGTCTGTCTTAAAGCGTTCTCTACTAGATTATTCGGAGTTGGGTCGCTAGCTCCAGGGTCTTTCTTATCACTATTTGACTGCATTTGAATAAAGTCATTTAAATAACCTATACTATCGTCGTACTCTACAAATGCATCCTCACCAAATTTTTCTTTTATTTGTTGAATAATTTTTTTTGCGTCCTCTTTTCTTACGGATAAAAGTTTCCTATTACTACTCAAAGGTATATCAGGTGATACTGCAAGTATATCTGAATTTGCTAATAATTTACTTATATATTCCTCCATACCCTCTACATTGTTTACCTTTATTAACCCACCCTCTATTCCAGGTGTTAACTCACAAGGATTTTCAATATATATCTGTCTATCCATAGGTCTTATACCACTAATGATAATTTCATTGGTTACCGTTTTCCCTGAACCCGTACCACCAACAGTTAAGAATGAGAACCTAGCCTTAGGTAGTATCGTCAGTAAATTTGCCATATTATCAGAAAGTGTTCTGAACCCTACTATGTCTACTAACTGTAATTTTGCACCCGCAGGGTTGAACTTTCTTATTACTGCTGTATAGTCGTCATTATTCCTTGATATTGACTTATCTGTGGCATTAACACGGTACCCCTCTATGGTGGAACTGTTTAAAAACGGTGTTGCTCTGGATAATCTCTTATCTTCACCTAGTAACTTCGCCAGTACTTTCTCCAGCTCCTCAGGGCTTTTAAATGTCTTAGGCCACACATACGTTTTTCCTTTTCTCTCATAAATTATACTTTTATGAGAGTTTATTCTAATCTCTGTTACCTCTCTACCTATACCCTCGTCACTCATTAACTCTGTTATAGCTTTATAGTCAACAATTTCGTCCTTTAAGTCTTTCTTTAATCTTACTAGCCCTTTTTCATCTTCATAACCTATTACACCAGTTTTTAAAGTATTTACAAATGATTCAATTAATCTTATTGATTCCTCTTTTGCGTCTATTCCTTCCTTTAGTGCCATGGATTTCTTTGAATGCTTATTTATATATTTCTTACATAATTCGTAGGCTTCGTCAAATGTAATACTATCAGAGTTTTTAAAGGTTTTATTTTCTCTATGCTCGTATATTAAATTAGCTATTCTACTTGAGTTAAGCACCCTTATTCCCCCCCACATCTTGACCGTCTTCTATGTCGGCTACTATTTCGCCAAGCGATTTATTATATCTCTTATCACTACCTGCATAAACCTTACCTTCATTCTTCATAACTGCTAAATCATGCAAATAAGGAATTTCTGCTATAAGATTACATTCTATTTCATTTATCTTTTCATAAGGGAATGTAAACTTTGTTCTCTTATTTAAAATTACATTGTTTATATTATTTGCCTTATTAGATATTTGATGAACATAATCTAAAACCATTTTTGTCTTTATAACGTTATCTATCTGCTCGTCCCATACAAAGTAAGCTTTATCAACGTAATCTAATGCGAAAACAAACCACTCCGCAAATGGATTATAAGTTAAATCTAGTATTAAATATTGGAATGACTTTTGAAGATATTTTATCAAATCCCTTAGTAATTCCTCGTCTAGGTCCGCCATATCTCTTGGGTGGTCTACTGGTGACGTACTTACCATCCATAAATTCTTTTTATTTTTTATGTCTATAACACAATCACTAATTTCAGCTGACGAATTAAAATAATTCATTATGCTCTTCTCAGGTACTACAGGATTACTTAGAGTAATTCCTACACTTGGTTGTGGAAAATTACAATCTAGTATACATACTCTATATTTTTTACTCAACTCAAGTGCTATATTTACAGCCGTAGTAGTAGAACCTGCACCATTATTTAAAGAAATAAATCCATAAGTAGTCCTATCAAAATCCTCAACTTTTCTTTCTGCCTCTTTCTTAGCTGCGTCAAAAGTCTCTTTTATTCTATCTACAAAAGACCTTTTTATATCTAACTTTGTTTCCAACACTCTTTCTATTCTCTTTATAGTCGATTCCTCTAGTATACTGTCTAACTCCTCGTCAAACCCCTCTATACCATACTTTTCAGCTTTTCTTTTTAGCTGGAAATCTAAATTATCTTGGATTCTACCGTCCTCGACCATTTTAATAAGTTCATTTTTATCCTCTACTACCCCTATTAAATTGTCTAATAGATTATCTATTCTATCTTTTATACTCACCATTAGTTGTCTGCTCCTTTCGGTGTACTTTGCGTTCCACTTTTAGAGTCTATACTGTCTATTATGGAAGTTCCAGTTCTAATGTCGTCCTCCATTAAAGATTTATCTCTTGTTAATAATGTTAAAGTATATTCTACGTCTTTGTTAGCGTCAAATTCAACATACTTACTTACCTGTGACGATTTAACTATTAACAGTAATGAACGTGGTGTTAAAGATTGTTTGAATGAATCCGTTGATGCTAATTCCTCTTGTTTCGCTTTAGGTAAAGCCTCTAAATCTCTTATTATCTCAAATATAGAGTCACCTTTTTCATTTAACATATCTACTACAGTTACTACGTCGAATATAATATCTGTCCTAACTTTTCCTACTATCTTTGAACCTTCCTGCGCACCAGCTATTACCACATTACCTTCTTCGTCTTTTACGTCCTGTGCGGGTCCCGTTACACCCTCTACATTACTTGCCTTTAGTGCCTCAATTTCGTCGTCCTCTAACTTGTAACTACCTCTTATTCTGAATCTATCACCAGGTCTTGGTATTCTACCAGCTGCTTTTAAATTGTCGTAAGAGAATGTTAGTAACTCCTCGTTAGGTGCTAACTCATATAAATATTGATATCTTATTGGTGGTTTATCTGTAATCATATCACTATATATAGGAGTGTCTCTTCTTATTTGCATACTAGGATATTTGTTTATAACACCTTTTTCAGGGTCCTCTCTATCATCCCATAAAATCATTTCTGGATTATATGCCTTTTGTGGTATCTTAATAGCTTTTATATCAGATGGTTCTATTATCTTAGCTCCAATTTCTGTTTTTAATGCTACAACACTAACCTCTTTTTTATACTTTGCAGTTTCCATTTGAAGTCCTATGAAAGACACTACTAGTAAACCACCAACTACTAGGTAAAATCCTATGTTTCTCATAGCATTACTTTTCTTTTTTGTTTTAGGAGCTTTAAAACTTCCCTTTTTGAACATACTCATTTTTTAATTTCCTCCTCTGTCCCTATTCTAACCTTAATTTGTCTACATTAGCGGCGTCTATTAAATCTATAGCGTGGAATATTTTGTCCTCACTGGATTTCATTTCGTAATTCCCATAACCACCATGATGACATAATATACCATACTTCAATTTCTCTAACTCATTAAATGTTAATTTGTTCTCTTCCTCTACCTCATTGTGAATTAACGCTAGCCTACTTATACTATTAATTGTGTGGTCCATCCTTACCTCAGGATTATAATAACACTTATTACCGTCTACTACGTACTCACTAGGTTTTTCTATATCGTGGATAAAGCACAATAATAATATATGGTCCCAATTTACGTCTGAAATTTTTTCATATCTACCTATAGGCGGAGAATAAATCTTCTTTATTGATAATGTTATTCTGACTAACCCCATTACGTGGTTCCATAAACCCCCTGCGTAGTTGTCATGGTGGAATACTGAACACCAAGCTTTTTTGAATTTATCTAATCTTTCCCTATACTTTTCTTCGTCTACCCCCTTAGGTACCTCTCCTAATCCAAAAGCTATTTCTGCGTATCTCTTATACCTTTTGTCCTCAAATTCATTTTCTATTACGTCAAAGAAAGCTTTTTCGTTTTCAGGAGTTATCCCTCTTGAACTTGAAGGGTCTATTAAAGCCCTATTCTCAGGAGTATCTTGAATTATCTTTGAACTTATATATTTAATTTGTATTTCCTCTCTAAATTTAGTCGTAACACCTGTTAATGTATACATGTGCCCCTCAACCAAATCTAAGGATACTGAACCTATGTCTCTCCATATAGGAAAACTAGTTCTTCCTGTCCTATCCTCCACTACAACTATGGTTTGAGAATAGTTTTTACCCGTAGTATCAATATGCTTTAATTCATTCACTACAATATCTATGCTTATTTCTTGACCTACTTCTAATTCCTGCAATTCACGCACTGTTATTTTTCTCCCCACGTCTTCACCACCATTAAAATTTATATCAGATTGATATTACTTCTCAGCGTAAATTTAGTGTGTTATATTTTTACCAGGGTGTAATTTTTACCATTCAAAACTGGTGTAACAAATATCTCATTTTTATATCTTTCTACTTCAGGGTCACAACTCATATCAAAATCCACTACCTCAAATTGTACGTAGTTGTATCTTACCATTTTTTCAAATACCCTTACTGAAGGAGAACGTCCAATACTCGATATTTTTACTTTTATTTTTTCAAACCCATTTCCACTAAATTCATTTAAAATTGCTATATTCCATAAATCTTTTGTATATTTATAAAATTCTACGTCATTTACTAAATACTCGTACTCAACATAGTTACTTTTATCTATTTCCAGTTCCATTAGTGCCTTAACCTGTTCCTTAAAATTATCAGGCGATATAAATACCCCACAGGCTTTATCATGTCCAGCGGTTGCTATACCAATTTCGTCTAACTGAGCTGATGTTATAAATTCGTTCCCTCTAAATGAACCTTTATAACCTTCCTCAGTTTTCAGCAATACTATAGTTGCTTTATTAGTCTTACTCTTAACCTTAGCTGCTACCAATCCTACTATTCCCTTATACTTATCGTCGTCTAACCTACATACTATAAAGTTTTTACCATTAGCATATTTCAATGTTTTTAAAGCCTCTTCTACTAATTCTTTCTGTAAGTTATATACTTCCCACGCGTCCTCTATAAGCTTCTTCATAGCCTTTGGATGCCTATTATTTACTAATTCCATAGCTATATCCTGTCTTTCCATTCTTATACAGGAATTTAATAGAGGTATCACGGTAAAATTAAACATATTTTCTAAACTGCCATAGTTAGTAAATTGTCTGAATAGTTCTTCATTCTTATAATTATCATATAAATACTTTACATAATATCTATTTTCTTTATTTAAAATATTACATCTATCGGAATGTACAGATAATCCAACCCAACTTTGGTACTTCTCTATTCCCTTTATACCGAAATCTTTGTTCATTTCATGTATAAATCTATAAGTTACCCCAGCCCCACTCAAATCTTTATTAGGTGAACCCTCGTAGTTATTGTTTATTATTACAGTCTTTCCATTGCTTACGAGTATATCCACACTACTCACTTTATGGTGGTCCAATACTAAAACCTCTACATTTTGTTCATTTAATCTATTATAATAGTCTATATCGTTAACCCCAGCGTCGACTATTATCAAATAATCAATTCCTTCTTTTTCCACCCACTGCATTACTTCCTCATTCATTCCATGATGTTTATTACTATTCATTGTATACTTATAATTAACACCTAGGGCCTTCAGGTAGTCACTCATTATCTTCCCTGCGGATAATCCGTCAGTGTCTACGTCGTATAATATACCTATTAATTTATTATTCATAATATTTCTCATAAACTGCTTTGTTCCGTCTTTTAAATTTATTAAACTGTACTCAGGATACTCCTCAAGGGGCTTTAAATCCTCTACTGTTAAACCCCTTCTTGATAGTACCCTTTCCAGTGATTTACTCAATTTCAATCAATTCACCCCTGTATAATTTCTCCTCGTCCTCAGTACCTTCTAATTGTTCATACAAAAATCTAGATGGGCAATATGTTGGGTATGAAATATATAATTCTTTCTTTGCCCTAGTACACGCCACGTAGAATAATCTTCTTTCCTGCTCTACATAATCAGAAGCTTCATCTGGCCCGAACAACTCTAGCATATTTTTCTCTCTTGTAGCCGATGGCACTACTTCGTCAGATGCCTCCAATATATAAACTTTGTCGAATTCTAATCCCTTTACTGTGTGCATTGTTGTTATTGTTACTGCATCTCTATCCTTGCTATACATTTCTATTGTGGATTTTGCTTTCTCTAGGTAGTAAACAAATTTCTTAAATGTCTTATCCCTTCCTACATATTTAGCATAATCCAAAATATCCTCTATCTCTTCTTTTGTAGCACTCATAGTCTTTAAAGCAAATTCTAAATAATCACTATATATTTCTAAAACTGCATCAATTATTTCAGGCATTAAACATTTATTTTCCACCATTTCTTTTATTTCGTTTAACTTAAATGACGCTCTCTGGATTGACTCATTATCATGGTTCAGTAATAAATCTCTCCAAGACATTCCCCTTGATACCATTTTCTCCGCTACCTCGTTTATGATACTTTTCTTTAAAAATTTTGTTATTTTAGTAAATACTTGAGTAAACAAATAAGGATTTTCATCGTCTAAGGCCAATTCGATTATGTTCTTTATATCTTTAATAAATTGGTGGTTGTGCAGTAAATTAGTTTTCCTCATTACTTTTAAAGGAATTCCTTTCTGTATCATTTGGTCTACTATAAATATCTGCTGTCTAGTATTTCTATACAATATCGCTATGTTAGATAAATCCACCCCCGATTGGAAATCAGCGTATACTAGTTCTGCTATTTTTATTGCAGCATCACTAGCCGAACTAAATCCCTCATAGGTTAACTTACCCCCACTATTAAAAGCCTTCATGTTCTTTTGCACTCTCTTAACATTTTTATTTATCATTACCTCGGCTCTTTTTAGTATATTCTCAGGACATCTGTAGTTTATATTCATTATATATCTTTTAGAACCCTCAAAATAAATTGGAAAGTCTAATATATAATCTACCTTACTACCTCTAAACTCATAAATCGCTTGGTCCTCGTCGCCTATAGTTACTAAGTTATTTGGGTCTTTTATAGATAACTTTAATATTTCCATTTGTATTTTTGAAATATCTTGGTATTCGTCTATAAACCAAAAATCCCAAGCGTTCTGCACCCTTTCCTGAGCTTCTGGTGTTGTCTTTAATAATTCTAACATTTTTATCTGCAAATCCTCGAAATCTATTGCCTCGTTCATTTCTTTTAAATCTCTATACTCTTTTATAACTTCCAAATAATCTTGTTCGTCCACTTCACTTGTAATAAACTTTGGTGTATTCATTAATTTCTGGGGACTTGATATTAAGTTATTTACCGCATAACTCCTCAAAGATAGCATATTATCCTTTGTATCCTCTGTTTTATCTTTAGACTTTGAGTAAAATGCCCTTGTGAATAATGCGTTAGATTCACCTTCCCCCATTACCCTTAAATCAACACCATTTAGTTTCTTTTCAAAATATTTTAATATCATATAATATAAAGCATGAAATGTTTTAAATGTAATATGCTTACTTAATTTTAATTTATCAGCTATCTCAAAGTATCTTTCCTTTATCTCCTCAACAGCAGACTTATTAAATGATATTACTATTATCTTCGCAGGGTCTATATCCATTGTCATTTGCATATAACATATTGTAGCTATCATTAGAGTCGTCTTTCCACTACCCGCACACGATATTACATTTGACGGACTCCCCTTGTGCATTATTATATCTAGTTGCTCCTCTGGAAATTTTAAACCCATTGCCTCTTCAATTTTCTCTATTACATTGTCTTTAATCAAATTTATCACTCCTGTACTATGTAATGCAGGGTTATTCCCCCTCTGTTTCTTTTACTTTTTTCCTCTTAACTTTAATACCATCAATCACTAATCCTACACTTACTAATCCTAAACCTGCCCCTACAATTATCTTCTTACTTAACATTTAAACACACACCCTACTCTCGACCTCACACTCATGTATAATTCTTAGTGTTATTTTAGTGCTAAATGCATAAATTGGTGCCAAGTCTGTTCTATATTTTTCTATCGAAATAATTATACAAGGGCAATTGCTGCCCTTGTATGTCTATTTTATAGCTATTTAATAGCTATTTAATATCTTTTAGGTGTCTTTGCCCTTGTATGTCTATTTTATAGCTATTTAATATCTTTTAGGTGTCTTTTTGTGGTTGTCTATATCCAAGTAAATTCGTCAAAATGCTCTAAAAATGTTTCATAATTATACTCACACTCGTCGTATCTTCCAAAGCATATTTCAGCCGTTAAAGGTTCTTTATACTCTTTGTTAGTAACCTCTTTTAAATATTCCTCTCCGTTGTTTTCATTGTCAGTAATATACACGTTTATATTTGTTTTGTATTTCATATTTATATCCTTAACGTTCTTTACTATTCTTGATGCCTGTGTCCTCTCAATACAGAACTTTACATATCTAAATAGATGTTCAAACTCTTCGGTTTTTATAGGGTGACCTTGACAACTAGATAGTGTCTCATATCCTACGTCTATTAATTTTCGCACAACTTCTTTTATACCGTCCTCTACATTTTCCAGAAGCTCTTCTCGGTATTTGTTATTTATCATATAGGATAAATTGGAATAACCTGAAAATATTCTTCCGTCCTCTGTTCTTATATTTTTTACAATCTCCATACGTACACCCCTAATTGTACATTATTTTAGCTCTTTCTTTAACTCCTCTACCTTATCTAGTTTCTCCCAAGGTAAATCTATGTCAGTTCTACCAAAATGTCCGTAAGCTGCTGTCTGTCTATATATAGGTCTTCTTAAATCTAAGTCCCTAATAATTGCTGCAGGTCTTAAATCAAAATGCTTTTGAACTATTTTCTCAATTTCGTTATCACTTAGTTTACCTGTTCCGAATGTATCTACGTAAATACTCAATGGTTTTGCTACGCCTATTGCATAGGATAATCCTATCTCACATTTGTCCGCTATTCCTGCCGCTACTAAATTCTTAGCTATATATCTAGCTGCGTATGCTCCTGAACGGTCTACCTTTGTTGGGTCCTTTGAACTAAATGCCCCACCACCGTGTCTTGCATATCCACCATAGGTATCTACAATAATCTTTCTACCTGTTAAACCACTATCCCCCATAGGTCCACCTATTACAAATCTACCTGTTGGGTTTACATAAATCTTTGTATCTTCGTCTATCATTCCCTCTGGAATAGTAGCTTTTATTACATGTTTTATAATATCTTCTCTTAAAGTATCTAATTCTACGTCAGGGCTATGTTGTGTTGAAACTACTACATTCTCAATTCTTGTAGGAACTCCGTCTACATATTCTACAGTTACTTGTGATTTTCCATCTGGTCTTAAATATTTTAATGTGCCATTCTTTCTTACTTCTGATAATCTTCTTGTTAATTTATGTGCTAAACTAATTGGTAAAGGCATTAATTCCTCTGTTTCATTACAGGCAAACCCAAACATTAAACCTTGGTCTCCTGCACCTATCTTATCTAATTCGTCATTTGACAGTTCTTTATATTCTTTAGCATTGTCTACACCCAGTGCAATGTCTGGAGATTGTTCGTCTATTGAAACTATAATTCCACATGTTTCAGCGTCAAATCCATACTTCCCTCTGTCATAACCTATTTCTTTAATAGTTTGTCTAACTACTTTAGGAATATCAACATAAGCTGTTGTTGTCATTTCTCCCATTACTAATACTAATCCTGTAGTTATTGCAGTTTCAACTGCAACCCTTGCGTAGGGGTCCTCTTTCAATACTGCGTCCAATATTGCGTCGCTTATTTGGTCGCACATTTTATCTGGATGCCCCTCTGTTACTGATTCTGATGTAAATAACCATTTTTTACTCATTTTTTTCTCTCCTTTAATTTTCATTTGTCCTATTTATATTTTTTCTTTTTACTGCCTGAACCTTATTAAATATTTCTGCTCTAGCTTCTGTTTCATACCAGTCAACTAAGCACATTCTACTAAATCTATCTTTAAATAATGCTGTCTTTAAAGCCTCTTCGTCTACTAAAACCTTTCTTATCTCGTCTACTATTCCCTTATAATACATTTTTTCTAATATTTCACATATTTCGTCGTCGTTATAATTATGTGTTTTCAAACTTAAATAATTTGCTAAACAGTCGTATAACACCGACCTTACTGTAGTTTTATCATTTATATTTATTATAGCTTTCTTAAATTCCACAGCTGCCCTTTTGTAATTACCACATACATATTCGGCAAATCCTAAAAATAAATGCCTGGAGTGTGTGTTATATAAGGCTAGTGTTTTACCAAATATATTATTAGCATAAACTTTCTTATATTTTTCCTCAGAATTTTCGTAGCACTTTATGAATTCCTCTTTACTTATAGTGTCTCTAAATATATAGTCCTCTACATACTTTCTACTTTCTAGTCTTAATAGTGCGTCTCCGCCCAGTTCAAAATACCAGTCTATTGATAATTTAGGACTATATACTCTATACGAGTGAAAATCCAGGAAATTAAAATCTGCATAGTAAACCTTTGAACCCGTTACCTCTTCAATGTCTCTACATAATTTAATAAACATTTCCTTATTATCTTTTAACTCATACTTATACCATCCATTGTACTCAAAACTATATTTATGACCTATAAAACTATCTTTATACAAAGCTACATTTCTTACGTTACTTGAAAAGAACCTCCCAGCGTCAACTACTTCAATTCCCATATCCTTACATATGTCTTTGTCTATATTGTATGTTGAGTAATTTAGCACTGAATGAATATCATCTATTTTATAATATTGTAGTAACTCATTTATTGTCCTGTCTATTGCTGTTTTAAACACTGGAAAACACCCAAAATCTACTGTATAACCTACCTTAACTCTATCATACAATATTGCACATACAACAGGGTACTTCCCACCTAAGCTAGCGTCCCTTATCTCTAATTTGTATCTTCCACTACTGTTTATTCTCTGATAAACCCCATATGCGTATTCTTCTTGTTTCAAGACTTCCTCGGGTATTAATGGTAAGCATAAATCATCTCTAAATACTTTGTATTTTACGTACCTTTCTACTACCTCGCATAACCCCTGTAGTAACGCCTCGTACTTAGCATTTCCTGCGGCGTTCCCAGTGGATGTTATTAATTGCTGTAGTAAAAGTTCGTCTACATACATTTCCTCTGTCTCGTCATAACTGGTATATTTCATTAAGGGCAAATACCCTAGTGTCTCGTAATTTTCCACAGTTATTTTCTTTATTCCGTCTATCTTATTTTTTGCGGTATCTAAATTTTCTATCATTTTAAAATGCCTGTTATTTTTGAAATAATCGTCTAAATCTGTTATATGCTTTTCAACTGGACTAAATAAAAACTCTTTAACATCTAAAAGGTCCATTGTATGTCCCCCAGTTATTGTTCTTATTATTCCATTTATATTGCATTGTAAGGTCTCTGCCATCTCCCCATATGCTGATGCAAGTGCCAACTCAGGAGTGTTCCCCTTACCCCCACTTAAAAATATATCTACCCCTAAGTATATCAATGTAAGTTTCGCCCAGTAGGTACCTACCCCTGATTCCTCCACTACTTCTCGTATTCCAAATCCCAAATCCTCAAACTTTTTCCTTAAATTATTTATTGTATTTAAAGGTAATTCTTCTTTATAATTATTTTTCACATCTGGTATCATAAGTTTATCGCATCTCCCTCTTTTAATATATCTAATAATTATTACATTAGGTATCTTTAAGGTGTAAGCTCATTCCCTACAGGTCTTTTAAAGGACAATAAATCAACCTACGTTT
>ERZ773359.4176-NODE-4176-length-15476-cov-12.393165_pt1 | contig 15476 bp, 15 predicted proteins | sample MGYA00374955_ERZ773359 | MGnify/ENA primary metagenome ERZ773359 (study PRJEB29098, sample SAMN04486028) | biogas fermenter metagenome | study: EMG produced TPA metagenomics assembly of the Biogas fermentation microbial communities from Germany - Plant 4 DNA1... | reverse complement strand
AGTCAGAAATCGGGAATTGGGAATTGAGGGATGAGAGAAAGCACAAATTCAAAGACTCACCGCTGGGCAAGATACCAGAAGAGTGGGAAGTGGTGAGTTTGGAAGAGGTGGCACTACCAAATGGTATTGTTAGAGGACCTTTTGGTGGAATGTTAAAAAAGGAAATTTTTGTTTCTAGAGGTTATAAAGTTTATGAGCAGGGGAATGCAATCTATAAGAGTGTTAACCTTGGGCATTATAGTATCGATGCTAAAAAATATAAACAAATGCTAAGATTTGCTGTAAAACCAAAGGATTTTATCATAAGTTGTTCTGGGACAATTGGTAAAATTTTTATGATTCCAGATAATTTTAAGAAAGGAATTATTAATCAAGCGCTGTTAAAAATAACTATTGATAATAAAAAGTTTAATCACAAATTTTTTGAATATTTTTTTGAATGGGAGCGTTTTCAAGATAAAATAATAGATTATACTCAAGGCGGAGCAATGCCAAACCTGATAGGTATAAATGAATTCAAGAAAGTTAGTTTTCCTAAACCTCCTCTTCCCGAACAGCGCCGTATTGCTTCTATACTCTCTCAGGTTGATGAGGTAATAGAAAAGGAGCAAAAATATAAAGAGAAGCTTGAAAGAATAAAACGGGGGTTGATGAAGGATTTGTTGACTGGTAGGATAAGGGTGAATAGTTTAATCGAACATGGTTATATTGAAAATGGAAAATAAAAATGTTCATCACGACCGTCGTTCTATCCGTTTAAAAGGATACGATTACTCCCGACCAGGGGCATATTTTATTACCATTTGCACCAGTAATCGGGAATGTTGGTTTGGAGAAATTATTGACGATAAAATGATTTTAAACGAATATGGGAAAATCGCAAAACAATGTTGGATAGATATACCTGTGCATTTTCCAGACGTCATGTTGGATGAATTTATTGTTATGCCTAATCATATCCATGGGATTGTTGTAATTAATAGAACCAATAAACCAAATCCCGTAGGGGCGAATAACCATTCGCCCTCGAATAGCCATTCGCCTGTCATTGTAGGGGCGAAAAATTTTTCGCCCCTACAATCATTAAAATCACCGTCACGATCTATTGGTTCAATTGTTCGGGGGTTCAAAATAGGTGTAACAAAAAGGTTGCGAGATAAAACACCAGAAAAATTTCCACCACACCATTCTATCTGGCAACGGAATTATTACGAACACATTATACGCAACGAAGACGAATTAAATGGGATTCGTGAGTATATTTATTGTAATCCCTTAAAATGGTTAAATGATAAGAATTATAAAATAAGGTAATGATATGTATAAAAGGCTTGATGAAGAATATTATGTAGAAAATCCTTTCCTTGCTCAGCTTCAAAAATTGGGCTGGAAGACTTACAGACAGAATAAAGATGACCCAGAAGATATAAGGGAAATCGCATCTTTCAATTCCTCCCTTGAGCCTGCCTTTGGTGAGCGTATAAAATGGCGAGAGACTTTTAGAGAGGTAGTCCTTGAGGATGTTTTAAGGGAATCTATCCAAAGAATAAACCCCTGGATAGAAGAAGACCAGATAAATGAAGTGGTAGGAAGGATAACCACCTCGCAAGCTCGCTCTCTTTTAGAAGCAAACAGAGAAATCCACGATTTACTTCTGGAAAATACTTCAGTATTTGAGAACCGGAAAACTGGAGAAAAAAGCCCCACAGTCAGGTTCATAGATTTTATAAATCCAGAGAACAATTCTTTTATTGCCATTTCTCAATTTAAGGTAAATATTCCAGGGACCGAGAAGCATATAATACCTGATATTGTGTTATTTGTGAATGGTTTGCCTTTAGTGGTTGTAGAATGCAAATCTCCGGCAATAGCAGACCCCATCGCAGAAGCTATAACCCAGCTTATGAGATATTCTAATAGAAGAGGGGTAAAAGAAGGTAACGAGAAGCTCTTCTGGTATAACCTTTTTACGATTGCCACTTCTAATCAGGTGGCAAAATACGGAACCATAACTGCAGAATATGAGCACTTTGTGGAGTGGAAAGACCCTTACCCTTATACTTTATCAGATATAAATTCTCGAGGAAATATCACCAGTCAGCAGGTTCTAATTCAGGGTATGCTCACCAGGAATAATCTCCTTGATATTCTCCACACTTTTACCGTCTTCAAGGAAGACCCTAAAAGCGGTGTGGTAAAAATTGTGGCAAGATACCAGCAATTTAGAGCGGTTAAAAAGATAATAAAAAGGCTGGAGGAAGGTAAAACTCCTGAAGAGCGAGGAGGGATTGTCTGGCACACTCAGGGCTCTGGAAAATCAATGACCATGATGTTTACTGTAAGGGAGATGTATCATCACCCCGAATTCAGAAATTTCAAAATTGTCTTTATAACCGATAGGAAAAATTTAGAGAAACAATTGAGAGAGACGTCAAAAAGTGTGGGTTTTACTGTTCATCTTGCAGGAAGCGTAAAAGAACTTCAAGAACTTTTAAAGACCGATACTCCAGACCTGGTAATGGGTATGATTCACAAATTCCAGGAAAGGGAGCTTGAAGTCGAATTTCCAGAGCTTAATAAGTCCCCTAACATTCTTATTATGATTGATGAGGCGCACAGAACCCAATACAAACTTTTAGGAGCTAATTTAAAGAAAGCTTTGCCCAATGCTATAAGGATAGCTTACACTGGCACGCCCATTGCAAAAACGGAAATGACTTTTGGTGAATATATAGATAAATACAGTATAAAAAGAGCGGTAGAAGATGGTGTGACTGTTGAGATTGTCTATGAAGGAAGAGTTCACAGTGCTGAACTTTCCGATGAAGAAGCAGCCAATACTAAATTTGAGGATGTCTTTTATATGCTTGATGCAGAACAAAAGACAAAAATTATGGGAAGATACACGTGGCGTGCATATCTTGAAGACGAGGATGTGATAAGGGACAAAGCAAAAGATATGATAGACCACTATGTTACCCATATATTCCCCAATGGCTTTAAGGCTCAGGTTGTGGCTGTATCAAGACATGCTGCCATAAGATATAAGAAAGCTCTGGAAGAAGCGTTAAAGGAAAAAATAGAGGAGCTGAAGAAGAATAACCAAAAAGGGATAGATATAGAGCAACTTGAGAGATTGGAAGTTGGTGTAGTTATATCCGAGGGAGATAACGATCCACCTGAATATTATGATTATACCGATGCCCATAAGCAGGATAGGATAATAGAGAGCTTTAAACTACCATTTTATAAAACCGATGATACTGGTGTTTTGGGAGATGTAGGTATTTTAGTAGTGCAGAATATGCTCATCACAGGTTTTGATGCTCCTGTAGAGCAGGTTATGTATCTGGATGATGTGATTAAGGAGCATAATCTGTTGCAGGCCATCGCAAGGGTAAATAGAGTTTACAAAAATAAAAGTTGTGGCTTTGTTGTAGATTATGTCGGAGTTTTAAAGCATTTGAAAGAATCTCTTTCTATCTATGCTGATGAAGATATAGAGGAAATTACCCAGGTTGTCAAAAATAAAGCTAAAAGCATCGACGATTTAGGGTTCGCCCACAGTCTTATCAACAATTTCTTTAAAAAATACGGAATTGAAGATTGGAGAAATAACATAGAAGAATGTATAGACCTTCTGGTCGATGAAGAGGTAAGAAATGAGTTTATAATGCTGGTAAAAAACTTTAACCGGGCAATGGATGCGGTGCTTCCTGACCCTATAGCCTTAAAATATATTACAGACCTGAAAATTATAAATTTCATCAAAGAGTCGGCGAGAAACAGATATAGAGATGATAAACTGAGCATAAAAGATGCGAGCAAGAAGATAAGAGAAATTGTTGAAGAATATCTGATATCAAAAGGCGTTGACCCAAAAATACCACCAACTCCTCTTTTTGACGATAAATTCATTGGTAAATTAAAAAAACAAAAATCAAACAAGGCAAAAGCTGAAGAGCTTACATACGCTATTTTAGAACATATTGAAAAGCACTTCGAAGAAGACCCGGAGTTTTATGAGAGGTTTTCTGATAAGTTGAAGAAAATCCTTGAAGAATACAAAGAAAACTGGGAAGTTCTCGCCATCGAGCTTGAAAAACTCAGAGAATCGATGAAAAGAGGAAGAGAAGCTGAGGAAACCTTTGGTTTGGAGCCAAAGAAAGAGCTACCTTTTTTGGGACTATTGAAACAGGAGATATATGGAAAACAGCCTGTTGAAGCACTGAGCGAAAAAGACGTTAACTTTCTAATTGGTTTGACTAGAGACGTGATTGAGCTTATCAAGAGAGAAACTCAGATGGTTGATTTCTGGGAAAGCTCCTTTAAGCAGAAGAGATTAAAATCGTATATCATATCTCATCTACTAAAATCTGTTCCAGCTTCTCCCGCACCTTCAAAAGAAGGAGATAAGGTAAAGGAAACCCCTGCATCATATTCATCGGGTGCCAGTAATGTGGTATTCGGGAAAAGAAACGAAATAGCTCAAAAACTAATAGAGCTTGCTTATCACATTTATGGAGAATAGATTTATGGATATCGAGATAGAAAAAATAGTACGAACAAAAAGAAAAACCATTGCTTTACAGGTAACAGATGACGCTACGCTGATTGTAAGAGCACCGCTGGATATCAATGATAGCACGATTATGAAGGTAGTTCTTGACCATAGAGAATGGATTGAGGAAAAGAAAAGGGAAATTGAAACGAGAGACCCAAAATTCTCTCCTAAAGAGTTTGTCAATGGAGAAGGTTTTCTCTATCTAGGGAGATATTATAGATTGAAAATAGTAGATAGCCAGGAAGAGCCACTAAAATTCGAGAATGGCTTCTATCTCTCCCGAGATGCGCTACCCCGGGCAAAAGAAGTATTTGTCAAGTGGTACAAAAAAATGGCTTACGAAAAAATTTCTGAGAGAGTCTGCTGGTATGCGCAAAAGAGGGATTTTAAGTACCGTAAAGTTAATATTACCAATGCCCAGAAAAGGTGGGGCTCTTCCTCTTCTTGCGGAAATTTAAATTTCTCATGGCGACTGATTATGGCTCCTTTGCCGGTAGTAGACTATGTGGTTGTCCATGAACTTGTTCATCTGGAAGAGAGAAATCACGCAAAATCATTCTGGAACAAGGTTAAAATGTTGATGCCTGACTACGAAAAACACAAAGATTGGTTGAAGCAGAACGGCTATTTGTTGAGGCTGTAGTATTTGATTTAATCACTCAGGAGCTTTCATCCTTAGATATACACAACCCTAGAAGGTGAAATTATGATTAACGCAGATGTTATTAGGGCATACCGGAGAACTGCAGCTGACTTTGACGAAACTGAGCATTTAAAAGAACACCTGCATTTGTTAAAGCAAGTTCGTAGTCCTTTTTATTTAGACCTCGATGATTTTGATAGAATTTTAAGATGGAAATTGAGACAACAATACGCAAGACAAAAAAGTTTGAGAAGCAAGAATACCGAAGATATTATAAGGGATATTACCTGTTTAGCTTTTAATATCTCGCATGAGGATGAGGATTATGAGCTCGAGCTTCGGCTCCGATTATTGACTGCCCTTAGAGGAGTTGAAATCCCGGTAGCTTCTGCTGTGCTCGCTTTGTGTTATCCCGAGCAATATGCAGTTATTGATTTTAGAGGGTGGCGCCAGATGTTTGGGGTGGAAAAACGGAACTTTTCCATCAATGATTACAAACGATACTTGAAAGAAATCAAGAGACTTGCTGCTGAGCTGGGATGGTTACCTCAAGAAGTGGACTTAGCAATCTGGGAGTATGACCGCCAGAGTGGTAGAAGATAAATTATATATCCTCTTTTGGGAAAATACAGGAATACATCTGCTACTGAGGTTGCAGTCGGTGGTGCTATAGCGCTGACTCTTTATACTGGAGCACAGAACATAATAATGAACCTGCAGCCCAATGCTGGTTTTCTCATAATAGCAATGTTCCCATTTTTTGGAATTATCTGCGCCACTAGACTTTATAGACTTTTAATCCTGACCAGGGATTGAAAACGGGGTTTGTTTCAAACTCTGTATCCTTAAGTGGTTGAGCAACTTCTACGGGAAGGTTCTCGTCAACTTTGAATTTCATTTAGCTACCCGATTCAATAACAATATGGCACTCTTTGGCTAAAAGTGCAGCATAAGCCAATGCGGCACTAATATCTTCGGGATGAAAGAGAAGGATAACCTTTCAAAATCTCTTCCCGGCTAACTTCTTCAGAGAGGTTATTCAGTATTACTGGGACAGGAATCCCAGCTTGCAAAGAGGCCGAAGATTTCCTTAATACGAGCTCAACTGATTAGAATGGTTTTCTGAAGAGAGAGGTACTTCCCCTGCACCGGGCAGATATTTTCTATGATATAATTGAACAGGGTGGTAAAATTGGCTTATCAAATCATGATAGTGAAAATAGAGGCTCGCTCTCACCAGGCGCCTAAGGTGCAGGAGTGCTTAACCAGATACGGCTGCAACATTAAAACCCGTTTGGGGCTTCACGAAACCTCTCCGGAATACTGTGCCGAAGACGGACTGGTAATCTTAGAATTAACCGGTAAAAAGGAGGAAAACGAACAGCTGAAAAAGGAGCTGGAAAGTTTAGAGGGAGTTACTGTTCAATATCTGGAGATTTAGCATTGATTTTTGTTACTCCAGGAACCAGCGCTTCCGGTTTACCGGGGTTTATTCTAATCCCCTTCACAGCTACTGTTTTATTTTCTTCATTAATGTTCTGAATGATGCCCAGACCCACTTCTTCTCCTCTTTCGGTGTAAAGCCCGCAGATGGAAAAGAGCAAGGAAGAAGGGTTAATAACCCGGCATTTATTATTTACTTTTTCTTCTGGAAAAGCACTGAGGATGAGGGAAAAGGTGGAGGAGAATTTGAAAGTAGGTGTGCCATCGCTTAGCTGATATTCTTGCAGGAAGAAATAAGGATGATAAGGTGAGAAGAAACGGAAATTTTCCCACCCCATTTCCCAAGTTTTTCCGGACGAGAAATATAAAGAGAAAAGCCGTTCCCTGTAGCTGCGCCTCTTCTCATAATCTTTTCTAGAAGTCTGGGAAGAGGGGGGTAAAGTCCAGAACTGGTCTCCATAAAACTTTTTCAGTACTTCAAATTCTTCATCATATCCGATACCTAAGACTAATTCTGGCTTGATCGATTTCATCTTTAACATTTTGAGACGAAGACCAGATAAAGAAAAAATCAAACCACAGGTATCAATCAGAGTAACCTGCGATTTAGAAGAAGCCATTTTGGCTAACTCAGCAGCATATAAAGCAGTAGCTTCTATCCTTTTTTCTGGAGTTACATCTCCCACAAAGCGAAAGTAGGGAGTGAATAACCTTTCTCGAAGAGAAAGGGGGAATTTTTTAGACACCATTATCATCCCTACAGTGGTAGGAGGACCGACATTAGATTGCCCCAGATCTGAATCTACCCATCCCACTTTTTTACCTTGAGAGACAAAAAAAGAAGTGAGCAAGCGGATTAAAGTGGTTTTCCCCCGGTCTGGTGGAGCCACTACCATAAGTGTTCCTCGAAAATTATTCAGAGCATGGGGCAAAAAACTCCATTCCGGGGGCCAGAGCATCTTTTTTACCTCTAATATCTGAGGAGTTGAGAGATGGTAACAAACTTATAACCTTCTCTTCTTAAGTCCTCAATAACCTGGGGCAGAATCTCAACAGTTGTTGCTAAGTTGTGAAAAAGAATGATAGCTCCGTCTTTTACTTCTTTTTTGACCTTTTCCAGGATTTCTTCTTCAGTGAGCAACCAATCTCGAGAGTCTACCCACCACAATAAGATGCCGTAGCCGGTTTGTCCACAGGCTTCTTTTACTTTGTCATTTACCATTCCCCCCGGAGGACGGAAGTATAGAGGGACCTGGCCGGTAGCTCGGTAAATAGCTTCTTCTGCCCGCTTAATATCCTCTACCAGGGTTTCCACTGAATCATCACTCGACCAGCAATGAGAGAATGAGTGATTACCTATTTCATGTCCTGCAGCTACAATCTGGCGAGCAACTTCAGGAGACTTTTCTACTTGAGAACCAACCAGAAAAAAAGTAGCTGATACTCCATAATTATCTAAAATTTTCAACACTTCTTTAGTAAAAGGACTGGGAGCATCATCAAAAGTCAGGGCTACTTCCTTTCTGACTTGAGAGTTTCCCCCCAGAGAGCGAACCAGATTGAGACCAAAGATATCCTCTTCTGTTTCTATGCTAATTACTTCTTCCTGGAGAAAAAGAATTAAAAGGATAAGACATGAAATCCAAACTAATATTTTTAATTTGCGCATCAGGGTTTTATGATATCTTGCAGTTTTTCCTCCACAGTTTTTTTAGGTACATATCCTACTATTCTTCCCACCTCTTTACCTCCGTTGAAAATTAAAAGGGTAGGGATAGCTTGAATGCCATATTTAATAGCAATTTCCGGAGCATCATCGGTATTTAATTTACAAACTTTGACCTTTCCCTGCCAGGAATTAGCTATGTCTTCTATGATAGGAGCCATCATTCGGCAGGGCGTGCACCAGGTGGCCCAGAAATCAACCAATACTGGAATCTCTGAATCCAGCACTTCTTCTTTGAAATTATCTTTGTTTAATTCTATCATGTTCTTTACGCTCCTTTCTGACCCATCTTTAACTCTTTACCCTGGATTAACCTCTGGATATTTCCTTTGTGCCTCCAGAACACGAGCGCTGCAGCAAATATTCCCCAGACTATAAACTCTGGAGGCTTTCCCCACAGGTAAAGGAAAACGGGCATCAAAAGAGCACCGCTCAGGGAACCTACGGAGGAGTAGCGGGTAATGGATGCCATGACCACCCAGACGAGAAAACAAAGAAGCGCCGATTCCCAGGAGAGGTAAAAAAGTATCCCTAAAGTAGTGGCTACTCCTTTCCCTCCTCGGAAGCGGAGAAATATAGACCAGTCATGACCGACAATCAAGAGAAAAAGAGCTAAAAACCAGAGATAGGGATTGGGTAGAAAACGAGTGGCTAAATAAGCGCCTAAAAATCCTTTTGAGGCATCTCCCACGCCGGCGATAAGAGCGGGCAGGAAACCTGCTACCCGGGAAACATTGGTGGCACCAATACTGCCACTCCCATATTCTCTTATATCCACACCTTTGGTTATCCAGCCCACTATCAACCCACAAGGGAAAGAACCTAAGAGGTAGTTGAGAGGCAAGACCCACCAGTTGACCATTGATATCACTCTCCGTAGCGAGAAAAGACTAAAGTGCCGTTATGGCCTCCGAATCCGAAAGAATTGGAAAGAGCGCTCCTGATTTTAAGAGGAAAAGCTTGACCGGGGGTGTAATCCAGATCGCACTCCGGGTCTTTTTCTTCCAGATTAATAGTGGGGGGAATGATGCCGTGATAAATGGAAAGAGCAGTAGCTGCTCCCTCCAGTGCTCCTGCTCCCCCCAGAAGATGTCCGGTCATAGATTTAGTGGAACTAATTTTAATCTGGTAAGCTCTTTCTCCAAAAACTTTTTTAATGGCCAGGGTTTCCACTTTATCATTTAAGGGAGTAGAGGTACCGTGAGCATTGATATAATCGATATCTTCTGTGGTTAAGCGGGCATCTTCTATCGCCAGCTTCATAGACCGGGCTGCTCCTTCTCCTTCTGGATCAGGGGCAGTAATGTGGTAAGCATCGCAGGTGGAGCCATATCCTTTTAACTCAGCGTAAATTCGTGCTCCTCGCTCTCTCGCCTTGTCTTCCTCTTCTAAAATTAGTGCTGCTGCTCCCTCGGCCATTACAAATCCGTCTCTTGTGCGGTCAAAAGGGCGGGAAGCTTTAGCCGGATTATCATTATGGGTGGAAAGGGCTTTCATAGCGCAAAATCCAGCAAAAGCTAAAGGAGTAATAGAAGCTTCTGCTCCCACTACTACCATCAAGTCTGCTTCTCCTCTCTGAATGATGCGCAGAGCTTCTCCTAAGGCATGGGTAGAAGCTTCGCAAGCGGTAGAAACACAACTATTGGGTCCTTTCAACTTCAACTGTATCGCCACATTGGCTGCCCCCATGTTAACTATCATCATGGGAATAAAGAAAGCACTGACTTTTCCCGGACCTTTAGTTAAAAGAATCTGGTGCTGTTCTTCAAAAGTCTGGATTCCCCCGATGCCTGAGCCTAAAATAACCCCTGCTCTCTCTCTATCCAGATTCTCAAGAGATATGGAAGCATCTTGCATGGCCATAAGGGAAGCACAAACTGCAAACTGGGAAAAACGGTCCATCCTCCGGTATTCTTTGCGGGGGAGGAAGTCTTCGGGGTCGAAATCCTTTACTTCTCCGGCCATCTGACTATCAAAATCTCCAGGGTCAAAGCTTTTAATTCTATCAATTCCTGATTTACCCCCGATGAGCGATTGCCAGAATTTATCTTTGCCACTACCTACCGGACTTATTACTCCTATGCCCGTGACTACTACATTTCTTTCCACCTTAAAACCTCCTTTACCATCGGATAAGGGCTGAGCCCCAGGTCAAACCGGCGCCAAAACCAACCAGGAGCACTAAATCACTCCTTTTGATTTTCCCCTCCCGGTATGCTTCGTCCAAAGCCAGAGGAACGGAGGCTGAGGAGGTGTTACCATATTTATGAACATTCACAAAAACTTTCTCCTCGGGAATGCCCAGCCTTTTAGCTGCCGAATTAATGATTCTAATGTTGGCCTGATGAGGAATAAAAAGGCTCACCTCATCTATTTCTACCTGGCCTCTTTTTATTACTTCTAAGGAAGCCTCTTCCATAATTTTCACCGCAAATTTAAATACTTCATTTCCATTCATTTTTATATAGTGCAATCGGCTATTAACGGTATCCAGAGAAGCTGGCATTCGAGAACAACCGGCGGGGAGTTCCAGAAGATGAGCTCCTCCTCCATCAGAGCCCAGGTAAGTAGCTATAATTCCCTCTTCTTCGCTCAACCCCAGGACTGCTGCTCCTGCCCCATCGCCGAACAACACACAGGTAGAGCGATCCTCCCAGTCTAATATTTTAGAAAGGGTCTCTGCTCCCACCACTAAAGCTTTTTCTCCCCCTCCCCCCCGGAGATATTTTTCAGCCAGGGATAAAGCGTAAACAAACCCTGTGCAACCTGCTTCTAAGTCAAAACTGGCGGCTTTATGAGCTTTTAACTCTCTCTGCAATAAGCAGGCTGTTGCAGGAAAAAGCATATCAGGAGTAACTGTAGCCACTATTATGAGGTCTAACTCTTCAGGAGAAACTTGAGCAGCCTGAAGCGCCCTTTGAGCGGCAAGCAAGGCAAAGGTAGAAGTACTTTCTTCCTCCTGTGCTATTCTTCTTTCTTTGATACCGGTGCGAGTGGTAATCCATTCATCGCTCGTATCTACCATTTTTTCCAGGTCAAAATTAGTAATAATTCGCTCTGGCACGCTGGAGCCTGTTCCTAATATTTTTACCTCACCATTGCTCAATCTTCTGCCTCCTCTTTTATCAGAGAAAAACCTATTTCTCCTTCTGCTACTATTGTTTCATTCACTCGTGCTACTCCTTTTAACTTACCAATTCCTCTCCGCACCTTGAGGAGAGTTACCTCCATTACTAACTGGTCTCCTGGTATAACCGGACGGCGGAATTTAACACCATTTAAAGAGGTAAAATAAGGAATACATCCCCGAAACTCTTCCATGTTCATCATCATAGTGGCACCTACTTGAGCCATGCTCTCTAAAATCAAAACTCCTGGCATAACAGGTTTTCCCGGAAAATGCCCCTGGAAAAACCACTCATTCATAGTCACATTTTTTACCCCCACAACTTTATCGTTCTCCAGAGATATTATTTTATCTACTAAGAGGAAAGGAAAGCGGTGAGGCAGTATTTCCTGGATTTTATTTACATCTAATTCCATTTCCACATCCTCCCGATTAGCATATTTTACCCCTAATAATGTATATGAACTGAGTCAAATTAGCAAGGAGCAATATCGATTATTATAATTAACTGCAAAATCCATGGCAACATCCTTATATTCGGTACTCCATTTATCTGTATTGTACTCCGGGGCTTCCCCTCGCACGGCGGTGCAGAACGGAGCTATGAGGAGGCTATCTCCCTTCATAGTCAATTTCACCCTAACCCTCTTCCCGGAAGGATTTCCCTCCTCCCGTCGTTTCCGAGATCTTCAGTAGGTATCCACCCCTTCTGTCGTCGTTCCCGAAATTTTTAGCGGGGAATCCATGTATTTAAAAACCATGGACCCCTGATAGAGGCATTCAGGGGTGACGACCTCCTTTTTTTGTCATTCCCGAAATCTTTTATCGGGAATCCAGGTTTTTGCTTTTTCTTTGTTTTTTAGATACTTATGGACCCCGGCTTAAAGATTGCCGGGGTGACGAACGAAGGATGATAGAACCATTCAGGGGCAGGCTAAAAACGGCTCGAAAGTCGCCGGGGTGACGACCTCCTTTTCCGTCATGCCTGAAATCTTTTATCAGGCATCCACGTTTTTGCTTTTTCTTTGGTTTTAAAAACCATGGACCCCTGATAGAGGTATTCAGGGATGACGAACTTGAGGACACCTCACCCTGATCCTCTCCCCCAGAGAGGAAAAGAAAGAAGCGAGGGGTGGTGAGAAGATTTAATCAGGCATCCAAAATCACAGGTTGCTTCACGGGAACGGGGATACAACTAAGAGGTTTTAGAGGGGACTATAGAGAATATGATGAAATAATTTATTGAGGCTCTACAAAAATTGAACTTTATTTGACATTTCAGGGGATTTTATATAGTATTTGTTTGGTTATATTGTTTAGATTGTAATTTAGGGAACCTGCGGCGAGGAAGATTTTCTGAAACCAAGGGTAGCAAATATTTAATGCCTGGTTCTACCTCAACCGTAGGGCCGGGCATTATTTTTTTGGGAAAGGAAGGCGAAGAAAATGAGCGTCAAAGAGTGGATGGGTAACATTATCAAGGAAGAGGAGGATGAAAAGTTTTTAGAAGGGGGAAAGGACTTTATTAATGATGAAGAAATAGAAGAGCTTCTCCAGAAAAACCGTAATCCCGAGCCCCAAAAAGTGCGAGACATCATTGCTAAATCACTATCTCTTGAGCGCCTGGAGCCCGAAGAAACTGCTACATTATTAAATGTAGAAGATGAAGATCTGTGGGAGGAAATGTACCGCGCAGGAGGAGAGATAAAAAGAAGTGTTTATGGGGACAGGATAGTGACTTTCGCTCCTCTTTACTGTAGCAATTTCTGTGTTAACAGTTGTCTGTACTGTGGTTTCCGTCGGGATAATAATCTACAGAAAAGACATCGCTTGACTTTAGAAGAAGTACGAAGAGAAACTGAGATCTTGGTGTCCTTAGGACATAAGAGATTGGTAGTGGTCTACGGAGAGCACCCTCTCTCTGATGCTGATTATATTGCGAGCACCATCCAAACCATTTATGATACCAGAGTAGGAAATGGAGAAATCAGGAGAGTAAATGTCAATGCTGCTCCTATGGACATATCCCGGTATAAGATTTTGAAAGAAGTGGGAATCGGGACTTTTCAGGTTTTTCAGGAAACTTATCATCATGAAACCTATCGACAGCTTCACCCCTCAGGAATAAAATCCAACTATCAATGGAGGTTGTATGCTCTCCATCGAGCTCAAGAAGCAGGGATTGATGATGTGGCTATTGGAGCTCTCTTTGGCTTATATGATTGGAAGTTTGAGGTGATGGGGCTTCTCTATCACACCATTGATTTAGAAAAACACTTTGCTGGAGTTGGCCCCCATACTATATCTTTTCCTCGCTTAGAGCCAGCAGTGAACACCCCTTTAGTGGAAGAAACTAAATATCGGGTATCCGACCGGGACTTTAAGCGCCTGGTGACTGTTATTAGACTTTCCGTCCCTTACACGGGAATGATACTCACTGCTCGAGAACCAGCTCACATCCGCCGGGATGTGATTCCAGTGGGGTGCACCCAGATTGATGCCTCCACTCGCATTGGTATTGGAGCTTATAGCGATAACTCGAATGAGCAGGAATTAGAGCGTCAACAATTTCAAATTGGAGACCCTCGTTCTTTAGACGAAGTAATTCGGGAGTTAGCCCAAATGGGGTATATAACTTCTTTTTGCACTGCTGATTATCGTTGTGGAAGAACGGGGAAGTACTTTATGGATATAGCTAAAAAGGGTAAAATCCACTATTTCTGCATTCCTAACGCCATTTTGACTTTCCAGGAATATCTGGAAGATTATGCCTCTCCTCAAACTAAAGAGATAGGAGAAAAAGTTATCCAAGAGCACCTATCCAGCCTTAAGGATGGAATAAAGCCTAAAGTAGAAGAATATTTACAGAGGATAAAAAAAGGTGAAAGAGACCTGCGAGTTTGAGAAATGGCTTGAGCAAATAGAAGAAAAGATTAAGGAACTTCCTGTAGAAGAGAAGCTGGAAATAATAGCAGAAGAGATTTACTCCCGCTATGACGCACGGGTGTGGTTCAGCGAGATTTCAGGGAAGAGATGGTCATATATTGCGGGGTGGGGAGGATACGACCCCACCCCCGTCCATCAAGTTCTTCTTTCTCCTCGCTATGGCATGACCATAGAAGAAGAGAGAATTCCAGAGGCAGAAAGAGAAGCTCTTCTCTCTTTCCTTAAAAGAGAGCTCTCTACTTAGCTTTTATTCTTTCCACTATTTCCAGAGTTTCTCCCATTGGTCCAGAAAAATAGGCATACTTGAATCCACCGCTTTCTGTGAGGGGGAGAGTGAAATTTATCCCTTTTTCTTTCAATTTTTCGTAGGTTTCTTCTACATTGGAAGTGGCTAAGGCCAGGTGAAAACAGGTAGAGAAGTTGAGTTCTTTTTCTTCTGGCCGATGGGGAGCGATGACCTCCAGTAGAGTGTTTCCCAAAGAGAGGAAAACAATATCCGATTGCTCTCCTGCATCATAAAATCGCTCTTCCACTTCCAATCCTAAAATGCCGCAATAAAAATCAAGAGTTTTGTCGAGATCGTTGGTTTTGATAGCTACATGATGTAAACCTTGAAATTTCATGAGTTTCCTCCTATTTTATTATTATAGTTAACCGCAATACAGCCTGCGGCGCAAACTTAAAGCAAAAGAGATGTAAAATACTAAACCCAATTACGCTGGAGAGAAAACACTCCAGCGGCGTGGCGATCTGGTTTTTAGATTCTCTCTAATAGGAAAAACGCGATTGCCACGCCAAGCTAAACTAAACCACGAGGCTCGCGATTGACCTTTGGGGAGATTGCCACAAGACAATACCAACTATAGGGGGAAAAGACCCCCTATAACCCCCAGACACACAAAAACTCACAAAAACCTAAAAGACTGAAAATCAAAACTACTGGGAAGAAAAGATTTCCCAGTATAGGGAAAAACCCCCTATAACCCCCTAAGAAAATAAAAACCTGAAAAAACTAAAGAAGTTATAG
>ERZ773359.4173-NODE-4173-length-15483-cov-17.048483_pt1 | contig 15483 bp, 10 predicted proteins | sample MGYA00374955_ERZ773359 | MGnify/ENA primary metagenome ERZ773359 (study PRJEB29098, sample SAMN04486028) | biogas fermenter metagenome | study: EMG produced TPA metagenomics assembly of the Biogas fermentation microbial communities from Germany - Plant 4 DNA1... | reverse complement strand
TTTATTTTTAACACGACTTTTTTATTCGTGACACGAGTTTTTTTGGGTTATACATCTATACCCCAAAAAGCATAATTCTATCCCTATTCCACTGTAACGGATTTGGCCAGGTTCTTTGGTTTATCGATATCGCAGCCACGGAAGCGCGCCACATGGTATGCAAAAAACTGCAGCGGAACTACCGCCGGTATAGGAGTGAACTCATCCCTGCAGTCAGGAATATATATGACGCAATCCGCATGGGCTTCCAACTGCTTGCAGCTTTCCTGCGCAACGGCAACTACATAGGCGCCTCTGGCCTTTACCTCCTGAATGTTGGACAGCATTTTTTTAAATAGTTTACCCTGGGTAGCCAAAGCCACAACAAGAGTATCCTGTTCAACCAGGGCAATGGTGCCGTGCTTGAGCTCCCCGGCGGCCACAGCAAAGGAATTGATATATGATATCTCCTTAAGCTTGAGGGATCCTTCGTAGGACACCGCGCAATCCGTACCTCTGCCGATGAAAAAGACCTGGGTCTTCATGTACAATTGCTTCGCAATGGCTTCAATCTCTGCGTCAAGCTTCAATATCTGGCTGATTTTTGCCGGCAGTCCCATCAATTCCGCTGTCAGTTCGTTCCTTTGCTCCGGCGTAAGGCAACCCTTTTCGCTTCCCATATGAAGCGCCAGTAAATACATGGAGATCAACTGGGTTGTGTAAGCCTTCGTGGACGCAACGGCGATTTCCGGTCCCGCCCAAGTATAAAATACATCGTCGGATTCCCTTGCCACAGAGCTCCCCACCACATTCACTACGGAGAGCACTCTTGCGCCTCTTGCTTTTGCCTCCCGTAGAGCTGCCAGTGTGTCCAGAGTTTCCCCGGACTGACTTATGGCAATAAACAGTGTCCTGTCATCCACGAAAGGTTCCCGGTATCGAAACTCCGACGCCACATCCACTTCCACAGGTATCTGTGCAAATTTTTCTATGGCGTATTTCCCTATCAATCCGGCATGGTAAGCGGTGCCGCAGGCAACGATATATACCCTGCTGAAGTTCTCGATATCTTCTCTTGTCAAATTGATGCCGTCCAAGCGTATCCGCCCGTCGGGAAGCAGTCTGCGGTTCAATGTTTCTTCAATGGCCTTGGGTTGATCATAGATCTCCTTCAGCATGAAATGCTCGTAGCCTTCCTTCTCTGCTGAAGCCGCATCCCAGGTAACGTGGAAAACGTCCCTCTTCACTTCTTCCCTGTTCTGGTTATAAATCGTTATATGGTCCTTCGTCAGCACCACGGTTTCATTGTTCTCGATCAGGTAGATTTCTCTGACATGCTTAAGGAGAGCCGGGATGTCTGAAGCAATGAAGTTGCAGCCTTTCCCGATTCCTGCAATCAGGGGACTGTCCTTCCTGACCGCCACCAGTTTATCCGGCTCATGGCTGCAAACAACTCCTATTGCATAGGAGCCCCGCATCATGTCCACCGCCCGGAAAACTGCATCCGTCAGATCGCCGTCATAATAAATGCCGATCAGATGGGCAATGACTTCCGTATCCGTTTCCGAAACGAAACGGATGCCGTGCTCTTTTGAAAGCCATTGCTTCAGTTCGGCATAGTTTTCAATGATACCGTTGTGGACCACCGCAACGGTACCCTCCGTATTCGAATGAGGATGGGCATTTACATCCGTGGGAGCCCCATGAGTTGCCCATCTCGTATGACCTATTCCTATATGGCTGTCGTATTCCGGGTCTGCCGCAGCCAACTCCAGGTTGCTAATCCGGCCGGTGCACTTTCGCACCTGCACTTCCCCGTCGATGTACAACGCGATTCCTGCCGAATCATATCCCCTGTACTCCAGTTTTTTCAATCCGTCGATAATAATTTCTTTCGCTGATCCGTTTCCGATGTATCCAACAATACCGCACATGTATTTGTCCTTATCCCATCCTTTTTGTAATCAGAGTTGCAAGTCCCTCTGCCAATTTAGTGATAACGTCCAATTCTTTTCCTTCCAGCATTACGCGGACCAGAGGTTCCGTGCCTGAAGGACGGATTAATACGCGTCCCTCTCCGGCCATAAGTTCCTCTACTCTATTAATTTCCGCCGCAATTACCGGATCGCTGCTGTATTTTTTCTTGTTTTCGTTCTTGATACGTGCATTTTTAAGAACCTGGGGATAAATGGTTACCTCGTCCGCCAGCTCTGACAACTTCCTTCCGCTGTGCTTCAACGCCTTCAGCAGCTGAAGAGCCGTGAGAATTCCGTCGCCGGTGGTGCTATAATCAAGAAATATGATATGGCCGGACTGCTCGCCGCCTATAACACACCCGGTCTTCAACATGCTCTCCAGTACATAGCGATCTCCCACCTGAGTTACATCAACTTTGGCGCCGATGTTTTGAATGGCTTTATGGAAACCCAGGTTGCTCATCACCGTGACGGTTACTTTATCGCCACACAACTTGCCCTGTTCCTTAAGCATCTTGGCACAGATATAAATCATCTTATCCCCGTCAACCACCCTGCCTTTCTCGTCTACGGAAATAAGGCGGTCCGCATCTCCGTCAAAGGCCAGGCCCACATCAGCTTTTTCCTCGAGAACCTTTTGCTGCAGAGCCTCCGGGTGAGTGGAGCCGCAGGAAGCGTTAATATTGAGTCCGTCGGGAGTGTTTCCCATGACTACTACCTGGGCGCCAAGATCTTTGAACACTTTTTCCGCCACTCGATAAGCGGCGCCGTTGGCGCAGTCTATGACCAGCTTCATTCCTTCAAGGCTCACATCAATAGTGCTCTTCAGGAATTCTGCGTAACGCCCCGCCCCGTCGTCCACTGCCTCGATGCACCGGCCGAGCCTGTCTCCCTCGATATGGCTGTTGACATCCATATCTCTTACGATGATGTCCTCAATCTCATCCTCAATATCGTCATCAAGCTTGAAACCTTCGCTGTTGAAAAACTTTATCCCGTTAAATTCGTACGTATTATGGGAAGCGGAAATCATCACGCCTGCATCGGCTTTCATATGCTTTACAAGATAGGCAATGGCAGGCGTGGGAAGTATGCCCACTTTGACCACATTCCCTCCCATGGATAAAATTCCCGAGGTGATGGCGTTCTCAAGCAAATCTCCCGAAAGCCGGGTATCTTTGCCGATCAACACCAGGGGATTCTGCTTGCTCTTGCTCAGAACATAAGTCCCCACTTTTCCCAGATTAAATGCCAGTTCCGGCGTCAGTTCCGTGTTGGCAACGCCTCTCACTCCATCTGTTCCAAAAAGTCTACTCATTCAAATTCTCCTGTTCCGTATCAAGGATTGTAATGCGGATCTCCGGAGGATCCACAGTAATATTATGCAAAGGCACCCGCGAGGATACCATTATAGGCACAGTATGACTTCCTGTTGTCAGCCCCTCCATTTCAATGTATAGCTCCAGCTGATCCCGTTGGAGCTGTTCAACTACTTCCTTCCTTCCGGTGACCGAAACGATAACCTCTGCCACATCCGTATTCACGGTCTTCCCCTTTGTCAGACCGTCCAAAAGTATATCGTCAGCCGTAAACTCGAACTGTTTCGTCCCTATCATTTCGACGTTGATTTCCGCCACAATCGAGGGATTCTTATTCGACAGCTCCACACCTTCAGGCAGTTGCAGAGTCAGGGGGATTTTTGCGTTATTCGTTATTCCCGTAATGTCGACAGGTTCAGCTCTAACGAATGTAACATCCTGAATCGCCGCTTTCGTCCCTTTTATCAGAACGGATTGGGGCGCATTTATTTCTGCTCCGTATCCCTCAGCCAGGCTGCCTGTCGTTTCCACCACAAGGGGAACCTCTTTTAGCTGCAGCAATCTTACGGATATATTTACGTAGCTGGAGGACAGATTCACATTTTCTACGATTATTTCCGCCTGGTTCAACGGAATCACTTCGCTCTGGAAGGTTTTTCTTTCCGTAGACAGATCATCTACATCAATGTAAGCCCTTATTTCATTTACGGATTCCACGGCGGATTTTGCTCCGGTTACCTCGATTTCAGCCGGCCTGAGCTCCAAGTCCCCTTCTTCCGTATTCGCCGGGAAATTTCCTCTATAGACCACGTTAACAGGTTTGCTCAGGGCTACCAAGTCCTCTATGGTCACCTTGATCTTGGCGGATCTAATCTCAACAAGTTTCAATCCCGGCGGCAATTTCACATTGACCGGGATATAGTTTTCTCCTTTGCTCCAGCCGAACAGGTCCGCCTCGGCTACGATGTCTTCGCTGGAGATCTTCATAATATCCGCCCGTCTTCCCTCCACCACCACATCCACCGTGTATTCGCCGTCACCGGCAATGGCTAACTGCCTGGCAGTGAGAGATTGGACATTCAGCAACTGAACCGGCACCCTGGGAATTGTCTCCTCCTTGGTGGGGTTCACCTGAATGATTACATAGGACCAGAGAAGCAGGGCGATGATTATAGAGATAATAATACTTATGGTGCGGCCGCTGTCGGTTTTTCCGGTTTTATTGTCCTTCATCGCCGCCTCCTTTTCTCCTGAACAGCTTGGAAATGAAATTCTTTACATCGTCATCCGCCATCTGGCTAAGATACAGATTCAACAAGGTTTTTTCCACGGTCTTGATATCTAAAAAACGGGACAATTTGCCGTCTATTGCAATTGAAATGATGCCTGTTTCCTCCGAAACAATCAAGGCGATGGCATCTGAGTTTTCCGTTATCCCAAGTCCTGCTCTGTGACGGGTTCCCAGATCCTTACTGAGAGATCGGTTTTGAGTCAACGGCAGAACACAGCCCGCCGCCATTACTCGATCACCTCTTATAATGCAAGCCCCGTCATGAAGAGGAGCCCCCGGATAGAAGATGGTGCCCAAAAGCCTTTCCGTAACCAACGCATCCATTTCCGTACCGGTTTCGATAATATCGTTCAAGGTGGTTTCCCGCTCGATGATCAGCAAAGCACCTATTTTATTAACGGAAAAGTAGTCGATGGCCTTTATGATGGTGGATGTGATGGTTTTTGCCTTTTCTTTGTTCATCTCGCCGAATTGCTTTCTGATGAATTTGCTTCGGCCGATGTATTCCAGACCTCTGCGCAATTCAGGCTGAAATACGATGATCAAGGCGATGACACCAAGTGTAAGAGTGCCTTCAAGAAGCCAGTTCAAAGTGTATAGATTTAACACATCGGAAAGAAAGGTGGCAGCAACCAGAATCAGAAGTCCTTTTACAAGCTGTTCCGCCCGGGTTTCTCTAATGAAAGTCATGACTTTATACACGACAAAAGCCACGATTGCCACGTCGATGACATCCGTGACGCTAAAGCTAGCAAACATGTTTGTAAGGACTTCGGCCATAGTTTCTGCTCCTTGAAGGAGATTGTTATATTATTAATAAGGATATTATTATACCATAAATAATCTTATCGAAGATAGGGTTATATTTCAATAGAAAATTAAGACAGGGCCGGAAGTTTCACTTCCGGCCCCGCTATTGAAAAACTATCAATAGTTCGGTTCTAAAAGGCCATAATTTCCGTCTTTTCTTTTATAGACAACGTTGACCATATCCGTTTCCATATTTAAGAAAATGTAGAAGGAATGCTGAAGAAGTTCCATCTGCATGATAGCCTCGTCCTGGGTCATGGGCATCAAGTCGAATTTCTTCCTTCTAACGATAATATTCTCATCGATTTCTTTGTCCGGGCTTTCCGGCAGATTTGCAAAGATAAACTCCTTATGATCTTTATGTTTTCTCTGCAGCTTGGTCTTGAACCTGGACATCTGGGTAGACAACTTATCCACAATCCTGTCTACACCGCTGTAGATGTCATTGGTCTCTTCCTCTGCACGGAAAATCGTACCCCTGGCGTTGATGGTCGCCTCTATCTTCTGACGTCCTTTTTCCATGGTCAGCGTAACGTTGGCGACGATGTCTTTTGAGAAGTATTTGCCCAGCTTCTCCAGTTTGGATTCAATGGTCTGCTTCAGATGGTCGCTTGCGTTGAAATTTTTGCTGGTAATGATGACTCTCATGCTCATTCCCCCTTTTCGTTATTGAGAACTTCTTTTAATAAATTTATACTACAAAATCCATGCCATTCCTTTTTTTGCCGGGAAAATATTTATTCATCAGCCGGAACCAAAGGAGTTATTGGAATTTTTTTGATATCGTCTAAATATGTCGAATTCTGAATATTTCTATTACTTCAATCTGTTCTGTTGATACTGTGGATAACTCTGTGTATAATTGAAAAATGAAGATTTGATTTGTGGACATATTTTCGCCCTGCGAATATTAATAATTATTCATTTAATAATATGTCGTCAATCAAAATCGTTGTTTTTCAATTATTTATCGCCGCATAAATATTTATATTTTTTTATGCAATCATTTTCTCCTCTGTTTCGTCCTTTTCCGCTACACTTGTGGATAATATGAATCGGATAATGGAATTGCCCGGCTGACCTGGTCTTTGCCCCCACACTCGCCTGTCGGTTTTTGTCGCTTTTAAAGCTCTACCGAAGGACTTACCCCTAGGCTACGCCATGATCGTTGCCGCTTTGCGGTCCAACTTACGTGGGTCCTTTTGCCCGTAGCTGGCATGGACTTTCAACCACAGACCCGGACAATTCCATTATCCGATTCTCCTTTCCCCGCATAGCCCTGGTTATTAGCTATGCGGGCCCGCACCACCCTATTGGCCTGTATCCATTCCCGCAGCAAAAGTTACCACATAAACTTGATAGGCACCCGATTCTTTCAATAATTTGCTACAAGCTTCCGTTGTGCTGCCCGTGGTGAAAATATCGTCCACAAGCAACACCGTCTTGCCGTATATAATCTTTTGTACCCACTTTGCTGCGGTAAAAACACCTTCAACATTTTTCTTTCGCTGTGCAGCGTTGAGCCCGCTCATGGGCGGAGTGTCACATACTCGGATCAAAAGATCCGGATAATAGGGTTTGTTGAGGTGCCGGGAAATGGATTTCGCCAACAGGCTTGCCTGGTTATAGCCTCTCCTCCTCTCTTTCTTTTTATACATGGGAACCGGTGTTACCAAATCCGGATCCAGCCCTTCAGCAACGATCCGCTCGGCCATCAGTTCCGCAAAATGTTCCGCCAGATAATCCTTATCTTGGTATTTCAGCTGATGAATCAGGTTCCTCTCCGTAATCCCGTAGTCTGCGCAGGTATATCCCCTGTCGAAGCTCCTCTGTGACTCAGCGCATTGACTGCACAGCCCCAGGTCAGACCGGGCCAGCATAGACTTTCCGCAACAATCGCAGGTTATCTTGTTTGCCCATCGGATATGCCTTACGCAAACCGGGCAAAGGGAGTAAGGAAACCTGTCGTCGATGGGTCTCCCGCAATTGATGCAGTAAATATTCGAAGGATAGATCAGGTCCAAAAGAGAGAACCAAATTTCCATTATCATAACAGAACTCCACGGGTTTTTACAACAAAAACTGTTTAAGTCTGGGTTTCAGGCCGGAATACCGCTCCAAAATTCTGTTGTTGTCCACCATTGCGCGCATTTTGTCTTCCGAACCTACCAGGATCACCGCATCCTTTGCGCGAGTCACGGCAGTATATAGCAAGTTACGGGTAGCCAATACAGGAGGAAACCAGGATACGGGCATTATGATCACCGGGAACTCACTTCCCTGACTTTTGTGCACCGTTACCGCATAGGCCAGTTCCAATTCATCCAGATTCGTCACATCGTATGTAACGTATTTATTATCTTCATAAACCACCGTTATTTCGTTGAATTCGTTATCTATAGTATGGATGAAGCCACAGTCTCCGTTGAAAACACCCTGCCCGTCGGTGAAATCGTAAAAACGCTTCCATTCCAGCTGATAGTTGTTCTTGATCTGCATCACTTTGTCGCCTTCCCGGAACAGCCGGTCCCCAAAACGTTTTTCCTTCACGCCCGGACAGGGAGGATTGAGAATCTTCTGCAGTTCCTTATTGAGGTTCTCGCATCCCAGGAGTCCTTTGCGAACCGGAGTAAGAACCTGTAGATCCCTTAAAGGGTCGCAGCCATCAAAATAGGAAGGCAGGCGCCTGGCGCACAGATCCAGTATCGTAGCCAGCATTTCCTTTTCGCTTTTTCGATGCAACAGGAAAAAATCCTTGTCCCTTTCGTTAATGTCTGGGTATTCGCCCCTGTTGATCTTGTGGGCGTTGACCACTATGAAACTCTCCTTTGCCTGTCTGAAAATCTCTGTCAGCTTAACGGAGGATATGACCTCGCTTTCTATGATATCCCTCAAAACGTTGCCGGCGCCCACCGGAGGCAGTTGATCCGCATCCCCCACTATTATCAGTCGCGTTCCCGCCGGTATTGCATCGAGCAAGCCCTTCATCAGCATGATATCGATCATGGATGCTTCATCGATGATAACCGCATCGAATCGCAGAGGGTTTTCCTCGTTTTTGCCGAAGCGCATGCTGTCCTCTCCTTCGGAATAACAGTACTCCAGCAGTCTGTGAATGGTAGACGCTTCGTAACCGGAGGTTTCCGTAATCCGCTTTGCTGCTCTCCCTGTCGGCGCCGCAATGGCGGTGGAAAAATCGTTGTACTGGAAGATGGTCATAATGGTGTTTATAATGGTAGTTTTTCCGGTCCCGGGCCCTCCGGTAATTACGGCAACTCCGCTTTCCATAGCGATTTTCACTGCTCGCTTCTGGTTTTCCGACAGTTCGATTCCCGTCTGTCTCTCGGTCAGCCGGATAAGTTCATCCATGTCTCCCCGAATCGGTTTCAAGTCTGTCCGATCCAGTTCGATGAGCTTCCGGCACACTTTCTGCTCGGCCATGAAATAAGGCAATAAATAAACAACCGCCCGCCCCTCCAGGTTTTCCACCTGGAGATCTCCTTCAAAGGCCATTTGAACGATGGTTTCGTACACTTCTTCGGCGCTTATGTCGAGAAGGTCTCCGGCCAGCTCACACAGCTGTTTTTGTGGCACAAAGGTATGGCCTTCGTTAATATGCGCCCACAGCGTATAGCGGATTCCGCTGCGAATCCGCTGGGGATCATTTCCGGGTACACCGAGGAGCTGAGCTATCCGGTCGGCTTTTCGAAAACCGATGCCGAAAACGTCATCTATCAATTGATAAGGGTTTTCTTCGATGGTCTTTATGGTATCGGAACCATAGACCTTGTAAAGGCGCATGGCATAGCCTGTGGAAATGCCAAACCGTTGAAAATATAAGACGATGCCGGCAAATTCCTGGTGAGCCGCAAAAGCGTCTGAGATGGCTTTCGCCTTCACTTTGCCGATCCCTTCCACTTCTGTGAGACGGTGAGGCTCTTCGGAGATAATCCGCAAAGTGTCCTCGCCGAATCTGTTCACGATGGCCTGAGCCGTCTTTTTTCCGACTCCCTTCATGAGGCCGGAACTGAGAAAGTTTTGAATCCCTTCGGCGGTTTTGGGCATTTCCTCCACATAGCTCTCAAAGGCGAATTGCTCTCCATACGTAGGATGGTTCTTCCATTTGCCCGTCAGGCGATACGTTCTTCCCCTGTCCGGATTATGGAGATAGCCCACCGCAGTGAATTGTTCCGGGACTTCTTCATTTTCTATGACGGCAATCGTATACCCGTTGCTTTCGTTATGATAAATGATATCTGAAAGGATACCTGTCTTTTCTTCCATAATAAACCTATTTCACAAAATAAAAGTTTCTGAACTTTGCCCGGATGGGATTTTTTAAGGCTTTTGCTTTTTTCAAAAGTTTCGGCTTCGTATTGAGCCCGGGAAATCTGTGGACTACATCCACGAGCATTTTTAGCATTTCTCCCACCTTTTCTCCCTCTACGATCCCGGCTTCGATAAGATCATTTCCGTCTATGGCCAAGTCCTCCACATAAATGGGTTCCCTGTTTTTATTTATCTCATCTAAAATATAATAGCGGCTCTCAATGCGAAATCCGGGAGTTTCATACACTTCACGCTGCTGTTTCGACAGGCTGTTGAGGAAGTCGTAAACGTCCTGCCCGTTGAGATATATAAACCTCTTCAGCGAGTATTTATCCACCGCAAAATGCAGGTCCATCATCAGATTCTGCGCAGCTCTCTGCATTCGTGCACGTTCCTTGCTCAAATTCAGCTCATCGATGGCTTTCATGGCTTTTTTCTTCTCGAAACATAGAAGCAGTAGAGCAAGGCGCAGATCCACATTGCATCTTGACCGGTCTATATTCTGAATCAGCATGGAAAAATCCCCCTGGTCCGTTCTCCCTTTTGGAGGATAGCAATCATTGAAAATAGCATTGAGCACGTTGGCAGATACGCACATCCTCAAGGCTTTGCCTGTATTTTTCGTAATCAGGATCCTTTCGAATTCCGTTCTCCTCCTGTCCATGCTGATCTGTTCCAAGAGGCAAGCGGTCTTCTGCATTGCATTAAGTGTGTCTATGGTCAGGTCGAAATCCAACTGACCCGCCAGGCGAATTCCGCGAAGGATGCGCAAAGGGTCTTCATTGAACCTTTTCTCAGGATCTCCGATGGTGCGAATGAGCCTGTCCTTCAGATCCTTCCGGCCGTTAAAGGGATCGATGATTCCCTTCTGAGGATGATAGGCAATTCCATTAATGGTGAAATCCCTTCTTGCCAAATCCTCTTCGATGTTGTCGGTAAATATAACCTCATCGGGCCGCCGGTGATCGGAATAATTCCCGTCTATCCTAAAGGCAGCCACCTCCGCTGTCAGATCACCTCTTTTGACCTTGACGACACCGAACTTCCTACCGGCGCTGTCTTTGGATCCATCCTCCCGTGCAACCCCGGCTCCACTTCCGCTTTTGTCATCGATGGGGGTTCCGCTTCCGCCATTGCCGAAGAGCTCCTCCACTCTCTCGGGAGGCGCGTTGCTGGCCAGATCCCAATCTTCCGGCTGTATGCCGAGCAACAAGTCCCGTATGCTGCCGCCTACGATGTAGACCTGATGCCCGTCTTCCTCGATGATTCTCATGATTTCGGTTATTTCTTTCGGCAACCGCATCATACGCATTAATCTCCTTTGCAGCTATATGGTTTTTCAGTCTTTACTTTTATAGTTTTGTAGTTATTTATAGTCCCGCAGTCTTTTATAACTCACTTTATATCTAATTCCATTTAATTCTAATCCGGCCTGAAATGGGCTCAATAGTTGAGCATAATTCAATAATCACATTGCTGATAACATAGTTCCATCGCCCATCGAGCAGCTATTCTCTCAGCACGCCCTCAGAACTGTAGGTATGTCCTCAGAACAATGCCCTCAGAACGATGGTTTGTACAGTTTTCTGTTGTCCAAAGTCCAAACCCGCTCTGAAAATTCACCCGGCTTGGTCCCGAAGAGAGCTTCCTCCATGTCGTACATCCTGGCATCCACAATATCCAGATAATGCAGAATTTCGGCTTCCGGGAAAAGCGGTTTTTTCGGGCTCCCGTATTCCGGTTCGTAATGATGGGCAATTATCATATGTTCCAGCATGACGGCTTTTTCCTCGCTGATGCCCAGTTCTTTTGCCAGGCGGTCGATGGTCTTTACCCCCTGCACCAGGTGACCGAGAAGCTGCCCTTCGAAAGAATAACCTGAAGCGATGCCGATGTCATTAGCATCAATCTCATTTAGCTTCTCAATATCGTGAATGATGACGCCGGTGATTACGAGGTCGCGATTAAGGTTCGTATAGACCTTGCAAAAGTATTCTCCCATAGCCGCCATACGCTTCATGTGGTAGAGAAGGCCGCCTCTTTCAGCGTGGTGATTCTTCACAGCCGCCGGATAGTAAAGGAGCTTCTCCTTGTTATCAGTAAGAACCCGCGCACAGAGCTTCTTCAGCTCGGAATCTTTTATGGCAGCAACCGCTTCCTCTAAAAAGGTGAACATGTCCTCCGGCTTCTCCGGAGCGGTGCGGATAAAATCGCTCATCTCCACACCGTCTTGAGGCACGGACTTCCTGATTCTCAAGACTCGAAGCTGCTTAAGCCCGTTCCATTCTGTGACCTGAGCTTTTACCTTGACGATTTCGCCGCTTTCTATTTCGTTCAACGAAGGAAGTTCCGTATCCGCAATGTCCCATTTCTTCGCCGTAATTTCTCCGGTGTTGTCCGCAAGAAGAAGATCCAGGTACTGTTTCTTGTTCGATCCCAACTTCACCGCTATACTCTTAACCATAAAAAAATCTTGTATCTCGTCATCGGTGGTCAATAGACTCACGTAATGCTGTTTCATCTCTTTGATCCTCCATTTTGTAGTCTACTCATTATAACACAAAACGGCAGTATTTTATGATTTGATATTGCGCTGGAGGTAATGGTTTTTCCCAAAATCAGTTAAACCCTAAACTTCAAATATCATATTACCTTATATTTCAAATTCTGTAAATATAATCTTAAGCGCGAGATTGGATCTTGTTCGATTTTACCTCCGATAGACAACAATAAAGAATTCTTGTTAATTCTCGTCTAATTGAACCCTTCAACATAGCCAAAATATATTTTTGGAGTAAATGTTGTCTATTTTCAACTCGTATTGTAGACAACAATTATGGCGCCAGGAAAATTCTTGGCTATTTTTAATCTGTTCTGTAGACAATATAATGGAGCCAGGTAAATTCTTGGCTATTTTGTACTTGCTTTGTAGACAACAATTATGGAGTCAGGATAGTTATTGGCTACCTGCAACCCTCTTGATAGACAACAATTATGATTTATGGAGGAATGTTGTCTATTCTCAACTTAAATTATAGACAACAACCGAAACCATTATATTTTTTGGATTGCCAATGCACGAACACAGGAAGACAGAAGAAAAATCTCTATTTTTATTCCTGGAGTTTTCGTATATAATTCGTATATACTATATTTCATTTTTATCTGATAACTAATTTTAATCCTCATAACAATATAATTTAGGAGAGTAGGACTTGGTGAGGATTAGTTAGATGGGTAAAGGAGAGGTACCGATGACAAAATTAGGAATGATCCGTGTAGCGGCCGTATCCCCCGAACTTAGAATCGGAAATACGGATTTCAACTCCGATGAAATCCTTCGATACGCAGAGGAGGCTTATGATAAGGGTGCAGGGATAATTGTTTTTCCTAGCCTTTGTTTAACCGGCGCAACCTGCGGCGATCTGTTCTTTCAGGATATCCTCTATGAGAATCAGATGGCGGCTTTAAATAAAATTGCCCTCTCCACTAAAAAGATGACTGCAGTTCTCGTAATTGGCTTTTATCTGCGCTTGGACAACCGCTTGTTCCAGTGTGCAGCGCTGTTGCAGAACGGACTTATAAAAGGCATAGTGCCAGATTATTTCCCGTCGGGAGCAAAAGGTTCCGGCAACAGCCGGTGGTTCTCCCCGGGCGAAGAAGCAGAGAACCTGAGGAAATCCGTTACCCTTTTCGGTTGTGAGATTCCTTTCGGTAAATTAGTGTTCCGGGATCCTGAAACCGGCATTGCCATCGGCATCGAAGTTAACGAAGATCTGAATTCCCCCGTTTCTCCCGGCGCAAAGCTCTGTCTCGCCGGCGCTCACATTCTCTGCAATCCCGCCGCAAGCCCGGAGCTTGTAGGCTCTTCACGTCATAGACGCTATTCCGTCCTTCAGAAGAGCAGAGACTGCCTCTGCGGCTATATATATGCTTCAGCCGGCGTTTGGGAATCCTCATCCACAGGAGTTTACAGCGGGCATTGCCTGGTGGCGGAAAGGGGCGTACTGCTGAGAGAAGATTCCGGCCTGACTTTTCACGCCAAGATAGCCATAACCGATGTGGATTATGAAAGGCTGGTCAGCGAGAGGGCAGGCGCTTCAGGCTTTTGCGCCGCTCCTGCGTCATCCGCCACGTATCCCGCACCGGTACAGACGGCAGACAAGTCCGCATCCTTCCAATATCAGCAAGTAGACCTCCGGGTACTCCCCCTGCTGAAAAGCGATGCTTCTCTTATGAGAACCTACTCTAAAACGCCGTTCCTCCCGGCTGATGAGGAAACTCTTTGGTCCAACTGCCGCGAAGCCTTTGAAATCCAATCCTTCGCCTTGGCAAGACGCCTCGCTCACACCGGTTCAAAGAAAGCGGTGTTGGGAATATCCGGCGGCATCGATTCCACATTGGCGCTTCTTGTTGCCGCAAAAGCTATGAAACTGTTAAACAAGCAGCCGTCAGATATAATTACCGTTTCCATGCCCGGATTCGGGACCACAGATAAAACCCATTCCAACGCCATGGCCATGATGGAAGCCATCGGCACCGATATCCGGGAGATACCCATAAAAGAAGCCGTGCTCCTGCATTTCAAGGACATTTCCCACGATCCCGAAATTAAGGACACGGTCTATGAAAACACCCAGGCAAGAGAACGAACCCAGATATTGATGGACATCGCCAACATGGAAGGAGGCATCCACATCGGCACCGGCGATCTTTCGGAAGGGGCTCTTGGCTGGAGCACTTACAACGGAGATCACATGTCCATGTACAACGTGAACGCCGGCGTACCTAAAACCTTTATCAGGGCTATGATTCGCTGGTTCATACAACGGGTCCTCACAGGGCCGGACCAGGATCCGGCCTTCTGCAGCGACAACCAAAAACTTGCCGCCGCCTTGCAGGATGTGCTTGAAACACCGGTTTCTCCCGAACTCCTGCCTCCCGACGAAAAAGGTCGCATCGCACAAAAAACAGAGGACAAGGTTGGCCCTTATGTCCTCCACGACTTCTTCTTATATCACACGGTTCGCTGGGGAACTTCCCCGTCTAAACTGCAGGCAATTGCAAAAGCTGCCTTCGCCGACGAATACGACGAAGAATACATCCGCCATTGGCTGCAAGTTTTTTATCGTCGATTCTTTGCCCATCAATTCAAGCGCAGCTGCGCACCCGACGGCCCCAAGGTGGGTACCGTCAGCCTCTCCGCCCAAGGCGATTGGCAGATGCCCAGCGATGCGGATGTGAGCGTTTGGTTGAAGGAATTATAAAATTGAGATTGATTTTGTTTTGAGATTGATTTAAAGATTAAAAAACCCAGTACATTCTGGGTTTTTTATCTTTGAACTTGCTTCATCTATCGTATGAAATTCGTATAGGTCTTTTTCTCGGCTTCCGGTTCGGGGACAAGATCTCCTCCCTTGTCGACCAACTTCATGAGCCAGGCCATGTTGCGTCCCAGCAGCCTCATAATTTGTTTTCCTTCTTCGTCCTGCAAAACCTCTCCCGGTTTCTGACCGTGAATCACATTCCAATAGTTTGAAGCAGGCATCAGCATTTCAGCATAGCTGATGTAGTGGTTTAACTGGTCACAGGTGGCAACACCGCCCGAGCGCCTGACCGCAACAACCGCAGCGCCTACCTTATGCCTTAACAGCCCTTTATTTACACCGCATACATAGAACGCCCTGTCTAAAAAGCTCTTCATATTTCCTGCGATGCCGGAAAAATGTACAGGAGAACCGAAGAGGATCCCGTCTGCAGACTTCATCTTCTGTATCCA
>ERZ773359.4169-NODE-4169-length-15489-cov-14.661786_pt1 | contig 15489 bp, 12 predicted proteins | sample MGYA00374955_ERZ773359 | MGnify/ENA primary metagenome ERZ773359 (study PRJEB29098, sample SAMN04486028) | biogas fermenter metagenome | study: EMG produced TPA metagenomics assembly of the Biogas fermentation microbial communities from Germany - Plant 4 DNA1... | reverse complement strand
ATGCTGCGGAACTGGAGAAATACCGCGATATCCTGTTCGGGGAGGGGGAATCCACTTCGGATCTCTTCTTAGAGAATTTGAAGGTAGGGACTCCCTGGGTTCTTAAAGCGGTAAACATTGAATACTTCCTTGACCGGCTCCGCAGCGGACGAAGGGAAGAAAAGCTTCACATTGCCACCCACCTGTCCAACTTGCTGAAAGTCAGCGAAAAAGTTACGGTGCGGCACTCCGCCGGCAACGGGTTGAAATATGTCACCACGCTGTTGACCTTGGATCAGCGGAACGAAATCGTCATCGAACTCACCAAGGGTTTGGAGATCGGTGAATACCAGTTTTCCAAATATATTCCCGAATATCTTGGCGAGATCGCCCTGTTCCTGCACCCCAACGAGCTTGATGAAATGATATTCCGGCTGGAGAAGCTTTTGGAAAACCGGAACGAAAGGATCGTCACGGTGGCCCTCAACACCATCGGCGTGCTTCTGGCCAGCTATCCGTCCTATAAAGATCGTTTTCCTGAAGAGGACGGCGTTTATAGCAAGAGGAGAGAAACGCTGGTGGGGCTTCTGCTGCGCGGGTTGGCCAATTACGATCCGCTGGTCAGCCAGGAGGCTTTACACGTCATAGGAAAATACATTTTCGGAAATCACCGGCTGACTCTGGAGGAGAAAAACACCATCTTCAGACTGCTTTACAAGAAGATGATGGTGCTCATCACCGAGAGGGAAGAATCCCGGCTGGAGTTTTTCAACAACGCGGCGGCGCTGAACCATATCTACCGGTTCATTTCCGATTATTCCATTACAAACGGCGGTTTCAGGTATCCGGAATGCGAGAAGATCGCCTTTTTCCCGGGGACTTTTGATCCGTTTACGCTGAGCCATAAGGGCATTGTCCAGGAGATTAAGAAGCTGGGATTTGAGGTCTATCTGTCCATCGATGAATTTTCATGGTCCAAAAAGACCCAACCCAGGCGCATGCGGAGAAAGATTATCACCATTTCTACGGGTAATGAGCGAGACGTATATGTGCTGCCGGACGAGATCCAGATAAATCTGAGCAACAAGAAGGATCTGGCGCTGCTTAAGAGCCTGTTCCCCGGAAAGGACATTCACGTGGTGGTGGGAAGCGACATCATCGCCAACGCGTCGGCGTACAAGAAGCCTCCGGAGTCGGGAAGCATTCACCATTTCAACCATATCGTGTTCCTGCGCAGCAGCGCGGCGGAGGGAACGGCGGAGTTTGACAGGGATTATTCCGTTATCCTGGGCCAGGTGACGGAGCTCAGGCTGCCCACCCATCTGGAGGACATCAGCTCCACCAGGATTCGGGAGAATATAGACCTGAACAGGGATATTTCCAACCTCATCGACGCCGTGGCCCAGAATTATATTTACGATAACAGCCTTTACCTGCGGGAGCCCCAGTACAAGAGCATCGTAATGACCAAGGGGATCAAGATAGAAAAGGTCGCTTTTGGCGAGGACCTGATCCGCGAACTGACCGGAACCCTGCTCAACGGCCGGAAAGGGGTGGCGGAAGTTGTCGCTTATTTAAAAAGAAAAGGCACCGTGGGCATCGTGATCCGCGATGGGGAGAAGCAGAATAAGATAGTGGGGATGTCGGCTTTTTCCAAGGTGGAGACGGCGGACTTGTACCAGGAGTTTATGAGCCAGGCGGTGGCGGCTTACCTGAGGGAGGCCGGCACCGGCAAGAGAGTGGTCATCGGTGCGCTTTATTTTGATAGCGATACGAATATCAGGGATCCGCTTCAGCTGTTGCTGAGTGAGACCCTGTTTGAGTGCGTGAAGGAGGATTTCACCTATGCCATTTATCACCCTCGGGGGAACAAGGAGATTTCCCACCGGATGGCAGAGACTTTGAAACGGCAGGGTTTCAAGAGGGTGGATGGCTTCAAAAGGGCGGAGAGCTCCAGGCGGGCGGATGACCCGGCGAAGGACGATGTGATTTTCACCGTGGACATGAAGTTTCCGGTGGTGGTCATTCAGAACATGGAGTCGAAGATCAAGTACCCTTTCAACCAGAGCGAAAATATATTGAGGGTTATTGATCGGGCCCACGAGAACCTTCAGAAGACCCTGACCATGATGTATCCGGATACGCTGATACTTTCGGTAAATCAGGAGATCATACATCACAAGCTCATCGGCATGATTACGGCCATCAATCAGGTGCCGGTGGAGCCTCAGACTCCCAGGGTTCTCGGGGATCTGATGTGCGTGCCTTTCGGGCAGATTCTGAACGGGTTTGCGGTGCCAAATACGGTGACGAAGACCCTTCATACGGAGAAATATTTCGATCCGGGCATCCGGAAGTTTACCATTAAGGAATACCCCAATTATTCGAAGCTGATCAATCAGGTGAGGACGATCAAGTCCTTTGACATGGGCGTGATTTTGGTGGACGATCTGCTGCACAAGGGGTACCGGATCAGGGAGCTTGACCCGCTGTTTAAAGCGGAAGGTGTGGATATCAAGAAAATCGTGGTGGGAGTCCTGTCCGGGCGGGGCAAGGATCTGATGACGGTCCAAGGCAGGGATGTGACCAGCGCCTATTTTGTACCGAACATGAGGGTGTGGTTTTTGGAGTCGGCCATGTATCCTTATATCGGCGGCGACAGCGTGGAGCGGCCTGGAAGGGAGGAGAATTCGGGGCAGTTCAATTCGATAAATCTGATTTTGCCTTACGTGTTGCCTACATTTATGAATGATGTGCCGCGGAACAGGGTTTATGATTTTTCCATGGAGAGCCTGAAGAATGCCCGGGAAATTTTGTCCGAGCTGGAGGAGGAATATAAAGAGCTTTTCCAGAAGAACCTGACTTTGAAGAGGCTCGGCGAAGCCATAATTTCGCCCAGATTTCCTGATATTGGGTCTTGCATGGCGTATGATTTGAATTTGGCTCCGTCGATTTTTGTACAGAACGATATAGAGAGGTTGGCTCGGCTGAAGGACACGTCGGGATTTGAGAGATAGGGTCGGACCCGTCTGCCTGGTTGGCACTTGCTTACATAACAAAATTTTTTATGACCAAAGTTGTAAAAAGTGTCAGACACCAAATACAAAGACTTGTAAAAGGTGTCAGACACGGAATGCAAGACACGAGATGCAAATTGAAAGGAGCGGTATGAACTATTTATCCGAGCTGATGGGTCTTTCTGCTGAGACCGGCAGGAATATTAAAATTAAAGGAGTTTCTTTTCCCAAGGATCGGAAGCTGACCGTAAACATACTGGCGCTGGGCGATGTGGGCGGTGCGCTGTTAACGGGGCTGCGGGTTCTGGGAGGTTCCGTCCTGGGCGAGATCGGAATCTACGATTTGAATCCGGATGTTATGAAGCGGTATGAACAGGAGATGAACCAGATTGCTTGGCCCTATGATTACGACGGGATGCCGCCGGTTCGGATTTTGAAGGAAGAGGAACTGTTTCAGGGGGATGTGTTCCTTTTCTGCGCATCCAAGGCGGTGCCGCCGGTTACAAAAGTTAAGGATGTACGGGAGTCTCAAAGCATCGGGCCGGAACAGGACGTCCGGATGGTGCAATTTGAGGCCAATAGGCCTTTGGTTGAGCACTATGCAAAGATGGCATCAAGGCAAGGGTTCAAAGGGCTTTTCGGCGTCATATCGGATCCCGTTGACCCGCTTTGCAAGGCGGCATTGATGGCGTCCGGGCTTGAGCCCTGGCAGATTCGCGGGTACGGGCTCGGGGTCATGAACAGCAGGGCTGCATATTATGCTAAGAAGGACGGTCGCTTTGCCCGGTTTCTAACGGAAGGGCGGGTTTTCGGGCCCCATGGGAAGGATCTGGTGGTGGCCGATTCCGTTGAGAATTATGATCATGAGTTGTCTGTGGAATTGACCCGGCTCACCGTTGAAGCCAATTTACGGGTGCGGGAGTTGGGGTTTAAACCGTATATTGCTCCTGCTTTTTCTTCGGGGGCGCTTTCTGTGCTCTGCACGCTGATGGGGGAATGGCATTATAGTTCATTTTATATCGGAGACGGCAACAAGGGGGCATTTCTGGGAGCAAAGAACCGGCTTGTTGACGGTGTGACAGAAGTGGAGAATTTGCCGTTGCCGCCGCAATTGTTCGATCGGATTCGCTGCGCCTATGAGAATTTGTGCGGGCTTTAGCAATGAGCCCAAGAAAATTTGCGGGCTTTAGCCATGAGTCTAAGAAAATTTGTCCAGGCTTTTACTAAGGGTTTATGGTAATTTGCGGCTTTATTCAAGAGCCAAAAGGGGAACAAGTCAGGAGGGAAGTGAGATGGAACAGCTGACGATCATCAGGCCGGCTTGCCGGGAAAAACGTAAGGAGAAGCGGCTGTCCACCATTTTGGAAGGCAGTACGTCCGGATTGTCCTGCGAGGTTATCAATACCATTGAGGAGCTGGAGCAGGCTGACCTCAGGAATAAAAGGATTCTTTTTGCCGTTTCGCTGGGGGTATCGGGGATCAATCTGGAACTGTATGCCATGCTTAAGAAGATACGGACTACCGAGGATATGTTCGAGGGGTCTGTCGCGGGGATCATCGTCGATGGGGACAGTGAGCTGTACACGAAGTCTACTGCCAGGGATGTAGTTTTCAGCGCCAACCTTCAGGGGTGCACCTTTGTGGGGAGGCCTCTTGTGGAGGGGACCGGCTCTCTTGAAAACTACAACATCATTGCGAGAAATCTAGCCACGGATCATTTGAATGCCTACATTCAGTCGGGCCATCAACTGGTCAAAAGGGTTAAGGAGTACCGGTATACGAAGAAAGATCGAGCCAGGTTACTGGTGCTTCATGCCAGTAATGTTGCACACTCGAACACTCTTTTGCTGTGGTCGCTGGTTCGGAAGAAGCTTTGGGAGGCCGTAGGGCCGTTGATTGAGATTGAGGAGATTTCGCTGTTGAACGGCGAGGTTTATGACTGCATCGGGTGCCCTTATGAAACCTGCCGCCATTTCGGGGAGAATCAGAAGTGCTTCTATGGAGGGGTTATCGTGGACCGGGTGTATCCCGGCATATTGAAATGCGACGGCTTGCTGATGCTTTGCCCCAATTACAACGATGCTATCGGGGCGAATTTGGCGGCTTTCGTGAATCGCTTGACTGCCCTCTTTCGGAGCAATGATTTTTCGGATAAGCGGATTTTTTCAATTATTGTGTCGGGGTACAGCGGCGGCGATATCGTAGCACAGCAGTTGATCAGCGGCATTAATATGAACAAGGCTTTTGTGCTGCCGCCGAAATTTGCGCTGATTGAAACAGCCAACAATCCCAAAAGCGTGTTGAAGATTCCCGGCATAGAAGAGCACGCCGGGGATTTGGCGAATCGGATTATACAATATATTTGATGGAGTCAGCGGATGGAATCAGCGGGGACGGTTCTTTTTGGTTCCCGCCGGGCCACCGGAAGCCAAAAAGAACCGTCCCCTGCTTGTTTTTGTAAACTTGCATTCGGTGTCTGACACCTTTTACAACTTGCTGTATTTGGTGTCTGACACCAAATACAAGTTTGGGTTACTTATGTTAGTTTTATTGTTATAATGGATCTGTACGAGCCGGCGACAAATTCATAATTTGTCCCTACATCCAATTTGCTGCCCGCGATGGGAAAGAGCATAGATTGACAGACGGCTTATTAATAAAAATAAAATAATAAATGGAAGGAGCTTGAGCGTTGAACGACACATTAAAAGTCATTACCGAACGGTATTCCTGCCGTGATTTTAGGGATGAAATGCCTTCGGATGAAATATTACAGGCGATAGCGGATGCCGGGATTAAAGCTCCCAGCAGCATGAACAGGCAGCCGTGGCGGGTGATTGTTGTAAAAGATTCAGAATTGATAAAGGACATAGAAGAAGAAACTTTTGCCCGTATTTCCGAAATGGAGGACAAAACATTATACAATAGAATTGTTGAACGCGGCGGAAAGGTGTTTTACACCGCGCCTTGCATGGTTGTGATACCTGTTTTTCCGGATGAAAGATGCCTTTCACTGATAGATTGTGGGATTGTATGCCAGAATATTACGCTGGCAGCCACTTCTTTAGGGGTAAACAGCGTTATATGCGGACTGGCCCGCCTGGCTTTTTTGGATGACTGCAAAGCTGAGGAATTTAGCAAGCGCCTGAGATTTCCTGAGGGCTATGTGTTCGGGATTTCGGTATTATTAGGATACGCTAACACATCGAAAGCCCCCCACGAACCGGACAAAGATAAAATTATTTTTATTGAGTAAAGTTAAGGGGCGCTCTGGAAGTTTTGAAAAGTGCTAATGCAAATTCAAGACAGCCGGCAGTCTAGTGGTTTAGTTAGAAACTTGCAAAAGGTGTCAGACACCTTCTGCAAGTTTTTTTGTTTTGCATTTGGTGTCCTGCATTTGGTGTCTGACACCTTTTACAACTTGTTGCCTTTGGTGTCAGACACCAAATACAAGTTTTGCGTGTAAAGAGGAGCGGTGTAGGGTAATATTGAGGGAAAGGATATAGAAAGAAGACAACGGACGATCTTTAGGATTTTGCGCTTTAGGAAGGTGGTAAGATGGAGAAAAGAACGAAGTTGATCATGAGCCAGGTTATGCTTCCCAGTCAGGCAAATGTTGCGGGAAATGTGCATGGCGGCGAAATCATGAAATTGATGGATACTGCGGCGGGAGCTGTGGCAAGAAAATATGCGCGGTGCAATGTGGTTACTGCGCGGGTTGACGAGCTTCAGTTTCATCACCCTATTTTCGTGGGGGCGCTGGTTACATTAACCGCTACTATTGCTTATGTGGGGCGAACCTCCATGGAAGTGATCGTAACCGTGGACGTGGAGGATCTGGAATCGGATTCCGAACCGATACGGGCATTATCTTCCTATTTTACTATGGTGGCTCTCGATAGAAACGGCAGACCGCGGCCGGTTAAACCGCTTGTTCCTGAAACGGAAGAAGAAAAGATGCTATATGAAACGGTCAAAAGAAGGCGCGAAGCGCTTAAAGCAAAATGCAATCCAGAAAATTAATTAACTGGCTCGGCACCTGGTGCGGCGCCCAAATACGGCTGTGGAAAAATACAACGGTTGTAGTGAGATGTTTTCTGACATAAAATAGAGTATAGAAAAAGGGAGATTTTGCTCGGAGTTTTGGAGGACATCATGTGGCTGTATATAATTATCGGAGTTGTATTTATTGTCTTGGGACTGGCAGTTCACGTCGGTAAAATGTACTTTTTGATTTCCGGCGGCAGCATCTTGCGGAGAAAGAGAAAGGCCAATTTAGATGTTGCAAAGATTGCCAGACTGGTGGGTATTTTTTCCTATGCCAACGGGGGAATTTTTCTCCTGATGGGGATTCTCCAGGCTGCTGGAGTAAGAGTAAGCATGATGCCGGCATTTATATTCCTGATGGCGTCTTCGTTGGTGCTAACCGTGATGTCCCAAAGATATGATTATGACATATTTGACCAACACGGAAGGTTGCGCAAGGGAGCGGGCAAAAAGTTGGCCGTTCCTATAGTGATACTTACGGCAACGATTGTTTTTGTGGCGGTTTTGATGTTTTTCTCAGCCCAAGACACAGAGGTTTCATTTCTGAACGAGGGGCTGGAGATTCATGGAATGTACGGTGATGTGTATGCTTGGGAGACGATTCATGACGTGGAGCTAATGGAGTCTCTTCCGAGGATTGAGTTGCGAACCAACGGGTCTGCGCTGGGGTCGAAGCTAAAGGGTCATTTTCGGACGACGGAACTGGGGTCGGTAAAGCTTTTTGTGGATGCGGATGTACCGCCTTTCATATATTTCGAGGCGGGCGATGATCGAGTTATCTTCAATCTATCAGACGAAACGGAGACAAAGGCGGCATATGAAAAACTGAAAACGCAATTGGAGTTGTAATAATTGTGTTTGGCGAAACTGTGTTTAGGTGCATGTATTTGGCGCCCGACACTTTCTACAACTTTATTATTTATACTGTTGACAGCGGAAGAATAGGATGCTATAGTTCACTCAATACCTAGCTGTAATATGAGAGAAGGTAGTAAAATGAGAAAGCAATTACTTGCAAACCTTTATTATTATGGTTTCCAGCGCTCACAATCCTGACGCGCATTGACGCGTTGTCACGGGTGAGCGCTAATTGGCAATTGGCGTATACCCGTGAGGCTGGAAACTGAGAATTGAGAGAAGAATATTCACCGGCATTTGGGTATACGCACCAACTGCCGGTTTTTTTATATCAGAAAGTTGTAAAAGGTGTCTGTAAAAGGTGTCAGACACCAAATACAAGACATCAAAGGCAACTGAGTTAGGAGGGGAAAGTAATGGTTATTGGAATAGTTGGACTCGGGCTTATTGGGGGCTCTATGGCAAAGGCTATCAAACAGACGGGAATGCACAAAGTTTTGGGCATGGATATTCAGAAATCGGTGGTTGAGCGCGCTTTACAGGCAGGAGCGATTGATGAAGAGCTTGCCGATAACAGGTTTAGTGAATGCGGAATGGTTATAATTGCGCTCTATCCCCGCGAAACGGTGCAGTTTGTTAAAGAAAAAGGCAACCTGTTTAGAAAAGGGACTGTGATTTTGGATTGCTGCGGCGTCAAACAAAACGTCTGTAGTCAAGTTCAGCCTATAGCCTCGCGGCTTGGGATTCATTTTGTTGGAGGGCATCCCATGACTGGGATCGAGTTTTCCGGTTTCGAACATTCAACAGGATCCTTGTTCAAGGGTGCATCCATGATTCTCACGCCACCGGAGGGTATCGGTAGCGAGATTATGGATGAGTTGAAGCAGTTTTTCTTAAGCGTGGGATTTGGCCATATCGAGATCGCCACGCCGGAAAAGCACGACAGAATCATTGCGTACACATCTCAGCTGGCTCACGTGGTCTCAAATGCGTATGTGAAGAGCCCGAGAGCGGAGCTGCACAAGGGGTTTTCAGCCGGAAGCTATCTGGATTTGACTCGGGTTGCCAAGCTCAATCCGGATATGTGGACCGAACTTTTTCTTGAGAACAAGGAGTTTCTGTGTGATGAAATCGATGGGTTAATCCAGCGGCTTACTTCATACAGGGATGCCATAATAAATGAAAGCAAAGAAGAGTTGTATAAGTTGTTGGATGAAGGATCAAAGAGGAAGGTCATGGTGGACGGGGAATAACAGGAGTTGTAAAAAGTGTCAGACACCAAATGCAAGTCGTTGCATTTGGTGTCTGACACTTTTTACAACTTTATTTATATTAAAACCACAACACCGGTTGCGGCGATATCGCACCTATTCCTGCGACATTTATTTGGAACAGCAGCTCAGGTTCAGCAATTTTTCCAGCCGCTGGTCTTTCTGGTACAGAGTCAGGGTGGATTCTCCGATTCCTTCAATTTGAGTAGGGATGCCGTTGGCCACATCGATAACTTTGTCAATTATTTTATCAGATGCGGAATCGATGGTTTCGCTTCCGTCCATAATGCCCGTCACGTCAACGTCCATGTCATCGTTGAACAGGTCCTTGTTGCCGCTGACGCGGATAACGGGGACAATTGGGTTATTAAATCCGGCTGCACCGCTGGTCCAGAGGATCATGTGAGCACCATGAGACGCAAAATTAACACCGGCGCCTCCGCAGAGCATGGTAACTTCAGAAAGATAAAACCCGGGATCTTTCGGTGTATCGATGAAATCTTTATTGATTTGGAGGATATCAATTATAGGCTTGGTACCGGTTTTGTGGAGGGCGCCCAGGGACTTTTCCTCAATTGTGGTGATGCCTCCCACGCAGTTACCGATGCTCATGGTTTCTACGTCTGTTCCTTCCACGCTCCAACGCTGCCTTTCGTTTTCTATCAATTGATTTATTCTCTCGAATACAGCCGGGGAGCTGGCTCTCGCTTCCAACACTTTTTGACAACCAAGCAACTCGAACAATTCTCCGCCGATGCAGGTCGCGCCCATGTCGATGAGTTTATCCACTGCAGCGCCGACGCTGGGGTTTGATGCGATGCCGGAGCTGGTGTCGGAACCGCCGCATTTTACTCCGACGATCAGGCGGCTGATAGGAAATTCTTGGCTTTCCAAACCGCCCACGTACTCTTTCAGTTTATTAAGATATTCAGTTCCCAACTGGACGGATTTGCGAGTACCGCCTACCTTTTGGCATGTTATAGTGTAAACGGGTTTGCCTGTTTCCCCGATTTCCCGAGCCACGTCGGAGGGCCCTATGCTGCCACAGCCCATGGCGATTACCAATACTCCGGCCACGTTGGGGTTTTTGCCTACGGCAATCAATTGATTCAGGGTTTCTTCGTTTCCCCCAAGCATGCAGGTGTACCAGTTTGTCAGAACTACTGCGTCGTCAAAATTTTTGGCGATGCTTCTGGCAATGCCTTCACAGCATTCGTCCACGCCAATGATCAACAGCTTGTTCCGTATGCCTATGGTGCCGTCAGGCCTTAAATAACCTTTAAAATTCATATCACGCCCCCCTTTCTTGTTTTTCGCGAATCTGCCTCATAATTTCTTCTTTTATTGCGGGGGGAATGTCCACGGTCTGGCTTTTAACATTGTGGACGTGCACCAGGCTTCCTTTCGGGATGTCTTCCGTGGATACTCCGATTTCCGCGCCGTATTTCAGGACTTTGGTTCCTTTTGGGATATCATAGATGGCGATTTTGTTGCCAAAGGGAATATATTCCAAGGCGAGAACATTCCCGAGAATGGTGTTGTCGGGAAGATAAATTTCTGCGGTTTCGCCGGCTTTTGTGTTTTCCAGAGCAGTGGCAACCAAATCCTTTTTATCCATACTAACAAAACGTCGTTTTATCAATTTAATCAACCTTTCTCGTGTTTGGGGGTTGTATTTGGTGTCAGACACCTTTTACAAACTTATATTTTTTCAGTGGGGACGTTGCGGTAGTCGTTGATCATCCATTTGACCCAGCCGACGATCATGATCAGCATGATAAAGATGATGGGAACGCCGGTAATGATCGCACAGGTTTTGATTGTATTGAGGTCAGCGCCGATAAAGATCATTGTAAGAGGAACCAGCGCCAAGGCCACACACCAGAACAGCCGGTTGAAGGGATGGGGTTCTTCGCCCTCGGTAAGCCCGATTGTCGCTGTGGATGCCATGGTGAACGCGGCCCCATCCAGCGTAGTTGCCAGGAACAAAACGGAGACGATGCAGAACAGGATCATAAAGACTCCGCCGAAGGGCAGGGTCCTTAATACATCTACAATGGCAACCGTATCCAGTCCATCGGCCAGCATTCCCACCATGTCGACGGCGCCGGAGATCTGACGCTCAAGGGAAAGGCAGGAGATGACTCCGAAGAAGAAGAAACAGCCGGCACTTCCACTGACAATTGTGTTGATTATAACCGAGCGCAAGGTTCTGCCTTTTGACACCTTAGCAATAAATATTCCGGTAAACGGAGCGTAAGTGATCCAGTAGAGCCAATAGAAAATTGTCCAGGCCTGCGGGAATCCTGACTGCCCTACGGGGTCGGTAAACAGGCTCATCCCGACAAAATTCTGCAGCATCAGCCCGAAGGAGTTGGTGGTGTTGTTCATTATAAACAGGCCAGGGCCCAGGATGAGAACTCCGATGCAGAATAAAATGGCCAGCCTTGTGGTCATGCTTGAAATCCGTGCCATTCCTTTCTGAATGCCAATATATGAGCTGAAGGAATAGACAAAGGATATAATAACAATGAGGATGATGTTAATGGTGAAGCTGGGGGTGATGCTGAGGACGCTTGCAAGAACCTCAGTAACCAAAGGCATGGAAACGCCGAGGGTTATGCTCAGGCCGCCAAAGCAGATGAAGATAAACATAACGTCAACGATTCTTCCGATGATACCGTTCTGCTTTATTCCGGTAATCTGACTGACCATGGCGCTCAGGCTTAGGCCCTTATTTTTGCGAATATAGAAATGGTAGCACATGGGCACGCCAACGAGGGTGTAGAGGGTCCAGGCGCTGAAACCCCAGTGAAACATGGTGTATGGCACGGCCATTTCAAAAGCTCTCTGTGAAAATGGCTCGATTCCCAATCCTGGAGTCCCTATGTAGTAAGCCCACTCGATAAATGCCCAATAGATGGTTGCGGACCCGAGTCCGCAGGCAATCATCATGGATACCCATTTAAAAGTGCTGTGCTCCGGTTCCGTGTCGCCGAGCTTGATTTTGCCGTACTTGCTCAATGCGACGCCGACCAACAGCAAGAATCCAAAAAATGTAAACACAAGTGTCATGGAACCAAACCAATTAGTCATTGTCGAGAAAATGGCGTTGGCTACTTTCTGGGATGTTTCCGGGTTGAAGTAAAGCAACCCGACGATGATTAACACGAATGCGATGCTGATAGAAATGAGGAATTTGTCAATTCTCGTTTTCATTTCCGTGTTCGATGTCGTATTCATTTTCTTCTCCTTTTCCTGCTTTATGTCATTTTGTTATAAGCTGATATTGGTTGTTAGTGTTAGAAGATCCGGTATTTATTGATTATTTCTTCGTCGAGAACTACGCCGAGGCCGGGCAGATCCGGCACTTCAACACAGCCGTCATTCAACGGAATGTGATTTTTCACCAAATATTTATACAACGGGCTTGTGCTCTGGGAATATTCAATCAGGTCTCCGTGCTCGCAGGCTGCTAAGAACTGTACTGTGGCGGCCAGGAGAATGCCCGTGCTGAATCCGTGGGGCACCAGCTGTGTGCTGTTCAATTGGGCCAGGTCGTAGATTTTCTTCATTTCCGTTATGCCGCCGCAGCGGGTGATGTCGGGCTGGACGATGTCAGGTTGGCCGTATTCCAGGAAGTGTTTGAACTCGTACCGTGTGGACAGGGTTTCTCCGCCGGATATCCTGGTTTTGCTGGTCTTGCTCAACTTCGCGTAGCCGTCCATATCGTCTGAAGGGATTGGCTCTTCGATCCAGTTCAGGTCGAACTCTTCCAGCTGTTTTGCCCTGCTGAGGGTATTACCGCTAGTCTTCCATTTTGCAACCATGTCGATTGCGATCTCTACGTCGGGGCCTACTGCCTTGCGGACGACTTCAACCACCTTGTATTCGTGGAAAGGATCGTCTCCGAAAATGCCGCCTCCAAATTTAATGCTGGTAAATCCTTTTTTCAAAAGGTTTTCGGCAATGGCAGCGTTGTCCTCCGGTTTGTCTGCGGGAATAAAGGTGCCGTAAGCCCGGATCTTGTCCCGATATTTTCCGCCGAGCAGCATATGGACCGGGACTCCGTAGTACTGTCCCGCAATGTCCCAGAGCGCGATGTCGATGGCACTCATGGCGTGAATCCCTGCGCCGCGGCGGCCGATATAGTTTGATGCGCTGTACATCTTGTTCCAAAGCCGTTCGATTTCCAGTGGGTTTTCACCCAGGAGGATTTCTTTTAGGCCCATGCTGGTACTGTGAGAGTGCGGCGTTTCGATGAAGGACCGAATCACGGCAGGGGAACTGTCCGTCTCGCCGATGCCCACGATGCCCTCATCTGTATGAACTTTAACTATTATTGCGTCTTCGCCCCATTCACAAGGCTCACCAATAGGCGGGACTCGCAGGCCGATGACTTCAATGTCGGTTATTTTCATTTTTACCTTTTTGCCTCCTTTCTTAACAAATAATTGTCGGTGTTGGCTATTTTTGTGCAGTTCGTTTTCTACAATTTAAGTAATAGCAATACCTGTGCCAACAAAAAAAGCAAGCAACTGCAGTGCTTGCAAGGAATTGGGCGGGGAGGGGCGGTGAGGCGAGAGTCATGGATGACTCGCGGGGTGGGGGCGGTTTGGGTTGGAAAGGTGATAGGAGTAGATATATGTTTGTATATGCTTGATAAATTTGTGTTTAAGTATGGCGCGGAAGGCCGTGAGTCAGACGTGACTCGCGAGTCATGCGTGACTCACATTTTACAGAACCTCGTTGTCTTTAAGGTCTTTGTCATCCTCATCTCCTGCTTGCGTGATATATTTTCGTATGAATCTTGAGGCTGTGGATTGGCTGATTCCGAGTTTTTTAGCTACTTTTCTGGAGCTTTTCAGTTCTTGGTATGCTTTAGTGATCATTTCTTTTTCCAGTGCGGAGATGGCCTCCGCCAAAGTGGAATCCCGGTCAGTGGACGGGGCTGGTTTGTCAAATTCGTACAGGTGCTTGGGCAAATGCCAGGGCATAATCATAAAATCCGGAACAGTGACGACCAATCGTTCAATTACATTGGACAATTCACGGATATTCCCTTTCCATGAGTAATTAAGAAATATATCGATCACTTCGTCCGAGAGTTTGTGCTCTCTTTGGTATGCGGAGTTGTATTTGTTCAGGAAAAAATATGTGACGGCCAGTATGTCTTCTTTTCGTTCGCGCAAAGGAGGTATTTCTATTTCGAAAACGTTCAGGCGATAGTACAGATCCTCGCGGAAGTTGCTCATTTCCACCATTTTCTTAATGTTTCTGTTGGTGGCCGCGATAATTTTCACATCCACTTTCACCGGTTTTTCGGCGCCTACCGGGTAAAACTCTTTGTCCTGGATGAATTGGAGCAACTTTGCCTGGAGATTGAACGGAAGCTCAGAAATCTCATCAAGGAGCAGTACGCCGCCATCGGCCAGTTCCAGCAATCCCTTCTTGCCTTCTTTTTTGCTGCCGGTAAAAGCGCCCTGGGCATAGCCGAATAATTCGGTTTCTATGAGGTCTTTGTGAATTGCGGCGCAGTTCAAATTTACAAAGGTTTTGTTGTATTTCTGGCTTTTGGCATTAATGTATTTGCCGATAAGGCTCTTTCCCACGCCGGTTTCACCCAAAATCAGACAGGGAGAAGGGATGTCTTTTAGCTGTTCAATCGTTTCGATAACGGCCTGCATCTGTTCGCTTTTGTAGACGATCAGGTTGTCGAAATCTTTTTGTTTCGCCAGATCGGATGTCAACACATCGTATAAATAGTTGAGACGCACGTTTGAAAAATCATCCCTGACGCTCATCACTACGTACTCAATTTCGCCGTTTTGATCGAAAATCGGCAGCGCAATCGTCAGAATCTCCGAACCCATATAAGTGGATTGCTTTTGCATGAATGCTTTCTTTTCTTTGTACACATGGGGGAGAACGGAAAGATTCCAGTACTGATCCTGAAAATCCCAAAAACTGCGGCCGACCATTTCTTCCTGGGTCATCCCGTAATGCCGCTCGCATGCCTTATTAATGTAGACAATCGTATAGTTGTTATCGTAAATCAGCACCTCGTCATATAGCTCGTCGATCAAACCCACAAACTCGCTGTATGAAAGGTTGAGCTTGCTAACGTCAAAACTCATCGCCCTCACCCCTTGTATACGGTGTTGTAATTGGTGTCAGACACTTTTTCCAATTACTTGTATTTGGTGCCAGACACTTTTTTTAACTATAAAAAATTTTAGCTGCTTTTACTTATTATTTTATCCCCTGAATTGCAATAACAAGTTGAACTAATCTCCGTACCTTGACAAATCTCTGTT
>ERZ773359.4166-NODE-4166-length-15512-cov-12.864139_pt1 | contig 15512 bp, 16 predicted proteins | sample MGYA00374955_ERZ773359 | MGnify/ENA primary metagenome ERZ773359 (study PRJEB29098, sample SAMN04486028) | biogas fermenter metagenome | study: EMG produced TPA metagenomics assembly of the Biogas fermentation microbial communities from Germany - Plant 4 DNA1... | reverse complement strand
ACGCCGGCCTGTCACGCCGGAGATCGCGGGTTCGAGTCCCGTCGGTTCCGCCATATTGATAAGAACGATCCACCATGTTGATGGTGGGTCGTTTTTTAATTATCCAGACTGTACTTAGTACGCATTTCTCGATAAAGCCTCTTACCGGTAGGTGTACCGGCCAAGCCACCGATGCTGGTCTCCCGTAAAGACTCGGGCATCGCCCGGCCAATGTTCTTCATAGCTACTACTACTTCATCGTAAGGGATAACACCTGGTATTCCAGCAATTGCCATATTGGCAGCAGTAATGGCGGTAACTGCAGAAGTGGCGTTTCGAGAGACACAGGGGACTTCTACCAGAGAGGCGATGGGATCACAGACCAAGCCTAAGTGGCTCTGCAGAGCTAATGAAGCTGCTTCGAACACGGTTTCGCCAGAACCGCCCAGCAGATAGACAATAGCGCCTGCAGCCATGGCGGACGCAACGCCACACTCTGCTTGACAGCCCCCCTCCGCCCCACTAATGGGGCCCTGCGAGGCACTCACGATGCCTACTCCGGCCATCACCAAGAGCGCATCGATAATCTCTTCATCACTGCTCTGGAGCTCTTCTGCTACAGGTAATACTGCGCCAGGCACCACACCGCAGCTTCCTGCTGTCGGGCAGGCCACTATCCTACCTAAACTAGCATTATGCTGTGCGACTGCTAGGGCGTATAAAATAGCCGTATTAAACACATCTCCGCCGACAAGGCGGCCTTTTTCTTTAGCCTGATACACCTTCTGCCCATAGCCTTTTACCAAGTGGGCATATTCCCCCTGATCATCAATACCACCTGCCACTGCTTCGCGCATCACGCGGAGGATCTCAGCCATGCGTTCCCGAACTGCGTCCGGGGTGGTGATGGCGAGGAAGGCTTCGTATTCAGCCACAATTTGGGGAATTGACTTCTGCTGCTTTTCGCACAGCTCCAAGAGCTGAGCAGCACTTGTAATCTCCATATTTCCCCTCCTAGAAACGTGGCAGTCTGCGGGCAACAATGCCGCCCTGGAGCTGCCGTACGAGTTCAAGCACATCATCGACAATCGGATCATCTGTCTCGGCCACTAAAAGAGCATCTGAGCCACGTGTCTTGCGGCTGACCTTCATGAATGCAATATTGATGCCATAGCTGGCCAGAATCCGGGTGATATCAGCCACCACGCCTGGCTGATCTTTGTAGCGGGCAAGGAGTACTGTATAGCTGCCATCAATCTCCACTTCAAAGCGATCGATTTCATAAATACAGATCCGTCCGCCGCCTACCGAAGCACCCACTACTTCGATAGAGTTTTCCTTCCCTAAGACCCGCATCCGCACTGAATTAGGATGAACATCACCTAAATCAACAGTCTGAAAGGCGTACTGCAGGCCAGCTGCATCAGCCAATTCTTTGGCCTGCGGAATTCGGGAGTCGTCCATCGACATCCCCAAAAGCCCTGCCAAGATAGCTACATCGGTGCGGTGACCCCAATGGGTTGCAGCAAAAGAACCGTGCAGGCCGATATCCGCATGGGTAACAGGTTCACCCAGAATCCTACGCGCGGCTAAACCGAGCCGGACGGCTCCTGCTGTATGTGAACTGGAAGGGCCCACCATAATGGGCCCAACGACATCAAATGCACTAATCTGAGGCATGAGCCTACCTCCTCACACCTCTATCATACACCGAAACTCTTTCTTTGACTAGAAGGGGCTATGTTTGGTCGAGGTTGGTCAGCTGCTCTAAGAAGATGTCTAGGGCACACATTTCTTCTTCGCCATCCCAATGACTGCAGCTGGCACAGCTCCGCTCCACTTCACTTGATATGGCATCGTACTCAGTACAACTCTCACCCACCATCCGCATCTGTTCTAGACTGGGCATATTCCTCCTCCTTTCCAATCATCTGGAGGTAGTATTACCCAGGCAGCAGATTGGTATAAGACACATGAAAAAAGGAGCCCCATTACAAGGCTCCTCTGTTTCAGGTTAAGGTGATTTTACTCAAGGCCTAAAGCATCTTTGACAGCATTCATTACACCGTTACTGGTGAACGTTGCACCGCTGACAACATCGACATCAGCGCTCTGTTTTTCCACTATGGCCTTCGTTAAGGTTTTAATCGCAGGATCAGCGATAAATGGTGTATCGTTGTGGCTGGTTACCTCAACAGCTGTCATGCTGCCACCTGCAAGAGTGACGCTCACAGTTAGTTCGCCACCAAATCCTTGAGCACTTCCTACATATACACCATCAGCTAAGTCACCGCTAGCCTTGCCCAAGGCCTGCTCCACTGCAGCCATAAACCCTCTGCTGGTATAGGTCGCCCCAGTCACAACATCGACTTGAGAGCTCTGAGCCTCTACCACCTTCGCAGTCAAGGCCTCCAGAGCGGGATCTGCAATAAACGGTGTATCATTGTGGCTGACAACCTCAACAGCAGTAATCTTACCGCCACCCACGGTAACCGCAACTACCATTTCACCACTGAACCCTTGGGCGCGGCCAGAAAAAACCCCATCCCGCATACCGGCATCAGTAGCCGAACTCATTGACCAGAAAAAAGCGGAAGCCAGCATTAGCCCAACAAACAGAACTAAACTAGTATTTCTACGAACGCGATGCGTCAGCACACTAAAACCCCATTTCTGAAAGAATTCACGAATTAATTATACTACGTTTTATGAATATGGACAACCTTACTGGCTGGACTAAAACTCAGTCTCGCCGTACTGGCTCCACAGCTCAACAAATTCCTTCAGCTCATTAAAAGTTGGGCTGTGCATGCTGCGCACATAGTATCCAGATGTGGCTGTACCCAACATTAGGCTTTGTTCCAGGCTGAGCCCCAACAGCAGGCCAAGGCAGAACCCAGCATTAAAGTTGTCGCCAGCACCCGTTGTGAGGCGTGGTTTAGTAGTATAAGGCCCAGGTGTGAACGCATATTCACCGCCAATGACTGCGGCGGCCGAATCAGATGGATGGACCATCAGGCACCACAGGTTTAGTCTCTCGGCCAGCGCTTTTGTAATTTCCTCCAGGGACACCTCTGGTGCCGGTGCACTCAGCTGCAGCCCGAGCACCTCAGCGATTTCGCTTGCTTCTTTGCGGTTAAGGCCGAGAACCACACGATAAACATGATTAAAGCTGGTTATTAGTTCGATAGCATCCCGAATATCCTCCTGCTTGCGCTTCGCAGGATCGGCGATGTCAATAAACAAGATGGGGCGGTCTGGGCTGTCATTGGCTGGGAGAATCCGCAGTAGGTTTTGCCAAATGTCGTTCATGCCAGGCAGCATAGTCCAGTTAACTGTAGCTACCAGATCAGAGCTCGTGAACAGCTTACGGATTTCATCTTCTCCGAGAGCCTCAACCAGCGTATCCCAGTTCACCTGTGCTAGATGCTCATGCTTACCGAGCATCACCTTGCCATCATTAAACTCAACAGCATCAGTCAGACCCGGGTCGATGATTGAGACCACTTTCTCACAGCCATCAACTAGGCCCTGAAAAACTGGATTAATAGGTTTGCCTAGTGCACCTATGTATGTAATCTTTACTCCAGCGCCTAGCAGCGCATTCGCCATAATGGGGCCATTGCCTCCCAGTTTGGTGGTCTTGGGAACCAACTCAAAGTTTGTGCTCAGGCCAGCCGCACGGGAAATGCGAGCACCAAATTCGGCAATAGTCTGGATACGGGTGTATGAATCAACGGATTCGCGCTTATCGACGACATCAATAATGGTATCAACAAAGCCATCGAATCCTATCACCGCGGAGAATTCGGCTGCATCTACATTATCTAAAGCGCTCCGCAGCTCTATCAGTTTCTGCTTTATATCACTCATGTCAGACAACCTCCATCACCAAGAATCAAAACATTATTCGGCTTGAATCGATCTTTTCCTGCCCAGACCTAGTTTATTAAGAAGATCACCGCATAGCGGGCAAAGAAATCATACTGTGATAAAGCCTGAAGTATGCGCTCCGCATCCGCTTCGCTAACGTAAACACCTGTACGAGCTGGATCTACAACCCCAACAGCCTCGACAATCAAAGGACGGGCATAGGCATACTCTGGGTCAACCTGGATCCGCTTGATCAAATCCGGATCAAGCTCGCGGCCATAGGCGACCACACCAACATCCTGCACAAACTCGGCTGAGGCAAGCACGCCTCCGTACAAGAGCTGACCTGATTCAGAATAAACACGGGGACTTATGCCGCGGCGTACATCAAGATGACGCGCATCTACCACCAACCCCGTATAAACCGCTCCATGCTTAGCAAACCTTTCTTCCCAGTACTGCTGCACTTCATTGACTGTCTCATGCAGCTTTTGCACTGCTAAGCTGTCCCAGCGATAAGTGCCAGGTTGATCTGCTGTAAGTACAAGCTGCGCCTGCCTCGGACTGTCAGGCGTTGTAAATTCTAGACCCACGACTGTCCAGCGCCCCTCTCCACCGAGACCGCGCTGTGTAGAAATATACTCCTTGACGGTGCCTCCATCGTCGGCAAACTCAACGGTTAAGGTGACCTGCGCGTTGGGCTGAGCACTCTGCACACTAATGCTCACGCTGTACTTCTGCCCTGGTTCTAAAACCAAAGGTTGCCGGAATTGCTTGCCATTCCCCAGTTCGATTTCTTCACCGACTATGGCGGCATTGGCGGAAATAGCCATAAAAACTGCTAGTAGTATTGCACTGGTAAGTTTCAGCATGCGGACCATGAATATCCCTCCACAAATCTCGTAATTCGCCGCAATACACTGTCGTTCCTCTGTTGGATATCTGGCAGACGTTACCATTATTGAAGAAGACAGCCCGAACTTGTACAATGTTCCTGTGATCCCAATCTATAGGGAGGGAGTAACACTGAAGTTTGGGAAATATGTACAGACAGTTGTGGTTGTGCTGCTTGCGGTGGTAATCAGCGGCTGCAGCCTTACAGGCCGAAATGGTGATGATTTACTGGAGCAGGGAAAGTTCATGCCTATGGCGGACGGATTTGACTTCCCCGTTGGAGACGCGGATGGAAACGGCTGGGGAATTACCGGGTACGATTTCCTAGACTGGAGTAGTGTAAGCAACTCCTGGCACCCGGGCGAAGACTGGAACATCCCCGGCGCAGGCAATTACGATCAAGGCGAGCCGGTCTACGCGATTGGCCACGGCCAGGTGGTGTTTTCCGGCTGGAACACAGCCCTGGGGCATGTGGTGTTGATCAAGCACCGCCTACCTGACAACACATTTGTCTGGTCGCAATATGCTCATCTCGACCGCAGGGATGTAAACCAGGGAGATATTGTGCAGCGCAGACAGCAAATTGGGACTGTGGGCAGGGGACCAAACAATCGCTTCGCGGCACACCTACATTTTGAAATCCGCTCTGTTGAGCTGCCCTATAACGCCTGGCCCCGCACTAACGGTGCAGCCTGGGAGAAATCAAAAGTAGTGCAGTATTGGCTAAGGCCAAGTAAGTTCATTCAAGAAAATCGCTATTATCATTGACATTAAGGGCGGAGTTCCGCCCTTTTTGTGTTATAGTAATAATGTGAAAAAAGGAGGTTGTGCAGTGTTTGCTCAGAATTTCCCTTTATCTCGGGTGACTTCCCTCGGAGTAGGTGGCCCCGCCGACTATTTTGCCCGCCCAACCAGTACTGATGAGTTGATCGCGGCGCTGCGATTCGCAGAAGAACGGGGCCTAGAGATAACGGTCCTTGGCTATGGCACGAATGTCCTTGTTCGCAGCGGTGGCATCCGTGGGCTCGTTATTCAGCTAGCAGACAACTTCGCACACGTAAGTGTGGATAAAGCTATTATCACTGCTTCTGCTGGCTGCATGTTCGGATCCGTCAGCAAGCTGGCCGCTTACCATTCCCTTAGTGGCTTGGAATTTGCGGTTGGCATCCCCGGGGGAATCGGCGGTGCCCTCTTCATGAATGCTGGCGCTTACGATGGCGAGATAGGCCCGCTCGTGCGCCGAGTTGATTTCGTAACAGCATCGGGAACAGGAACGTGGGATGCCGATGAGTTCACCTTTTCATACCGTTTCAGCCGCGCACAGCAAGAAAAGGTCGTCGTCACCAGCGTCACCTTAGAGCTGCAGCCCAGCAATCAGCGGGAAATTCTGGCAAAGATGGAAGATCTTCAGGCCCGGCGCCGGGCCCGTCAGCCTTTAGAATTCCCGAGCGCAGGAAGCACCTTTAAGCGTCCAGCTGGACACTACGTCGGGCCCATGATCGAACAGGCCGGCCTAAAGGGCTTAAGGATCGGCGGTGCCGAAGTGTCTACCAAGCACGCAGGGTTTATTATCAATCGCGGTAATGCGACCTCTGACGACTTCCTCGAGCTGATTGCTTACATCCAGAGAGAAATCAAACAGCGATTTGATGTTGAACTCGAACCAGAAATCCGCATCCTCGGCTGCGATCAATAATCGCGGGTGATGCTCTGCAGCACCGCTTCGGTACGCTTTATCACCGTTTCGACTTCCGGGATGCCTTCGCAGTCGGGATACTCCTGCCGGATAACGTTTAGAGCATGGCGGATCTTGGCCGTATCAAAGTGCTGAGACCGCCGCGCCCGTGGCACCCCGTCAAATCCTGTTGTAGTGATGTTTTCACGAAGTGCCTGCCGGACCAGATCCTTGCAGTACCCCACCGGGCAGTTCCGTCCCCGGCATCCTCCACACCGGTTCTCTCCTAAACAGATCTCTTCTACTGCTCCCTCGATCTCTATTAGGCGTCTGCGTAGTTCTTTAGCGACGCGCTGCATGGCGCCATGCTCACCTATCTCTGCGGCAGCTCTGCTGACCCGAATAGGCGGTATGATGAAGTAAAGAATAATGCCGAACAGCAAGACAAGAAACACGGTCACATTCGTAGGAGTCAAGAGATCTGGCGGTACCGTCTGCCCCAGGCTGAACAGCCCAAAACCAATAAACACCAACGATGACAACAGCCTCAAAGCGGTCTCAGGTACTCGTTCCCCCAGCTTGGCACCGACAAGAATGCCCACCAGACTAGTGAGCACCATCCCAGAGACAGTACCTGCCAGCACCGCACCAGGATATACGGCGTTTGATGCTAAGGCGATTGTTGTCAGCTGCGTTTTGTCTCCCAACTCTCCGATGAAGAACGTTAGTGCCACAATTAGAACGGGATGCCCAAGCATAAAGGACTTCGACTCTTCTTCGTCATCACCGTTCATGAGACCGAGCAGGCCAAACGCTAAGAATCCGATTGACGCAGCTAGACGGATGATATGCAGCGGCACAATATGTGCCAAATAGGCTCCTAGAGCTACTGCCAAACCATGATTTAGGAAAACCCCCAATGCCACACCTGCTAAAACCTGTCCTAGACTGTACTGCATGGCGAAAGCCATGGCGATAATCTGACTCTTGTCGCCCATTTCTGCGGCAAATATTAAGAATACTGCTTGGATGAGTTCTTTGAACATTTCTGTCTCTCCCAACTTCGTACACTCCCTCTAGTATTTATCCCAGAATGTTGAATAACCTTTTTGAGGCCAAACATTTCCTTGTCGGAATAAGTAAAATCAAGCAGGATTTTCTTGGGCAAAAGGGGTATTTATTAAGCAAAGACCAAAGGGGGAATGCGCCATGAACACAATGTTTCAAGTAGGAGACTTTTTCGTCAGACTGAGAGATAAAGGAGACCGCCCAAAGCTTACGGTGTGGAACAGCACAGGCACAAAGATCATCAGCGAATTTATCAGCGCCGCCACACCTAGTTCATGGGAGCAGATAGAGCAGTTAACATCGCCGGAAGTTGTGGAGCGAGTGCGTGAACTGGTTCAGGCCGAGTAGTTTAAGCGCCGGACAACAAACCTTGCCGCCCAACCAGCTGGTGAGGTTTGTTTTTTTGTGGAATTATCTCCCAAAATGAAAAGAGGAGCTAAAGCGCTCCCCTTTGTTCTTCTTTGGCTCTCTCAATCCTTTACCCCTTGAGAAAATCTCTGTACCACAGGCCGCTGTCCTTAATGATACGTTTCTGCGTATCGTAATCCACATAAACAATACCAAACCGCTTTGTATAGCCAAACGCCCACTCGAAGTTATCCAAAAGCGACCAGACATAGTAGCCCTTCAGAGGTACTCCATCAGCAATGGCTCGTGCCGCCTGCTCAAAATGCTTCTGTAAATACTCCGTACGCTCTTTATCGTGAACCCGGCCATCTTCGACCACATCTGGATAAGCGGCGCCATTTTCTGTAATATACAGCGGAATCGAGCCATAATCTCGTGTCAGCCTGGTCAGCAGATCATAAAGCCCGGTAGGATATACTTCCCAACCCATATCGGTCACAGGGCTGTCGGGGCTGAACTGCTTATAGCCTCTCGGATCGTCATCGCTGTGGCCGACAATGCCGCGGCTGTAATAGTTGATTCCGAGGAAGTCACTCTTTTCTCCAATTACCTTCAGATCATCAGCAGGCAAATCGACCATCATATCCCGGGATTTGTACCACTCGACGATGTCTTCGGGATACCTACCCTTTAACACAGGATCGAGGAACCAGCGATTGGTGGTTCCATCAACGATGCGTGCCGCATCAGCATCGCGCGGATCATCACAGCGGGGATAGAATGGAGTCAGATTGAGAGTGATGCCGATTTGACCAGACAGCCCCAGCTCCCGATAAACCTGGACTGCCAAGCCATGCCCATAGAGGAGATGGTGGCTGGCGTGGAGTGCCGCTTTGTAGTCGCGGATCCCTGGAGCATGTACGCCAAACGCATAGCCCAACATGGCAGCCACCCATGGTTCGTTGATGGTAATCACCTGGAAGAGCCGCTTCCCGAGCCTCTCCAGTACGTACGCGGCATAGTCACGGAAGTATAGGGCCACGTCACGGTTTACCCAACCACCATAGTTATCCTGCAGAGCCTGAGGCAGATCCCAGTGATATAGCGTTGCTGCGGCCCGGATGTTGTGCTTTTCCAACTCATCTAACAGCCGCTGATAAAAGTCCAGCCCCTTCGCATTGGGTTTGCCTTTACCTTCTGGGAAAATTCGCGGCCAGGCAATGGAAAACCGATATGCATCTACACCCAGCTCGGCCATGATCTTTACGTCTTCTGCATAGCGGTTATAGTGATCGCATGCCACATCGCCTGTATGGCCATTTACTACCCGTCCGGGCATGCGCGAAAAATGGTCCCAGATACTCTCACCACGGCCATCCACTTCTGCAGCCCCCTCGATCTGATACGAAGCAGTGGCGGTTCCCCAAATAAAATCGTGCGGAAACTGTGACTTCACAAAACCACCCTTTCAAAGATATATATGTTAATACTTTCGCAGAGAACCGTGATGTTCCTGCCGCATTTCTTTACATCGGGCGGCTCCAAGTTGACATTACTTAGCGGGTAACGTAAGATTTTCTTAGAAGAACTAGTAGAAAGAAGGTGCCCCATGATCCGCATAGTAAATGATAGCAAACTTCCTCAGTTCAATCTCGCTTTAGAGGAGTACGCGATCAACTATCTCGATCCTAAGCATCCCTATGTGATTATCTGGCAGAATGAACCTACAGTGGTAATCGGGCGCAATCAAAATACGCTGGCAGAGGTCAATCTGAAGTACGTGCAGGAAAACAACATCCATGTAGTCCGCAGGCTATCCGGCGGTGGTGCGGTTTACCATGATTTGGGCAACCTCAACTTCACGTTCATCGTCGATGGAGAAAAGGGCGTAGTGAGTAACTTTGAGTTTTTTACCCGCCCCGTGGTACGAGCTCTGCAGAGCCTAGGCGTAAATGCCGAGTTCTCAGGACGCAATGATATCACGATTGATGGAAAGAAATTCTCCGGCAACGCGCAGTATTGGTCTCGGAACCGCCTTCTTCACCACGGCACAATTCTATTTAACTCAGACCTATCCGTCGTTCAGGAAGCTCTCAATGTTAAGGCAGATAAGCTCCAATCCAAGGGAGTTAAGTCTGTACGCAGCCGGGTAACGAATATCTATCCTTATCTCAAGACTCCGATCACCATTGAGGAGTTCAAAGAAGTACTTCTCAAGTTCATGCAAGAAGAACAGACAGGCCCGGATATCATCCTCACGCCTGAACAGATCGCCGAAGTTGAGAAGATTAAGGCTGAGCGCTATGACAACTGGGAATGGAATTTCGGCGAATCCCCAGAATGTGAGATCACTAAGGAACAGCGTTTCGCAGGTGGTAAGCTCGAGCTCCATTTCAACGTCATCAATGGACTAATTCAGGACATGAAGATCTTTGGGGATTTCTTCGGCACCCTGCCCATCACCGAGCTAGCGGGCCGGCTCAATGGTACACCCTACAGGAGAGCTGATGCAGCGGCTTTGTTGGATGAAATAGACTTTTCTCAGTACTGCTTGGGGATTAAACCAGACGAGTTTCTCGACTGCCTGTTTGAATAATGACCAACATGAAGAAAGACAGTGCGTGCTCCCGTTTGTGGAAACACGCACTGTCTTTTTTCTAAAGCAAAATCATCTTGCCACATGGATGGGCTGGCCTAGTGCCACATGGGCAGCTTCCATCACGGCTTCGGAAAGTGTTGGATGGGGATGCACGGTTTCGGCCAGATCATACAGGGTGCTCTCAAGCCGGAGGGCATTAGCTGCCTCAGCAATTAGGTCCGTGGCATGTGGGCCAATAATGTGGATCCCCAGCACCTCTCCGTACTTCTTATCAGCCACAATTTTGACGAAGCCTTCCGTCTGGCCTTCTGCTAACGCCTTGCCGTTAGCCGCAAAGGGAAACATCCCCGTCTGCACATCATGACCTCGGCTCTCAGCCTGTTCCTCAGTCAAACCTACTACGGCAATCTCAGGGAAGGAGTAGACGCAGGCAGGAATCTTGTCGTAATCAATCTCGGCAGAACCGCCCAGAATATTCTCGACCGCAGCGATACCCTCTGCCGAGGCGGTGTGGGCCAGCATCTGCTTACCGTTCACGTCTCCGATGGCGTACACGCCAGAAATATTCGTCTCAAGCCTATCGTTAGTCTTTATGCCTCCCCTATCGAGTTCGAGGCCCAAGCTGGAGACTGCATCAATGTTGGGCCTTCGCCCCAAAGAGACCAGAACCGCATCGCCCTCAAACTCACGTACTTCAGCGCCAATGTCGACAACCACTCTTGAGCCGTCAAAACGCTGAACGTCAGCGTTTTCATAGATCTCAACACCCCTGCGCTTGAGAAAACGGCGCATGTGGGCCTGGATATCGGCGTCAAGCCCATTGAGAATGCTGAACTTCTCCAAGACGGTAACCTTCGAGCCAAGCGTGCTGAACAAAGCAGCGAACTCAATGCCGATTACCCCACCGCCCACTACAACAAAACGCTCGGGTACTTCTTGTAGTTGCAGGGCCCCAGTACTGTCGATGGCAAGACCGCGGTCGATTGCGTCCTGCAGCCCGGGGATCGGCAGTATGGCCGGCCGGGAACCGGTGGCAATGATCAAGTTTTTCGTCTGTATCTCTTCATCGTCTACCACAATGGTATTTTTATCCCGCACAAGGCCGTATCCATGCTTAACATCGACGCCGTTGGCTTTGAGGAGCTGGGTGACACCTCCGGTAAGCTGCTTGACAACCTTATCCTTCCGGCTGAGAATAGACGGCCAGTCTAACTTGACCTTCCCATCGACAATTATCCCGAACTGAGCTGCATCAATAACCTCTTGGTAAACCTGAGCACTTCTCAGAAGCGTCTTAGTCGGAATGCAGCCCACATTTAGGCAGACGCCCCCGAGAGTTTCCTTCTCAATGAGCACCGTCCGGGCTCCGCGTTGGGCTGCTCGGATGGCAGCCACGTATCCGCCAGGGCCGCCACCCAAGACCGCTATATCATATTGAGCCACATGCATCCCCCTCTCAACTCAGCATCAACAACTTAGGATTCTGCAGATATTCTGCTACCTTTGTCAAGAAACGTCCGGCAGTTGCACCGTCAACAAAGCGGTGGTCAAAGCTAACTGTCAGAGGTAGGATCTGCCTAATGACTATCTCATCATCTTCTCCTACAACTGGGCGCTTGCTGATAGAGCCCACGCCCAGGATGCCCGCCTCTGGAGGCCGGATAACCGGAATACCCGAATCGGCTCCGACGGCACCATAGTTGGTGATTGTAAAGGTCCCCTGCTGCAGATCGTCCAGCGATACGGTTCGGCTGCGCGCAGCTTCGATCAGCTCGTTCATCCGTTCAGCAATTGCAAAGATGCCGAGGCGATCTGCATGCTTCAAGACAGGAACCAAGAGGCCATCGGGAGTGTCAACTGCGATACCGATGTTGAAGTCTTTCTTCATCACAATGACCTGTCCGGCTTCATCAAAACTCCCGTTCATCCTCGGATATTCCTGTAGAGCGAGGGTAACCGCCTTCACGATAAACGGCAGGTACGTGAGCTTCAGGCCACGCTCTTCTGCCAAGATCTTCGCTTCGGCCCGAAAGGCGACGAGTTCAGTCACGTCCACATCCTTCATAACGTAAGCATGCGGAATCTCCCGCTTAGACTGGGCCATATTGCGGGCGATCGCTTTATCAAGAGCTCTGAGTGGAATGCGCTCTTCATTCGGCCCTTCCGGCAGAGGGGCAGGCGAGACTGCGGCTGGCTGGACTTGTGCAGGTGCCTCATGGGGCTGAGCAGCCGCGCGGCGGATATCTTCTTTCATCACCCTACCGCCAGGGCCAGTACCTTCGATAGTTGTAATATCAACACCGAGGTCCCGAGCCAGCTTTCGGGCAACAGGCGTGGCCAACACTTTTCGGCGGCCCGCATGAATCTCTTCTCCCTCTTCGGCCCGCTCGACACTGGACGGCAGCACAGCTGAAGAGCTAACTAGAGCGCCAACAACTGCTCCAGCATCGTCATCATCGCCTTCCTTAACCGAATCGATCTGCTCAGAAGGCTGCACTGTGGGAGCCACATCTCCATCTCCAGTATCAATGTGAACTACTACCTGGCCAACGGTAATCAGATCCCCTTCATTGGCCAGAAGGGCGGCAATCCGCCCATCGGCCGGGGACGGGATTTCGGCGTTAACTTTGTCTGTCTCAACCAAGAATAGGGAGTCTCCCTCTTTTACTTCCTGGCCTACTTCAACGAGCCACTTGAGGATGACACCTTCATTGATGCCTTCCCCAATATCGGCAAATCGAAATTCTAACACAGTCTCACCCCCTAGAAATTGACGACCTTGCGAATACCAGCAGCAATACGGTCTGAGTCCAAGAAGTAGTGATGCTCGCCCCTGGGCAGCGGAATAGTGATGTCAAACCCGGTCAAACGAGTTGGCGGGGCCTCAAGATAAAGGAATGCCTTTTCGTTCACCAGGGCGATGAGCTCGGCGCCTGGCCCGTAGGTCTTCATGGCTTCGTGCACAACGACAAACCGGCCAGTCTTCTTGACCGACTTGATTATCGTATCACGGTCAATTGGAGAGATGGTTCTCAAGTCGATGACCTCAGCATCAATTCCTTCATTGGCTAACTGTTCAGCGGCCTTTAGTGTCTCATGGACATAGGCACCCCAAGTTACTACCGTTACTGCCTCTCCTTCTTGGACTACCTTAGCTTTGCCGATGGGAATGGTATAGTCACCTTCCGGGACTTCCTGGCGGAAGGCGCGATAGATCTTGGATGGTTCTAAGAATATCACTGGATCATCGTCACGAATTGCGGAAAGAAGAAGGCCTTTTGCATCGTAGGGGGTCGAAGGGACAACAACTTTGAGGCCTGGGATATGCCCCAAAATGGTTTCTAAGCTTTCAGAGTGGTGCTCCAGGGCCCGAATGCCACCACCGTGAGGCATCCGGATTACTAAGGGCAGGTGCAGCCGGCCCCGCGTGCGGTTTCTCATACGGGCAACATGCGAAACGATCTGGTTATAGGCAGGATACATGAATCCAGAGAACTGTATTTCTGCCACTGGCCGCAGGCCATTGATAGCCATACCAACAGCCATACCAACAATGGCACCTTCGGCCAGCGGAGTGTCAAAGCAGCGGTCGGCACCATACTTTTCCTGTAGGCCGACAGTGGCTCTAAATACGCCGCCCTCCACACCCACGTCTTCACCAAAGACCACAACCCGGTCGTCTCTACCCATTTCATAGTCAAGGGTATGGTTAATCGTACTGATCAGGTTCAAAAGGGCCATGCTACTTCACCTTCCCTTCGAGGTACTGAAGGTATTCACTTAACTGCTCCTCAAGATGCTCCGGCATCTCCTTGTAGGTGTACTTGAAGAGGTCTTCTACCTGAGGATCTCCGGTTTCTTCGATCTTGCGAAATACTTCGAGAGCGTACTCTTCATATTCAGCACTCTGAGCGGCATCTTGTTCTTCGCTCCAGAGCCCCTGAGCGATCAGATACTGTTTAACGCGCTTAACGGGGTCTTTTGCTCTCCATTCGACTACTTCGTTGTCTTCGCGATACTTAGTTGGATCGTCAGACGTGGTGTGGGCGCCTAAGCGGTAGGTGTAAGCCTCAATCAGCGTCGGCCCCTGCCCAGCTCGCGCTCTCTCGACTGCCTCGCTAACTGCAGCATACACCGCCAAGAGATCGTTCCCATCAACCAGAATACCCGGAATACCAGCAGCGACAGCTTTCTGTGCGAGTGTTGCTGCTCTAGTCTGTATCTGACGTTTGACAGAGATAGCATATTGGTTATTCTGAATAACGAAGATCACCGGGGCATCAAAGACACCAGCGAAGTTTAGAGCCTCGCTGAAGTCTCCGATAGAAGTACCACCATCACCAACATAGCCAAGCGCAACATCCCTCTCACCTTTGTATTTTGACGCCATGGCAAGGCCAACGGCATGATTTAGTTGGGAACCAATCGGAATGGAAATCGGCAGCATGCGGACGTTCTCTGGGAAGTGGCTGCCCCATTCGTTACCGTACCAGTAGAGGTAGATGGTCTCTAGGCTGACTCCCTTCATCAACCAGGCACCTAATTCGCGAAAAGCAGGCACTAACCAGTCATTCTCACCCAAGGCTGCGGCAGAAGCTGTCTGTGCCGCTTCTTGACCAGTGTTGGGCGCATAAGTCAGCATTCGGCCCTGCCTCTGGAGCTGCAGCGCCTTCGTGTCTGCGGCCCGCGTCAGAAGCATGACCTTATATAGTTCGAGGACTCGCTCATCACTCAAATCAGGCTTCAGATCGGGAGCAATGATCTGGCCTTCTTCATCCATGATGCGCAGCATTTCACCTTTTAGAGGGTCAAAACGTTCAATAAGCAATACTGACCACCCTTTCCTCAAAATAGTCCCACCATCAAAAAATGGAGGAGCTGCATGGCTAGAATATCATAGGTGAGAATGATTTTCAATCTCAACTCATAAAGCTTTAGTCAGAATTTGGTTAGGTAATAAAAAAAGACCGGGAATAATCCCGATCTTTCTCATCGAATGGTGGACCCAAGGAGAATCGAACTCCTGACCTCTTGAATGCCATTCAAGCGCTCTCCCAACTGAGCTATGGGCCCAAA
>ERZ773359.4165-NODE-4165-length-15515-cov-5.900712_pt1 | contig 15515 bp, 13 predicted proteins | sample MGYA00374955_ERZ773359 | MGnify/ENA primary metagenome ERZ773359 (study PRJEB29098, sample SAMN04486028) | biogas fermenter metagenome | study: EMG produced TPA metagenomics assembly of the Biogas fermentation microbial communities from Germany - Plant 4 DNA1... | reverse complement strand
CGATGGTGCCAATATTTACGTGGGGCTTAGTCCTTTCAAACTTTTGCTTTGCCATTGAATTTAACCTCCTTGCTTCAATGCAAAATAATTTAAATTTAATGTTTCTCTAGTGTTTCTCAATAATCTCGGCTGCTAAATTTTTGGGGACTTCTTCATAATGGGAAAACTCCATGGAATAAGTACCGCGGCCTTGTGTGCGTGAACGTAAATCAGTAGCATAACCAAACATTTCAGACAGCGGTATTTTAGCTCTGATAACCTGAATCCCCGATCTTGAGTCCATTCCTTCAATCCGCCCGCGCCTGCTGTTGATATCACCCATAACATCCCCCATATAATCTTCGGGCACGGTTATTTCCACATGCATTACAGGCTCCAGCAGTACGGGCTTTGCTTTCATGACGCCGGCTTTAAAGGCCATGGAACCTGCCACCTTAAAAGCCAATTCGGAAGAGTCAACATCATGATAGGAACCGTCTACAACGGAAACTTTTACATCTATGACAGGATAACCGGCAAGAACACCTGTATTCATTGCCTCCTGCACACCAGCATCAATGGCCGGGATATACTCCTTGGGAATGACGCCGCCGACAATTTTGTTTTCAAAAACATAACCTTGCCCCGGCTCCAACGGTTCTATTTCCAGCCAACAGTGACCGTATTGACCGCGTCCGCCGGTCTGACGGACAAATTTTCCTTCCACACGTACTTTCTCCCGAATAGTTTCTTTATAGGCAACTTGTGGTTTACCCACATTGGCGCCTACTTTAAATTCTCTCAGCAGTCTGTCAATAATAATCTCCAGATGCAGTTCACCCATGCCGGAAATAATGGTTTGACCTGTCTCCTCGTTAGTCTTGGTGCGGAAGGTAGGATCTTCTTCAGCCAGCTTGGCTAAAGAGAGAGACATTTTTTCCTGGTCAGCATGTGTTTTCGGTTCAATGGCCACATCAATGACCGGTTCGGGGAAGCTAATACTTTCCAAAACTACGGGAGCATCTTCAGTACAAAGTGTATCACCGGTGGCGGTATGTCTGAGCCCCACAATGGCTACAATGTCTCCGGCGGTAATTTCTTTAATATCTTCCCGGTGATTGGCGTGCATGCGCAGAATCCTGCCTACACGTTCCCGCTTTTCTTTAGTTGAGTTATAAACATAGGAACCGCTTGTCAGCTTTCCTGAATATACGCGGGCAAATGTCAGTTTACCCACATAAGGATCAGACATAATTTTAAAAGCCAAAGCGGAAAAAGGCGCTTCATCATCGGCAGGCCGCTCAACAATTTCATCGGTGCCTTTCAGCACACCCTGAACCGGCGGCACATCCAGCGGAGACGGCAGATAGTAAACCACAGCGTCCAACAGTGGCTGCACACCTTTATTTTTATAAGAAGAGCCACAGAGAACGGGCACCAGCTTAACCTCACAAGTTCCTTTGCGCAGAGCTTTTCTGATCAGCTCTTCACTGATTTCCTCGCCCTCTAAATACAGCATCATAAGCTCATCATCAAATTCGGCGGCAGCTTCCAACATTTTTTCCCGGTATTCGATAGCCAAATCCATCATTTCGTCAGGGATTTCCGTTTCATCACTACGCGTGCCCAGATCATCAATATAGACGATGGATTTCATGCGGATTAAATCAACAATCCCGACAAAATGCTCTTCGGCACCTATTGGGAGTTGGATGGGGACCACATTAGCGTCCAGACGTTCTCTCATGGCCTTTAAGACCTGGAAAAAGTCTGCGCCGGTAATATCCATTTTATTGACGTAAGCAATGCGTGGCACCTGATACTTGTCGGCCTGTCGCCAGACAGTTTCTGATTGCGGTTCTACCCCGCCTTTTGCACAAAAAACACCTACAGCACCATCCAGTACACGCAAGCTGCGTTCTACTTCCACAGTAAAATCAACGTGCCCGGGTGTGTCAATAATATTTATCAAATAATCCCGCCAATGTGCTGACGTAGCGGCTGAAGTAATGGTAATGCCGCGCTCCTGTTCCTGAACCATCCAATCCATGGTTGCAGCGCCGTCATGAGTCTCACCTAATTTGTGCACACGCCCTGTATAAAATAAAATCCGTTCCGTTGTGGTGGTCTTACCGGCATCAATGTGTGCCATAATCCCGATATTCCTCGTTTTTTCCAAACTCACCATTCTGGGCATATTCTTGGGTCCCCTCCTTTCTTAGAATTTTACTGTTGTGTCAATACGCCGATGTCAGTGCACTATCACACCAAAACTGCCACCCTCCGCACTCCGACCAAAGGCGCAAAAGAGTTCAGTTTTTCATGTATAGCAGCTTTACCAGCGATAATGGGCAAAAGCTTTGTTTGCTTCGGCCATGCGGTGTGTATCTTCTTTCTTCTTAAAGGCGCCACCCACACTGTTGACTGCATCTAAAATTTCCGCAGCCAAACGCTGGGCCATTGTCCTTTCGCCACGGGCGCGTGCATATTGCACCAGCCAACGTAAAGCAAGAATATTTCTGCGATGCGGTGAAACTTCAACCGGCACCTGGTAGTTGGCACCACCTACACGGCGAGCCTTAACTTCCAACACGGGCGACACATTTTTAACCGCATTTTCAAAAACTTCCAGCGGTTCATTTCCCGTTTTTTCACGAATAATTTCCATTGCTTCATAAAAGATGGACTGTGCCACACCTTTTTTCCCGTCAAGCATTAAATAGTTAATAAATTTGGTAACAAGTTTTGAATTATAGATGGGATCAGGCAGCACATCTCTTTTGGGCACCGGACCTTTACGGGGCATTAAACTAACAACCTCCTTCCTGTTGGCATCTAAAAGCTTTTAAACCGGCAGATCGGAAATAGGAAAAATCCAAAGAAAATTATTTCCTGGGCTTTTTGGCTCCGTATTTCGAACGGGCTTGCTGGCGGTTTTCTACGCCGGCAGCATCCAGGGCACCGCGCACCAGATGATAACGCACACCCGGCAAATCTTTAACACGACCGCCGCGCACAAGCACTACGGAGTGTTCCTGCAGGTTGTGCCCAATACCCGGTATATAAGCGGTAACTTCAATTCCGTTGGTAAGACGCACACGGGCAATTTTGCGCAGGGCCGAGTTAGGCTTTTTGGGCGTAGTGGTGGAAACGCGGGTACATACGCCACGCTTTTGCGGAGATCGTTCCAAAGCAGGAGCGTCCGATTTTTTCGCCACTTGTTTCCTACCCTTACGTACCAGTTGGTTTAGGGTCGGCACTCCACTCCACCTCCTTCCTTAAGGCTGCAAGGTAAACCCCCTTCACCCCGCAGGGTGAAGGGGTTTGTTTAAGCATCAGTTAAAATGGCGGCCATGGCCGCTTTCACTTTAATGTTGCAAGCCTTGCCAAGCTCTTCCATGGAGTCCACATACGTTACAGGAATATTTTTTTCCTGGCAGGATTCTAAAACCGGCTGCACCACACGCTCCTCGGCATCCCGAGCAACAAAAACATGCCGGGCCTGCCCGTTGGCGACAGCTTTTGCCGTCTGTTTTGTACCGGTAACGGTACGGGCGGCTCCACTTAAAGCTTCGAGATCCATGGGGCAACCTCCATTAAACTTACTACAGTGATAAAAACACACTTTGACATTTTACCATCATCATTATCTCTTGTCAATTGCCATTTGCGATTTTATGCCTCACCGGACGCTTCTTCACCGACATTTTCCACCGCGTCCAAACTTTCCTCCACTGCCTGCTCGGAAAGACAGCTTTCAGGTGGAACGTCTACCAGTGTCACCACACGGACATTGCGATAACGGCTCATTCCGGTTCCGGCGGGTACCAGTTTACCGATAATGACGTTTTCTTTTAACCCCAGAAGCGGATCTACTTTACCTTTAATGGCTGCATCTGTCAGCACCCGTGTAGTTTCCTGGAAGGAGGCGGCGGACAGGAAGGAATCGGTAGCCAAACTTGCCTTTGTAATTCCCAGCAGTACAGGTCGCGCCACGGCAGGTTCACCGTCCTGGGCTACGACCTCTTTGTTGACATCCTCAAAGACAAAACTATCCACCAACCCGCCCGGCAAGAGATCGGTGTCGCCCGAATCTTCCACTTTCAGTTTTTTCAGCATCTGACGAATGATAATTTCAATATGCTTATCATTAATGTCAACGCCTTGCAAGCGATAAACCCGCTGCACTTCCTGCAGGAGATAGATCTGCACTCCCCGCGGCCCTTTTACCCGCAAGAGATCATGTGGGTTAACGGAGCCTTCCGTAAGTTCCTGACCGGCCTCCACTCTCTCGCCATCTTTAACTTTCAGGCGTGAACCATAGGGGATAGGATAAGATTTTGTTTCGCCCCCTTCCGGAGTTACGCGGATTTCACGCCGCTGGCGGGTTTCCACAATTTCCACAACCCCGTCTTCCTCAGCAATAAGGGCCAAACCTTTCGGTTTGCGTGCTTCAAATAATTCTTCCACACGTGGCAAACCTTGTGTGATATCTTCACCGGCAACTCCACCTGTATGGAAGGTACGCATGGTCAGCTGGGTTCCCGGCTCACCAATGGATTGCGCCGCGATGATACCTACGGCTTCACCCACATCTACGATTCTGCCGGTAGCCAGGTTTTTACCGTAACATTTGACACAAACACCGTGTCGTGTACGGCAGGTTAAAACTGAACGGATATCAACTTCTTTGATACCTTTAGCTACGATTGCTTCCGCTTTATCTTCATTAATAAATTCATCTTTGGCCACAAGCAATTCGCCTGTTTCCGGATCTAAAATATCGCCTGCTGCGAAACGGCCGTTGATGCGGTCATACAAGCTTTCAATTACTTCGGTGCCGTCGCGGATTTCCGTCACAGTGACACCGTGTGCAGTCCCACAGTCTTCTTCCCGGATAATTACATCCTGGGCCACGTCAACCAGGCGGCGTGTCAGGTAACCGGAGTCTGCCGTCTTGAGCGCTGTATCCGCCAGGCCCTTACGGGCACCGTGGGTGGAAATAAAGTATTCAAGCACAGTTAAGCCTTCACGGAAGTTGGCTTTAATGGGCAAGTCAATAATCCTGCCGGTGGGGTCGGCCATTAAGCCACGCATACCGGCCAATTGCGTAATTTGCGAAATATTACCGCGGGCACCTGAATGGGCCATCATATAAATTGGATTAAAAGCATCAAGTGTTTTCAGCAGTTCTTGCGTAATTTTATCTTTTGCTTCCGTCCAGATCTCAATAACGCGGTCATAACGTTCTTCATCAGTAATTAAGCCGCGGCGATACTGCTGTTCAATCTGCTCCACATCTTTTTCAGCTGTGGCCAGAATCTCCTGTTTTATCTCCGGTATGGTAATATCTGTAATGGCCACTGTAATTCCGGCCCGGGTGGCATAAACAAAACCTAAATCCTTAATGCTGTCTAAAATTTCCGCAGTGCGCGTGTTGCCGTATTTGCGATAACATAAAGCCACAATACTGCCAAGGAAACTTTGTTTAACAGCATTATGGAGTTGACGGCCGGCAATAATTTCTTTGATACTTTTGCCTCTTTCCACAATGAAATCTTCCGCCAGCACAGGTGCCGTAAAGTCGGGATTATTGATATAGGGAAAATCCTCTGGGAAGACATCATTAAAGATTAATTTACCCACCGTGGTGATGAAAAATCTGGCGTCTTCCGGCTTCTTTTCCCCCTTGAGGCTGTTAAGCGGCTTGGGGAAGTCCCGCACGTCAACGGCAATGCGTGCATGCAGGTCCACCGTCCCTGTGTGGTACGCATGGATAGCCTCATCGGGGGATGAGAATACTTTTCCTTCCCCGGTGGCACCGGCTTTTTCCACGGTCAGGTAGTAAATCCCTATAACCATATCCTGTGTAGGGGTCGTCACCGGACGGCCGTCTTTCGGGTTGAGAATATTCTGGGCTGAAAGCATTAACAGCCGTGCTTCCGCCTGCGCTTCTGCCGAGAGCGGCACGTGAACGGCCATTTGGTCACCGTCAAAGTCGGCATTATAAGCTGTACAGACCAGAGGGTGAATTTTTATGGCGCGTCCTTCCACTAAAACCGGCTCAAAGGCTTGAATCCCCAGGCGATGCAGTGTAGGCGCCCGGTTAAGCAGAACCGGGTGATCACGGATAACCTGCTCCAGCACATCCCAAACTTCCGGCCGGACTTTTTCCACCATGCGCTTGGCACTTTTTATATTATGTGCGAAGCCGTCATTGACTAACCGCTTCATGACAAAAGGCTTGAATAACTCCAAAGCCATTTCTTTCGGCAGACCACACTGGTATAATTTCAGTTCCGGCCCCACCACAATCACAGAACGGCCTGAATAGTCCACCCTTTTTCCCAAAAGGTTCTGACGAAAACGGCCTTGTTTCCCTTTAAGCATATCAGACAATGACTTGAGGGGACGGTTGCCGGGGCCCGTCACCGGGCGGCCGCGGCGGCCGTTATCGATAAGCGCATCCACAGCTTCCTGCAGCATACGCTTCTCGTTGCGGACAATTATGTCCGGTGCACCTAAATCTAATAGACGTTTTAAACGGTTATTGCGGTTAATAACCCGGCGGTACAGGTCATTTAAATCGGAAGTAGCAAAACGCCCACCGTCCAATTGTACCATGGGGCGCAAATCCGGCGGGATCACCGGGATAACCTCCAGGATCATCCAGGCAGGGTGGTTTCCGGACTTGCGGAAGGCTTCCGCCACTTCCAGGCGGCGGACAGCCCTGATTTTCTTTTGTCCGGTGGCTGTGCGCACCTCGTTACGCAACTCTTTGACCATCTCATCCAGGTCTATTTCCTGTAAAAGTTTTTTAACGGCTTCTGCGCCCATTTCAGCTTTAAAACCACGACCAATACGGAAAAGATGGTCATATTTTTCCCTGTATTCACGAAATTCCATTTCGGTTAACAGCTGTTTTTTCATCAGACCGGTATCACCCGGATCAATAACTACATAAGCGGCAAAATAAAGTATTTTTTCCAAAGCACGCGGCGACATATCCAAAAGCAGCCCCATACGGCTGGGGATGCCCTTGAAATACCAGATATGCGAGACCGGGGCTGCCAGCTCAATATGGCCCATTCGCTCACGACGGACTTTTGCCCTGGTAACTTCAACCCCGCAGCGATCACAAACAATACCTTTGTAACGGACGCGTTTGTACTTACCGCAATGGCATTCCCAATCTTTTTGCGGACCAAAGATCTTTTCGCAGAACAAACCTTCCCGTTCCGGCTTTAAAGTCCTGTAGTTAATAGTTTCAGGCTTCTTAACTTCGCCCCGCGACCATTTTCTAATCTGTTCGGGAGAGGCTAAACCAATTTTTAAGGCGTCAAAATTATTCACATCCAGCAAGGGCAGATCCTCCCTTTCAACTTGATCCATGCTCATTGCCAGTGGGGGTTATCCCCTACTCATCCTCATCATCGTAATTGCCATAGCTTTTCCGTTTACCGACATACTCATACTCCTCGTCATCTTCATCGCTGTCATCGAAAACAATGTCATCCAATTCGGCATAGTCATCATCAAGATCGCTGTCCAGCTCCAGCTCATCATCACCGTCTAAAGCTATTTTTTCCAGTTCTTTTACCGGAATATCATCAGGGTCGCCGTCTTCTTCCTCTTCATCTTCTTCCACCAGAAGCAGTCCCTTGGTGGCAACATCCTGGTCTTCGTCGGCATCTTCTTCCTCTTCGTCGCCTTCCATATTGACGCCTAAATCGCGGATATCGCCTTCATCATCGTCTTCGCGCAGCTCCAGTTCTAAATTTTCTTCTTCATTAATTACTTTGACGTCCAGTCCTAAACTCTGTAATTCTTTTACCAGGACTTTAAATGATTCAGGAACACCGGGCTCCGGTATGTTTTCACCTTTGACAATGGCCTCATACGTTTTCACCCGGCCCACCACATCGTCTGATTTAACGGTGAGAATCTCTTGGAGAGTATAGGCGGCACCGTAAGCTTCAAGGGCCCATACTTCCATCTCACCAAAACGCTGCCCGCCAAATTGTGCTTTACCGCCCAGAGGCTGCTGTGTAACCAGTGAATACGGGCCGGTAGAGCGGGCATGAATTTTGTCGTCAACAAGGTGAGCCAGTTTAAGCATATAAACATAACCTACAGTAACTTCATTGTCAAAAGGTTCACCGGTACGACCGTCATACAGGACGGATTTGCCTGTTTCCGGCAGACCTGCTTCTTTAAAAGCATTAATCACATCTTCTTCCCGTGCCCCGTCAAAGACAGGTGAAGCGATATAAATCCCCAGAGTTTTTGCCGCCCACCCCAGGTGTGTTTCCAGGATTTGTCCGATATTCATACGGGAAGGAACTCCAAGGGGGTTCAGGACAATTTCCACAGGTGTACCGTCAGGCAAGAATGGCATATCCTCCTCCGGAAGAATGCGGGCAATAACACCTTTGTTACCGTGGCGCCCTGCCATCTTATCCCCTTCAGAGATTTTACGTTTTTGTGCCACATAGACACGGACCAGTTGATTAACACCGGGAGGCAATTCGTCTCCTTGTTCACGGGAAAAAACTTTAACATCCACAACAATACCGGCTTCACCGTGGGGCACCCGCAGTGAAGTATCCCGCACTTCACGGGCTTTTTCACCGAAAATGGCCCGTAAAAGTCTTTCCTCCGCCGTCAGTTCCGTTTCACCTTTCGGTGTAACTTTTCCTACAAGGATGTCTCCGGCACGGACTTCGGCACCCATACGGATAATACCGCGCTCATCTAAATCTTTAAGTGCATCTTCGCCGACGTTGGGAATGTCCCGCGTAATTTCTTCCGGTCCCAGTTTTGTGTCGCGCGCTTCCGCTTCATATTCTTCTATATGAATGGAGGTAAAGATGTCCTCCTTAACTAATTTTTCACTTAATAATATAGCGTCTTCATAGTTGTAGCCTTCCCAGGGCATAAAAGCAACTAGAACATTACGCCCTAAAGCCAACTCGCCCTGGTCTGTGGACGGGCCGTCGGCAATTACTTCACCGGCTACAACTTTCTGGCCTTTTTTCACGATGGGACGCTGGTTCATACATGTCCCCTGGTTGGAACGCTTGAATTTTTGCAGTTTATAAAGGTCACAGCCGTGCTGAAAACGTGTATAGGGCTCACCGGGGAAAATTTCTCCGGTCCGTCCGTTAATTAAACGGTTGGGAGCTTCCGGGTCATCTTCGCGCCGGATAATAATGATATCCGAGGAAACATAAACAACTTCCCCGGCACTTCTGGCAATAACAACGACGCCGGAATCCCTGGCTGTTTTATATTCCATGCCTGTCCCCACCAGCGGCGCATCTGCCTGCAAAAGCGGTACAGCCTGACGCTGCATGTTGGCTCCCATCAATGCACGGTTGGCATCATCGTTTTCCAGGAAAGGAATCAGGGCTGTAGCCACTGAAACCAGCTGCTTCGGTGACACGTCCATATAATCAATCATGGTCGGTGGGCGCAAAACAGTTTGGTTCAGGAAACGACAAGTAACACGATTACTGAGGAAATAGCCGTTTTCATCCAATTCGGCGTTAGCTTGCGCCACTGTGTACTGGTCCTCATCATCTGCCGTGAGATAGACAATTTCGTCAGTAACCCGGCCGCTTTCTTTATCAACTTTACGATAGGGAGTTTCTATAAAACCATATTTGTTAATCCGGGCATATGTGGATAAGGAACCGATCAGGCCGATATTGGGGCCTTCAGGCGTTTCAATGGGGCACATGCGGCCATAGTGAGAATGGTGAACGTCGCGCACTTCAAAACCGGCGCGTTCACGGCTCAAACCACCCGGTCCCAAGGCCGAAAGCCGGCGCTTATGGGTTAATTCCGCCAGCGGGTTTGTCTGATCCATAAACTGGGATAACTGGCTGGAACCAAAAAACTCTTTAACGGCGGCTATTACCGGTCTGATATTTATTAATGCCTGTGGCGTAATGGCATCTACATCCTGAATTGTCATTCTTTCCCGCACCACACGCTCCATACGTGAAAGACCGATTCTAAACTGGTTCTGCAGCAGTTCACCAACACTGCGCAGCCGGCGGTTACCTAAATGGTCAATATCATCAATTTGTCCGACCCCATCCATTAAATTCAGCAGGTAACCTACCACTGCCACTATATCCTGGCGAGTTAAATGTTTTGTGGTATCGTCGGCTTGATCATTAGTAATAATAGTTACTTCCCTGTCATTTTGTTCAATACGGACTTTAAAGACACCATTTTCCACAAAAATTTGCGCCGACTCCGGTGTCACTGTCTCACCGGCCCGGGCTAAAATATTACCGTCGGCGTCAGTAACATTTTCCACCAGTTTAGCCCCGTTTACCCTGGGAAGTAATGATAATTTTTTATTAATTTTATAGCGACCCACATGAGCGAAATCATAGCGTTTTGGATCAAAAAATAACGATTCAAAAAGTGAACGGGCATTTTCCACGTTCAGCGGTTCACCGGGACGCAGGCGTTTGTAAATCTCCAAAATACCGGACTCAAAGGAATCGGTATGGTCTTTTTCCAAGGTACTGAGAATGCGTGCATCATGGTCAAATAGGTGCGTAATATCATGATTGTGCCCGTAACCGATGGCACGCAGAAGCACCGTAACCGGTACTTTCCGAGTACGGTCCACACGGACATAAATCACATCGTTGACGTCTGTTTCAAACTCCAGCCAAGCACCACGGTTGGGAATAATGGTTGCGGTGTAAAGAATCTTACCGCTAAAATCAATCTGGCTGTTAAAATAAACACCGGGCGAACGCACCAGTTGGCTGACAATAACACGCTCAGCGCCATTAATAATGAAAGTTCCGTTTTCCGTCATCAACGGAAAATCACCCATAAAGACTTCCTGTTCCTTAACCTCACCTGTCTCTTTATTGATGAGGCGGACACGGACACGTAAAGGAACTGAATAAGTAGCGTCACGCTCTTTACATTCATCTACGGAATACTTGGGTTCCCCTAGAGAATAACCAATAAACTCTAGAACCAAATTTCCCGTAAAATCCTGAATCGGAGAAATCTCATCAAACATCTCCTGTAGCCCTTCTTCCAGGAACCATTTGTATGAGGTCTGTTGAATTTCAATTAAATTGGGCAGTTCCAGGACTTCGTCAATTTGGGCATAACTGCGGCGCTTCCTTTTACCCGCGTCGATGTTTTTGAACATTCAGGCATTCACTCCTGTCCCTAGGTTTTACCCACGCAAGCAATACAAAAACAACAATACCTTCTTTAAAAAAAATAATTTTTTACTTTATGCTGAACATGATAAAGTTTTATTCTTTCCCAAGCCAGAAATTATATACATAAATATAGAAAAGAAGGTATTGTTAAGCAGTGTATAATAATATCACAAACGTTTCCATTAGTCAAGGAAATGGGGAAAATTTTCTTGGACTGTAAAAGATATAAATAAAGACAAAAAAGACACCCCTATAGGGTGCCTTTTTTATAAATACTTACTTCAGCTCGACAGTGGCACCGGCTTCTTCCAGTTTAGCCTTAATTTCTTCAGCTTCTTCTTTGCTGACTTTTTCTTTAACCGGCTTGGGTGCATTGTCAACAAGCTCTTTGGCGTCTTTTAAGCCCAGGCCTGTAATTTCACGTACAACTTTAATGGTTGCAACTTTCTTTTCACCAGGTGCAGCCAAAATCACATCAAACTCGCTCTGCTCTTCTGCAGCAGGAGCATCCGCACCGGCAGCCGGCATGGCAGCCATGGCTACAGGAGCAGCAGCCGTAACACCAAATTCATCCTCAAAAGCTTTCACCAGTTCAGACAGCTCAAGTACTGTCATTTCTTTTACGATATCTAATACTTCTTGAACTTTAGACATTCTATTTCCTCCTTAAATTTTAAATACATTTTTTTATTATGGAAAGTTTATTTTTGCCACACGGCAGGGCAGGAAATTTTATGCTTCTGCTTCTTTTTTCTCCCGAATGGCATCCAGTGTGCCCACAAACTTACGCAACAAAGCTTGTGCCGCTCCCGCGAAATTGGTCATAGGAGCTGCAAAGGCCCCGGCCACCTGGGCCAGTAATACTTCCCGCGACGGCAGAGAAGCCAAAGCTTTAATCCGCGGCAGGTCCACGGGTGCTCCCTCCAAAAGACCGCCTTTTACTTCCAGCTTATCAAATTCCTTGGTGTAATCCACCAGCACCTTGGCCGGTGCCACCGGATCATCAAAACCGTAAGCAATGGCTGTGGGGCCTTCCAGATATGCATCAAGCGCTTCAATACCCAGCTCATGCGCGGCTCTTTTGGCCAGAGTGTTTTTCACCACGACAAATTTTACGTTTTCTTCGCGTAAAGCGCGGCGCAATTTTGTAATCTGCTCCACGTTCAAACCGCGGTAGTCAGCCACAATGGCAGTTTTGGCTTTTTCCAAATCTTCTTTTACCTGGGCGACAATTTTTTGTTTTTCTGCCTTGGTTATACTCACCTGTCCACCTCCTTCAGGTCAATTCAAGATATACGCTTCCATTTGTTTCAGTGATGCGTCTTTCCTGTCCTTTAGGGTTGCCACCCCTGCGGCGGACCTGCGGTCCTGACCACCCCGCAAGCTTAAGGGGGAAATCCCCCTTAACAACCCCAGTCGTATAGGATAAAAACAAATCGAGGCTGTTAAAGGCTTCTATCCGACAAGAAAGACGTTTTTACTGCGGATAGAAATGAAGTAATCAAAGGTGAGCTAATTTCCCATCCGACATGTAAATGGCCTCCGTGTAGACACACGGAGGCCATCAATACTCTCTACAATCACAGTAAAGAAAACTTGATGACGTTCCGACCTCGGCAGGCGACTTTATGCTTTAAGTCCCAAGTCCGAACCAGGGACACCTGCTGTCTACAGCCAAAACGAAGTTTTTATCATTTTATAGAATTGTCGGATTAAAAATCCGCTTTTTTTCGTATTTATTTACCCAAAGCAGCAGCTTTTTGTGTATTTACCTTAATACCGGGACCCATAGTGGAAGTAACGGAAATTGAACGCAGATATTGGCCCTTAGCTGCAGGCGGCTTGGCTTTAATTAAAGTGTCGATTAAAGTGTAGAAGTTCTCCAGCAGCTTTTCCGTTTCAAAGGATACTTTGCCAATGGGCACATGAATTATGCCGCTTTTATCTACACGGTATTCCACTTTACCGGCCTTAGCTTCGCTAACGGCGCGTTCCACATCCATGGTGACAGTTCCGGTTTTAGGGTTGGGCATTAAACCACGGGGGCCAAGAATACGCCCCAGTTTACCCACCATACCCATCATATCGGGAGTGGCAATGGCTACATCAAAATCAAACCAACCGCCCTGTACTTTTTCCACCAGATCTTCCGCTCCGACATAGTCGGCACCGGCAGTTTCTGCTTCTTTGGCTTTATCACCTTTGGCAAATACGGCCACAGTTATATTTTTGCCGATTCCGGCAGGCAAAACAACCGCACCCCGCACTTGCTGGTCGGCGTGTTTAGGGTTGACTCCCAATCTTACAGCCAATTCAACTGTCGCATCAAATTTGGTGGTGGATGTTTCCTTAACCAAATTCAATGCTTCAGCGGGATCATATAACCTTTCGCGCTCAATTTTATTTCTGGCGTCAAGATATTTTTTTCCACGCTTTGCCATCTCTTTCCCTCCTTGTGGTGCAAACGAGGCGGCAACACCTCTCCCACCGTTTTAACTATTCTAACCTTGAATTACAATTCCCATGCTGCGAGCGGTGCCTTCTACCATCCGCATGGCAGCTTCCACATCATTGGCGTTTAAATCCTGCATTTTCAGTTCTGCAATTTCCCTTACTTTATCCCTTGATACAGTGGCCACTTTATTTTTGTTAGGCTCGCCGGAAGCTTTTTCCAAACCGGCTGCTTTTTTCAGCAACACTGACGCCGGCGGCGTTTTGGTGATAAAAGTAAAGGAACGGTCTTCCATCACGGTAATGACCACAGGGATCAGCAAGCCGGCATGCTGTGCGGTACGCTCGTTAAATTCCTTACAGAAACCCATGATATTAACACCATGTTGGCCGAGAGCAGGACCCACAGGCGGTGCAGGAGTAGCCTTACCGGCAGGAATCTGCAGTTTAATCACGCCGATTACTTTTTTTGCCACCTGGTTTCACCTCATCTTTCCTTTACAGCTTCTCTACTTGGTAGTAATCAAGTTCAACCGGTGTTTCACGGCCAAACATCGATACAAGCACTTTAACCTTTCTGCGATCAGGCATCACTTCTTCAATATTACCGATAAAATCGGCAAAAGGTCCTTCTGTGACGCGTACACTTTCCCCCACGGTAAAATCAATTTTTGGTTTCGGTTCATCCAATCCCATCTGCTGCAAGATTTGTGTTATTTCCGCTTCCGAAAGGGGGATAGGTTTGGAACCGGGGCCGACAAAACCGGTAACTCCCGGAGTATTGCGCACAACATACCATGAATCATCGGTAACAATCATTTCCACAAGAACATATCCCGGGAAGACCTTTTTTAAAGTTGTCTTTTTTTTCCCGTCTTTAATTTCCAGTTCTTTCTCCATGGGTACCAGGACACGGAAAATCTTATCCTGCATTTCCATGGATTCTACCCGCTTTTCCAGGTTAGTTTTCACCTTATTTTCATAGCCTGCATATGTGTGCACCACATACCAGTTCTTTTCCATGGATCAGGGGCTTACCCCTTTACCTCCTTACTATTGGAGAATCAACTTAAGCGCTACCCCAAAAACAGTGTCAAGCAACCAAAAGAACACACCTACCGAAATAATACCGGCCAACACCAATGAGGTGAAAGTAGTTAATTCCTTCCGGTTAGGCCAGTGAACTTTTTTCAGTTCTTGCCTGACTTCTTTAAAATGTTTTGTTAATGACTTAACGCTTGCGGCCATTTCACCACATCCTTATTAAAACTCATCACCGGCAACTGCTACGGAAACGCGTTATTTCGTTTCTTTATGAGCGGTATGCTTTTTGCAAACCGGACAGAATTTGTTCAATTCAATGCGATCCGGTGTGGTCCGCCTGTTTTTTGTTGTAATATAATTGCGGCTTTTACATTCACCGCAAGCCATGGTAATTTTTACACGCATTGCTCCACCCCCTACAACAGATGTTGGGTAACATACCGGCATTATTTTATGACTAAAGTGCAAAACCTGTTTACTGTTACCGGCACCGTCTACTTGAAAACAGCCTTGATTTTCACTTTTTCAAATTTACCACACTTCATAGGCTGTTGTCAAACTTTTTGTCAACATATAATCATGCCCAAATTATCCTAAACTACTCCAATGCAAACACAAGGAAAAAATAGCAGGTAAAAGTTTTAAAAGCCCCGTCAGCCGGTTTGCTAACGAGGCATAATCAAATACTTTTCTACTGCCGGTTTTACTCTATAATGCTGGTAACAACACCGGCACCTACTGTACGTCCGCCTTCACGGATGGCAAAACGTAGGCCAGCTTCAATGGCAATGGGGGTAATTAATTCGATTTGCATTTGCACGTTATCCCCGG
>ERZ773359.4164-NODE-4164-length-15515-cov-6.144502_pt1 | contig 15515 bp, 15 predicted proteins | sample MGYA00374955_ERZ773359 | MGnify/ENA primary metagenome ERZ773359 (study PRJEB29098, sample SAMN04486028) | biogas fermenter metagenome | study: EMG produced TPA metagenomics assembly of the Biogas fermentation microbial communities from Germany - Plant 4 DNA1... | reverse complement strand
GGTGCTTACCAGAACAGACTTGAGCACACAATCAACAACCTGGGAACATCCTCTGAGAACCTGTCAGCTGCTGAAAGCCGTATCCGCGACGTAGACATGGCTAAGGAAATGATGGAGTTCACAAAGAACAGCATTCTTACTCAGGCAGCTCAGGCTATGCTGGCTCAGGCTACCCAGACACCTCAGGGTGTACTCCAGTTGCTTCGTTAATTTACTGTAATATTTAAGAGGCTCTGAAAACAGAGCCTCTTTTTACATCATTCTTTTATTAAACTGATTGTCTTGCCGGGCAAGATTGTCTAAACAGCTCCTGTGCTCAATATTGGTTTTAAGGGGGCGGTATTATGGATATTGCGGCATTATCAGTTATTAAAAGCATGGCACATATAAAACAGCAGGCGGGAATTCAAGTCCTGAAAATGGCTATGGATTCTTCACAGCAAAATGCAGATTTTTATACCCGAATGCTTGCCCCGGTAAAGCAAATGGAACAATCAGTCAGTCCCCACCTTGGAAGATATATAGATATAAGGGTATAATAAAACTCCGGATTTTCCGGAGTTTTATTGTCTCTTATGGTTCCATTCTCTATTTATCTCATTCTGTTCAATTAAATAATTTCAATGTATATTAATAAATTTTACTTATCTTCCTTTTCCTCTTCGCCTTTTCTCTGTATTTTGTCTTTCCTGATTTTATTAAGCTCGCTTATATTTATTCCTTTGCTTGAAACGGCCGAAATGTTCTCATTAACAATCTCATCATAAATCTCTTTTCGATGTATAGCAATGCTCCTGGGAGCATTTATACCCAAACGGACCTGGTCTCCCTGTATATCCAAAACAGTTATCTCAATATCGTGACCAATCATCATGGTCTGTCCTTTTTTTCTTGCCAATACAAGCACGATATCACTCCTTAATTTTAAAGACAAAATCCTGTGTAAACTTTAAGTATAATCTGTTTTAGTCACGATACAGATAGTATCGTACAGGAAGACTGTCATCATTCTGAATAATTTGTTTGCCCAGCTTTTTCTCAACATTGATAATAACAGGGGCCTTTAAATTCACCCGTGTCTGTTGAATATCCTCAGGCAGCACAACTATAGCCAAAGTCATCACAGTGTTGGGATCAGTTATCTCCAAAAGTTCTACATCTTCCTCATCCAGATTTACTTCATAATTATCATATATCGCAAAAGGATCGGTTACAATGAAACAAAGGTCCCTATTTTCTACACTTTGCAGGAAAAAGAAAGATGACGTGACGGACGGGTCATATCCTATCAGAGCAAATCTTTTGTTTTCTTCAAATCCGGGTATCCCTTCCGGAAAGTAGATAAACTCATTTTCGTCCAGTTCTATTACACCAAAATGTGCTGTTTCCAACTGCATAGCATAACCCCCGATTTAATATCCTATTTTAAGAAATCTACCAGTGAAGGCTGTATAACTTTTGCACTTGTAGCCAGGGAGGCCATATATACATTAGCTTCGTTCTGGAGATTCATTATTGCTTCGGCCATATCCACATCCTCATTTTTGCTCATGAGATTAGTAAAGCTTACCAAATCATCATCCAGCCTGTTTGCGGTAAGTTCCACCCTGTTCATTCTTGCACCAAGCCCTGATTCCACTCTTAAAAGGTTATCGATCTGTTCATCAATATCTGCCAGCAGACTGCCGAGCTGGGATTTGTCGTCACTTCCCATTGCAACAATTACCCTGTCAAATACGTCCACTAACTTACTCTTTTCTCCGGACGCCGCATCAGTTCCGCCATTGAAAAGATCGCTCCCTGTAACATTTACATTGATATCATCGCCGATACCAATTTCAAATTTGATTTGTTCGCTGTTTGATATATCTATATTAAAATTTCCGCTTGCATCGAGTAGGGGCTTATCAGTTTTAAAGCCAGAAAAAATGTAACGTCCGGCATATGTAGCATTGCCAAGATCTATCAGCTGGTTCCTTAACTGCTCTGCCTCAGCTTTGATTTTTTCAAGATCCTCAGCCGTATTGGTGCCATTTGCTGCCTGGTTTGTAATCTCTCTCATTCTGTGAACAATCTCCGTCATCTGCCTCATGGTAGATTCAGTTATATCCATCCAGGAGATAGCGTCATCGGTATTTCGTTTAAACTGCTGGATTTCAGATACGTCAGTCCTCAATTTCAAAGACTTTGAGGCAACAATGGGATCATCGGAAGGAAGACGTATTTTTTTGCCCGATGCCAGCTGGTACTGGTATTTCTGAGTCCTGCTAAGATTATTCGATAAGCTCAGCATCATATTATTAATAAGCATGTTGTTTGTTATTCTCAATTTTATCCACTTCCTTTCAGGAACAATACACGATTACTATTTCATCCTTAACTTAATATCAAACACCCAGTCTGTTTATTAAAATATCCAGAACTTCACTGTAGGTCTGAATCATTTTAGCTGCCGCTCCGTAAATCTGCTGATATTTAACCAGGTTGACCATCTCTTCATTCAGCGACACTCCCGAAACAGACTGGCGTCGGTTGTCGACCTGATTTAAAATAGCTTTCTGTATTTCATAGGACTGGACATACTGCTGCCCGTCGACACCCATGGAAGAAATCAATGTTTTGATAAAGTCCTCCGGCATTCCTTCCATGAACATATAAGGATTATGCCTCATACCCATGAGTGTTTTAAGGTTTTCGTTATTGCCTGGCTCGCCGGGCTTATCCGATGCAGCTATGTTATTGCTTGGATCATCCTCTATATCAAAACTGATAGAAAAATTCCTGGCTGTAAGAAGGCTGTATCCTGCAAGGATTCTTTCATCATAATCAGTCGAAGGATCATCAGTTATACCATTTTTGGCTGCATAATCAAGGAGCATAGCCTCAAAATCAGCGCTACTAAGAGGCTTTCCGTCGTCTCCAAGCATCGTGAAAAATCTTATTCCGCATGGCGGGTCTCCTGGCTGGGACGTAATGGTATACCCGTCCACATGCCCGTTTATCTTATCCAAAACGCCGTCCCCGTCAACATCAATAATCCCTTCATTGAAGGTTCTGGCAAAGACCTGCACAAACTCGTTCATTTTTCTTTGATAATAAGGGATGCCCCTGCAATTTGGACTTTTTTCACCATTTAATCCCACAAGCCCGTCATTTCCATCCCTCATATCAAGATAGGCCTTAAGCTCACCCGATTTTATACTTATTTTGTTACCGTCGGCCCAGGACACCTCAAATAGATTTTCTATATCTTCAAAATTCAGTTTTTGTTTTCTGCTCTCACATTTAAGATGAACCACATCAGCATGATCCACCAGGGCTTTTCCGCTTATGGTAACTACAAATCTCTTTTCCGGTTCCCCATTTGGCAGCTTCAGCCCTGTTTCAACTTCATAGGCGTTGCAGTTGATTAACCTGGACAGTTTATCCACAAGGTAGTCCCTTCTGTCCCTTAAGTCATTGGCTTTATTGCCCATTACTTCATAATTATATATCTGAAGATTTAACTCCTTTATCTGATCGGCGAGACTGTTAATTTCTTCCACTTTGGCATGGACCATGTTGTTAAGGTCTTCCTGAAGGTGGTCAAAATGGGATGCTACACTGTTAAAATATTTGGCTATGGCTATTCCTTTCTCTTTTACCATTGCTCTTACCGATAAGCTTGACGGATCGGTCGACAAGGTCTGAAGCGCACTGTAAAAATCACTGATAATTTTTGTATAACCATTATCACTGGGCTCATTGTATATGGTCTGCATCTCTTCGATGATAAATGCCTTTACTTCCCATTCACCAAGATACTGGGCTTCGCTCCAGTACTTTTCATCCAAAAATGTATCCCTCATACGGTCGACACTTACTACATCAGAACCCATGCCCAGCATACCCGCACTGTTTGCAACAAGGAGCGGACGGGCCGCCCGCTGATCCAGAACCTGTCTTGAATAACCCGGGGTATTCACATTATCCACATTATGGGCAACATTAGCCATTCCCCGCTGAGCAGAATATAGTCCCCTTAGTGCAATTTCCATTCCCATATAGGTGGTGTTATTCAACTACATCACCATTCCTTTCAGATCATACATACATTTTCTGTGAATTTACCTGCTGCCCAGATGAAAAATTACGGTTTCCAGCATTTGATCTATAACGTTGATCAATCTGGAATTTGCATTATATGCATATTTGTACTTTATCATATTTGTCATTTCTTCATCCAGGGAAACGCCCATTACAGACTGCCTCATGTTATCAGCCTGCTGAACCAGCATCCGATAGCTTTCTGACATACTTTCAGCCTCATACCCTTTATTTCCGATATCCAGAATTATAAACTGATAGAAGGTGTCAAGGCTTAAAACTTTATTATTACCCGTCATTAAAGGCTCATGCCTTAAGTTGGCAATTGCAAGGGCTATACGGTTGTCGCCATTGGCATCGGATGTGGATGCTGCAATATTATTCACATCCAGAAGGTCATCACTCAGCTTTATATTGCCTAATTCAATGGGTCGTGTATTGTCTATGGCTTCAAAGAAGAGACCTCCGTCTTTACCTGTCAGTGTTTTACCAGACATATGAAGCCTGTTTACCTCTCTTGCCAGGATATTGATAAGAGCATTGAGCTGTTTTCTGACCGAGGATATAATGTTCAGGTTGTCAGGAGTGGTTGACATTTTAGTATTTATATCATAATTCACATCATGGGATATTTGCTTCATCAGACTGGTATAGTCGGCTTCTGTGCTGTCATACAATTTACCGCCTGTCTGGCTCGTCAGGTAATCCCAGCCCTTTTCACCTGTATCGCCTTCATCAAAGTATGCCGGATTGGTAGACACCGACAGGGTAATGCCTTCATCCTTTAAAATTCTCAGATACTGCGAGAGAGTGTCATCATCTGTAACAGCTCCATCACCATTAATACTCTCTTCTGTAAAGACCAGAAGGTATTTGTTCACTTCACCGTACTCGTTGCTGGCAACTGCATTGATAACGTCTTCAAAATTGTTTGAAGTGCCACTGTCGGGAGTATCGGGTATGGCATTTTTTAAGCCTTCCGCATCTTTCCTGAAGTTTGTGTTGGTCACAGGAGATGATCCTCCAAATGTAACAAGTCTTAAATTATAATCAAGACCTCTTAGCTCCAAGTCATTAACCAGAGCATCTATATGATCCTTTACCTTTGCCAGGTAATCAGTGCTTGTATTGGATATATCTATTGCGATAGTTATGTCAGAGGTTATATTTGGGGTTCCGTTGCTGTAACTTCCTTTTGCTCCGCTTACCTCTCCCCTTGCTTCCAACAGGCCTCTTATTATACCCTGACCCAATTCTATGGGGATGTCATCTGTCAATGTCTTCAGTACAGGCGTATAGAAGTTTGACAGATCATCATTGGGAACAGCAGCAAGCTTGCTGGCTTCACCTTTGTTTACCAGATAATATCCTCCCACAAGAACGTCCATACTTCCATCAGGGGTAAAGTTGAATTCCGCATTAACCAATACCGAAAGCCTGTCTGCAAGGACATTCCTCATGTCATAATAGTCATTGGGTAAATTGCCGGCAGCTTCTGCGCTCATAATTTTAATATTGAGCTCAGCTATCTGTTCTGTAATATCATTGACCTCATTAATCCGGACCCGGATTTCCTCGTTTAAGTCTGACTGAAGTTTATTAATTTTGCTGCCCACCTGATTGAGGTGTTTTACAAGGGAATCGGCCCTTTGTCTTACCAGTGCTCTTACTGTGAGGCTTTCGGGGGCTTTACTCAGTTCCTGAAAAGCATCCCAGAAATTATTCAAAGCCGCCTGGAAGCCTTGCATCATAGGCTCTCCCAGTATGCTTTCAATATCTTTGACAGCTTTACTTCGTGCCTCCCAGTAACCCAAATTGTTGCTTTGAGCCCTGTAAATATTATCATTGAAGGTATGCCTTATCTGGCGGATCTGCTGTATATCAACACCCATCTCAACCCGCCAGTTTCCATAGGTACGAGGATAGGCAGAGGCAAGAATGGTGTTCTGCCTCGAATACCCGGACGTCCCTAAGTTGGCCACATTATGACCTGTAACTTCCAGTGCTCTTTGATTGGCTGTTAAACCTGAAACAGCTGTATCAAATCCGAAAAAACTGATTGACATTTTCTCTCCCCTTCAAGATTAATACTTAATATCCAACACACTTCTTTTTGCCGCCCCGGAAACTTCATTGCCGGTCTTACCATAACCTGGAGTCTCAGGCTGGGGCGAAGCTAACAGCTGCATACTGAAATCAATACAGTTAATGGCAGTTTCAATGAGTTTCTGATTGATCCCGTTTCTTTCCTGCAGTTTATTAATGCATTCGGAAAGCTTTTTACTTATATTCTCAAGCTGGCCTTTGTAAGGCTCAGGTATCATCTCTTTAAGTTCGCTGATCTTTATTGTATTGTCATCCTTACCCAAAGAAGCACAGATATTTGCTATAATTTTTTCTCTTGCATCATTCAACTGCTGTGCCTGTCCGGCAAGCTCGTTCTCTTTGGATGTAATGGCTGTAATTTCATCCAGATTATTATGAATAAGACTCTCTGTCTTTTTTATCGCAATCTCCAGAATAGAGGAATATATTCTATATTCGTAATGCAATATTTTAATAAGATTTTCAAAAAGTTTATTTTCCACTTCGCACTCTCCTTGCTTGGGTAAAAAAGTATCCATTCTATATTTCGGCATAAAACAAAACCGGAATAATATCTTATTCCGGTTTTTGCTTAAATTCTTTACTTTAATCCCAAAATCTTTGCCGCAATTTCATCTGACGAAACTTTATACTCACCTTTTTCTATCTTTCGCGAGATTTCATCCACTTTGTCCTGCCTTATATCGGGCACATTTTTAAGCGCCCTCATTGCTACTGAAAATTCATTTGCAAAAGGCGAAATTGTAAGTTCATCCCTTTTTGCGACAGTTTCGCTAACCTTTGTTGTTTTTCTGATTTTATTTGCATTTTCATAAATTTTAGACACATTGGGAACATATCCCCAAATCTTCATTTATATCCCACTCCTATAATTATGTCATTGGCTGGAACTTATCAGCAATTATCTTTTGTGAAGTGCGGATTTAACCTTATCCTTTATGTATATCGTCAGTAAGTCACTCCATCTTAAGTAAAAAATTAAAATTTTCCCTTACCCTTTATTATTTATTTATCCTTAAATTCTTCTTTACGGATACCGTGCAAATATCTCAAACCGCCCTCGGCTTCTTTTGATTCACCCGGCTTTCTGGATAAGGAATTCTGCAATGACCGTCCAGCATTTAAAAGCTCATTTGCAAGTTTTTTTGAACAATTGACACAAAATCGCCCGCTTCTTATACGGGTTCCGCAGTTTTCACACAAGAGAGCAATAGGACTGTCCTCGGCAACTTCAAGCCGTCCCTCTTTCAAAAAGCGGTATATTAGCTGTGTGGAAACCCCGGTCTCCCTTGATACTTCCTGAATCGTGGCACCAGGAAATTCTTTTACAAACTGCCTTACTCGTTCGAATTCTTCTTCTTCAAGCTTTTTGCAGTTCTCGCATATTTTGGGGCCCACAGTATACATAAATAGTTTTTTGCAGCGGAGGCAATTACGAATTTCCGGCATAAAAACCACTCCCTATTAAGGTCCTCATTATATATATCGTCAATTTCCTGCTATTGCTAAAACCATTGCATAAATTTTAGCAGCACCACTTTCATACAGAATTTTACCACAAGTGTCAATTGTTGTTCCAGTAGTTATCACATCATCCACTAATAAAATATTCTTATCCTTTATATTCCATATATTTTTAATTTCAAAAGCATTTTCAAGATTGTTGAGTCTTTGCATTCTTGCCAGGCTGCTCTGGGGCTTTGTGTTTCTTACCTTAACAAGCGAAGTTTTGTCCAACGGAATATTAAGATATCCTGAAATCCTTTCTGCCAGCAGTTCTGCCTGATTGAAACCTCTCTGTCTCTTTTTACTTCTATGCATGGGTACGGGAATAATAAGGTCAACTGGAGGGAAAACCGGTTCTTTCATATACTCTTCCCCCAGAATATATGCCAAGGTTTTTGCAAGTCCCGGCTGGTTTTTAAATTTCATTTCCTGAATAGCCTTGTCAATTCCTTGCTCATAATGAAATGCAGAAAAAAGGCCATCTATATACGGCAATCTGAAAGTTTCGTAAAAGCCGCATTCGCACCTGGGAAGCATTTTATAGCATGCTTCGCATAAACTCAGGACAGTATCCTCCCTCAATATTACACCACAGCACATACATTTTACAGGATACAGAAGTCTTATCAGCCTTTCGGCAAAACCTGGCTTTTTAAGTTCCAAGGTATTCATATAACCGCTCCTTAAGACCGGAAAATCTTTCCCTTTCATTTATGTTTTCTATCATTCTTTCCATAATTTCAAAGCTGCCTACTATCACAACGAGTTCCTTAGCCCTTGTAACAGCAGTATATAGAAGATTTCGGCACATCAGCATGGGCGGTACAGAAAATAAAGGTATTACAACAGCCGGAAATTCAGTCCCCTGACTTTTATGGACGGTAATTGCATAGGCATGCTCCAGGTTATCCAGCTGATCAAAATTGTATTCGCAGGTTCTGTTATCATCATAGGTTACAGTTATTATCTCATTTTTATTATCTATATCAGTAATAAAACCCAAATCTCCATTATATACACCAATACCCTCAGTCCAGTTTCCCTTCTCGTCAGTCACCACATATGGCATTGTATAATCATTGCGGATTTGCATAACCCTGTCTCCGGTACGGTAAATTATATTGCCCCTTACTATCTGCGGTCTGTTTTTATCAGGATTAAGAGTTTGCTGCAAAATTTCATTTAACCTGCTGATGCCGGTATTACCTTTCCGCATTGGCGCTAAAACCTGAATATCCTTTATGGGATCAAAGCCAAACTTTTCAGGTATTACTCTGGCACATAATTCTACAACAGCTTTTGCGGTATCCTGACTTGTCATTTTGGGAATAAAGAAGAAATCCCCTTCTTCCTTGTTGATATAAGGCATTGAACCTTGATTAATAAGATGGGCATTTGTTACTATCAGACTTTGTTCTGCCTGTCTGAAAATAGTTGTCAGCTTTACAACAGGGAACTGTCCGCTGTCAATTATATCTGACAACACTTTGCCGGGTCCCACTGACTGAAGCTGGTCAGCATCCCCGACAATTATCAGGCGTGTTCCATCCAGTATGGCATTTAAAAGCGAACTCATCAAAACTATATCTATCATTGAAGCCTCATCAACTATTATGACATCATATTCAAGCGGGTTATCTTCATGATGCATAAAATATGGCTCCTCATCCTCTTCTATGTTATAGCCCACTTCCAATAGTCTGTGGATTGTCTTTGCCTCACAACCTGTTGCTTCGCTTACCCGCTTTGCAGCCCTTCCGGTGGGGGCAGTCAGGGCAATACTAAGTCCTCTGGACTGAAAAATGCTGATCAATACTTTTATGATTGTTGTCTTACCTGTCCCCGGACCTCCGGTAATAACAAAAACACCCTGGTTTAATGCAGATTTTATGGCCATTTTCTGAATTTCATCCAGACAGATATTATTATTTTTCTCATATTCTTCAAGAAGTTTATCTGTTTCCCCATCATCAAAATCACAGAAAACCCGGTTAAGCAAATTAAGTTTATGGGCACAGTAACATTCAGCCTGAAACAGAAAATCTGTATATACCCGGTCAGGGAACCTTTTTTCTACACAAATCCTGCCTTCAAGCAGCAGGCTATCAAAGGCATCCAGCAAATATTCCTCACTGACTTTTGTAAGCCTGACCCCCTGGTCTATGAGCTCATTTTTCTTTGCATAAGTATTGCCATTTGCCGTAAACTTGTTAAGAATATATAAAAGAGCGCATTTAAGCCTTTCCTTATGATAAGGCTCAATACCATAATATTGGGCGATTCTGTCACACTCAGCAAAACTTACACCTATATCATTTTCTGCAAGCAAATAAGGGTTTTTCTGTATCTCAGCCCCGGCGTATGTACCATACCTTTTCCATACCTTAGCTGCATAACCGGACGAAATATTGAACTTATTAAGAAACATTACAATATTACGGATATGTTCATGTTCTATAAAGGCTTGTCCAAAAAAAAGAGCTTTTTGAGGTGATATTCCCTTAATCTCGGATAGGCGGTAGGGTTCTTTTTCAAATATTTCGAATGTTTTATCCTTAAAGGTCTCAACTATTTTTTTTGCAGTTGCAGGTCCCAGCCCTCTGATAAAGCCACTTGAAAGATAGTCCATAATTTCATCTTCTTTTGAAGGCTTCTTTCTTTCACAGGACTCAACTTCAAACTGACGACCATAAGTGGGATGGGTAACATACTTGCCTTTCGCCGTTACATATTCACCCACGCTCAGAAGAGGCATAATTCCCACCATTGTGACCAGTTTTTGCTCGGACTCTACTTCACAAACTGTATATCCATTCTTTTCATTTGTATATCTGATTGATTTAATAACTCCAGAAATCTGCAACTTTTTCACCTGTTTATAAAAATATTACTTTTCCTTGTAATCATACAATACATGGTTAAAATCGGGCAACACTACAAGGGGATAGTCTTTTTTAAGCATTTCCGCAATCTTCAAACTCTCTTGTTGGTCTTCAGGTATCATAACATATACAACACCATCTGTCATAAGCTTCTTCGGAATTTGTTCCAGAAAAATTCTACGGATAATTCCTTCAAGTTTTGCTTCTGAACCCTGAGGTATATACAGAATAAGTTTGCAGCATTTGTCAGAGATTCTGGAGTTCTGCCAGCTTAAAAATGACGATGCAAGATATGTTAAACCTATAAAAGCCAGAACAGACAAGATGGTCAGAACTAAAGTATCCATTTAAGCCCCCGGATCTATATACTGCACACGAATATCATATGCATCAGCAAAGACTGCCGTTAATGGACAAAATTAAAAAAAGACAGCTCTCCGATACACGGGGGGGAGTATAAAAAGTGAGAGCCATCTTTTTTAACTAAATCAGTATTGGTATATCATAAGCACATAATAATATTATGACATTATCATGTCTTAGAGACCTGCTTCTTTGCGAAGTATCTCAACCTTGTCAAGCTTCTCCCAGGTAAAATCAGGGTCTTTTCTGCCAAAATGTCCATATGCTGCAGTTTTGCTGAATATGGGTCTTCTCAGATCCAGCATTTCTATAATAGCTGCCGGTCTTAAATCAAAATTTCTGGCAACAATTTCAGATATTTTTTGATCTGGAATCATACCTGTTCCGAATGTGTCAATGAGTATTGAAACAGGTTTTGCAACTCCTATTGCATAAGCCAGCTGAACTTCAACCCTCTTTGCCAGTCCGGCGGCTACAATATTCTTGGCAACATAGCGGGCAGCATATGCCCCGGAACGGTCCACTTTTGTAGGATCCTTTCCGGAAAAAGCACCGCCGCCATGACGTCCCATCCCACCATAGGTATCAACTATAATTTTTCTTCCGGTTAATCCCGCGTCTCCCTGAGGACCCCCTATAACAAAGCGACCAGTGGGATTTATATAGTAGCGGGTTTTTTCATCCAGCAAATTCTCAGGAATCACCGGCTTTATGACATGTTCCATAATATCATTCTTAAGCTGCTCATATGAAACTTCAGAACCATGCTGTGTGGAAACTACAATTGCATCTATCCGCACAGGCTTGTCCCCATCATATTCAACCGTCACCTGACTCTTTCCGTCCGGTCTCAGATAATCCAGAACATTATTTTTTCTGACCCAGGTAAGCCTTTCAGTAAGCTTATGAGCAAGATGTATCGGCATTGGCATATACTCGGGAGTCTCATCACAGGCATAGCCGAACATCATACCCTGATCACCGGCTCCGAGATCTTTAGAATCATTTTCCACTTCGTTATTTTTATATTCAAGGGCCTGATTTACTCCCAGAGCTATATCAGGGGACTGTTCGTCGATGGAAGTAATAACTGCGCATGTATCGCAATCAAAACCATACTTGGCCCTGTCGTAGCCAATCTCCCTGATTGTTTCCCTTACAATTCTGGGAATGTCAACATAACATTCTGTCGTTATTTCACCCATAACCAATACCAGACCTGTTGTGACAGCAGTCTCACAGGCAACTCTGGCATTCGGATCTTTTTCAAGTATTGCATCCAGAATACTGTCTGATATTTTATCGCAAATTTTGTCAGGATGTCCTTCTGTTACTGATTCTGATGTAAAAAGCCTTTTTGACATATAATAATACCTCCGACTAATATCATGGGAGCTTATAATTTCTGATAATAAAAAAAGCTCTTTCAAAGAAGAGACTTTTTCAAGCTCCTCATCTGCCAGGATTTGCATCCTGCGGGAATTAGCACCAATGCATCATTGCTGGTTGCCGGGTTTCATAGGGCCCGTTCCCTCCACCTCTCTTGATAAGGTATGTATTTAAAATTGTTTTATTATTTAATTTATCTGAATAATATCATAACAAAAAATGTACGTCAAGCACCGTTGACAAATTGGTAATACTGTAAATATAATTGAGGTAAGTAAAAAAAACAACAAGGGGATCTGAATTATGACAAAAATGAAAGATTGTGCACTTGACAGTTTCCAGTATGCTGTGTCAGAGCTGTTGCTGAGAAATAAAAGCATTCTGGATGAAATGACTAAACTTGAAAGTTCCAATGCCCGAATTAACAGAACCCTGTCCAAAGCAGTTACCCACTGTGGCTGTATCAGTATCAACGCTTGCAAACAGAATTATCCCGATGACATGGAATCTGATAAAATAGCCGGCTTAAGTACTCATTTAAACGGAAAGTTGTGTCCTACCTGCCGGGATTTTCTCGAAAGAGAAATAGGGCATCATCTGTTCTATCTGGCATCACTGTGCAATAATCTGGATCTTAACCTCTACGACATTATTCTGAAAGAAATGGAGCGATTGAATTTACTTGGAAAGTTTAACCTGAGATAAAGTTGATAATTCGGTAAAGCATTGGAAATTAAAGATATAAAAACCGTTTGATATTAAGAATTAAATTGAATATAAAGGGGAAGCAACCAAATTAAAAAACTGGATCTACATTGGATCCAGTTTTTTAAAATGCAGAATTTAACGCTTCTTCCACAGTGGCAACTTCAATTATATCAATTTTTCCTTTCAGATCAAATGTCAAATCTTTGGATTGTCTGGGAACAATACATCTTTTAAATCCAAGTCTGTGACTTTCAACAATCCTCTTTTCCATTTGTACAACTGAACGGACTTCACCCGTCAGACCTACCTCTCCAAATACAACAGTGGACGAATCCAAGGGTATATTCTTAAAACTTGAAGCAATGGCAAGTACAACACTTAAATCCGAGGCAGGCTCAATCAGCTTAAAGCCGCCTGCCACATTGATATATGCATCAAAGGACGAAAGCTGCATTCCTACCTTTTTCTCAAGAACGGCCAAAAGCATGGAGAGCCTGTTATGATCCATACCCGTAGCCTGCCTTCTTGGCATACCAAAACTTGTCGGGCAGACCAGAGCCTGAACCTCAACAAGCATGGGTCTTGTACCTTCAATAATACCTGCAATGGCAGAACCGGGCTGATCCTGAATTTTATCCTCAATCATTCTGCTGGATGGATTTAATACATCCTTAAGACCAAGGGATGTCATTTCAAAAATTCCGATTTCATTGGTTGAACCGAAACGATTTTTTACTGCCCTGAGAATTCTGAACTCCTGATGCCTGTCCCCTTCAAAATAGAGAACTGTGTCCACCATATGCTCAAGTACTCTGGGACCAGCCAAAGCACCCTCTTTTGTTACATGCCCCACTATAAAAGTGGTAATTCCTTTGTATTTGGATATCCTCAGAAGCTGCGCTGTAACATCCCTGACCTGGCTAACGCTGCCAGGCGCTGATGACAACTTTTCTGAATAAATAGTCTGTATTGAATCTATTATAAGAAAATCAGGCTTTTCTTTATCTATAATGGCTTCTATTCTTTCAAATGAAGTTTCTGAAATCAGAAAAACATTGCTGTTTTCTACTCCCAGCCTTTCGGCACGGAGCTTGATCTGAGCTACAGATTCCTCACCTGATACATAAAGAACCCGACCATGTTTGGAGATATGGGAGCTCACCTGCAAAATAAGAGTGGACTTCCCTATCCCCGGATCCCCACCCACAAGAATAAGTGAGGCGGGTACAATCCCCCCGCCCAGAACACGGTCAAATTCATTACTTTGAGTTTTGATTCTGATAGTATCTACTCTTTCAATATCTGAAAGGGAAACCACTTCCGGCAATGGACCCGAATATGCCTGGAAACCTGAAGATGCACGATTTTCCAATACTTCCTCAGTTAGAGTGTTCCAGCTTGAGCATGACGGACATTTGCCCAGCCAGCCACTGCTTTCATATCCGCATTGACTGCATACATATTTACTGCGGAGCTTTGACATCCTTGCTTTTCTCCTTTCAGATTTTCCTCCATTTTACACCATCAGGAGTATCCTGAAGTTCTATCCCCATATCCTTAAGCTTATCCCTTATCTCGTCAGCAAGCTTCCAATTCTTCTCTTTCCTTGCCTGCTGCCTTTGCTCAATAAGTTTTTCAATTTCTTCTTCCAATGTTTCTTCTTCCTTTGTAACAATACCGAGAACACCAGTAAGTTCATTAAAAAGCTTCAGCGCACTTTCCAAAAACTCTTTGTCTTTGTTTCCTTCAGAAATTTGAATATTTATTTCACGCACTAATTCAAATATGGCTGCAATGGCATCTGCCGTATTGAGATCATCCTCCATAGCCTCAATAAACTTCTCTTTGTATTGGTTCAGTTTTTCTGTTACTTCATTGTTTCCGGAAGTTTCTGCAGCATTTTCAAGAAGGAAATTCAGATTTCTTTTGCATTCATAAAGTCTTTCAAGGCTTCTCCTGGCTTGTTCAAGCTGCTCAGTGCTGTAGTTTATAGGATTTCTGTAATGGGCTGACAGCATAAAAAAGCGTATGATTTCATAACCGTAATGCTTTGCCGCCTCCCTTACCGTAAAGAAATTTCCAAGGGATTTGGACATCTTCTGATTGTCGATATTAAGAAAAGCATTATGAAGCCAATACCTTGCAAAAGGCTTCTCGTTTGCAGCCTCACTCTGAGCAATTTCGTTTTCATGATGAGGGAATATCAGGTCTACTCCACCGCTGTGAATATCTATGGTTTCTCCCAGATATTTATTTGCCATCACTGAACATTCTATGTGCCAGCCTGGACGACCCGGACCCCAGGGACTGTCCCATGCAGGCTCTCCGGGTTTCTGGGCCTTCCAGAGAGCAAAGTCCATTGGATCGCGCTTCTTTTCATCCACACTTATCCGGGCACCTGCTTCCAGCTCTTCAATATTGAAGTGGGACAGCTTTCCGTATTCATCAAATTTTTTGGCGCTGAAATATACATCG
>ERZ773359.4160-NODE-4160-length-15528-cov-4.625671_pt1 | contig 15528 bp, 10 predicted proteins | sample MGYA00374955_ERZ773359 | MGnify/ENA primary metagenome ERZ773359 (study PRJEB29098, sample SAMN04486028) | biogas fermenter metagenome | study: EMG produced TPA metagenomics assembly of the Biogas fermentation microbial communities from Germany - Plant 4 DNA1... | reverse complement strand
TTTCCGTGGAGCATTTTCTTGCCGCCCTGCCCCGGTCCGTCAAAAAGATTGCAGTGCTGGACAGGACAAAGGAGCCCGGTTCCGCCGGCGAGCCGCTGCTTCTGGATGTTGTCAAGGCCTGCAGCAGCCTGCCGGAGATGCCGCTGGTCGTCGGCGGCAGGTACGGCCTGTCTTCCAAGGATACAAGGCCGTCGCAAATTATTGCCGTCTATAACAACCTGAAAAAAGAAAACCCCAGGGAGCGCTTTACCATCGGCATCGTGGATGATGTCACCCGCCTGTCGCTGCCGGAAGAGGAGACGGTGGATACAACGCCGGAAGGGACAATCAGCTGCAAGTTCTGGGGGCTGGGTTCGGACGGCACTGTGGGCGCCAATAAAACGGCCGTTGAAATTATCGGCGACAGGACGGACTTGTTTGTTCAGGCTTATTTCTCCTATGACAGCAAAAAATCGGGCGGGACAACTGTTTCACACCTGCGCTTCGGCAAAAAACCCATCAGGGCGCCCTACCTGGTTTACGATGCCGACTATATTGCCTGCCATAACAAGGCTTTTGTCAACCAGTATGATTTGCTGAAAGGACTGAAGCCGGGAGGCACATTTGTCCTGAACTGCCCGTGGCGGGTGGAGGAGCTGGAAGAGAAGCTGCCTGCCGCCCTGCGGCGCAGCCTGGCCGCCAAGAAAGCAAACTTTTACCTGATTGATGCCCTGGCTATTGCCAACAAAGCCGGCTTGGGCAACCGCATCAACATGATCATGCAGGCGGTCTTTTTCAAACTGGCCAATGTGCTGGATGTCAATGAAGCCCTTGGCTACCTGAAGGAAGCCATTGCCGATCTGTACAGGAAAAAGGGGCGGGAGATCGTGGCCATGAATCACGCGGCGGTGGACCGGGCCCTGGACAGGCTGGTCAGGGTGGATGTGCCGGAGGCGTGGCTGCATGCAGAAGATGAACCTCCGCCGGAAAAGGAGGAGCCTGCTTTCGTCAAGAACATCCAGCGGCCCATGGCCAGGCATGAGGGCGACGAGCTGCCGGTCAGCGCCTTTGCCGGGATGGAGGACGGCACCTTCCCGCTCGGGACAACGGCGTATGAAAAACGCGGCATTGCCCCCATGCTGCCCCAGTGGCAGGCCGACAGGTGCATTCAGTGCGGGATGTGCAGCTTTATTTGCCCCCACGCCACCATCCGGGGCTTCCTCTTAAACGATGAAGAGGCAAAAAGGGCGCCTGCCGGCTTTATCACAAAAAATGCCGCCGGCAAAGGGCTTGCCGGCCTGCACTACCGGGTGCAAATAGCCCCCCTGGATTGCACGGGCTGCGGCAACTGCGCCGACATCTGCCCGGCGAAAGGAAAAGCTTTAATCATGCAGCCTGCGGAACAGGAAATTGCCAGGGAAGCTGCAAACTGGGAGTTTGCCCTGACGGTTGCGGCCAAGGACGACCTGCTTGACCCGCGCACTGTGAAAGGCAGCCAGTTTGTCAGGCCACTCCTGGAATTCAACGGTGCCTGCCCGGGCTGCGGTGAAACGCCGTATATCCGCCTCCTGACGCAGCTCTTCGGCGACAGGATGATGATAGCCAATGCCACCGGCTGTTCCTCCATCTGGGGCGCTTCCGCCCCGTCCATTGCCTATACAACCAATGCCGCCGGCAAAGGACCCGCCTGGATCAACCCGCTTTTTGAGGATGCGGCCGAATTTGGCTTCGGCATGCTCCTGGGCGTGAAGCAGGCCCGGGAGCGTTTGGCCGGCTTGATCCGGGAAGCCCTCGTGTTGCCGTTGGAAGCAAAAGTGAAAGCAGCTTTTGCCCGCTGGCTGGAGTTTAAGGATGACGGGAACGGGTCAAGGGAGGCGGCAGAAGAGATTTTATCAGTCCTGGAGAAGAGCAGGGACAAAGAGAGGCCGCAAATCCTGGAGATCCTGAAAAACAAAGATTTTCTGGTGAAAAAATCCGTCTGGGCCATCGGCGGTGACGGCTGGGCTTACGATATCGGCTACGGCGGTTTGGATCACGTCCTGGCCTCGGGAGAGGATATCAATATTTTTGTGATGGATACGGAAGTTTATTCCAATACTGGCGGCCAAAGCTCAAAGGCGACCCCCGCAGCAAGCGTGGCCAAGCTGGCGGCGGCGGGCAAAAGAACACGCAAGAAAGATCTGGGCCTGATGGCCATCACATACGGCAATGTCTATGTGGCCCAGATTGCCATGGGAGCGGATATGGGCCAGACAATAAAAGCCATGGTGGAAGCGGAAAGCTACCCCGGCCCGTCGCTGATTATTGCCTATGCTCCCTGTATCAGCCACGGGATCAAGACCGGCATGGGCACAAGCATCCTGGAGGAGAAGCGGGCGGTCGAGGCGGGATACTGGCATCTTTACCGCTACAACCCGGCCCTGCGCCGGGTGGGCAAAAACCCCTTCGTTCTTGATTCCAAAGAGCCGAAGGCCGATTTTTTGGCGTTTATTCAGGGCGAAATCCGCTATTCTCAGCTGAAAAACGTCTTCCCCGAATATGCGGACAGTTTGTATATGTCGGCTGCGGAGCATGCGCAGGAAAGATACCGCCGCTACAGGCTGCTGGCGGAAAAAGAAATACTTTAGCAAAAAGGGAAAACCCGGGCCGCCGCGGCGGCCCGGGTTATTTTTGATTGCTGTCCGCATACTCTTTGGCATTGAGAATATCAATTTCATCCGGCATGTTGACTTTGGAAACTGGCTTCATGTCTTCCAGATTGGCCCAGGCTGCCGTATCGTGCCTTTCAACCGGGCTTTCCATGCGGAAGTCCTTTCTTTTGTTTTTTGCCATGCCGATCCTCCTTTTTTGTCCTGGCATTTTTGCCTGTGTGCAGTACTTTTAGTCTGCTATGCTTGAACTGCTTTATGCATGACAATAATACCTGCAGTTTGCCGCTCCTGGTGCAGCAGCCGTAAAAATCCCCTTTTTAGGGGGTTGGAAATTGCCGTCATTTTTAGACGTATATGCAGTTTAATTGTCATTTTCCCTGGCTTTTTGCAGGAATCCACCGGAAGAAGGCGGCAGGATCCGGGCTGCCTGCTTATTGACAAAACAAATTTTGTTAATTATCATAATTGTGAGAGCTTTGTTTCAGTCTACATAATTATCGGACATGCTGCGAGTGCCACCACGAGCTGTTTGAAAATTCCCTGACAGCGCGTTACGGTGGCCTTGAAGCCGCGTCAGGCAGTTTATCTTTTTCTCAAGCTTGATGATTCCCTTTCTTGAAAAAAGTTAAAAGAGAGGAGCGAGTAAGTTGGTATTTACCCTCAATTCTCCCCCGGCAATACTTTTCGGAAGCGGGGCCGCCAAGCAGACCGGCGCCAAGGTAAAAGAGCTGGGGTGCAAGAAAGTCCTTGTCGTTCATGGTAAGTTTATTAAAAAAAGCGGTATCGCCGACCAGGTGGTTGATACTCTCCTGGCAGAGGGTATTGAGGTTGTGCGCTTCGAAGAGGTCGAACCGGATCCGCCCGATGTAATAGTTGAAAAAGGTGCCGAAATTGCCAAGGAAGCGCAGATTGACGGAATTATCGGGATTGGCGGCGGCAGTGCTCTGGATACAGCCAAGGCGATTAACGTCTTGATGGGGAACCCGGGGCCGATTGTACGCTACCATGACAAGAGCATTAAAATGAACCCCGGGAAAACCCTGGTACTATTGCCCACAACTGCCGGTACAGGCAGTGAAGCCAACTCCGTCAGCGTAGTCACCGATACAAAGAGAGGCGTCAAAGGCGGTGTCATCGGGCCGGCATGCATGCCCAACCTGGCCATTGTAGACCCCGATTTTACCCTGGGACTGTCGCCCAGTACAACCGCAATTACCGGTATGGATGCTTTCGCCCACGGTGTAGAATCCATGACTTCCGCCCTGGCCAACCCGATGGGAGACATGCTGAGTGAAAAAGTTATCTCCCTGGTGTACAAGTGGCTGCCGGTTGCGGTTAAGGACGGAAACAACCTTGAAGCCAGGACTAATTTGAGCTTTGCCGCTATGATTGCCGGCATGTCCTTTGACAATACCGTTTTGCATCTGGGCCACTCCATTGCTCACTCCATGGGTGCCGTCTACCATATTTCCCATGGTATTGCCTGCGCTCTTGCAACCCCGGTGGTAATAGAGTATATCGCCGATGTTGCCGCTGACAAGATCAAAGTGATCGGCAAAGCAATGGGCCTGGATGTCTCGGACCTGAATCCGGCAGACGCGGCAAAAGCAGTGGCCGACGCTGTCAGGGCCCTGAACAAAGAAATTGGCATCCCGACAATGACAGAACTGGGTATCGAAAAAGATACTCTGATAAAAGTAGCCGAACTGTCGGTAAACGACGATACTTATCATTTCAGGCCCAAAGAAGCTCCCAAGGAGACCATGCTGGAACTGCTGTACCGTGCATACGAATAATAAAACAAAATTATGGCAAAAACAGATGGAAATGCCGTGCCGCTTCCGCAACACGGCATTTCCTGTTTTTGGGCTGCAGCAGGCAGGATCCCTCCGGCGGAGGAGGGAAAAGGGAAAAATGATTGTTATGTTGAAAATTATACGTATATTGCGCCTGCACGGCTGGCAAAGCAAGCTGAAGGCACAGGAACAGGAGGGTGAGAATGCCGACTGTTAAGGAATGCAACGAATACGGCAGGAAGTTGGAAGAGCTGCTGCTTCTGAGATATGCACCAATTGCCATGAAGCTTTTGGCACGGGAAGAGCAGATTCCGGAGGGTGCCGTTCGCCCCAAAAAAGACCTGGGGGTTCACATGGCTTTATGCCAGGCTTTTGCCATGGTCCGCCGCCAGCGTGTCTGTCTTGCCCTGCTGAAGGAGGATCACTGGTGTGTCTGGCCGCTGATCAGCTTCGGGCTTGTTGAATTCCGCGAGGGAGAAGATTACTATGACAAGGTTGTAACTGCCAATTTCGTAGAAGACCCGGAAAAAGCGAAAGAATTTTTTGCCAAATCGTACCCGCGCCTGGGGTACGGCTCCTGTGCCGGTATGGTGATGGCTCCGCTGGCTACGGCCGGTTTCGTACCCGATTTGGTCCTGGTGTATTTGCGGCCGGCCCAGTTGCGCAGCATGCTGATGTCCGTCAAGTATAAAACCGGTGAACTGCTGGAATGCAAGCTTGATTCAGTTGATTCCTGTGTCCATTCCACCATACCGGTGATAAAAAGCGGCAAATACAATGTTACCGTCCCCGACCCGGGCGAATATGAACGAGGGCTTACAGATGAAGACGAAATGATTTTTTCCGCTCCCGGCAACAGGCTGGCAGAACTGGTCGAGGGACTGACATTGCTTGCCAAGCGCGGATTTGGCTACAGGCAGCTTTTTATGGAAATGAATGCTGATTTCCCCAGGCCCCTGTTCTACAATAATTTGTTCAAAATGTGGGGGCTGGACGAAGGGGAAATCTGGAAGCGTTAGCCTGCACCGGGGTTTAATAAGAAAGGTGGTTTGTTAATGCCGACAGTACAGGATTACAACCGTTTCGCAGAGGATTTGGCAAAGCTGCTGCTCTTGCGTACAGCTCCCATTGCCCTGAAAATGCTGGAAAAGGAGAGCGATGTCCCTGCACAAGCGCTGCGTCCCAAGCGGGACCTTGGCGAACATCTTACTCTCTGCCAGGCTTTTTCCCTGGTCAGGCGCCAGGGTAAAACTGTAGCCATGCTGAAAGAAGACCACTGGTGTGTTTGGCCTGTCATAGCGCTTGGCTTGGGGGAATGTAATGAACAATGTGTGGAAGAAGTGCACGATAAACTCTTCATTAAAGACCCTGACGTCGGCAGAGAAGTTTTTCTCAAGTTGTTCCCGCGGCTTGAGTATGGGAAATATGCCGGGCTTTTGCTCGCGCCTCTGCAAACGGCGTCTTTTATACCGGATGTTGTGCTTGTATACGCCAATCCTTTCCAGGTAAGAAGCTTGCTGTGGGTGCCGCGCTACCATACCGGGACCATCGATGACTGTGCTTTTGAAGTTGAATTTTCCTGTGTGTTTGCCACTGTTCCGGTTCTGCAGACAGGCAAGTTCCGCGCCACTTTCCCTGATCCGGGAGAATATGAGCGGGCATTTTCCGATGAGGAAGAAATGATATTATCCTTCCCCGGCAGTAAAACGGAAGAAATTGTTGCCGGGCTGAAGTATTTTGAGGAAATAAAATTCGGATATCGAAATCTGGCCAAAGTAATGAAATATGATTTCCCCCGGCCGCAGTTTTATGACGACCTCTTCAAAATGTGGGGGCTGGACCGGGGAGAGATCTGGAAACGCTAAAAGACGCACCGCCTCTTGGCAGTGCGCCTTTGTATCGTTTTTTCGCCGCCTATGCATTGTCGTAGGCTTCCATGGCGGCTGCCAGGCAGTCGGCAACGCCGTTAATGCCAACTGTCAGCAGTGTGGTCAGAATAGCGCCGCGTACTTCTTCGCGGGTTGCCCCGGCTTTCTTGGCAAATACAGCGTGGCCTGCCACCGAACCGACGGCGCCGCGGCTTGCCTGGATGGCTATGTAGACCAGCTGGAAGGTTTTTGCATCAAGCCCGCAATACTTCTGAATTGCACCGGCGTAGTCAAAAAAAGCCTGCTTGGTTTCCGGTGATTCCTTTTCCCAGACGGAAAAAAAATTAGGTTCCGACATGGCTGTAATTCCTCCTGTCCAATTTTTAACCATATTGTACCACAGAACAAGCTTTTCGGAAATGCCGCGGAAAGTGAGCTGCAATCGTGGCAAGGCAAGGGTGGATATTGTTTAATAGCGGAGAAGATGGTACTATTAGCTTATAAGACATGCTATTACACTGAGATAGTTTTCTGCACAGGGCAAGACGGCTTCTGCCGTAATTCCAAATATTATTATAAAAGGAGTGAGTGGAAGAAATGAAAGATTTTGCAGGAAAGATTGCATTTATCACAGGCGGGGCTTCCGGTGCAGGCTTCGGCCAGGCGCAAATTTTTTCCGAAGCAGGGATGAAAGTAGTTATTGCCGACCTCCGTCAGGATCACCTAGATGAAGCAATGGCTTACTTTAAAGAAAAAGGCGCGCCTGTACACCCAATCCGGCTCGATGTTACAGACCGCGAAGGTTTTGCCAGAGCTGCCGATGAAGTGGAAGAAGTGTTCGGCTCAACCCCTGACTTGCTGATTCTGACCGCCGGAGTAAATGTGTTTGGTCCGGCAGAGGCAACTACTTATGATGATTACGACTGGGTAGTGGGCGTCTGCTTTGGCGGGGTTGTGAACGGCCTTGTCACATTTGTGCCGCGTATGATAAAAGCTAAAAAAGGCGGCCATATTGCTGCAACCGTTTCCTGGGGCGCCTTTAACGCCGGCCCGACGACGGCTCCTTATTCCGCTGCCAAGGCAGCTGTACTTAATCTGATGGAAAGCTATTTCCTGGCGCTGAGGCCTTATGGTATCGGCGTTTCCGCGCTCTGTCCGGCGAACATTAAGTCCAAGATTTATGAATCGGCGATTAAAAACCGCCCCGAGCACTTGAAAAACACCGGCTTCCATGTGAGCCAAGAAACACAGGAATACTATGCTTCATTCCAGCAATACGGCATGGAGCCCCGTGATCTGGCCCTCTGGCTCAAAAAAGGCATTGAAAATGAGCAGTTTTTGATTGTTCCGTATCCCAGCGGGCCAAGAATGGTGGAGCTTGCCTTGCGGCGCTTTGTCGACTATGCCAGCCCTGAAGGGATGAAACGCTGGGAAGAGCGCCTGAAGCAGCCTCCCACGGAGGAAGAGCTGCAACACATAAGAGAACGGGAAGGCTACGACCCGGTAACTGGTCCGAAGATGATGCAGAACGCGGTAGGTTTTGGTAAAGCCAGGAAAGACCTCGACTGGATTGACCCAAACAAAAAAGCTTAATTTAAAGCTTGCATTGCTGCCGCCTCGGGCGGCTTTTTTTGCGGTAAATTATCCCGGGGGCGGCAAACCGACGTGGCCGAACAAGGTTAAAAGCGGCGGGTGCGGGAGAAACGGATAAGAAAAAATTTTTTGGTATGATTCTTGATGTGAAAATGATACAATAGTAAAAAGTACTCACCGCTCTAGCAGAATTCTTTACAGGCAGGTGGATTGCATGGAAAGTTACCACAACAAGAAAACGCTTTTTTTAGCTCAGTTTTCTTTATTACTGGCTATTGAGGCCATTGTTTGTTTCACCACACTGGGTTCTCTACCCATAGGTCCCATTGTGGCCACATTATCCCATATACCCGTCATTATTACCGCTATTATGCTTGGTACTAAGGCCGGCGCCGCCATGGGCTTTTTCTTCGGACTCTTCAGTTTTATTGTCTGGACATTTGTGCCGCCGTCGCCCATCGCTTTTGTCTTTACACCGTTTTATTCACTGGGACAGTTCCAGGGCAATTTTTGGAGCCTTGTGATTTGCTTTGTACCACGTATTCTCATTGGCGTGGTTACAGGTGGTGTCTACAATGCCCTGGTCAAGCGCAGTCGTGTTCTGGCCCATGTCTTGAGCGGGGTTCTGGGAACACTGGTTAACACTTTTCTGGTGCTGGGTGGAATCTATGTTTTCTTCGGGCAAAGCTACGCCAGTGCTATCGGTGCAGAGTACAGCGTGCTGCTGAATTTGATCGGCATGGCGGTGCTTACCAACGGTGTGCCGGAGGCTATCCTCGGCGGTTTTGTCGCCCTGGCGGTAGGGATGCCGCTGCGGCAATTTGTGAGGCGTTCGATTGGAGCTGATTAAATGTCTGTAGTACTGGGCATAGATGTTGGCGTTTCGACTACCAAAATTGTCGGCTACAACGGCGGGAAAAAACTGATCGGAACATTGCAGGTAAAAGCGGCTGATCAGGTTACATCCCTGTACGGGGCCGTGGGGAATTTCCTGCATTTGTATTCCGTCCCTTTAAGACGTGTGAAAACGGTTGTCCTGACCGGGGTGGGAGCTTCTTACGTGTCCGACAGGATTTATGAGATACCGACTTACCGGGTGGACGAGTTTAAAGCCATCGGCCTGGGCGGACTTAAACTTACCGACCTGGAGCAGGCGCTGGTTGTCAGTATGGGCACAGGAACCGCCTTTGTCCGTGCCACAAAAGATGAAGTGGTGCATATTGGCGGCAGCGGCGTGGGGGGGGGAACCCTCATGGGCTTGTCTGAAAGATTGTTTCAGGAGAATGATATTGCCGCCATCGCGAAGCTGGCACGTAACGGCAATCTGAATAATGTGGATTTGACAATTCGTGATATAACAAACAATAATGTCATCGGGTCCCTGCCGCCAGAAATGACTGCCTCCAACCTTGGGAGAATCAGGCATACCGCCACCGCTGCCGACCTGGCTCTGGGCCTTTTGAATATGATTTTTCAGACTGTGGGGATGCTTGCCGTTTTTGCCTGTAGAAACGACACCATTAAGGATGTGGTGTTGACGGGTGCCATGACGGTTTTTCCCCAGGCACGGGAGATTTTCTCCTTCCTGGAAAAAAGATACGGTATTCGATATTTGATCCCGGACAATGCCATTTTTGCCACTGCCATTGGGGCTGCCTATCCCTATCTGGATGAATAGCAGCCCACAGCAAAAAGAAGAAGCCTCTCAGCCCGTTATTGACGGTGACGAGCGTCATGTGATACACTGAAAGAGAACGTATGTTCTCTTTTTTTCTTTTGCCAAAGAGGTGATTTTGTGTCCGGACTGAAGCAATTACTGGCGAAATGGCGGGCGGATGCCCGTTTTACCGAAAATGTGGCCCGCTGGGAGGAAATTCCCGCAGAAGCCGGAACCTACGCGGATTTTCCCGCCTTTTTGCACCCCTCTCTCCGGGAAGGATTGCAGCGGCGGGGCATAACCCGCCTTTACAGCCACCAGGCCGAGGCGCTGGCGGCATTAAGCGCAGGGCAGCATGTGGTGGTGGTGACGCCTACCGCCTCCGGGAAGACATTATGCTACAATCTGCCGGTGCTCAATGCCATCCTGGCAGACCCCGAGACGCGTGCCCTTTACCTTTTTCCAACCAAAGCACTTTCCCAGGACCAGGTGGCGGAGCTGCGCGAGCTGGCAGGCAATACCGGGCTGGAGGTGGGCGCCTTTACATACGACGGGGATACGGAGCCCGGACTCCGGCAGAGAGTGCGCCTGCACGGTTCTATAGTTGTCACCAACCCGGACATGCTGCATTCCGCCATTCTCCCGCACCATACAAAATGGATCAAGCTTTTCCAGAACCTGAAATATGTTGTTATTGACGAAATGCATCAATACAGGGGCGTTTTTGGCAGCCATGTCGCCAATGTCCTGCGCCGGCTGAAAAGAATTTGCCGCTTTTACGGTTCAAACCCGCTTTTTATTCTCTGTTCAGCCACTATTGCCAACCCCGGGGAGCTGGCTTGCAGCCTGGTGGAGGAGCCTGTAGTGGTGATCGACAAGAACGGGGCTCCCAGGGCGAAAAAGCATTTTCTGATTTACAACCCGCCGCTTGTCGACAGGGAACTGGGAATCAGGCAGAGCACCATGCTGGCGGCCAGGTTTCTGGCCCGTGAATTGCTGCGCCACCAGGTGCAGACAATTATTTTTACCCGCAGCAGGATTGGCGTGGAAGTAATTTTGACTTACCTGCAGCAGGATGCAGCCCAAAAGCTGCCGGGGGCCGACAGCGGCATCAGGGGGTACCGGGGCGGGTATCTACCCCGGGAGCGCCGTGCCATTGAGGCGGGCCTGCGCAGCGGTGAAGTCCGCGCCGTCGTCAGCACCAACGCCCTGGAACTGGGAATTGATATCGGCCAACTGGAAGCGTGCATTATGACAGGCTATCCCGGCAGCATTGCCGCCACCTGGCAGCAGGCCGGACGTTCCGGCAGGCGCAGCGGCGAATCCCTGGCTGTGCTGATCACCGGCAATGATCCTGTGAACCAGTTTTTGGCGGAAAACCCGGATTACTTGCTGCATTCTCCGCCTGAACGGGCGCTGATCAACCCGGACAACCTGGTGATTCTGACAAACCATGTCCGCTGCGCCGCTTTTGAGCTGCCCTTTGCCAAAGGGGAGCTTTTTGGCCGTGCCCGGGTCGATGAAATCCTGGAGTTTCTCGCTGAAGAGCAGGTATTATATGAGTCGGGCGGCCGCTATCACTGGATGGAAGATGCTTATCCGGCGGAAGAAATCAGCCTGCGGAGCGCATCCGGGGAAAATGTGGTTATTATTGATATTTCAGAGCCGCAGCCCAGGGTTATCGGCGAGGTTGACCGCTTCAGCGCACCCATGCTTGTCCATGAGGAAGCCATTTATATTCACGGCGGCGAGCAATATCAGGTGGAAAAACTGGATTTTGAAGGGAAAAAAGCATTCGTGCGCCGGACGGATGTCAATTATTATACGGATGCCAATTTGAGCGTGGACCTGAAAGTGCTTGACACATTTGACACCGTGGAGGACGGCATTATCAGGGCCTGGGGCGAAGTGCGCCTGAATGCCCTGGTTTCCATGTTCAAAAAAATCCGTTTTCATACTCATGAGAACATCGGAGCAGGACCGGTCGACCTGCCGGAGACGGAAATGCATACCACCGCTTTCTGGCTTGCTTTTCCACAGGCCTTGCTGTACGGGATGAAGCCGTCCGACTTGCAGGCCGGACTGTACGGTCTGGCCAACCTGTCCGCCCAGATTGCCTCCCTTTTTGTTATGGGCGACCCCAGGGACCTGCGGGCTGTCTGCCAGGTAAAGGCTCCTTTTACGGGGATGCCGACCATTTACCTGTATGACAATATCCCGGGGGGAGTAGGCTATAGCCGGGAAATTTTCCGGATTTACAAAGATATATTTGCCGCTGCCCGGAAGATTGTTGCCAATTGTTCCTGCCGCGGCGGCTGTCCGTCCTGCATAGGGCCGCAGCAGGGAACGGGGGAAAATGCCAAACAGCATACCTTGCGCCTTCTGGAGGTTATCCTGCATGGTAACACTGCGTGACCGGCTGGGAAGACTGCGTGCTGCAGGTGAAATAAAAACGGGGAAAAGCACCCGGCGCATGGTGGATGAGATTTGCATGCGGCCGCTTTTTCCCGGAGAGGAGCAGGTGCAGCAGACTTTGTACGGCACATGCTACTTTCGGGAGATTGCTTTTCCTGCCACTTACATACATGGCAGCGGGCCGCTGGCGGAACTATTGCCGTGCCGGGGAAGCGACCTTGTCTTGCCGGCAGGCGACCCCGGCCTGGCTGCTTTTGTGCCGGCAGAGGCTTTGTTTGTTGATATTGAAACCACCGGCCTGTCCGGCGGTACCGGAACCCTTGTCATCCTGATCGGCATGTGCTGGTACCGGGAAGGGAAGTTTTTTGTGCGGCAATATTTTCTGACCGATCCTGCCCGGGAAAAGGCCATGCTGATCCATGCGGGTGAAATGCTGGAACGCTTTTCCGGCCTTGTTACTTTTAACGGCAGGACTTTTGACCTGCCGCTGCTCCGGACGCGGCAAATTCTTGCCGGTCTGCCACAGGCCGCTCCGGAGCATCACCTGGATTTGCTGTTTTGCGCACGCCGGCTGTGGAAGGGCCGTCTGACCTCCTGCAGCCTGAAAACCCTGGAGCAAGAGGTGCTGGAGCTATGGCGCACGGACGATATTCCCGGAGCCGAGATCCCGGGGATTTATTTCAACTACCTGCGCAGGGGGGAGACTGAGCGGCTGCGCGCCGTGTTTGAGCATAACGTCCAGGATCTCCTTTCCATGGTCAGGCTCCTGGCCGTGGTGGCGCAGGCAGTTGCAGGCAGCCCGCCCCACCCGGCGGATCATTTTGCCTTGGGCAGGCTTTATGCAGGGCAGGGAGCCTGGGAAAAAGCAATTGAAAGTTACAGGAAGGCAGCCGCGTGCGGCAGCCTGCAGGTGGCTGCCAATGCGCTGCTGCATCTTTCTTTGCTTTATAAAAGGCGGGGAAGGTGGCCGGAGGCTGCCGGCATCTGGGCGCAAATGGCGCGTGCGGGATGGGGCGGCCCGTTTCCTTTCCTGGAGCTGGCCAAGTACTACGAACACCGGGAGAAAAACTACCGCGCCGCTCTCGCCATGACGGAATACCTGCTGTATATGCAGTCCAGGCCGGGACAGGCGTCCGGGCAGCTGCATCCGGCGGCATTGCTTTGCCGCAGGGAGCGGCTGCGGCGCAAGGCGGCCGGCAGCTTTTCCCCCTGCAGGTCCGTAATTGATGAGGAAGAATAAAGCACTGCTTTGGGGCAGTGCTTTTCTGCGGCCAAAAAGAAATTGCGGTTCTGAGAGAAATAATTGTGGCATTTCTTTGCAGATATTATAAAATAAACTTTAAAAGAAATTTAAAAGAGGGATGCAAAAGTGCCAAAAAGAGAAGATATCAGGAAACTGCTTATTATCGGTTCCGGTCCCATTGTGATCGGACAGGCTGCAGAATTTGACTATTCAGGCACCCAGGCTTGCAAGGCACTGCGCAGATTGGGCTATCAGGTAGTTTTGGTCAATTCCAATCCGGCAACGATTATGACGGATCCGGAAATGGCGGATATTACATATATTGAACCTTTAAATGTGGACCGGCTTACAGAAATAATCAAAAAGGAGCGTCCCGACGCGCTGCTGCCGAATTTGGGCGGGCAGTCGGGGCTTAACCTGAGCGTTGAACTGGCTAAAAAAGGGGTGCTGGAAAAGTACGGAGTGGAAGTGATCGGCGTCCAGCTCGACGCCATTGAGCGCGGAGAAGACAGGATTGCTTTCAAGGAAAGCATGCGGAAGCTGGGGATTGAAATGCCCAGAAGCATGCCGGCTTACTCCGTGGCGGAAGCGGAAGAAATTGCCCAGCAGCTGGGGTATCCCGTAGTGATCCGGCCCGCCTATACCCTGGGCGGTACAGGCGGCGGCCTGGTTTATAATGTGGAAGAACTGCGGGTGGTGGCTTCCCGGGGCATTGCCGCCAGCCTGGTTGGCCAGATTCTGGTTGAAGAGTCGGTCCTGGGCTGGGAAGAGCTGGAGCTGGAAGTGGTCCGTGATGCTAAAAACCAGATGATTACCGTCTGTTTTATTGAAAATGTGGACCCTATCGGTGTTCATACGGGAGACTCCGTTTGTGTTGCGCCCATGCTCACCATTAGCAAGGAACTGCAGGAAAGGCTGCAGCAGTATGCTTATGCCATTGTGGAGGAAATAGGCGTCATTGGCGGCACCAACGTCCAGTTTGCCCATGACCCGGAAACAGACCGCGTGGTGGTCATTGAAATCAACCCCCGCACCTCCCGTTCATCGGCACTGGCCTCCAAGGCGACCGGCTTCCCCATTGCCATGGTTTCAACCATGCTGGCCGTGGGGTTGACACTGGACGAGATCCCTTACTGGCGGGAGGGGACGCTGGACAAGTATACGCCGTCAGGTGATTATGTGGTGGTCAAATTCCCGCGCTGGGCCTTTGAAAAGTTTAAAAGCGCGGAGGACAAGCTGGGCACGCAGATGAAGGCCGTGGGTGAAGTGATGAGCATTGGCAAAACCTATAAGGAAGCGCTGCAAAAAGCGGTCCGCTCCCTGGAAACAGGCAGGTACGGCCTGGGCTTTGCCAAGGATTTCCACCGCCGCTCCCTCACGGAACTTTTGGCCATGCTGGCCGAGCCTTCAAGCGAGCGCCAGTTTATCCTGTACGAGGCGCTGCGCAAGGGAGCGACAATAGAGCAGCTGCACCGCCTGACCAAAATAAAACCCTGGTTTCTGGAACAAATGCTGGAACTGGTGCAGCTGGAAGAAGAAATACTGCGGTATAAAAGCGGCCGGCTGCCCGACGAGCTGCTGCTGCGTGCCAAAAAAGACGGCTTTGCAGACCGTTACCTGGCCAGGCTCCTGGACGTGCCGGAAAAAGAAATCCGTGACCGCCGCCTGGCCCTGGGGATAACCGGCGGCTGGGGAGCCGTACCCGTCAGCGGCGTGGAGAATGCAGCCTATTATTATTCCACCTATCACGCAGGGGAGCAGATTGCTGCCGGCGCGGAACAAAAAGAGCAGAAAGTCATGATCCTGGGAGGCGGGCCCAACAGGATCGGACAAGGGATTGAATTTGACTACTGCTGCGTGCATGCCGCTTTTGCCCTGCGCGATCTGGGCTGCGAGACGATTATTGTTAACTGCAATCCGGAGACGGTATCCACCGACTACGATACTGCGGACAAACTGTATTTCGAACCGTTGACGGTGGAGGATGTACTTCGCATTTACCGGGAGGAAAAACCGCTGGGCGTTATTGTCCAGTTCGGAGGCCAGACGCCCCTCAATATTGCCGGGGAGCTGGCGGCGGAAGGAGTGCGGATTCTGGGGACCTCCCTAGAGGCCATTGACCTGGCCGAGGACAGAGACCATTTCCGGGAAATGATGGAGCGGCTGGATATACCCATGCCGCAGTCCGGCATGGCGGCCAACCTGGAAGAGGCTCTGTCCGTTGCCGCAAAAATCGGCTATCCCCTCATGGTCCGGCCGTCTTATGTGCTGGGCGGCCGCGGGATGGAAGTTGTGCATGACGAAGAAATGCTGCGCCACTATATGG
>ERZ773359.4159-NODE-4159-length-15539-cov-5.770666_pt1 | contig 15539 bp, 14 predicted proteins | sample MGYA00374955_ERZ773359 | MGnify/ENA primary metagenome ERZ773359 (study PRJEB29098, sample SAMN04486028) | biogas fermenter metagenome | study: EMG produced TPA metagenomics assembly of the Biogas fermentation microbial communities from Germany - Plant 4 DNA1... | reverse complement strand
ATGCATTTCTGGGCATATATTTTAAAATCCCATAAGCCTCATCAATTCCTTTATTACGAATCAGGTCAATGACCAGTTTTGCCTTTCTCACAGAAACTCGTGCATATTTGACAACTGCGCGGCCTTCATCTTTGCCTATGCCGAGAACCTTTCTCTCCTTCTTTGTAAGGACAGGGAGCTTGGCAGATTTTCTGCGAGCCTTACTATATTGTTCGAGAAGTTCCTCTTTCTTTTCAAGAAGCTCTTCTTTTGACATTACTTTCTTGCCCAAGTTCTTTCCTCCTTCCAATCATGCTGAGATTTACCTCTTGATCTTTGTGCCTTTTTCGTCCTTACCGTGACCTCTATAAGTACGGGTGGGAGCAAATTCTCCAAGTTTGTGTCCTACCATATCCTCGGTTATATAAACAGGAACATGTCTGCGTCCGTCATGAACCGCTATGGTATGACCAACCATTTGTGGGAAGATGGTTGAGGCACGTGACCAGGTTTTTAAAACCTTTTTCTCATTCTTTTCATTCATTTCTTCAATCCGCTTTAATAATTTCGTATCAACAAAGGGTCCTTTTTTAAGTGATCTACCCACGGTACTAACCTCCTTTTTGCAACTTACTTGCCACGTCTCTTAATTATCAGTTTATCGCTCTTCTTATTCTTCTTACGGGTCTTATAACCGAGAGTCGGCTTACCCCAAGGAGTTACCGGACTAGGCATACCGATAGGTGACCTGCCTTCACCACCGCCGTGAGGGTGGTCACTTGGGTTCATGGCCAAACCGCGGACAGTTGGTCTGATACCCATCCAACGTTTTCTTCCGGCTTTACCTATTGTAATATTTTCATGATCAAGATTACCAACCTGGCCTATTGTAGCCTTACAGCGGATATCGATCCTTCTTACTTCACCAGAAGGCAGTCTGACCTGTGCATATTTTTCCTCTTTAGCCATAAGCTGAGCCATGTTACCAGCTGCTCTTACAAGCTGTCCGCCTTTTCCTGGCTTCAGCTCAATATTGTGGATAACTGTACCCACAGGGATATTCATAAGAGGCATAGCGTTGCCAGGTTTTATGTCAGACTTTTCACCTGAATATATAGTATCTCCTACTTTAAGACCATGAGGAGCAAGTATATATCTCTTCTCTCCATCTGCATAATAAATCAGTGCTATATTGGCAGATCTGTTCGGATCATATTCAATTGCTTTTACTGTGCCTGGAATTCCATCCTTGTCTCTCTTAAAGTCGATGATTCTGTACTTCTGTTTTGTACCGCCGCCGCGATGACGAACAGTGATCCTACCATAGGAGTTTCTTCCGCCTTTTTTCTTAAGCGGAGCAAGAAGGCTTTTTTCTGGTTCCTTCTTAGTAATCTCCTCAAATGTAGATACAGTCATGAATCTTCTTCCAGGAGATGTCGGTTTATACTTTCTGATTGACATTGTTTCCACTCCTTTATTTACTCCGTACTGCCGTTCTCAGGCTGACTGTAAAGCCTATATTTCCGGCTTGTACGGTCATAGATTGTTGCTAATAGTTAGTGTGCTATACCAAATTCATCAATAGTAGTCTTGTATTTCTTCGAAGCAGTAACTTCCTTACCACCTTCAGTGAGGTAGGTAACTGGTTGAGGATCTGTATCAATCTGTACTACCGCTTTTTTGAAAGAAGCTGTTTTTCCAACATGTACGCCCATGCGCTTTTCTTTTCCCTCGTAATTGGCTGTATTAACTTTCAGGACCTTAACGTTGAAAAGCTTCTCTACCGCCTGTTTAATCTGGGTTTTAGTAGCTCTTTTATCTACAATGAAGGTGTACTTTCCCTCTGCAATTTCCATATTACTTTTTTCAGTAATATAAGGGCTGATTATAATATCTTCTGCAAACTTCATTATGCGAACACCTCCTCAATCTTTGCTACTGCTTCTTTCGTAACGATAAACTTTTCAAACCTTAAGATGTCATAGGTATTGATACTGTCTGAAGTAGTAGTTTTAACCTTTTCAATGTTTCTTGCCGATAAAACAATATTTCTGTCTACTTCAGGAGTTACAATCAAAGCTGATGTATCAACATTCAAATTCTTAAGAATATTTGCCATTTTCTTGGTTTTGATTTCATCGAGCTTCAATTCATCAAGTACGATAATATTGTTATCAAGAACTTTGGTTGTAAGTGCACTTTTAAGCGCAAGCCGCTTTACTTTTTTAGGCAATTTATAGCTGTAATTTCTGGGCTTAGGACCATGTGCTACACCACCGCCGACCCACAAGGGTGATCTTATACTTCCATGGCGGGCACGACCAGTACCTTTTTGCCTCCAGGGTTTTCTGCCGCCGCCTCTTACCTCGGCCCTCGTCTTGGTAGACTGTGTACCCTGTCTTGCATTGGCAAGAATATTGACAACTGCACTGTGCATTGCAACGTCATTTACTTTAGCTGCAAATATCTCATCACTTAAATTAATGTCGCCAACTTTTTGACCTTCAATATTGTAAACATCTACTTTTGGCATCTTTCTTCCTCCTTCCAAACCGGTTTTTCATTAAGCCTTTACAGAGTCTTTTATTATAAGGAGGCCGCCCTTAGGACCAGGAACTGCACCTTTTACCAGAAGAAGACCTCTCTCAGCATCTACTCTGACAACTGAAAGATTTTGAACTGTTACTCTTTCAGCTCCCATGTGCCCAGGCATTTTTTTGCCCTTGAAAATACGGCTTGGATCCGAAACTGCACCCATTGAACCTATACCCCTGTGGTAACCTGAACCGTGGGACATAGGACCACGAGCTGTTCCATATCTCTTTGTAGTACCTGCAAATCCTTTACCTTTTGAAATACCGGTAATATCGACCTTATCTCCACTTTGGAACATATCTTCAACCTTGATTTCATCACCAGGGTTGTATGCTGAAATATCATCCAGTCTGAATTCTTTAAGATGTCTCTTGGGAGAAACTTTTGCTTTTTCAAACAAACCTTTCAGGGGTTTATTTACTTTTCTTTCGGGAATATCCTCAAAACCTACCTGAATAGCATTATAGCCATCTACTTCTTCAGTTTTCTTCCGAATAACTGTTAAAGGTCCTGCTGAAATAACTGTTACTGGAATTACAACTCCATCTTCATTAAAAATTTGTGTCATTCCCAATTTTCTGCCCAACATGCATTTTTTCATGTATTAATAACCTCCTGTCATTGGTTCAGTTTTTATAAATCATTAAAAACCGAACTTAACATTTATTTAAGTATTACAATTTAATTTCAATATCCACACCTGCAGGAAGATCCAATCTCATCAGCGCGTCAACTGTCTTAGGTGTAGGCATAAGAATATCAATAAGCCTTTTGTGAGTTTTCATCTCAAACTGCTCACGAGAATCCTTGTACTTATGAGGAGCTCTCAGGATTGTAATGATTTCCTTCTTTGTAGGTAGCGGAATAGGTCCGGAAACCTTGGCTCCTGTTCTCTTAGCAGTTTCGACTATCTTTTCTGCAGATTGGTCGATAACCTGATGATCAAAGGCTTTTAACCTTATTCTGATTTTCTGTTTGTTCGCCATACATAAGCCTCCTTAAAAAACATTTTTGTAGGCGTAACAAGCTCTTTTCCTGTACACTCTGCCGGGTGTATCATACTTATCCATATAAAAAGCCCAGATTAAAAAACCTGGAGCTATACAAGTACACAAACAACAAATAATGTATGATGTACAGTGACTTGTCGCCCGGTTTCTCTGAATCGGACATTCTCCACCGCAGTTCCCAGTTTGTTTCACCTGCAATCTGCAGTATCATCGTTTGTCATGTCACAGCAGCAAATATTATATAACAGGTTTGTTTCTATTGCAACAGTTTTTTTTAAAGACTTGAAATTTTTCTTGAGGTTTAATAATAATGTCTCATTATACTATTTTTTTCGACATACTGCTCTGTTCAATTTATCCAAAACCATGCTAAAATGATGTTAATTTTATTACAAGTTATTACATGGAGGTTAAGCTATGATTACATGTTCCAATTGTGGTCATTCGAATCAGGACCACTTTAATTTTTGCGAAAAATGCGGAAACAACCTGAAAAATGTCTCTTCCACTGAAAATAAGGTACCTGAAAAACAGGTATCTGAAAATCAGACATCTGAAAATAATATTCCGCAGGAACGCACCACTCAAAACAATGCATCTTCATCCGCCCCCTCTTACCTGCCTGAGGGACCGAAAAAGAAGAAGAAAAGTGTCAAAAAAATAATACTGGCTGTTGCTGCTGTATTTATACTTTACATATTAATGTCCAATATTATTCTGGCCTTCAGTCCTGCTACAAGATTACTGAAAGGTATAAACGATTTCGGGAAGTTTTCAAAATTCACTTCTGAAGTTTCTCTGACTTTAGACTATAAAGGGTCTGATAAAACTTTGGATTTGTTGGACAATATTGGAGTTGCCGGAACAATCAGCACTGATATGGAGAAATTACTTGTAGAGTCCTCTGTAAAGCTTTTGTATAACAAGAAAAAAGTGACCGAGCTTAAAGCTGGAATAAATGATAAATTAGTATGGATTGATCCTTTGGATCTGCATAAAGACAAATTCTATTATGAGTTTGACAACAAAACAGCCGTAGCTTCATCAAAAGAAATAGATATATACAGGAATGCATTCAGAAAAATCTCTTTGGATTTTAATGAAAAAGAATATCTCAAAATTGTTAAAGATGTCTTTGGTAAGGATCTTAAGAACTCATTGGGGAAAGTAACAATCACCCTTGACGGAAATACAATTGCAGAGCTTCTGGATGAATTCCTTGAATATGCAAAAGAAGACAAAAAACTGATGAAATCAGTAAGAACAGAAGGTATCAAATTCATTAAAAATATAATGAAGCATGGTGAAAAGGGACAGTTATCCACTCTTTATGACAGAGACAGTTTTGAAATAGCGCTTGAATTTTTTGAGGATAAAGAAGGTTTTGAAGATTCTTTCAGCTTTGTTATAGAATCATTGCAGTACCAGCTTAATAATATACTTTACTACTTTGACAACTTAATGCCTGAAATCAATATCACACTCCATTATGGATTATTTAACAAGTTAAACAAAGTTACCGCTAACTTTACTGTTAGTGCTGCAGATAACTATACAAACGAAAAACTTGTGCTTGAATATAATATAATCACCAAGGAAGGAGCAAAGTTCACCAACTTTAACACCAAAAAGGCCAAAAATCTTGAAAAGGTCATGGATGATCCTGCAGAAATCATGGATATAGGCAAAACTATAGCCACCAACCTGATAGAAAGTATTACTGATAATAAGGAATTCAGAAAAGAGATAAAGGAAATAGAGGACAGATTGGGCATGGATATTGAAGATCTTACAGATTACCTTGAATACAGTATGCCCTTTTATGGCTGGTAGGACAGATAAGTAAGACAGGGTCGGTCCCCTGTCTTACTTGTTTTAAACCTGGAATCTTGCAGCCGTCTGCTCCATTATTCTATATCCCTGTATTTTGCAGTGGTCTCAGCAAAATATCTCAATTTATTATACACTCGTCCATTTACTGTTCCCGGCGGATAAGATCCATCCGGCAGCCTCTCACCTGCCGGAACTCCTGTGAGTATTTCCATGCCCTCATCTACTGTTTTTATAGGGTAGATGTGAAAATAGCCTTTCCTCACTGCTTCACAGACTTCATCAGACAACACAAGGTTTCTTATATTCTGGTAAGGAATTATTACTCCCTGCCTGCCGCTGAATCCATTTATTTTACAAATCTCAAAAAAACCTTCAATTTTGTATGTAGCCCCTCCTATTGGCTGTATGAAGCCATGCTGGTTTACTGAACCCGTTACAGCAATCCCCTGATAGATAGGCAGATCAGAAAGGCTTGACAAAATAGCGAATAATTCAGTTGATGAAGCACTGTCTCCTTCTATACCGCTGTATAACTGTTCAAAACAAATACTTGCAGCCAAGGATAAAGGTATATTCTGAGCATACTTTTTGCCGATATATCCGCTTAAAATAAGTACTCCTTTGGAATGGGTAACACCGCCCGTTTCAACCTCTCTTTCAATATCTAATATCCCTGTTTTGCCCATATATGTGGTTGCTGTAATACGCCTGGGCTTGCCAAAAATATAGTCGCCCATATCTACCACCACAAGCCCGTTAATCTGGCCCACTGCATACCCGTCAGTATCTATGAGTATACTGCCATCCCGAATAGACCTGAGCAGCTCTTCATCATATTTGTTTGATCTCTTCTTTTTTTCCTTTACTGCCTTTCTTACATGTTTTCCTGAAACTACCGGACATCCTTCAATCTTTGCCCAGGCCTCCGATTCTATCAGGATATCCTCAATTTCAGAAAATCTGACTGTTAACTTATATTGATCCTGAACCACCCATGAACAGTAATTTATTACCTCAGCAACTCCTGTTCTGTCAAAGTGTCTGAGCCCCTCTTTCCTGCAATAGGCCGATATATACTGGGCTATTCTTAAAATATTCTCCTCATTATATTCTACGCTGCTGTCAAACTCTGCTTTTATCCTGAAATATTTCTTAAAATCCCGGTCATAATTGTATAAAAAATGATAAGCCTCACTGCTGCCTATCAGGATTACCTTTACATTTACCGGTATGGGTTCAGGTTTTAATGATGAAACAGCTATCAGCCCCATTTGTTCTTTGATGTTTTCAATTATTATTTGTCTTGTTTTTAAAGTCCGTTTAATTGCATCCATGGACTGGGGATTTGACAGAACATCATTAATATGCAGAATTAAAAAGCCGCCATTGGCCTGATGAAATAATCCGGGCTTTATCATGGTATAGTCCGTTATTACAGTGCCATGTTCGTTTTCGTAATCGCACCTGCCCATCAAATTGTAGTAGGTAGGATTATAGTCTATTACAACGGGCGCCCCTTTTAATCTGCTGTTATCTACAAGCAGGTTTATCCGGTATTTGTCGTAATGATTTTCTTCACCGCTTTTTTTAAGCATAATCTGATAAATCATATTATGCTGACTGTCATCAAGTTCGATTCCTGCCAAATGACTGATATTTTCAAGTATATCTTTTTTGACACTGTCAAGATAGCTAACGACTTTTGGGAACTCCTTATATTTTTTATTAAGATCATCAATATACAGACTTACAGTATAGTGGGCAATTTGCTTTTCCCACTCTCTTATAGCCGATTCGGCCTGCATTTCGATCTGACGTATTTTTCTAATAATATCCTGAGTCTCTCTTTGAAGTTCTTCAGATGAATTAGATAGCTCAATTTTTATTTCTTCATCCAATAAATTATAGTCTTCTTCGCTGATTGGTGATCCGTTTATAATAGGTATGAAGTAAATTCCGGAGCTTGTAATCTTTACTTTGAACCCCCGCTCCTGGGCTGCATTGCTCAAGTCAATGGAATACTGCTCCTTTTGGACACGAAACTCTTCCAGAATTTTTGACCGTTCAATCTCATATTCCTCACCTTCAAAAGCTTTCTTTATTTCCTGCTGAATATTTTTCACAAAGATCTCCATGTCCTTTTTGAACTCTTTGCCTTTCCCGGCAGGTAAATTTATTGTCTTCGGATGCATGGGATTTTCAAAGTTATATACATAACACCAATCATCCGGAACCGGCATTGAATTTGCATATTTGTGTGCTATTTCCATGGCATATCTTGTTTTGCCCAAGCCCGGCCTTCCAGCCATATAAATATTAAAACCTTCCTGGTGAATTGACATTGCAAACTTTACAGCCCTTACAGCTCTTTCCTGATTAATTAGGCCAATCGAAGGAGTTAATGAAGATGTATCCTGAAAATTAAAAATTGAAGGATCGCATAGCCTTCTTAGAAAATCGGCACTAAGTGGAGAGACAGACATAAAAAACAGCCTCACTTTTTACAATCCTATAATTATATATGAAGTAACTGTAAAAAGTGCGGCTGTTTTACTGAAACAATATCAGTTCAAATATAACCACATTATAAGCGCATCTTCATTGTTATCAGCATAATACTGCCTTCTTATGCCTGCTCTGGCAAACCCGAAACTTTCATACAGTGAAATGGCAGCTATGTTGCTTACCCTGACCTCCAGCGTTATGGCATTAATGCCATTTTCTTTTGAATAAGATATCAGACTTTGAATTAACTTTTTTCCAAAGCCTTTGCCTCTGTGATCGGGATGAACGGCCAGATTTGTTACATGTCCCTCGTCAATTATTTTCCACATACCTGCATAACCACAGACTTTTCCCCGGTCTTCAGCCACAAAATATATGGCATTGGGATTAAAAAGTTCATCCTCAAACATACCCCGGGTCCAGGGAATATCAAAGCATTTCTGCTCAAGATCCAAAACTGCGTCCAGATCATTGTATTCCATAGAGCGTATATTCAGATTTTCAGACATACAATACCTCAAGTAAAAGGTTTATTCTTTACTTCCGAGCTCTTTCATTCTTTCTGCCTGGGATTTTCTAAGGTACATGGGTTTCAGGTCAAAAGCACTTTCATATTGATTGTTTTTATATGCCTGTTCTGCAAGTAAAGCCACCGCTGCAGCCCTGGTATAGGATACAGCATTATTTGCGCACACTATTTTTTCGTTACATATATCCTTTAACCTTTCAAAATGAAGTGGAACTGCATCACCTAAAATCAGAATATCCTCTTTGTAACTGTCCAAAGTGTCTGCCCATTCATCTATGTGAATTCCTGTTTCGGGCAGTATCTTTTCAAGTGAATTATTCTCTTTGCGGTAAAGGGCTGTAAATACCTGATTATTCCGTGCATCCAACATGGGTGAGATAATACCCTTAAAATCCGGCATTGAATACGCCAGGGCATCAAGGGTCATTATACCGCAGACAGGCTTTTTATGTGCATAGGCAAACCCTTTGACGGTAACTACACCTATTCTTAAACCTGTAAAGGAACCGGGCCCGACAGACGCAGCGTACAAGTCAATATCATCTACATCCCTGCCTATCATATCGAGCATGGTCATAATCATTGGCACAATTTTTTGCGAATGGGTTTTCCCATGCTGCATATTCAGTTCAACAAGTATTTTTCCATTTTCAGCTATAGCGCCGGAAGCGCAAGAAGTTGCTGTATCCACTGCAAGGGTTATCATTTTATATTCGGCCTTTCAATATTAATAATTCTTCTGTCAGGATTTCTCTCATCCTTCGTTATTTTTATGCAAATGGTGTCTGCAGGCATAATATTGAGTACCTTATCTCCCCATTCCACCACAGTTATGGCATCATCTGAAAAATATTCATCCCAGCCTATCGCATAAAGCTCTTCAGGGTCATCAATGCGGTAAACATCGAAATGATGGAGTTTTGTTCTGCCCTCGTAGGTATTGACAATAGTGAAACTCGGACTTGTAACAGGTTCTTTAATCCCTAATCCTTCTGCTATCCCTTTTGTCAAAACTGTTTTTCCCGTGCCTAAATCACCTTCAAGACAAATAGCGTCTCCCGGCTTTAAATGGGAAGCAATTTTCTTCCCCAAGAAAAAAGTATCTTTTTCAGAAAAAGTTTTATACCATTTGTTTATTAGCATATCCATTATCCTTCTTGATTTTTATAAACTAATTTTCCATTTATAAAGGTCATCTTTACCTTAGTCATATAATCGAAAGGATGACCTGTATATAATACAAGGTCTGCATCTTTGCCTGATTCTATACTTCCGATTCTGTTGTCCAGCCTGACACTTTTTGCAGCATTTATAGTAATGGCTTTCAAAGCCTCTTCTTCATCCATACCCTCACGGGCTGCTATGGCTGCACACAGCATAAGGTGCTGGACCGGAACTTCAGGATGATCCGTCATTATAGAAACATTTAGTCCCGCCTTTGAAAGTATTCCTGCAGCCTTCAGCGATTGCCTCTTAAGTTCAATTTTTGATCTGTTTGTCAGAATTGGTCCCAAAATAATATCGTAACCATATTCCTTCAAAACATCTGCAATAAGATAGCCTTCAGTGCAGTGATCCAAAGTAATATCAAGGTCGAATTCTCTGGCAATCCGGATTGCTGTCATAATATCATCGGTTCTGTGGGCGTGAGCCTTAACCACAAGCTCGCCCTTAATTACCGGTATCAGGGAGTGGAGCTTAAAATCAAAATCAGGTTTTTCGTTTTCCTCTTTATTGCTCTCATATTCAGTAAGAGCATCCAGATATTCTTTAGCCTTATAAAGCTGTTCCCTCAGCACAGCTGCTGTCGCCATTCTTGTTGAGGGGAACTGATGCTTTTCATTGTAAACAACCTTGGGATTCTCACCAAATGCAATCTTCATTGCACAGGGAGCTTTTATTATCATCTCATCAACAGTTCGTCCAAAAGTTTTTAAAGCCGCGAACTGTCCGCCTATAACATTTGCACTGCCAGGTCCGGTAACTACTGTTGTTACTCCGTTTTCCCGGGCTTCTTTAAAGGCATTGTCAGCTTGGTAAATACCGTCTATAGCTCTTAACTGAGGCGTAGCAGGATCGGTCATTTCATTTGTATCATCGCCCTCAAATCCTACTGCGTCTTCCATCATGCCCACGTGACAATGGCTGTCGATGAGCCCCGGCAATAAGTACATGCCATTTGCATCAATCACTTCATCTTGAGCCGACACAGGGGGCATTGAGCTCATATCACCCACAGTCTTGATTTTTTCGCCATCACAGCAAACAAAGCCTTTATTGTAATTTGTACCAGTCATTGTAAGAATTCTTGCATTTTTTATAAACAGCATGTTGCCTCCACCAGCTTTTAGATCTAATATCTATAATATTTTAAACTATCACAGGTTCTCAATATCAAAAATTACACAATGTATGCCAGCAATACGTTATGCAATTTTATCCTGAAATAAAAATTCAAAAATATAAAAATAAAAGCAGGTAAAAAAACCTGCTCATATTATAGCACATTCCATAGATCATGGAGATTAATTTTCAAGAGTTACCGCTGCTTCCTCAGCCGCATTGTTGAGTACTACAATTTCATTATTACGTTTTGATGACTCATTTAATTCATTGACAAGTGCCAGCTCCAATACCTGATCTATGTGTGAAACAGGAACAAGATTAATTACTTCCCTGATATTTTCAGGTATGTCTTCAATGTCTTTGGCATTGTCCATTGGAATCAATACTGTGTCAATCCCTGCCCGGTGCGCTGCGAGAACCTTCTCTTTCAAGCCGCCGATAGCCAGAACCCTGCCCCTCAGAGTAATCTCACCCGTCATGGCAACATTTCTTCTTACAGGATTTTGGGTCAAAGCCGATACCATTGCAGTTGCAAGGGTAATACCTGCAGAAGGTCCGTCCTTTGGAACAGCTCCCTCCGGCACATGTATATGAATATCATATTTTTTATGGAAATCAGCTTCTATTCCATAACGAATAGCCTGGGAGCGTATATAACTCCTTGCTATCCTTGCCGATTCCTTCATTACATCGCCTAATTGTCCTGTAAGTTCAAGGCTGCCGTCACCCGGCATAATATTAACCTCAACAGGCATTGTATCGCCACCGACTGATGTCCATGCCAATCCTCTTGCAATACCTACTTCGTCCTTTTCATTGGCTTTATCATACAGATATTTTCTGGCACCTAAAAACTTGCTGATATTATTGCCTGTAACGCGTACTATCTTTCTTTCACCTGAGACAATCAGCTTTGTAGCCTTACGTATGGTTGCAGCAATGTTGCGCTCAAGATTTCTGACTCCTGCCTCTCTGGTATAGTGAACTATTATTTCACGCAGAGCCGAAGTATCAATCCTCACTTGTGAACGCGTTACACCATGAAGCTCAAGCTGTTTTGGCACAAGATATTTAGATGCAATGCTCATCTTCTCGTCTTCTGTATAGCCGGTTATATCAATAACTTCCATACGGTCAAGAAGCGGCCTTGGTATAGCACCAATGTAGTTTGCGGTGGTCAGAAACAATACATCTGACAAATCGTATGGAACGTCAAGGTAGTGATCCCTGAATTCCTTATTCTGTTCCGGATCCAGAACTTCAAGCATTGCAGATGCAGGATCTCCTTTGTAATCACTGGACATTTTGTCGATCTCATCCAGGAGAATCAATGGGTTTGAAGAACCTGCCTGCCTGATAGCGTTGATTATCCTTCCTGGCATAGCCCCCACATATGTTCTTCTGTGACCTCTTATTTCAGCCTCATCTCTTACACCACCCAAAGACATTCTCACATATTTTCTGTTAAGGGCTTCAGCAATTGATTTGGCAATAGAAGTTTTACCAACACCCGGAGGACCTGCCAGGCATATAATAGGACCGTTCAGACTATTGTTCATTTTCCGTACAGCCAGATACTCCAATACCCGTTCTTTGACTTTTTCAAGTCCATAATGATCCCGGTCAAGTATCTCAGCCGCACGCCTGATATCAATTATCTCGTCTGTTTTCTTGTTCCATGGAAGCTCCAGTATGGTGTCCAGGTAAGTCCTGATTACTCCGCTTTCGGCCGAAGAAGAATGCATGCGTGAGAGACGGTCTACTTCCTTGAGAGCCTTTTTCTCGGCTTCTTCAGGAAGACCTGCATTGCGTATTCTCTCCCGGTATTCTTCCACTTCACCTACCAGATCTGTATCACCCAGTTCTTTTTGTATAGCTTTCAACTGTTCACGCAGGTAATACTCCCGCTGATTTTTGTCGATTTGTTTACGTACTTTATCTGTAATACTCTTCTCAATTTTAAGAATATCATTTTCTTTCGCCAAAATATCCAAAAGTTTTTCAAGCCGTCTCTTCGGAGATAATTCCTCCAGAATTTCCTGCTTAATCTCTATGGAAATATCAAGATTGGAAGCTATCAAATCGGGAAGCCGGGTTAAATCATCGATATTGGTAATTGAAAGCGTCGCATCTGATGAGATTTTTCCGGACAGCTTCGCATACTTTTCAAAATGTTCAATTGTTTGTCTCGCCAAAGCCTGAACATCGCGCCTCTTACTCTGCAATGCCGGATTTTTCAGGCATTTGATATCTGCAGAATAATAAGGTTCACTTTGAATAAAGTTTACTATTTTAGCTCTTTCCATACCCTCAACAAGGACACGGATAGCCCTTCCCGGCAATCTCAGAAGCTGTTTGACCTTTACTATTGTACCCACAATATATATCTCATCAAAATCAGGATTTTCAATACTGGGATCTTTCTGTGCGGCCAGAAATATTCTCTGGTCTTTAAGCATTGCTTCTTCAACAGCCTTTATAGACTTTTCACGTCCAACATCAAAGTGCAATATCATAAAAGGGTAAATAACCAGACCCCTTAAAGGAAGCATTGGCATATTACGTATTATATTATCATTAGTTGTCTTTGACATCTTATCATCCTTTCAAACCCGTAAGGCCTAAAGCAGTCACGGTATGTATAATTATAAATACATACTGGCATCATTTCAATTGATTCTTTTGCCATTTCACAACACCAGTAAATTATTCAAATATTTCACAAAGAAAAAAGATCACAAAAAAGTGATCTTTTTTTGTCAAAGACTTATTTTTGATAAAGATAAAGTTTGCAAGCCCTATTAGGACTTGCAAACTAAAATCATTCCATGCAATATATTATGAATTAAAATTACTCGATAATATCTACAACTGCACCTGAACCAACGGTTCTGCCGCCTTCACGGATAGCAAGTCTGAGACCTTTTTCCATAGCGATTGGTGAAATAAGCTCGATTTCCATGGTTACGTGGTCACCAGGCATGCACATTTCAACGCCTTCAGGTAGCTTAATGGTTCCGGTAACGTCAGTAGTTCTGAAGTAGAACTGTGGTCTGTAACCGGAGAAGAAAGGCTTGGAACGGCCACCTTCAGAAGCTGTCAGTACGTAAACCTGTGCTGTAAACTTGGTATGAGGAGTAATTGAACCAGGTTTAGCAAGAACTTGACCTCTCTGAATGTCAGTTCTCTGAATACCACGAAGCAATGCACCGATATTGTCGCCAGCTTCAGCCTGGTCAAGAATCTTACGGAACATTTCAACACCGGTAACTGTGGTCTTTCTGGATTCTTCTGCAAGACCTACGATTTCTACTTCGTCACCAACCTTAACCATACCTCTTTCAACTCTACCGGTAGCAACTGTACCACGACCAGTAATGGTGAATACGTCCTCAACAGGCATAAGGAATGGCTGATCTACAGGACGCTCTGGAGTAGGAATGTACTCGTCAACAGCTGCCATCAGTTCAAGAATAGGAGCATATTTCGGATCGTTAGGATCGTTTGACTCACATTCGAGAGCCTCTAAAGCAGAACCTCTGATAAATGGAGTATCATCTCCGGGGAATTCGTACTCATTGAGAAGCTCTCTGAGTTCCATTTCAACAAGCTCGATGAGTTCTTCGTCGTCAACTTGGTCACATTTGTTCAAGAATACAACAATCTTGGGAACACCAACCTGACGGGAAAGAAGAATGTGTTCACGAGTCTGAGGCATAGGACCATCAGCTGCTGAAACAACAAGGATAGCACCGTCCATCTGAGCTGCACCTGTAATCATGTTCTTAACATAGTCAGCGTGACCAGGGCAGTCAACGTGAGCATAGTGACGATTTTCTGTTTCATACTCAACGTGGGATGTGTTGATGGTAATACCTCTTTCCTTCTCTTCCGGAGCATTGTCAATCTGATCATATGCCCTTGCCTGGATGTTTGGGTTAGCTAAAGCAAGCACCTTTGTAATAGCTGCTGTAAGAGTAGTCTTACCATGGTCAACGTGACCAATTGTACCAATGTTTACGTGTGGTTTAGTACGTTCAAATTTTGCCTTTGCCATTTGTGAATAACCTCCTTCTTTTGAATCACTGATTGATTCAAAATTATACAATTATTAATTTATTTAAGCAATAGTTATGCTTTGGGTTTCCTGCCTTCAACAATCTGTTCCTGTATATTCTTTGGAACCTGTTCATAATGAGAAGGTGTCATGGTATAAGTTGCACGGCCCTGAGTTTTTGAACGCAGGTCTGTAGCATACCCGAACATTTCGGACAATGGAACAAACGCGTGTACGGTTTGTCCGCCTGCTATAGCATCCATACCTTCTATTCTTCCGCGGCGAGAGTTAAGGTCACCCATAACATCGCCAAGGTATTCATCAGGGGTTGTGACATCAACCTTCATAATGGGCTCCAATAGTACAGGATCAGCCTTTCTCATGGCTTCTTTGAAAGCCATCGATCCGGCAATCTTAAACGCCATTTCTGATGAGTCAACCTCGTGATACGAACCATCAACAAGGGTTACTTTTACATCCAGTACCTGATATCCGGCAACTACACCACTGTTCATGGCATCGCGGATACCACTGTCAACAGCAGGGATGTATTCCTTAGGAATAACACCGCCTACAATTTTATCAACAAATTCGTATCCCTTTCCAGGTTCAAGAGGTTCAACCTCAATGACACAGTGTCCGTATTGACCTTTACCGCCGGACTGACGGATAAACTTACCTTCTG
>ERZ773359.4155-NODE-4155-length-15570-cov-8.372801_pt1 | contig 15570 bp, 12 predicted proteins | sample MGYA00374955_ERZ773359 | MGnify/ENA primary metagenome ERZ773359 (study PRJEB29098, sample SAMN04486028) | biogas fermenter metagenome | study: EMG produced TPA metagenomics assembly of the Biogas fermentation microbial communities from Germany - Plant 4 DNA1... | reverse complement strand
CTCAGGCTCCTTCTTTTTTAATGCTGACATTTCCTTGCAATACAGCACCGGTTTCAATAGAAATTGAAGCAGATGTTATATTGCCTATGACAACCGCGTTGCTGAAAAGCTTGACAGATTTGGCAGCATCAATATTTCCGTTTATGCAGCCTGAAACTTCAATATCTCCTCCGGCCAGATCACCCTTTATATTGCTGTCGGACTTTATCTGAAGTTTGTCTGAAACATTTATATTGCCCTCTATTTGTGCACTATCAATTTCTGCTGATTCGCAGCTTATATCTCCGCGTACATTTCCTGAAACTATGGCAATATTTTTGCTGTCAATACCGCCTTCTATTTCCCCTTCTATAATCAGTTTTGAATCGGTGGTTATTGTCCCTACTATTTTGGTATCCTTAGTAATGATATTAGTTGTCTGTTCTGACTTAGCGGTGTTTTTTGCAATCATGTTAATGGTCTCCTTACTTTCCTTGCTTTCCTGCCTTTTTTTGCCGGCCTCCTGCGGAGCAGCTGTTTGCGGAGCGGCTGTTTTTGGAGTGCTTTCCTTTGGCTCCTTGCTTTCTTTCTTCACAGCAGCCGCTTCCTGTTTTTCTTCTGCTGCCTTGACTTTCACTTTCTCCTCAACCGTAACTTTCTGCTTTTCTTCATTCTCTTCTTTATTAGGCAGAAATACCTCTTTTAAAGCCTGTTTAAAATTTTCAACCATTCTTCCTCCCCCTTGCAAAAATATTAATAATATAAAACTGCTGCAAGCCTGTTATTAATGCGGGTATGCAAAAACTACGGGCTCAACACTGTTTTCCAGCTTATCGAATACATAGCCCTGTTCTTCAAAGAAGTCGATAATCTCAGGCAATGCATCTACCGTATGCCGCTTATTATGGTTATCATGGCACAGAACAATTATGCTGTCCTGGTTTGCAAACCCTTCCTTTACGCTTTTTAAGACTCTTTCTTTATTGGCATACTTATCGGTATCCTGAGTGGAAATATTCCAGTCATAATACAGGAAGCCGCGCCTGAGCATTTCCGATATAATATCCTGGTATATTCCCCTGTTATATGCATTGATGCTGCCTCCGGGAAAGCGGAATATTTTAGGCTTTACCGATGCCGCCTCATATATTTTGTTGTAACATGTATTGAAATCTTCAAGGAAGGCCTCCACCGATTTATAAATTTCTTTATATTCATGAGTGTGGCTGTGTATTCCTATTGTGTGTCCTTCCTCTGCAACACGTTTTAATATGTCCAGATTATTGTTTACGGTTACGACAAAAAATGTGGCTTTGATATTCCTTTCTTTCAGAATATCAAGAATTTCTTCTGTTCTTGGGGAAGGGCCGTCATCAAAGGTTAAATATACGGTTTTGGACTTGTGCTGCTGTATAACGGGCATATCATTGCGCAGCTCAGGGTAAAGTGTCTGATAGGTTATTTCTTCTTTAAGAAAGAAATCATTTTCCTGGGGCTTTTCATCTGGTTCTTCACTTATTCTGTCTTCTTCAGCACTTGCTTCTTCCTGTACATCCTCTGGTTGATCTTCATCTGATTCTGCATCCTGAAGCAATGGAATTCCCTTATCTGAATTGTTATCATTATCATGTTCACCTGCATGCTCTGAAAGCCCCATTTCACCGGGATTTTCAAGTTCGTCCCCCCCGCCGGCATGGGCGCTTGCAATTAAACACCCCACATGGAATAGGGAGTACATTAAGAGAACTGCCAGAATAAACATTACCAGGTAGATGAGATGTTTATAAAACCTCACACTTCCAATATACATGAAAAATACAACCCCCCTTGAACTTGGGCTTTACCCCTAAAAAGTGTCGATATGTATTTTATTATTGGGGAACCTGTCGTTATTTAGATTTTATAGCCTTTAATTTGAAAAAAAACCACCCTTTGGGGTGGTTTTATGCAGAATTTGTTAATTTTTATGTATTTATTTAAGAATATTCAGTTCTTTTGCTTTTACTATAACCTGCACCCTCCTGTTTACTCCCAGTTTCTGGTATATGTTCTTTACATACCCCTTAACGGTGTTAATGGTAATATTCAGCCTATCAGCAATCTCTTTATTTGACATGCCTTCCGCAATAAGATAGAGCACTTCCATTTCGCGTTCAGTAAGCGGTTCAAGGAGATATGAGGCCGCATCTTCTCCGCTCTTATCTGTGTCCTCCTGAAGATAGGAATGAATTTTTTCCACACAGGCCAGCTGAGCGGTTAAGAGTTTAAGGGAGTCCAAAACCTCGTTATTAAATACACCGGGCATTAAACTGTTTTCAAAATATAAGACGCCAACTGCTGACCCCTGGAATAATAAGGGTAAACAGGCTATGGATTTTGTTTTCGATCCTGCTATATAGGGATCGGCGTCAAATATTTCTTTCTGCTCCCCGCAATTTATGATAACCGTTTCATGGGTCCGGGCTGCATAACGCACTACGGCCTTGGAAAGCTTGCTGCATTCTTCCAGGGGAATGGGTTTTGTGATATCTGCCAGGGAATTATTGTCCTTAACAGCTTTTGCAAACAGATTTCCTCCTTTGTTAAGTATCAGATACGCCCTGTCCGCGCCTATGCATGCGGCTGACAAATCCAAAAAGCCGGCCAAAAGGGTGTTTATATCTGTCTCGTTTAGAATGCTTTCAGCAGCTTTGTCAAGAAAAAAGGAAGTATCCGCCCTTTTATCTAAGCCCGCTGAAGAGATGCTTATTATATCCTCCAGCAGTTTTTCACTGCTGTCCTTCTCAGTACTTAAATCTTCCATATCAATAAGCTCGGGATAAAGACCTTTAAGCTGCCTGATCTTATTTAAGGCTCCCCACTTCTTATATGCGCTGCAGGAATCTTCCATATACATCCTTGCTATCCTGGTCATGCCCCGGGACAGATAAACCTTTGCTGCCAGCTCATTGGCAAGGGCTTCGCCTTGTAAAAACCCATTTTCCTGAGCTGACCTTACTGCCTGATCATATAAAAGCATTGCCTGGGAATCCCTGTTTTGCATACGAGCCATTTCTGCATTTACCAGCAGCAGCTTATGCAAGAAATTTTCCTTGCAGAATTTTGCCCATTTTTTCAATTTTCGCTGATTCTTTTTCAGCAATCTAAAGCAGCGTCCCTGTTCCCATGAAGGCAATTTCTCGAAAACAGCGGTTATTATAAGCGAATAATAAAAAATGTATTCAGCGCTTATCATAAACCCTGTAATTGCATCGGATAATGTATCTATATTCCGGGCAGCCGTAAGAGCTTCAAAATAGAAGCCCGCCATATAATTTAAATACATTTTATGAAAGTAATATGTGGCCAGGGAAGTTGCATCGCCCTGCACCAGTGCAATAAATTCTTCACTGTCAAACTCTGACAGGCCGTTTGCAAGCGAGTCAAAATTAAGGCCCTGAAGCGCTGAGGCTGCCCTTTTATAGATCTCCGTATTTATAGCAAGGTTATCATGCTTTAAGCTTTTTGCAATTTCTTCTTTTTCCTTAATCAACCTGGTTATTTCAGGTAAAGGAATGCCTAAAAAATACTGTGTCTCAAGAATCATGCAGTGAGCATAACCTAAAATCAGTATGTCCCCCGCCTCTTTGCCGTATGCAACAGCCTTATTCATATAGTTCAGGCTGTATGAGAGGTGTTTGGTCCAGTGCACGGTAAATGTCCCTACAACAAAGTAAATTATACATTTGGATGCACTGTGCCCGTACTTTTCAGCCAGATCTATGCATACCCTTGCATACCTCTCGCTTGAGCGGTAGTCTCCAAATATATCCCCCACAATAAAGCTGTATCCGAAATACCCTACGGATGCCATACAGGAGTTTCCGTGCTTTGTAGAATGATTCCCTGTCTTAATAATAATATAGTTATACAGATCGAAATGACTGGTCATGGTAACAGTAGACAGGCGGCTTAAAAGCTCCGCAATCATTCTCTGCTCCGGATCATCTATCTCAGGCAGATTGGTTAAGTCCTCAATTCTTTTATTCTTCATATTCCATTTAAAAATCAAAAACTCTTTTATAAAATCCAGTTTTTTAGGTTTGACCGGAATGCTTACCCCCAGATTTCTCAAAGCAGTAATGCCTGTATTAACGGCTTCATCATATCTGCCCATGCTGGCATAGAGTATTATCTTTAAGCTGTATATTCCTGCCCGCTCCAGCTCAGTGGCAGAATTTTGAATGACAATGTTAAAAAGCTCTTCGGCAGCATCTGCATTGCCGGACAAATACTCTGCCTGGGCCAGTTCAATGTATAAATCATAACTGAGCTTGTACGTGCTATGCCATGAATCGTCAGAAAGAAGCTCTCTGCCATACCTGAAATACCTAAGCGCCGATTCATATGCTGCAGCGGCCCTGGCCTTCCTCCCGGCCTCTAGGTTATACCTGGCCAGCATAAGCCTTTCTTCTGAATCGCCGATAAGTTCAAGGCTGCGATTGAAATGATCCATAATTGACAGTACTCTGTCAACGAAACCGGCATCACTTGCTTTCTGCAGAAGCAGGCGGCCTATGGCCAGATGGTTTTCCTTCCTTTCATTTTCATCAACCAGGGAATAAACTGCCTGCTGCACCTTGTCATGCAGAAATCTGTATTCGGACGGCTCTGCCTGAACATAGTCCGAAGATAAGTTTCTTACAGGCAGTATAAGCCCCTCATGCACCGAAGCTATAAGGCCGGATGCGGTTTCTTCCACAGTTTTGCCCGTTAATACTGACAGCGTTCTAAGGTCAAAGCTGCTTCCGATACAGGATGCCATCTTCATGATCTCCAGTGTTTCCTTTGAAACATCCTTCAGCTTCTGCACAAAAAGCTGGGTTACATCATGATTCAGATCCAGTTTTTTTACAGCTTCAATATCCCATTTCCAGGAGCCGCTCCGGATATCAAAATACAGATAATCATTATCATAGATCAGCATAAGAAGCTGCCTTAAGAAAAAAGGATTTCCACCGGATTCGCTGTAAAGCACCTCAGACAGCTCAGCCGTATTTTCAGGTGTAGTATGAAGAGTGTCAGCAACCAGCCTGAAGGTCTCCCTCCAGCCCAATGGAGAGAGATGAATATGGTTGCTGTTGGAATGGCACTCCTCAGTTGACTTAAGTATTTCGACAAGGGGGTGGCTGTCGTCTATTTCATTGTCCCGATAAGCTGCTGCCAGGAGAAGGGAAGAAAGATTAGCCTCACTAATCAAATAGTCAATCAGCCTTATACACGAAACATCTGCCCACTGAAGATCATCCAGAAAAATCACCAGAGGACGCCCCTTACGGGCAAAGATGTTGATAAAATCCCTGAACACCATGAAAAAGCGGTTTTCCGCTTCTTTGGGAGGCAGCTCGTCTGCCGGGGGCTGTCTTTCTGTTATGTATTCCAGTTCAGGTATAATCTCTGCAATTACGGATGAATTTCTCCCCAGCACATTAAGTATAGTCTTTCTCCAGTAGTCCAGATCCTTATCGCTTTCTGTCATCAGCTGCATTATCAAAGCTCTTACGGCTTCTGTAAAAGGAGCATAGGGTATGTTTTTTTTCAGCTGATCCGTCTTACCGCTGATAAAATAGCCCTTCTCAATGGTTAATGGCTTTAATATCTTATTTACCAGCTCCGTTTTTCCTATTCCGGGATATCCGCTGATAAATACTGCCTCCGCAGAACCGTCGCACACCCTGTCGAATATGGATTTAAGCTTCTCTTCCTCTTCATCCCTTCCATAAAGCTTTAAAGGCAGCTGGAAAGATGAGTATACATCCTTCTGCCCTATGGTGAAATCTTCAATCATTCCGGTCTCAATCAACTGCTTCATGCATTCCTTTATATCCCATGCAAGACCATATGCACTCTGGTATCTTTCTTCGACATTTTTTTCCAGAAGCTTCATTACTATACCTGATATGGCTGATGGAATATTGGGCTTTATTTTATCCGGCGCCAGGGGCTTGCCGGTAATATGGGCATGTACCCACTCCGCCTCGCTCTTTGCTGTTATGGGAAGTCTGTCGGTCAAAAGCTCATAGAATATTACTCCCAAAGAGTAAAGATCACTCCTTTGATCTACGCTTTTGCTAAGCCTTCCGGTCTGCTCCGGCGAAATGTACTCATAGACCAAATCAGGGTCTGGCGAAGACAAGCTGCTGTTTTCAGAAGAAACATACGCAGCGCTGCCAAACCCTGTCACATAAACATTTCCTGTATCCGGATGAATAAGAATGTTATCCGGATTTAAGTTTCTATGCACTATGCCATGCTCATGAACCTGGCTGATAATCTCTGCAAGCTGCATTGCAACATCGGTAAAAAGCCAGGGCCCTATCATGCGGCTGCCAAAGTATTCTTTTAAGGGCACAGTTCCCAGGTCGTTTACAATTACTGCAAAATATGAATCAGTCTGTTCAACTGCAGCCGGTTTAATAATCCCGTCTATATCAAGGTCCCGGGTAATCTCAAATTCATTAAGCAGCCTGGATACTTCGACCAGATTAGATGGATCCTTTTTAAGGATTTTCACAAGCACCTGGGTCCGGTTATCTTTCTTATACCCTCTGAACACTTTAATTTTGCCCTTTTTCCGTACTTCCTCAAGAACTGTATAATTCGATAGCATGGTCATAGGCGGAACATACCCCCGTTTATTTCGTTTAAATTATCGCAATATTGTGGGTCTTTATGGTTAGGAAATATTTGCTAAGTATTCTTAATATAAAATTTCTACAAATTCCGCCATATTCCTTCAAAATTTTATTTTTCTCTTAAATCTAATTAAGAAATGTGATAAATGGGAGTAATTGACTCTTTAATATGATATAATTAATCAAAAACCACACTAAATGCTGACATATGATTAACCATTTCAGGAGGGGTCCGAATGAAAAACATTAATACCCACGTTCATGAATTTGAATTACTGAAACAGACAGTTCCATCCATGCGTTATGACGGCAGTATGGACTTTAAAGAATGGCAGGGAAAAGCCAGGCAAAAGCTAATGGAACTGTTAGGGCTTCCATTTGAGCAGGTTGACTCAAATGTCCTTATTGAATACACCGTTGAGTTTGATGAGTTTACAGAAATAAGATTTCTTTTTCAGAGCGAAAAAGACTATTATGTACCCTGCCACTTACTTATACCCAAAAGAGTAAGTCTGCCTGCACCCCTGACTTTATGCTGCATGGGGCATGGAGCCGGAATGCATATAGCGCTGGGCCGCAATAAAAATGAAAAGGACATTAAATCACTTGAAGAATGGCCCCACAGAGCCATGGCTTTAAGGTCGATTAAAGAAAAAAGATGTGCCCTTGTCATGGAACCTCGCAACTTTGGTGAGAGCAGTCTCCAGGGTTATGGTACATCCTGCACTGAATCTGCGAAAATAGCGATTCTTAACGGCAGAACCGCTTTAGGAGGGCGGGTATGGGATATAATGCGTTTACTTGATGTGGTAACTGAGCATTTCCCCCAGGTTGACATGAATGATATAGTCTGCACAGGCAACTCTGGAGGAGGAACAACAACATACTATGCAGCCTGCCTGGATGAACGTATTAAAATTGCAGCCCCTTCCTGTTCTGTATGCAATTTTGAAGATTCAATAGCCGCAATGCCCCACTGCATGTGCAACTATGTACCGGGCATACGAAAATACTTCGAAATGGGCGATATGGCAGGAATGATTGCCCCGCGCCGGCTGATAGTCGCTGCAGGCATGCAGGACAGCATATTCCCCATTTTCGGTGTGAAGAAGGCCTTCCAGGATATTAAGCGTGTGTATGCGGCAGCAGGCTGTGAAGATAACTGCTCCCTGGTTATTGGGGACAGCGGGCATTATAATTATGCAGATTTGATTTGGGAGGAAATAAATAGGATGTCTTCTTAAAGACATCCTAAATTTTTCATTAAAGCCTGAATAACCTCTTAAGATTTCCTGATGTAACCTTTTCCATGTCCTCTTCACTTAAGCCCGCATATGCAAGCCTTACAAACTGAGGATCACCATACTGGAAGGGCATAACCGATCCAAATACTATATGGTCAATTCCTGCATACTTAACAAGAGTTTCGAAATCAGTTGCGGATGACCGCAGGGTAAAAACTTCCACCCTGGCAAAATCATAATATACTCTGCCCCTTCTCCCCTCGGAAGCATTTTTCAGCTGCTGAGCGTTAATATGGGAAGGACCGTTGCTTATTATAAAGTCTGTATCGGGGCATAAGCTTAGCAGCTTTTCCACCTGACCTAAATCCAGGTTGTCATTAGTGTCCATCCAGTGCCTCTGCCTGACATTTACAATAGCACAGGGCAGGTGCACAGGAATATTCATCTCTCCCGCAAGTCTGATAAGCTCAACCGGTTCCGGTTCGGTAAGATCATAATTATGATAATAGGGATAAAGCTCCAGGCCTTTCATGCCAAGCTTCTCCACACAGTATCTGAAATCCTTTTCCCATGCTGCGTATTTAGGATTTATAACCGCAAGGGGAATAAAGCGATCCTTATTATCCTTTATCTCCTCTATTAACTCCAGGTTGCCTTCCTGGGTGTCCTTATAAAACACTGCATTTAAGGATGAAACAGCCGCCATATCTACTCCGTATTTATCCATTAAAGACAGAAGGCCTTGAGCCGCATTATTCCTAAGCTGCCTGAAGGGCCAATGACCTATATATGTATTTATATCAATCAACATTACTTTGCACCCCTTTCCAGGTATCTTGCAAACTTGGTGTTATTCAATATCTCAATCTTATCCTTCTCCGGTATGTTTGCTGCCAAAAGCTTTCCGATACCCTGGGAAAAGGAACCGTCGGTGCCGAATAACACTCTTTCAGCCCCCAGGTAATGTACGGTCTGTTCTATTATTCCTTCATCATATACACTGCCGCTGATATCAGTATAAATATTGGGGTAGTCAGCTATCGCCTTAAGCTGCCACTGCCAGTCTCCCCCGCCGCCTATATGAGCCATTATAATTACCGCATCAGGGTATTTTTCAGCTGCCTTGGCAAAATGTGTTCCGTCAGACAAAAAAGGCTGCACATTCGGCAGGCTTCTAAGCTTACCTGCATGCTCAAGTATCGGTATATCCAGCTCAATGCATTTTTCTATTACAGGATGAAGAACTGGATCTGATATGAAATACTGATTATACAGCTTAATGCCAATCATGCCCAGTTCGTTAACGCATCTTTCGATCTCAGCCACTGCTTCCCTGCTATAGCCCGGGTTGACAAAAGCAAGACCCTTAATAAAGCCCGGATGCCTGTCCATAGCCTGAGCGATAACATCGTTTTTACGTTTAATGGTATCCGGATCAGGCTCACCTCCGGACACAGGCAGCGAGCATACAACAACATCCATGTACGCTTTCCTGGCTGCTTCAACAAAGCAGTCACACAACTCTTCATTAAGCTTCCCGCTTCCGTCATCCCAAATGTGTTCATGCCAGTTAACAACCTTATTTTCCTTGAACAGCTTCATTTTTTCCTCTTTTAGTATTTCCGTATAGTTGATCAAATAAATCACTCCCTGCTATCACTCAGCCCAGTCTGCTTTTTTAACTGTCTGAAGCAATTGGTATCAATAGAATATTCGTCATAATATATCAGAATCCTCTAATGTAAATTTCATAATCACATTTTTTCTTAACAGCTTGAAAACATACATTAATTACCCCTGTATCCTTAAGCGGACTACAGGGGCACTTTAACAATTGTGTTTACATAAAGAAGATATAATAAAGCAGCAAACACAAGCTTTATAATGATATTCCTAAAAACTTGGCAGCATTTTCATGGGTTATCTTATTATATACTGTTTTGCTGATCTTCCCTGATTCATACCAGTTGTTCAAAAGGTCAATCAGCGGAACCGGCATTCCCGGGAAGCATAAATCTGTGCCGAAGAACAAACGATCCTGGAATTCCTCCATGAATTTAGGACCATATACATCATCACGTGCAAAAGCATTATATGCAGTAAAGTCAGATAGATCTCCATATAGATTGGGATAACGACGGAAGAGCGTGGGAACAACCCCTTCTTCGTCTATACGTCCTTCAGGCAAACGCCCTATCTGCCTGCCTTTCAGATTGAAAAGATAGCTGCGCTCGCCAGGCGTTTTCAGTTTACCGATTTCTGACCAGAAAACAGGTCCATGACCAAATATAATCAAATCGGGAAAACGCTGAAGTGTATGCTCAAGCTGGGGAAGACCGGGATCGTCATAGAGTCCGAAGTCACCAGTCAACTGATCGGATCCGTCGAAAATTATGGCCATGCCGCAGTTCTCTGCATGCCGGAAAAGATTCTGCACCAAAGGATGCATGAGAGGCATATTAGGCATCACTTCACCAACTCCCTTGCAGCCCATGGCTTTATAATGATTCAAAAGTTTGTCCAGAGGTGCTTCGGGCGAGTTTGTAAGGCAGCGCGGATCAATATTGCAGAAAGGTATAAGACGGTCCGGATACTTCTCTGCCATTTCAAGAATATCTTCATTTGACTGAGGCATATATATTTCAGGGCTTACAATGGGTAATACAACCCCCATGGCTATGCCAAGCCTGTCGTATTCGGCGATCAGCTCTTCTGCAGTACAGAAGTTGACTATTCCAGGCACCTTTACCCTATATGCGTGGGCGTGAATATCAATAAACATAGTGTTATTCCTCATTTCCTGTATATTTTTCAAGCCAACTGCAAAATTTTTCATTTATTAATTTCTGAGGCGTCTTCCTAAACATATCAAGAACAAAACCAACATACTGGTCGGCACGAATGCAGGTGAAAACTGAATTTCCGCATCGGGTACGCTTAAGAAGTCCAGCCTCTTCAAGGGCTGATTCCGTAACATTAGCATCATGAAAAGGCCATACCCCATTGGGCCATTTGCGCGCAGGGTTATGATATACAGATATTTCCGACATAGCAAGACATCTCTTATTTATGTCTTTTATCGATTGTAATGTCTCCTCTACAAAACAGTATTCAGCAAAGTGCTTAAAGGTATTATAAAGTGTTGAAACCCCTATAAATACAACCTTTGCTTTTAACAGATACATTTTCTGCCATGGAGATGAATAGGAAAAACAATAATCACCAAATACCCCCATACGCGGCCCATAGTCTGTATGCCCTTTTGTGAGTTCATAAGCCAGCCTTCCGCGAGCGGCCACCGAATGGGTGGCCTGATCGCTGCGAAGGCTGCCAGATTGAAGCCGGAATACTTCAGTGATATAACCTACATCAGATGGACTTTTGTCTTTGTCCCAGTTCTTATAGGCATTGTCAAAATCACGCTGTACTAAGGTGGGAAAAACCACAGTGCCGGTAGGCCCTACTGCTTTTTCTGCAGCTTCAATTACGGTTTCTGCCCCGCCCTCAACGTACCCGAAACTCTTAAGTGATGAATGGGTAAGCAATATGTCACCTTCATTTACGCCGCATTCATGATAGGCACGTACAATATCATCAAGTTTTACGATTGTAGTCTGGTCCATGCATCAGGCTTCCTTTCAAAAGACTTATTTCTTCATAGTTGACAGATATCGGTCATATGCTTCCTGATAAATCTTCAGGTATTCTTCAAGCCCTATCGCTTCAAGTTCACCCAGATAATCATCCCAGTCGTTGTCCAGGTCTGCTTCTCCGCGTATAAACTTCGCCATCATTTCTTGGTAATAGGTTGACAATTCTGTAGAAAGCTGAGCAATTCGTTCGTTTTCATCAGGTTTAAGTGACATGCTCGGAATTGTCTTATCAACCGCGTATGGGTTATAATTCTTAATTGTTTCTTCATACAAAGTCGCTTCCTGGTCATAGCCTTCTTTTACACGTGCCATCATGCCCTTAAGCCCTACGTTTTCGTTCAACAAAAATCCTTCAAACAGATGATCATTAGTCTGCTCATTCCAGCTGAACAGCCATCTGTACTTGGCAGGTTCTCCTGATAATCCTATCTCGCCCTTTTCTGCTCTTTCCCAGCTTACTCCTTCTGTACCATACCAAAGTGTATACCAATCAAAGTCATCGTTTTGTAAATCCGGCACAATATCTTTTATCTGGCAATCTACCCAGCGAATTGCTGCCTGAGGATTTTCACAAACAGAAGTTATGGCAAAATACGGAGAAGGATTCCAGTTGTACTGGGGTGCCTGCTTAAGCCCGTCCGGTCCGGTGAGAGGCGGAATGGTTTTATAATTAAGCAGCTCAGGATCTGAAAAATCAAATATTGAGATAGCACCGCTGACTGTGCAGCCGACCCGGTTGCCTGTAGGAGCGCTTGCCAATGCTTTTGCCTGTTCTTCAGTCATGGAAAAACATTCATTGTCAAGAAGCTCTTCGTCATACAGACGCTTATAGAATCTTAAACCTTCACGCCAACCTTCCTGGGCATAGGAAACTTTAACTTTGCCATCTTCCACATAGGCACTGGGGGTATAATAAACAAATGCATTCATGAGGTAGTTGGGAATGGATGACATCCAACCTGTATGGGCTATAAATGGTATTTCATCATTAGGATCGCCATTTTCGTTTGCATCCTTTTCCTTAAAGGCCTTAAGTACATTGTAGAAATCCTCTGTGGTTTCAGGAATGTCCATGCCCACATTATTCAACCATTTCATATTCATCCACATTTTTTCGACATGTCTGTCGTGAACTCCTTCCCAGTACTTTGAGAGGAAATAAATATGACCGTCATAAGCCGTTAACTTAGGTCTTACTGTTTCATTATGTTCAATTAACTTCTTTATGTTATAGCCATATTCATCAATAAGACCTTCCAGCGGGATAAATATTCCTTCTATTCCAAGAGATTCGACCACCGGCCGGGAAAGAGAGGTAAGGAAAACATCCGGCATATCTGATTTGTCATCGCTGTAGAGGATGAGGTTTATTTTCTCCGATGCATCTGCAGGGGAAACCGTTATCCATTCAACTTTAATCCCTGTCTTTTTTTCCAGCCATAGTGCTGAAGTGTTGGTATTTACATCAATAATGTTTGGATTAGGTGTATAAAATACTTGAGCGTTACCTCTTCTTCTACTATGGGATATTTTCCTGGATCGGTAACTTTAACACCCTCCTTAATCTTTCCTGTCTGTGAGTCGCTTTTCTTGCAACCGAAGAATGACACAACCATGAATGCTGCCAAAATAACACACATGACCTTTTTCATCACTTTCCATCTCCTTTTATGATGTTTGAGGAAATTATCCTTAACGCAAGACAACCTTGCAATTAAAGACCGCAAAATGAAATTTTGCTGCTTTAATCAATAAGCTCTAGCCTTTTAGGGAACCAATCATAATACCCTTAACAAAGTATTTTTGTATAAAAGGATAGATCACAAAAACCGGAGCGCTGGAAACCACTATTAATGAGTATTTTAAAAGTTCAAAGATAGCCTGTCTTGCTGCCAGATCCTTTACATTAATACGGCCCTTTGAAATCATTTCTGCGTCGACTTTATTCTGAATCAGAATCTCTCTGAGGATTATTTGCAATGGATAAAGCTGCTGTCTGGTCAAATAGATGAGTGCATTAAAATACGAGTTCCATATGCCTACCGCATAGAAAAGTGCAATAACAGCCATTATAGTCTTAGAAAGAGGCAGAACTATTCGAAGGAAAAATTGAAAGTCTGAGCAGCCGTCTATACGAGCAGCATCCAACAGTTCAGTAGGAATATTTGATTTTATATATGTACGGGTAATTATGATGTTATATACTGATACTGCACCGGGTATTATCATTACAGCTCTTGTATCGATCAATCCCAGCTTTTTAATCAACATGTAGGTTGGTATCAAACCACCGCCGAAAAACATGGTAAAGGTAAAAATAAACATTATCTGCTTTCGCAATATAAAGTCATTTCGCGACAGAGGATAAGATGCCAGCATTGTCACAGCAACCCCAAGAATAGTGCCGGAAACAGCATATATAAAAGAGTTTGCAAAACCAACAAGTATTCTGTTGTTTTCAAATATGGTAGTATAGCCAATCAGCGTGGGTTCAACAGGCCAAAGGAATACCCGGCCGCTAACCACTGCACTGGATGAACTGAAAGAACAGCTTATTATGTATATAAGAGGATAAGATACGACTAATAAGAAAAAACTGAGTATGATATAGTTTATAAAATAGAATACCCTGTCACCAAAGCTTAGGCGCTTCATTAAAAAACCCCCTTACCACAGACTGTTATCGCTTACCCAGCGGGAAAAAGCATTAACTGAAACAAGCAGAATAAAATTTATGACTGAACTGAATAAGCCTATGGCCGTACTAAACGAATAGTTTGGCAGATTAGCCGCAATGCCTATCTTATATACATATGTGGAAATAACCTCGGAATACTCTGTGTTAGTGGCATTTTGCATCAGCAAAATTTTTTCGAACCCTACATTCATCAAATTGCCCACATCAAGTATTAAAATAATCACTAATGTAGGAATAATGCCGGGAATATCAATATATAAGATACGTTTAAAACGCGATGCGCCGTCTATAATAGCTGCTTCATGCAATACCGGATCAATACTTGTCAATGCAGCCAGGTATATGATGGAACTCCAGCCGGCATGCTGCCATATGCCTGACCATACATATATACTTCGGAAATAGCTGCCCTCAGCCATAAACAGTTTTTCTTTCCCGCCCAGAGCTGTGATAATATTGTTAATCAGTCCATATTTTGGTGCCAAAAGTTGAATTACCATACTGACCAAAACTACAGTAGAAATGAAATAAGGTGCGTAGGTGACGGTCTGTACGGTTCGTTTGAATAATTCTGCACGACAGCAATTGAGACAGATAGCTAAGATAACGGGAATAGGAAATGCAGCAACTAAACTGTATAAACTGATAAACAGCGTATTGGATATCGTTCTCCAGGCCATCCTGGATTCCAGGAAACGCTTAAAGTGTTTAAGCCCTACAAATTGACTGCCCCATATTCCCTCTGAAGCCCTGAAATCTTTAAAAGCAATCTGCAAACCATACATAGGTCCATAAGAGAATATCAGCACAAGGCATAGCGGAATTAGAATCATTAAAAACATTTGAATATTATGGTTATAGATCTTTTTTAGTTTTTTGGAGTCCAACTTGTCTTTTTATGATAGTCGGCCGAGATTGTACTTTGTTTTCACATTATCATCTCTTTCCAACTTATACTTTTATATCTTATAAATCCAAATTGTTCACGCCAATTACCTTTCACTCTTGCTCATAACGAATTCCAGCAACCTAAGCTCATTGCTTATCTGAAATCATCAATGAGAACGATTGGTTACAGCATTACTTGTAATGAACCAAGACGTTTCACAGCTTGCGACAATTATTAGATTACTTACTATGCTGATGGATTGTTGCCTACTTCAATTTTTTGCAAAGCTTATTGCTGAGAGAAGTAATAACGTTTTCACAAACATAAACAGTTAAAATAATTAGTGCAAATAATAGAACAATTTAATAATACTGTGAGTTGAGCGAATTTCATATTCTACAAGCCAGTAAAACAGCGGATTCAAAAATATAAG
>ERZ773359.4154-NODE-4154-length-15571-cov-4.733952_pt1 | contig 15571 bp, 11 predicted proteins | sample MGYA00374955_ERZ773359 | MGnify/ENA primary metagenome ERZ773359 (study PRJEB29098, sample SAMN04486028) | biogas fermenter metagenome | study: EMG produced TPA metagenomics assembly of the Biogas fermentation microbial communities from Germany - Plant 4 DNA1... | reverse complement strand
GGTAGTCATTTCCGCAATGATGGTCTTCATTCCATGTTTGGCAGCAAGATCCATCTGTCGATCATAATCGGACCAATCGAACTTGCCGGGTGCAACTTCAATGGCAGACCAGAGAAACCAATGGCGGAAGATGTTGTTAGCATCCTCTGCGGCCGTCTGATAGTCCCTCTCCCAGTCCTCTCTTGGAGGATTGGATTTTCTAAAATAGACAGCCCCATAGGGAAACTTCGGTAAGTGCTTCAAACCCAACTTTTCTACCCCTCTCGTCATCTATTATTGTCTGGCTACTTAATTATCCATAGACCGAGGACTATACCAGTCCACCCTACGGTTAACTAGATAGCTCTACATAGAGCGCCTCCCAGACATCCACTTGTTCGACCACAAATTCAATATGGCGTCCGTCCTGCTGAAAGTCTACTTCCTTGCTGTCAATCACCTGCCTGACCGCGGCTGCTTTCTGACCGTCTTCCAGCTTCATTCTGACCTTGATGTTGTGCAATGGGACATTGGTTGACAAAGGTCTTTGTCCAACACCATTGACTAGGTTGATAAGGTATCCTTGCTCCCGCTGCAGCACACTTACCTGCAGTCCGTGTATACGGGAGACTGTCAGCATATTATCTTCGCCCAAGAGCAGCTTGACTGCATTTGACAGCACTGTGTAATGCTCATTGAGTTTGAACTCATTTATTAAGAAGCTGAGTTTGAAAGGAAGATAAACTACTTGTCCATTACCATATCGGTTGAGGATACACATCGGTATATCTGTATGGCTGACGGGCAGAGATGCTCTCTCTGGCGGTGCTCCCACACTCTCTAAGGGTGAGAAAGGCGGTACCAGAGTCAACAATACTTCTACATTCTGCTGCGGCCTGCAGTAGACTACCTGACCTCGGAGAGGGATAAGCTCCGTTTCTTCTAGGCCGCCTGTCTGAAGCGGATTGCTGCTGCCTTCGAATCTCAGATAAGAGGCTACGAGGCTTTCACTGACATGATTAGGCTGAGCTACAATCCCCAACAGGTCTTCTATACCCTGAATTTCTGCCGGAGGCTGCCCTTCAAAGATCAAGTTTCCGCCGCTTCGCACATACTCCATCAGCGCCGCCATACCCGATGGACAGCAGCACCATCCTTCAGGGACGATTACGACTTGATACTTAGCAAGTCGTTCAACAGATAACTGATCCGGAGTTATCAAACTGAAGGGTATCTGTGTACTGATAAGACCATCAATCCAGCCCTTGGCAGCCTCGCCGGTATTCCATACTAAACCTACTTGGCTGACAGGTGCAGCTCCCTCAAGATACGGCTTCACCTTACCTACCATGGCATTGAACTTGGAGACAGTCTTGAGTATCCGTTTATCAGTGATGGTATCGGGAATCCCTGTAAGGGAATGCCAGATCTGGCCTCCATTAGCCGGGACTTGGCTGAGCCAGTATGAGTACTCCGCCGTAGGCAAACCTGTGTGCCGCCAGTCCATACCTGGACAGGAGTGTACTATGCCGAAAGGCGGCGGCATATCGTCGGGAGTGTCGACACTGGCCAACTTAATGCTGAGGGCCGGTCTCCAAAACTCAGGCAGATTCTTTTGTCCTCGAGATAGTACGTTTTGAGGCTCAATACACACCAAATCAGCAGTCTTTCGGCCTTCGAACGGCGGATGGTAAATGCCGTAATATAGAACTACCGGAACCTCTGGTCTCGTGGCTTTAATAGCGTCATACAGCAGTGCCAAGTTATCCCTAGAGCAAAGCTTCGCCCATTCATTGTCAAACAGCTGCCAAACCCGGCCCCAATGCAGGTCCTCTGGTACTGGCTCGCCGTAAATCTCCCGATGCTTTGCTTGACAGGTTTCGCAATGACACGGAATGTAATTAGGGGCATTATAGAAGACTCCATCAATATCGTACCGCTTAAGAGCTTCCTGCAGTACAGGGACTGCCACTTCTTCGTTCCTGTAGCCAGAGTTGATACATGTAGACAGCAGCAGCGACCATTCTCCCGGACGGGTGGCGCCTATGATCTGAGGGTTATTCTCCCTATCCCGCACAAACCACCACGGCCGCTCTAGATAGGTAGAATCGGCAGCTTTACTAAAGTCGAATCTGGCTATGAACTTTATTCCTCGGCGGTGACAAGCTTTAATGACTTCTTCCAGCAAATCCCCTTCTTCAGGAAGGAAAGGATTGACGGTGTGAAACGGCACTTCGGTCTTATACCATGCATATATACCGCCTACGTTGTAAACCAGGACATCTGCTCCCATTTCTTCCATCTCTGCTGCCAACTTGTCAGGATTGATCTTTGCTGTATCTGCTACCTGGAGATTCGTTTGTACTACCCTCAATGGTTTCTGCCACCATTCACGTCCATGCTTGGTCACTTGCAGTCCTCCCTACTTTTGATGATCAGTATTATAGACGCTACGTCTCAGGGTTAGCTGCCATAATCTATAGTCACTCTCTCCATCAACAAAGTACCTTCTCCCAAAAGCCGCCGAGCCAAGCTCAAGCCTCAAGCCACTGGTTTCGGCTTCTCGTATACTCCCCGCAGTTCCAGCTGGTCTGCATAGTGGCAGGCCACCAGATGACCATCACCTACATCTATCAATGCAGGAGCTTCTTCTCTACAGAGCTCAGTTGCATACCGGCACCGGGGACTAAAGTAGCATCCTGCCGGTGGATTAGAGGGATCTGGAACCTCTCCCTCCAGCCGAATCCGGTCTCCTTTCCGTCTCTGCCTAGGATCCGGTATAGGCACTGCCGACAGCAGAGCTTCCGTGTAAGGATGGCGAGGCCGGCTGTACAGCTCCTCTGTTGTCGCAACTTCCACCATCTTGCCCACATACATGACTGCCACTCTGTCACATATATGCTCAACCACACTCAAGTCATGGGCGATAAAGATGTAGGTCAGCCCCAGCTCCTGCTGCAAATCATCAAGCAAGTTGATTATCTGTGCCCTTACAGACACATCTAGGGCCGACACAGCTTCATCAGCAATCACCAGACGGGGATTTAGGGCTAAGGCTCGGGCAATTCCTACACGCTGCCTTTCGCCACCGCTAAAGGCATGAGGATAACGGTGGATATACTCCGGCCTCAGACCTACTTGCTTGAGCAGAGCCATCACCCGCTCATCGAGCTCAGCACCCTCGCATACTTTGTAATTGCGAAGCGGCTCCCCGATAATGTCCCTTATCCTCATTCTCGGATTCAGCGAGGAGTATGGATCCTGGAATATCATCCGTATTTCTTTTCGGATTGGCCTTAGCTCTTCTTCCTTTAACTGGATCAAATCCACAACTTCCCCATCTGCCCGTCGATAGCGAATCTGGCCCGCAGTCGGCTCGTACACCCGCACCAGACACCGACCAACCGTTGTTTTTCCGCAGCCTGATTCGCCAACTAAACCTAAGGTTTCACCTTCTCGAACAGTAAAGCTTACACCATCAACAGCCCTCACATGACCAACGACATGGCGAAAAAAGCCTTTGGTTATCGGGAAGTGCATTTTTAGATCCTTCACTTCTAAAATGACATTGGTTTCTCCGGGATTAGCTTTGATATCCGCCATCACACAACACCTCCCTGACGGGCTTCAGTCTCCAGCTCTTCAAGGTCACTGAACAGCAGACAATTAACCTCACGACCTGGACCTATCGATTCTGGACGGGGAGAGTACACATCACACACACCCGGGATCTTCTTCTCACAACGGGGATGGAAGGTACAGCCTTGAGGTCTGTTAAAGGGGTGAGGCACCATGCCTCGGATAGTATCTAAACGGGCTTGGTGGCCCAGTCCCATTTTGGGAATTGACCGCAGCAAAGCTTCCGTATAAGGATGTTTGGGATCATGGAAAATGTCATCTACATTGCCGTACTCCACCACATTGCCCAGATACATAACCAGAACATCCCGGGCAATTTCGGCCACTACCCCTAAATCATGGGTGATAAACATGACCGCCATACCCAGATCCTCCTGCAGCTCCAAAATTAGGTCAAGAATCTGGGCTTGAGTGGTGACATCTAGCGCAGTCGTAGGTTCATCTGCTATCAGTAATTTCGGCTCACATACCAAGGCCATGGCGATCATAGCCCGCTGCCGCATGCCCCCACTTAACTGAAAGGGATAGGACTCCATCCGCTGCTCTGGTTTGGGAATGCCTACCCTCCGCAGACATTCAATAGCCCGGTCCCAGGCTTCCTGCTTACTCACCTTTTGATGCAGCAAGATAGCCTCGGTAATCTGATTTCCAACGGTATGCACCGGGCTGAGGGAGGACATGGGCTCCTGAAAGATCATAGAAATCTCATTGCCTCTGATTCTGCGAATTGCCGACCCCCGAGGGTGGAGTTTGGCAATGTTGACCACTTCTCCGTTATCTCTGTAATAGAAAATATCCCCGTCTACAATACGTCCTGGTTTGTCCACAAGCTGCAGAATAGACCGTGCGGTAACAGACTTACCACACCCGGACTCACCAACGACACAGAGAATCTCTCCCTTTTTTAAGTCAAAGCTCGCTCCATCTACCGCCTTGACCACACCTTCATCGGTAAAGAAGTGGGTTTTCAAGCCCCTTACTTCAAGCAAAACATCGTCTTTAGTCACTAGATCACGCCTCCCTCTATTACCGCGAATATGGGTCGGCGGCATCTCTTAGGCCGTCACCCAAGAAGTTAAGTGAGAGTACAGCTATGATCACAGCCGCTCCTGGCAGCAGAAGCCATGGTGCTGTTGACACTGCTCGAATGTTCTGAGCCTCCTGCAGCAAGACACCCCAGCTGACCACTGGCGGACGAAGTCCGACTCCCAAGAAGCTCAATGATGTCTCCGCCAAGATGGTCCCAGGAATTGCCAATGTCACACTGGCAATAATATGGCTGATATAAGAAGGCACCATATGACGAGTAATAATCCGCATCTCACTGGCCCCATCTAATCGAGCAGCTATAACAAAATCCTCGGTCTTCAGTGACAGGAATTTGCCCCTCACTTCTCGACCCAGCCCTGTCCAGTTGAGAAAAGCTAGGATAATAGTTATCAGGAAGTACACCGTTGTCGGCGGTACAGTCAAAGGAATGGCTGCTGCCATGGCCATCCACAGTGGTATCTGCGGCATAGACCGAAGGAACTCGATCACCCGCTGTATGATGATATCTACCGTTCCTCCAAAATATCCTGATATGCCTCCCAAGAGAACTCCAAGGACCAGGCTGATGGTTACACCCACAAGCCCAATGGTCATCGATACCCTTGTCCCGTAAATCACCCGACTGAAGATATCTCGTCCCATACGGTCGGCTCCAAAGAGGTACATTGGTGAGCGACCATCCTTGGGCCCGATCAGTCGGCGATCAAGCTCAAAGATGTTCCACAGTTTATACGGCTCACCTTTCACGAAAAATCCTACAGGAATGATATTCGACTCGTCGATGGTAAAACTCCGTCGGAGAGCAACAGGGTCAACCTTACTGATATAGCCATGAACGTGAGGCTGGAACTTCAGTCCATCCTCTGTACGCAAGAAGAAGTGCAACCTCTGCGGTGGAGCATAAGTGTATCGAGCCGAATACTTATCGGACGGATACGGTGCTAGGAAATCAGCAAACATAGCTATTAAATAGATACAGATAACTACAACGCCTGCGACCATAGCCAACTTGTGTTTGCGGAACTTCCACCACATCAATTTCCACTGTGAAGCTACCTCTACCCGATGGGCTGTCTCTACCGCTTCTGATGGCTGTGGTCCCTCCGTATTCTGATTAGGCAAAGTGATCCCATTTTCTGCTGTCATGTTACTCATCTCCTTTACTGATACCTAATTCTGGGATCCAGCCAAGCAAGAAGGATATCGGATACCAAAGTACCGATTAGTGTCATAACACTGAGCATTAGAAGGAAACTACCGGCCAGATACATATCCTGCGCCATAAGAGCTCTCAAGAGCAGCGGTCCCGTGATAGGCAGACTCAGTACAACTCCCACGACGGTAGAACCCGACACTATCTGCGGGAACAGCCAGCCTATCCCACTGACAAAGGGGTTAAGTGCGATCCTCACCGGGTACTTCAGCAATAACCGCCACTCCGGCATTCCCTTGGCCCGTGCGGCTACCACATACAGCTTGCCTAGTTCATCCAAAAGGTTGGCCCGCATAACTCGAATCAATCCCGCGGCACCAGATGTACCTAGTACAATCATTGGTATCCACAGATGACTGATGAGGTCCTTAAGCTTCGCCCATGACCAAGGGGCATCAACATACTGGGGAGAGAACAGACCACCCACATTTTGTCCAAAGTAGCGAAAGGCAATATACATCAGCACCAATGCCAACAGGAAGCCCGGAATAGCCACACCGATGAACCCAAAGAATGTAGCTATATAGTCACCAATGGAGTACTGCTTTACTGCTGAGTAGATGCCTATAGGGAAGGCAATAATCCATACGAAAAGCATAGTACTCACCGATACAATCACTGTTAGCCCTAACCGCTGCCAAATAAGGCCGCTCACCGGCCGCTGCCACTCAAAGGATTGGCCGAAATCTCCCCGCAGCAGAATCCCGCTCACCCATTTCCAGTACTGCACGTATATGGGCTGGCCTAGGCCGTACCGCTGCTGTAATGCGGCCAACTGGGCAGCATCCACTTCCACACCCTGATCCCTTAATCCAGCCACCATAGAGGTCAGATAGTCTCCTGGGGGAAGCTGAATTAGGATAAAAGACACTATAGAAATAGCGATCAGGGTCGGAATCATATACAGCAATCGACGAATGATGAATTGAAGCATGCTATCACTCCCTTGGCAGGTTGAAACAACCTAGAAATCAATAGCCAACACTTCGTGTTCCAATATAGAAGGAACTGTTGTCTCTAGATAACCATCGGAAATGCGATACTGCAGTTTTTCTTCACTTTTCAAGAGCTTAACATCTTTCACTGTCAATCCTTCCGGCAGCCTCACCTTAACGTCTTGGGCTCCTACAGCGATGAGTTCTCGTATAGGCCCTTTCATCATCATCGGGTTAGTTAGGTTAACCATGTGTACCGTCATGGAATTAGCCTGCCGCCAGATGGTAACATCCAAAACCCCGGGGCCTGACACTGTAACTGGGCTTGGTTCGTTGGTAGCCCAGACTACAGCATTCCTGAGCAGCTTACCGTGGTCAACACAGAGAATCTCCCAGAAAATCCGATCAATATTCCATGGGAAGTAAACAACTCGACCTTCTCCAAAGTCCCGTAAATAGACTTCCGGGATGTTTGTCTTGTCCTGTCTTGGATATACTTCTTCCATAGGCAGGTCGGGATACGTAGGAATCAGGGTGATAGGCACCTCAGGGAATTCCACAGTAGGTCTTACTTCTAACCGATATGTGCCGTTGATAATTCGCTCAGTGTTGTCTATTCCATCAATAAGTGGATGTACAGCACCGGTTACTTTATCCCGTTCCAACCGAAGGTAGGAATTCTGCATGGGGCCAGGTGTATGCTCTACATAGCTTACCCCAAACAGATCGGCCAACCCAAAATCGGACCTCTTTCTACCCCATTCATCATAAAGCGAGGTCTCATAAGTAGCTATTATGCTGCCGCCTCTTTGGACAAATTGCCGCAGCTGCTCACATTGCTCGTCTGATAGAGCGGCGATATTCGGCAGAATGATGGTCTTGAAAGGCTTTAGGTGCTCTTCATCCAATAGTCGATCGTGAACCATTTCAAAGGGAATACGAGCTTCAACTAAGGCATGATAGAATCCTAGAATATGATCCTCTACCTTCTTCTGAGCCTCGGGACCACCGTAGTAAGCAGCGGTCTGCTGGGAATACACCATAGCTACCCGGGCCAAAGGAGCCTCGTTGCGCAAGTATGGTTCTACTTTAGCTGCCCAGGTATAGATATCTTCCACCACATCAAGCCAGCGATGGTCATACAGCTTAGCACCGAACTTGGTCCACCACGGCCGTAAACCATTGGCTATGCCATCTGCTACCCACATCCGGATCTCTTCACCGTGCTGGACAGAATCTTTCCATCGGTAGGGCTCTTCCAAACCTACGCTGAAAATGCCGCCGATGGCCTTCTTTCCAAGGGTGGAGCGGAGCTCTTTACCATTCTTGCCGTTGGCCCACGGCGCCGCTAGGCCCCGTCGGGCCTGCCTATCCGCAAACAGTGTTTCGGCTCTCCGGCCAATCTCGGTCATATCAAGATCGCTTAAGGCACCACCACCGGAGTTGGGAATGAACCGGGAGTGGGGATTGATTTTCCTAAGCTCGCCCTCCCAAAGGTCATAGAGTTCAAACAGCCGCTCTTGCCGCCAGACTAGGTAATTTCTGAAGGCTGGATCATCAGGGTCATTAGAGCGGGGCAGGTCCATGCCGTAGGCTTCTCGGAAATTGCGCCGACAGTGCTCACAATAGCACATACCGGATCCGGCCCATCGATTAGCAAAAATCGCGTCAACATCATACATGGACATGATTTCGTTATTTACTTGGGTCATGAATTCAAAGTTATAGGGCCCTAACGCACAGGTCACCCACAATTCCGGCATGGCCCAATGCTTTCTTGGGTTACCTTCGATATCAACCATGGCCCAATCCGGATGTGCTTCGTAAGCATCATTATGGATGGCGTGGGGATCGGTACGGGCGATCACAACCATCCCCATCTTGCGACATCCTTCTACCAGGTATCCGAAGGGGTCGGAATCCCCAAGATATTTACTCTTATAATGAAAGGGAATCTTCGTGGGATAAAAGGCCATGTAACCACCGGCACTTAAGCAAACGGCGTCCGACTTGATACGACGAAAATAGTCCAACCAAAAATCACAATCGATGGTGAGGGGATCGTCTTCAACTAGAGTCAATTGCGACCAACGCATTGGCTTGTCAAACCAATTCTCCACAGTGGTTCTACAAATATTGTCTCCGTTGATCATGTGGTCCCGCATTCTATCCTACCTTTCATTAATTGATGGAACGACAACTATGATGTGGAGCATAAGGATTTGGGGTGGGTATGGGGCAGTCCCCATACCCACCTTCTTTCTCAGTCACTTACACAGCCCGACATCCCTGTATCCTAATCCAATACTTATTCGTAGAAGTACAGCTGAGGATTAGTAGGTGCTGGATGCGGATATATCCAGGACCACGGCATGGTGTCTGGAACGTTCCGCAGCCGCTTATTGGCAATTCCATAGTTGTCAGGCTCAGTGGTTATACCTATGTGGTAGAACACGTCCGCGGCCAGGTCGAGGATTTCCTCCATTATGACCTTTTGCTCTGCCGGATCACCAGTGACCAATAGTTTATCGTACAGCTCATTCTGACGCTTGACTTCCTCTGGCGGCTCCTGCGGCTCAATAGCGGTAGGCATGTCTGGGTTATCCCTCATGGCTCTCCAAACCTGCCAGGCCCGAGCATAGAATGCATTTCCGTCCATGGGCAGCCAGTACCGAGGATCCAGGTAAACCACCGCACCGGTACCGCCACCGAACTTGTGGATAGTGGCATCGTGCTCAGCATTTTCACGTACCCGCACTTCCCACAGAGAACGGTCCATGGTTCGAACCTGCACGTCAATACCTACCTGCTGCCAATAACCCCGCAGCAGTTCGGCAATGTCGATGAACATTGGTCTAGCAGCATCGATCTCGAATACTATGGTGATCCGCTTGCCATCCGGACCTAAGCGATAGCCTTCTCTATCCCTCTGGGTGAAACCAGCTTCGTCTAGATACTGGTTGGCTAGATCTACATCATATTCGGTGTACTGCTTCGCCATCCGCTCATTGTACAAGTCGGACTCTGGACGAGGAGCCACCTGATGAGGTTCACCTTGACCAACATACACCAGGTCAATGATCTCTTCACGGTCAATGGCATGGGACAATCCTATTCTGAACTTCTTGTTTTGGAATACCTCCCGTTTAACCGGATCTGGATGGGTCATGTTCAGCATGATTACTGCATCATTGGGCATGGTGGATGTGGTTGTGAACATCCTATAGCCGCCCCGCTCCTGGTTATCATAGACAACAGGCTTATTTGCCGGGGTAGCGAAGTACTGGTCAATCATATCCATCTGACCGCTCAGTACCTGCAGCAGCAATACTTCAACGTCAGAGGGCATCTCATAGACGATGCGATCAATGTAAGGCAGCTGATTGCCGGCAGGATCTACTTTCCAGTAATATGGGTTGCGCACTGCGATGGCACGAGATGCATCACCCTGGCCAGGAGCTAGAGTGAAGTACCAAGCATGGATGGTTGGGCAGCCGGTGGTGCGATACCAGGGCTCACCAAAAATACCTCCCTTGGCTTCAAACAACTCGACCCAGTTGGAGAAACCTTCATCTCTAGCGAGCTTGTCGACATCTGGATTGTAGTCCTCATGGAACTGGCTCAGATAGTGCTTGGGAAAAGCAACTGGGTTGCCGAAGTTGACATCTGCCATCTGCAGTAGGAACAAACCGTTGGGCGTATCAAACTTGAATTTAACGGTGTAGTCGTCAATTTTCTCTACCACTACAGGCTTACCGCCGTGTACCCATGGTGCTGCCTGAACCGGAGTAATTTCCGGATTCATGAAGACATCTTCATACCAGAACATCACGTCATCGGCGGTGAAGGGATGGCCATCGGACCACTTCATGCCCTTTCTCAAGAAGAAGGTGAACTCTGTTGATTCCTCATTCACTTCCCAGGATTCGGCTACGTTGGGCATTATCCCGTCCCAATTCGGGGTCCATCGTACCAGATTCTCATATCCCTGAAAGCGGGCAACATTGATGACATGGCCGCCAACCAGGGCTGTCCGCAAGTCTCCACCGTACTTACCTATCTTCTCAATAGGCTCCAGAACCATGGGATTCTCTGGCAGTCTCTCTTCCACCGGTGGCAACTTACCGGCCTTGACCAGCTCTGCAAGTTCTGGCGCTTCATTGTACTTCATTTGTCCAGCAACACCTGCACTGGCCGCTAGAATCACTACTAAAGCCAAAAACACTATTTTGCTTGTTAGACGAGTTCTTGGCACGCTAGTGCCTCCTTTCCAATTGTTGAGTCTTGTTAGGTACCGACTATCTAACCATTTGAGAAACCAGACGCCCCTTAACTACCCCCTTTCCTCTGAGAATCTGTCTGAAGCTGACGTGTTACTTCCAGCTTCACACTCTCGATATGGTGACGAAGAACTGCTTCGGCACCTACCAAATCCCGATCGTAAAGACAAGCAATAAGCTGGCTGTGTTCCCCGGCAGCACGCATAACCCGTTTTGTGGTTACAGCTACCATAACCCTGATCAGCTGAATCTGATCTCGTATAAGTCCCCACATATTGTTCAAAATACGATTGTTGGCCAAACCAACAAGTTCCGCATGGAAACGATCATCAGCCAAAATGTAGCCGGTCATATCCCCTCTTTTTAGCTCATCATAGGAAGCCTCTAGAATATCTGCCAGCATAGCAATGTCCTTTGACTCTATTGTCCCGGAAACGTCACGTAAAGCTTGACATTCAAGGGCACAGCGGACATTGTACACATCTATAACATCCTTCTCTGTGAGAGTATAGACAAAGTATCCTGACCTAGGGCGTCGCTCTACAAGACCTTCTGTCGCTAAGCGGGATAGCGCATCCACAACTGGTGCTCGACTAACCTTTAGCTCTTCGGCTAAGCCCACTTGACTCAAACGGCTCCCGGGCCGGATCCTTCCAGATAGAATAGCTTCCTTAATTGCTTCGTATGCTTTTATGTAAAGTGGATCATCTTTGAGGGGAGCCACTATTCTGCTTGATTTCCCACTCAATCGTCTCACCTCGATACCTGTCGAAAACATGCAGCATGCAATATGTTTACTTGCTGTTAATACTCGCCCGCGTTTCTAAAAGTCCTCTCTATTCCTCCTATATTTTTTCTGGGGCAAAATGCTCTAAACTGGACCCAAATTGCCCATTTCAAACAGCTGTAACTAGATAGCAAGGAACCGTTGGCCTGATGCCAATGCTGAATGATAAACAAACCGTACGCAAACAGACCTGTTTCTCGATAAGCCTCTAAAAACATGTTGGGGATGTAGATACTCTTTTGGACTTGTTTATTGCCGTAAAATCGAGGATATGCGCGAGTGAAGAGCGCCAATAGGCCAATAGCAAGTAGGTATTTAGGGGGACTAACGAGGGAAATAGTAGTTTAATCCCACAGACTAAAATACGGATAGGCTCAGGCAGCCTATCCGTATCCTTGTGCAGAGTCTAGAGCAGACTCCACCTTTGGTTGATCATTTCAACCACCTCCCCTTTGGGACCATTATCCGCCTGATCCCAACGCTAGCTTACCAGAAGACCCCAGCCTCGGCGTACCGAGTTCTAATCGGAACTGTTCTTTCCCTCAGCCTGACGGACTATCTTCCGTATGCTGTCATAGCTAAGGCAGTATGCTTCCATTAGGCTGTGGATATGCTCTCCTCTGGCATACCGGAGGCGAATCTCCTGGTTGCGCAGCTCCAGCTGTCGCCGGGTACCATTGCGCTCTCCCCATCCAGCCCGTTCTTCTGATCCCTTAGGGATATACAGTTCCCGTCCCTGGACATACTCTTGAACTTGGCGGAGGAGATGGGGTGGCAGAACATCTTCAGCATTCAGGTACACTGGGCCAACTACCTCCTATGAGCTATTTCCCGTTGGCCCCCGGAGGACTGGTTACAGTGCAGCCCTCCCGCGATGGATACAATCCATCATTCTGTTTTCGGCGGGCCAAACATCACCAATCTCAGCTTGCAATAGAAAGTCAGTGCCTTTCACTCTGGCCCACCTCCTTTCTCCGAGTACTCTTCCTCACTTTATTTATATCCTATGTCGGCTTATCCTGCACGAGAGTTTTCTTCCGAAGTGATTTTTCCGACTGCCTAGGCAGGAGTTATGCCGTCTGCACCGATCTCTACGGCATTCTTTGCCAAGTCCACCTTTTGTCGAGGGGATTATGCCGATATGCTGTTATGGACGGTCTCGGACCACTTGCAGGATAACCAGACTAATAGCGAGAAGCAGAGGTTAGGCAACGCACATCGCAAGCCAACAGCATTCTTGGCACTTTGTGTATAGGTTATTGTACAGGAAGCAGAAGCAACTTGCCTCTTTCAGCATTATCGCTCTATCCCAACAGATATAGAAAGGCTATAGACAAAGCGCCTATAGCCCCTATCTGATAACAAAGCTCCCAGCCCGATCGACCAATAGACTACAAACATCAATGCCCGGACGTTCTGGCCATCAGACTACTTTTATTGTTTCTTCACCTCTACCTTGGCCAATTTCTCATAGAACTGGATCAAGCCGCCGTGATCGTCTTTGGCCTTGCCGTCAACCTTAAGAGCCTGCATGTACTCCAAGACTTGACTGGCTAGAGGCAGGGGTACGCCTACACTGTGGGCTGTCTCTAGGGCATTAAGTAAGTCTTTGATATGCAGCTCAATCCGAAAACCGGGCTTGAAATTCCGATCAAGTACCATCGGCATTTTAGCATCCAATACTGTGCTGCCGGCTAATCCTCCCCGAATGGCTTGGAATACCTTTTCCGGGTCAGTGCCGGCCTTGACTGCCAAGACCATAGCCTCTGACATGGCCGCGATATTGAGAGCCACAATGATTTGATTAGCCAGCTTGGTGACATTGCCGCTGCCTATATCTCCAACCAAGACTGCTGATGAACCCATATGCAGCAGAATTTCCTTAACCTTCTCAAAGGTATCCTTCGGTCCTCCGACCATGATGGCCAAGGTTCCATCAATGGCCTTGGGCTCCCCGCCGCTCACAGGAGCATCCAGCATAATTACCTCTCGTTTGGCCAGCTCCGCAGCTATCTCCTGTGAAGCTATCGGAGAAATGGAACTCATATCGATGACGATGGTCCCAGGCTTGGCACCTTCTATGATGCCGTCTTTACCCAACACCACTTCCCTAACCTCCGGGGAGTTGGGAAGCATTGTGATAATAACTTCACTTTTCTCAGCAACATCCTTACTGGAGGCGCCAGCCTCTGCTCCACTTTCTACAAGCTCCTTGACAGCCGCTTCGTTGATATCGTAAACAACCAGTTCATACCCAGCCTTGAGCAGATTCTTAGCCATGGGCTTACCCATAATTCCTAGCCCGATAAATCCCAGCTTCTGCATGACATCAAGCCTCCCTGCACTTTCTTTCTGACGTTACAATCTAGCCCTTATCCTTCCAATACAACCTTAACGGCATCTTTGATGGCATCAGCAGTTAACCCATAATGGTTCAACAACTCTTCATACGAAAGGGCAGATGTGCCAAAGGAGTCCTTTACTCCGACAAACTCAATAGGTAGATCTCTCTCCCGCCTTAAGGCACTAGCAACAGCACTTCCCAAACCTCCGATTATGCTGTGCTCCTCTGCTGTTACAACTCCCCGACACCCTTCTACGTGGGCTAGGACTTCCTCATCAGTCAATGGCTTTACAGTACTGGCATTGATCACCTTCACAGAGATGCCGTCCTTAGCAAGCTCCTCCGCAGCCTCCAAGGCCATAGAAACCATTACACCATTGGCAAAGACCGCTACATCACTTCCGTCCCTTACAACCTGGAGTTTGCCAATTTCAAAATCACTGTCCGGGTCGGTGATCACAGGCAGGTCATTGCGGTTAATTCGAATATACACCGGTCCATCCCAGTCCACCATAGCCTTAACCATCTTGCGGGTTTCAACTGCATCAACAGGAACCAAGACAGTCATATTGGGAATAGCTCTCATCAATGCCATATCTTCAATGGACTGATGGGTAGAGCCGTCGCCAAAATCTGAAAGACCGGCACTGGAACCGCAAATTTTCACATTAAGTCCCACTATGGATATGGACTGCCGTATCTGATCATAGGCCCTGCCGGATGCAAATACGGCAAAGGAATGAATAAACGGTATCTTTCCAACTAAGGAGAGCCCGGCAGCGGTGCTGGCCATGTTTGCTTCCGCAATCCCCATCTCGAAATATCTATCTGGATATTCCTCCTGAAAAAGAATACTCATAGTGGATTTTCCGAGGTCCGCCTCGAGAACCACTATCCTCTCATCTTCCCTGCCCAGTTCTACAAGAGCCTGCCCATAGGCTAGCCGCAAGCTTTCTTTTTTCATTTCAGCACCCCTCCTCTACAGCCCCGAGCTCTCTCCTTGCCTGCTCATATTGCTCAGCGGTCATGGCTCCATTATGAAATGCCGGGTTATTCTCGGCAAAGGAGACGCCTTTACCCTTCACGGTCTTGGCAATGATCACCGTTGGCTTACCCTTCACGGTGTCTGCCTCATCAATGGCAGCTACAATCTCCCGCATATTGTGGCCGTCGATTTCAATCACATGCCAGCCGAAGGCAGCCCATTTGGGAGCAATGGGGTTAAGGTCAAATCTTTCAACTATTGGACCAGTGGCCTGTAGACCATTCTGATCGACAATGGCCAGCAAATTATCCAGCTTGAAGTTGGCTGAAGCCATGGCTGCTTCCCAAACCTGCCCTTCA
>ERZ773359.4149-NODE-4149-length-15581-cov-31.077741_pt1 | contig 15581 bp, 6 predicted proteins | sample MGYA00374955_ERZ773359 | MGnify/ENA primary metagenome ERZ773359 (study PRJEB29098, sample SAMN04486028) | biogas fermenter metagenome | study: EMG produced TPA metagenomics assembly of the Biogas fermentation microbial communities from Germany - Plant 4 DNA1... | reverse complement strand
ATTAATTCACAAATAAAAAACCACTAAATCTAGGAAAACCTCCTAGATTTAGTAGTTTTACATCTTAGCTAATATCCTTAAGTTTTTATTGTTTTCATCAGTTTGAATCTTATCATAATTAACCTTAACCCCATCATCTAAATCAATTGGGATTCGCATGAGGGCTAAATGGGCTATTTTTCCATCATAATCCTTACACTCTTTAAGCTGCCTGGTTAGCTTTTGAAGACGTTTTTCAGCCTGAGCAATCTCTCTAGGATTTTCGCTATTGGCTATAATAGCCTTTAGATTTTCCATATTCTTCTCATATACTTTTTGTATTTCATGAAGATAATCTACCCGCAACTTTCCTGTAGTATCTTCATTATATCTATGCATATATATAAGGGCTTTGAATCCATTTTGTCTGCCACTATCATAAAGCCAATATATAGGCCTTTTTTGATAGTTCCTCACATGATCTTTATAAAAGTCCTTGAGAAAATAATTCCGTATTACCTCTCTAGCATCACCTTTTCCCCCTAAGGCATCTGCTATAAATTCTAGATTTTCTTCCAAAGTCTCCTCACCGTATGCTGCCTTAACAAACTCTATAAATTTACTTGTAATATCGTCTATATAATAATCTTCATCTGTAATCAAGATAATATTATCTTCAATAGGTTTAAAGCTGATATATTTGCTATCATCCCATTCCCCTCCAGCATAGGCTAAGCCTTCCACATCCAAAGAATATCTGCCAAAGATACAGCCTACACCGTAGGATATAAAGGATTTGATAACATCTTCTTTGGTCAATATATATCTATTGCCCCTTATTTCGTCATAGATTTCATCTTTAGTATCAAAGATTTTAGTGACGGTTACATCCCTATCACTTACTTTTGCTGTTAGCTCATCTTGCAGACCATATATGTCAATAAAGATGCGATTTAACTCTTCTTCATTTTCTTTTAACTTGTCAAAGCTATTATTGGCATATTCCTTCCAGCTCTCATAGGCTGATTCTATAGTTTTGGGTACGGTCTTTTGTTTATCCTTGTCCAGTAACGGGTGAATTCTAAACTCCCATGAGGTCTCAAAGGAGTTCCAGTCTATTTCAGCCATAGATATATTTTGTGCTACTAATGTTTCTACCTCATCAATATAATCTTCATCAATAATAACTGGTAAGGATTTAATATCCCTCATCTGCAGATTTAGTGTGGGATTTAATACGTTTAGATATAACTCTATTACTTTTGAATTAAATAAACCTAGGATATATTTTAGATTTTCCAGGTAACATATAGTTGGCCCTCCCATATCAAAAGCCCCAATTGGAGGGAAGTATCTAAAGCTATAACCCCTTGAAGTCAGCATTGTATAAGTTATACCTTCCCTATACCAATACCTTGGAGCAAGCAAGTTTGAGGTTGGATTGGTTTTGTAAAAATGTCTTGCTTCATTGGACCAATCAATAATAAGGGATAGGTTACCATAATATTTTCTAAAGTCTCCTCCCTTAGCATAGAATATCCAATTTTTATTTTGCCCTATATCCCATTTCTTTACTTCCCAGAAGAATCTTAGATATTTATTATTATCGGCTGTTTTATTTTGTGACCCTGTATAATCACTTATCTCTTCTATCTTTATTCCTTTATCAAAGTTGGCTATAAAATTTTGTCCAACCCAATAGGCTATTGGCATCCCTGGTATCTTGGTAAAATTATATTGATCAGTTTCATAATAGTATCCACATTGAGGATCTTTAATGGCTTCTAGGGTTTTTACCCTCTGTACCTCCATTCCCCCTGGAAAATCCGACAGCTTAATGTACTTACCCTTCCCTTTAGATTTACTATTTTGTAATACAAAGGTACATATAGGTACCGTAGCTTCTTCAAAAGCAGAGTACTCCATTTGTATCAAGCTAGAAATATGTTTATTTTCTATAATATATTCCCTAAGTTTCTCATAGGTCTTAATAAACATCCAAACAAAAGGTGTCATATATGCTGAATAGCCACCTTTTTTGCACATTTCTATATTGTTGTATATAAATACAGAGAACAAATCTCCCTTATAAGGGCTATAATTATCCCGCACATACTTTTTAAGATTTTTGTCAAACTTATTCAAATAAGGAGGATTAGTTACCATTATATCGTATTTCTCAGTTAGCATGGCTGATATCTTAACTAGTTTTCTTAACTGTTCTTGAGTCTTTTGTATATTTAATTCTCCTATTGTAATTTGACCTTGTTCATCATAATCATTAATAAACTGTAAAATTAATTCCTCGTCAAAATCATCCAGGCACATAATAGAGCCTATTTCTTCAGCATTTTCAAAGGTTTCAATTAAGTGTTTTATGTCTTCTATAGCTTTTTCCCTGTCATCCTTGTCCATATTTAAACCTAAATAATTTAAGTGTTCCACATCAATATTAGTAGAATCCTCAAAGTGTCCCAGATTATTCTTTAGCTTGCCATTCAAAGCTCTTCTATCATACTGCCTTGCCTTCATCATTATAGCAAAATAAGCTAATTGATACGCCCTTTTATCAATATCCAGTCCATAAAGATTTTTTTCTACAATCAATCTTGCTGCTTCCCTGGCAGTATATCCTTCTGATTCATATATCTTAAATAATACATCAAATGCATAACACAAACAATGCCCACTTCCCATGGCATTGTCAAACACCTTTATATCTTCAGGGGAGATTTTTTCATCTACTGTAGGAATTTCTCCAGGCATTAAGTATTCCAAGGAATCTTTAATGCTGCTGTCAGGATTTCTTTCTAACCAATATATGCCCAGGGAATTGTCCACCATATATCGGACAACCCAATCAGTAGTAAATAATTGCGTTGCGGCAGGAATATGTTGCTTTTTCACAGCTTTTTTAGATACTATATTTATAACTTCGTCTCTGGACTCTGTATTATAGAATTGGTATAGCCAGCCTATAATCTCTACCTGTCCATTTCCTCCTTGGGATTCCACATCAAAATATTCCTCTTTTATATCGTGAATCAGTTTATATACTACACCATCAGGATCATTATAGGAAATAGTGAGCAATAACTCCGCATAGTCATGGGTCTTTTCAAATAGCTCTGGTAAGTTTTCGTTTAATGCATTACATTGTTTTATAAATAATAGACGGAACATAGCATCCATAGATACGGCACTACCATGGTTTTTCCATTCCTCTAATTGTTCTAGCTCTTCATTAGTAAAGTTTAAGCTAGTATCATAATAATAGGTGACAATTTCAGGTTCCCTCACTCCTTCCCTTCCTGAGGATAATATCCTCAGCCTATCGGGAAGATAGTTGTTTACCTCCATGAAACGGATGGCTATGATCCTATTAAACCAGGTATAGGCCACTTCTTCTATAATACCTTGGTAGGCTGTTTTATAGTCGGAATGCTTTGTCCTAGTTTCTAATTCCCTTACTAATCGATTATACTTTACTATATCATCTCCATAGATCTTATAAGGCTCTATATCGCCTATATCAAAGGTATACATATCACTATTCTGAGATAGGGGCTTTTCTATTCCTTCCTCTGTAATACCCAGCCTAGCAGCCTTGTTTTTTATCTCCTGTATTAATCTTCTCCTAGCATATATAGCAAAGTTTTTTAACTCTGTCTTATCCATGGAATCCCCCTTAAAATCTATATTAATGATTGTAACTTCCTCAATTCTTACACTTCAGTATATTCCTTATACTTTGCCAGACATCAATCTAATCATCTACATCTCTATCTACCAAGAATGAGGTGCATTGATATTCCAGATACTTATATCCCTTTGCTTTTTAATCTGTTTAATAATAATTATAATCTAACAGTCTTTTGTTCTCAACCATACCTTTATTCCTTGTATCATGGCTCCGGCTAATAAAAGATGTTCGGTTGAAGCACATAATGTCTTTATGAGGAATAACAATATATATACGTAAAAAATCTACTAGTGAAAATATTCACTAGTAGATTGTACATTAATATGTACATGCACAATTATATTAATAATTAGATTACACAACCGATATACAATCCTTATCCTTAAATGCTGTGACTGCTTTGCCAATCATTACTAATATTTTCCCAATTAATTTTTCTTTCTAGTTTTCCTGTCCATACATTCCAGAATTGTGGATCTTTAAATTTAAGGGACAAGATTGGCAACACTAATAAATGTATGTTGACCTCTCGTCCCTTTCTTTCTCCTATTATTACTCTACTCCCAAAGCCTTAAAAACGGCATCTGCTGCTGAACTATAGAATATTATGTTAAAAGAGCCCACCAATTTAGGAGAGGCTGTTCCTAAACCAGCCATACTAGTAATTGGAGGCTCTTCCCTTATATATCAAAACCAAAATCATCAGCAAAAGCTATGTCTATAATCACTTCATGACGTAAAACCTGGACTCCAGTATCCCAGTTTTCTATCACTAGATAATATGTCTTATCCCTAGCATATTTTTGATTCTTTAGATTAAATGTTAAACTAAACACCCTCTTAGCCGATTCTTGTTGAGTGCTGTTTGCTAGATGAATTTCTTCATTTGATATAATTTCCCCACTCTCATCTACAAAGGCAATTCTGTATTTAGCTGGCCTTACCACATCGCTTATGGCCTCTGTTTGTATAAAATCTAAAGTGATTATTAGGCTGGTTATCCTGGTAAGCATGCTAATTAAAGAAATACCTACATCACGGCTTTCTACACGTCCTCTATTGGTTCTCACCTCTACCACTGGCACCAATAATTCCTGGGGCGAACTTCCTCCATGGATATAATTCTGCCCTCCCCCAGGTACCTTAAATATATTGGAGGTAAGAGGAAAGGTAATAAAGCCTTTATGTGAGTTTCCTAATACCTTGGACATTTCAATAGTCTTTGTCCCTATAACGGAATACTCATAATCGGATAATACATACCGCTTATTTACCACATCGTCCCTAGAGAATACATTTTCTATCTTAGCTGACTCTTTTATTCTATCCCTTTTATAAATGAAGCCATGATCAGCAGTAATTATATATCTGGTGGCAGAGATCCTGTCAGTTAACTTTCTAATAAGTCCGTGAATCTCTTCTATGGCCTCTATACAGGCTGTGAAGACCTGATCTTCGTCTCCAGACTCTCCTCTATCATCTATCTTATTGTGATAGATATAGATAATGGATTTACCGACAAAGAAATCCTCCATCTCTTCACGACTATACTTTTGAAGTGCATCGTAGGATATAGCAGCACTATTTGGATTATAAGATTTAATAATACTATCCCTTGCCTTTAGGGAGGAGGTAGACTTTCCATCTACCAGTCCATTTCCTATCTCATCTGCCTCCAACTTTTCATGAGGGAGAAGGGCCGCCATACCCATGCCAGTAAAGGAAGGCAGGATGCCTATTTGGGGTTCTATATTTACTGAATTTACCTTTTTATCCTTTTCCAGTTCTTTAACCAGTTCTTTTGCTACCTCGTACCTGAAGGCGTCGGATATAATAACGATTACTCTATTTTTAGCATGGGCTAAATAGTTTTTATAAAAATCTCTTTGTAGCTTATATTTTCCACTAATAGCTTCATAGGAAAAGGTGTTATTAAACTCCTTTGTAATGACATCTAAATATCTATTAGTATAAATATTCTCTACCAACACCCTAAGCTCGTCAAAGATATGGTCATCTAATATTCTATCAAGATAGTAATAGAACTTCCTATAATAGGTATCAATTTTATAGTCCTCCTTATGATACCTGTCTATTATTGATACAATATTGGACTCTGGTCTATAATTTGCACAGCTAATTATAAAGAATCCATATTTTAAAACCCGATACTCATTTGAGTATTTGCTGCCAAAATGCTTAAGCTCTCTAAACTCACAAAGACTTGGAATATCCATATCCTTTATTCTTGCGTTTATATTCTCATCCAGTAGCCGATTCACTACCCATTCTATAATTTTTTTATCTACAAAATCGAACAAATCAAGGTTTATAAGTTCTTCTACATTAAAGCCTTTAAACACCTTATGCCCGTTAATTTTTCTGTAAACCATTTGAGATAGAGAATCAAAGGCTTCCCAATATGCAAGATTATTCTTAAGTTGGTCCATAAAGGCCATAACAGTACCAGCCTTGTTCAGAATATATCTATTTAAGGATGAAGGCAGTTTCCCATCTATCTCCCTCTCTGCATAGGTTATAAATAAGCTAATAACCAATTTTTCTAGGCTGGGCGTTTCATTTACAAAGGAAAAGGTCTTATGGCAATGTTTCCAAAACACCTCTTCAAGGTCATACTTTTGTAGTTCTTTAAAATGCTCACTATCATTCAAATCTTCTTGGGTAATTAGAATACGTACTACTTCTTCAAAACTTGCAACCTTGGATCTTACTGCTGCACTAAGGAGGGCTATCTCTATATGGTCTTCATTATTGTATTCTGCTTCTAATCTATAGAACCTATTTCTTCTAACCTTAGCATCAAAGAAGGAAGAATGTCTTTCCAGTACCGCCCTATACTTTGTATCTATTCCTAAATCATTCATCATTAAGCTTATCCTATCAGCAACAAACTCTTTGGAATACTTAAGGGTATCTGCCAGATGATTGAACTCTGACTTGGGCTTGGCAAAGGGAGCATATATAAGATAATTGCTCTTTTTATCTCTTCTTTCCAACAAAACCTTTGTTTCAAAGGAATTGGTTTCAGTTAGATAATGGATCTTAGCATTTTCAAGTTTTAAATTTTTTATGTCTTCTATAAACTCCTGTTTTGCATCATACCAAAACACTATCTTTCGGCTTTGTCCAGTAAATTCGGAGTTTAGTCTTTCTTCAATTTGTTTTAAACTCAATTCTGCCATCTTCAAATACCCCTTTATTTATATCCTAGCTAGTATCTTTAGGTTCTTATTGTTTTCATCCAGTTGTATCTTATCATAATTTACCTTTATCCCATCATCCAAATCTATAGAAATTCGCCTTAAAGCCAGGTGAGCTATTCTTTCATCGTATTTCCTGCATTCATCCAATTGTTTGATCAGCTTTTGTATTAGCCTTTCCATTTTTGTGACCTCTCTAGGATTGTTATTATGGATCATCTCTTCCTTCAGATTCTCTATATTTCTTTCATAGATCTTCTGCATTTCATGAAGATAATCCACCCTCACCTTTCCAGTGGTATCCTCATTATATCTGTGCATGTAAATAAGAGCCTTGAATCCATTTTGTCTACCGCTGTCATAAAGCCAATATATAGGCCTCTTCTTATAGGTTCTTACATGGTCTTTATAAAAATCTTTTAGGAAGTAATTTCTTATAACTTCCCTAGGGTCACCTTTGCCACCTAAAGCCTGTGCTATAAATTCTAGGTTTTCTTGTAAATACTCAGCACCAAAAGCGGCTTCAACAAACTCTACAAATTTAGATGTAATATCCTCTATATAATAGTCTTCATCTGTAATTAATATAACATTATCATCAACAGGCTTAAAACTCTTATATTTACCATCATCCCACTCCCCTCCGGCATAGGCTAAACCCTCCACATCTAAGGAATATCGACCAAATATACAGCCTATACCATAGGAGATAAAGGATCTTATAACATCTTCTTTGGTTAATATATAGCTATTTCCTTTTATATCTTCATAGATTTCATCTTTATTATCAAAAATCTTAGTGATTGTAATATCTCTATCACTCACCTCTGGAGTTAATTCATCCTCCAAGCCATAGATCTCAATAAATATACGGTTTAACACCTCTTCATTGGCTTTGAGTTTTTCAAAATTACTATTAGCAAATGTCTTCCAGTTCTCATATGCAGCTTCAATAGTAGAAGGGACTTCTCCCTGCTTACTTTTATCTAATAAGGGATGGGTTACAAAGTCCCATGATGTTTCGAAGGAGTTCCAGTCCATTTGGGCGATTAAGATATTTTCTTTAACTATTTCTAGCACCCTTTGATTGTCTGAAAGCAGTATTGGGAAATTGTTAAAATCCCCTATCTGTAAATTTATAGTAGGATTTAGCATTTTAAAAATATAGTTAGATATCTTGGTGCTCATAATACCCAATATATACATTAGATTATCATGATCATTTGCAAAGGCTGACATACCAGCAACATCATGAATACTGCCAGGCTCTCTATATCGGATACTAAATCCACCACTAGTTATTAATGACCAGGTAATGGCTTCTTTGAAATAATAGCCAGGATTTCTTACAACTGAACGTTGTCTTCCCCTGTCATCCTTAAAATTCCTTATTTCAAAACCATCATTTTCCCAATTTACTACATAATCATAGTTTCCATACCACTGTCTTCTAGCTCCTCCTTTGTTATAAGGAAACCATTTGGCCTTAGACTCTATTGATGAGCTTATAGAATTAGCATTAAAACATATCTTATTGATATCCACTTCATGCCATAACCTTAAGAACCTATTATTGTCTGCTGTCGCTAATCCTTGCCTTGGATCAATCAAGGAGTTTAGAGGCAATCCCTTTTCAAAGGCTTCAATTACATTATTGCTTGCCCAATAAGCTATTGGCATTCCAGGAATTTTACCAAAATTTTCTTGATTTGATTCATAATAATAGCCACACCTAGGATTTTCGATTGCCTCTAAAGTCTTAATCCTCTGTATCTCCATTCCACCTGTAAAGTCAGAGAGCTTAATATATTGCCCTTTCTCCTCAGATTTGTTGTTTTGTAACACAAATGTGCATATAGGTACTGTTGCCTCTTCAAAAGCAGAATACTCCATTTGTATAAGGGTAGAGATATGTCTAGTTTTTATAATATATTCCCTAAGCTTTTCATAACTTTTAATAAACATCCATACAAAGGGGGACATATATGCAGAGTATCCACCTTTTTTGCACATTTCTAAATTGTTGTATATAAACACAGAGAATAAGTCGCCTCTATAGTCGTTATAGTTCTTCCCAACATATTTCTTTAAATTTTTATCGAATTTATTTAAGTAAGGGGGATTGGTTACCATTATATGGTATTTATCCATTAGCATGCCCGCTATTTTTATTAAGTTCCTTAATTGCTTTTGAGTTTTTTCTATATCTATTTCTTCCATTCTAACTTGTACAGCCTGGCCTTTTTCATGATCATCATTTATAAATTGATAAACTAAATCCTTATGAATAGGATCCAGCCTTAAAATAGAGCCTATTTCTGTAGCATTCTCAAATTCTTTTATTAGATATTTTAAATCTTTTAGGGCTTGTTCCCTATCAATTTTATCCATGTTAACGCCTAGGTAATCTAAATGACCTCTATTTATCATGGTAGAATCTTCAAAGTAGCTAAGATTATTGCTTAAGGTCCCATCTAAGGCTTTCCTATCGTGTTGTCTAGCTTTCATCATAATAGCAAAATACGCTAATTGATAGGCTCTTTTATCTATATCTAGGCCATAAAGATTTTTCTCCACAATTAGCCTTGCTGCTTCTCTTGCTGTATAGCCCTCTGATTCATATATCATTAGCAATACATCGAAAGCATAGCAAAGACAGTGTCCACTCCCCATAGCATTATCAAATACTTTAATATCCTCAGGGGAAATCTTTTCATCTACGACGGGAATTTCACCGGGCATCAGATATTTCAAGGAATCTTTTATTATGCTATTGGGATTCCTCTCTAACCAATACTTCCCCAGGGAGTTGTCTACCATATATCTTACAACCCAGTCAGTAGTAAATAACTGGGTGGCAGCGGGAATATCCTGTTTTTTTACTGTTTTTTTAGATAGGATATTTATAACCTCATCCTTCCGCTCGGAATTATAGTACTGATATAGCCAGCCAATTATCTCTACCTGTCCATTCCCATCCCTGGATTCTATATTAAAGTATTCTTCATCAATATCATGAACTAACCTATAGACTACTCCATCGGGATCATTGTAGGAGATGGTTAGAAGGAGTTCTGCGTAGTCGTTGGTCTTTTCAAATAACTCTGGTAAGTTGTCATTTAGTGCATTGCACTGCTTTATAAATAATAACTGAAACATCTTATCCATAGCTATGTTACTACCATCTGCTCTCCAGCTCTCTAAAGCCTTTAGCTCCTTATCTGTAAAACTTAGGCTGGTATCATAATAATAGGTGACAATTTCAGGTTCCCTCACTCCTTCCCTTCCTGAGGATAATATCCTCAGCCTATCGGGAAGATAGTTGTTTACCTCCATGAAACGGATGGCTATGATCCTATTAAACCAGGTATAGGCCACTTCTTCTATAATACCTTGGTAGGCTGTTTTATAGTCGGAATGCTTTGTCCTAGTTTCTAATTCCCTTACTAATCGATTATACTTTACTATATCATCTCCATAGATCTTATAAGGCTCTATATCGCCTATATCAAAGGTATACATATCACTATTCTGAGATAGGGGCTTTTCTATTCCTTCCTCTGTGATACCTAATCTAGCAGCCTTGTTTTTTATCTCCTGTATTAATCTTCTTCTGGCATATATAGCAAAATTTCTTAAAGCTGTCTTATCCATGGAATCCCCCTCTAAAACTCTATGTTTATGATGGTGTTTTCTTCAATCTCCTGTTCTAATCTCTTTCTTAAAGCTGTTAGGTATCTGTCTATGTCCTCTATGGTCTCTATCTGCCAGGAATGGGCTATGTTAATATCTCTGATACTTATATTCCTTTTCTTCTTAATTGGTTTAACAATTTCTACTTCAGAGGGTTTGGATTTATCTACCTGTAATTTCTCTGCTTGTTCCCTGGCTCTTTTTTGTAGTTCCTCTGTAATTTCGTTTAAGAATCTGATCTTTAGTTTATCGGCCTCTAATCTAAATCCATTGATCTTTGCCACATTATTGCAAGCCTCTGCCTTTTTCTCCAAATCTTTAAAGGCTCTCCTGAACCTACCCTCAAAGATATCCTCTAGCCCGTTTTTTTCTACTTCTGCTAAAACCCTTGTCTTGGCATTTTGGATTTCAACCAGTATGGGTGCTAACTCCTTATCAAGAATCTCACTATAAATCCTTGAAAATCTTTCATTTAGCTCTGGAAGTTCTTTTATAAAATTATAGGGCCTAGACATCTTAAGGATGGCCTTCATCCTATCCGTTATGGATTCTAATTCCTCGCTTAAGATATAAGCACTACTTTCGTCAAATATCTCTATATATTCCTGAGTTTTCTCCCAAATAGATTTTTGAGTACCTTCAAAGAAGGCCTTAATATATGGAAAATCATCTATAAAGTCAAGATATTCATCCTCATGTTCATGGACGTATTTATAGACATCTATGGACTTATTCATTCCTATAGTCCTATAGATAAGCCCTACACCATCCTTTAGGATGTCTTGACCAGGATAATCTCCTACGCGATATTCTTGTAGTAGGGTATTTAATTGCTGAACCATGCCTTCTGCATATTCATTAAAGCGAAGTACCATGGCATCAGTATCCTCTGGCATGACAGGGATCTTAAATACCTCTTTACCAATATTCCTTAGGCTTCTTATATATCTCTCTGGAATTACTTCTTTTTCCTCAATTAGAAGCTTATCCCCATAAGCCTTTTTAATAATGTATTCGCCTATCCGCTCTGGAGTCTCATTCAAAAGGGATACGCTATTGCCGTTTAGAGTAAATTCGATCAGTCCATCCATAAAGGCTTTAGCTATGAGCCACTCGGTATCCACATCCAGAAAACCATAGGGTGCTTTTCTAAATCTAGCTTTTATCTCCCTTATTGCTATTTTAGTGTGATTTCTTGTGCGTGTTCGTATATATTCCATTACTTCCCTAAGAGCATTTTCATTTGGTAAGCTATCGCCATCTATCCTTAGCTGGGCATCCTTCTTACCCTTTAATAGGCTATAGATATCTCCCTCATCCATTGGCGAGGTAATGTAATCAAGTTTATGATAAACTGTTTCCGCCAAACGCTCCAATGCCTCAATTAGATTGGATTTGAAATCCCTTGTCCTAAATTCCATCACGTCCCCATTTACATAGAATTTAGCATCTTTCAGGGATTCCTTTAGAAAGAGTTTGGCATTGTTCTCATGGGTGGTTTTATCACGATATTTTCCTTCTCTAATCTTTTCATACTCGGCTATTTGGGTGGTATTGGGTTTTCGAAGGAATTTCTCAATCTTCATTGATCGCCTAAGCTCATTTAAAAAGCTAATATCTTCTGGTAGATCCACATAAACATCTTGACTAGTGCTACTTAGCATACGGAGCCTTTGGTCCTGACCATTATATTCGGAAAGAGGGGTTATAATCTTAACTCCAAAATCAAAGGCTTGGTTGATCCTATATGGAACATCGTCCAGGGTTCTATTAAACTCAAAGAGATACCGGTTGTTATATCCCCCAATACTAATCCTTTCGTCGGTAAATATATCTGCAAAAACAATTTCCGAAAGCTTTCGTATCAGTTCTGTCTGTTGAATATCCTCAGACTCTATCATACGGTTAATCTCTTGCTCCTCATCGGTAAGGAAAATGTAAATATCACCAGTTTTTTGCACCAACATTTGCTCAACCAATATATCTAAAGCCTTAGCTACTTTGTTTTTAAGCTCTATTCTATCATCATTGACATTGGATACCATTAAGGTTGTGATATTTTCCAAGTTTGCCTCTATTTCATCTACATACTTTATTAAAAACAACACCTTTAATACATTTACATTAAAGTTATCCTCTTCCTGATTATAATTTATAGCACGGTTGCGAAGAGCCCTAGATATAACTACTGAATGACTGTGGTCTAAAAATCTTTCTAAGGGATCATAGAATATATTGAAAGGTATAATAGTGCCATCCTCTTTATCCATAAACTTTTCTGCACTTTCCTTAAAGAGAGCTAGCATGGAACGCTCTCCTTCGGATAGATGTTTGCCACTAGCACCAAATTTACGAATAGAGGTAAGAACCTTGGCTAATATATCAAATTGATAGGGTATAAAAGGATATACCTGGCAAAACTCCTTTTTATCCCTGTAAGTCTTTTTCTCCACCTTGTCATTGAATACTATAAGGTTTTTTAGAACAGTTTCCTTGTTTTCATAGAGAACTTCAAGAGTTTTATTGGCTGTTTCGGTCTTTTCAAGGATTCTATGCTTTATAACATCATCTACATTGGCAGATGTAAGGCTTAGTCTGGTGTCAAATCTTCCCTGAATTTTTGAAAAATCTTCGCCTATGACTTGAGTTATAGAGTCAATATCCTGCTGGCTGGTAACCACCACCCAGGCCTTTCCCTTGCAAAAAATACCTAGCTCCTCAGTTATGGTCTGTAGGTTTAACATAAGGTCAGAGTTATCTCCAATATATTGCCCCACTTCATCTACTAAGAAAACTACATGATGATTGTTGCCTTTTGAATCTATGTAATCGCTCACCATATTAGCAAATCTTTTTATGCTTATCTCGTAGGGCCTTATTGTGCTTTCTGCCCAAATTCTTGCAGATTCTAAACTCATAATATCTAAGGCTACTAGGGTTTGAATTACTCTATCCTTTAAGAAGTTAAACTTATGCCGTGAGGCTACCCATTCCTCGTTCCACAACTCAAAATATTTGGCTTTAAATTCCTCGTAGCGTCCATCTTCATCTAGTTGCCTTTCCAATGCAGCCAAGTGAGGATCAATACTATAACCAAGTTTTTGGTTGAAAACTTTTAAAAAAACATTGAGGATACTATCCTTATTCTTTTTCCCTGATGTCTCACTTTCAGAATCTATATTGAACAAAATAGCATCAGTGCTAACGGAACTGGCTAGCTCGATATTAGCAATTATTGCAGGGTCTTTTATTTTCCCGTCCTCAATAAAGTAATCTATTGCCCTTTTACCCCCAACCTCACGATTTTCCAAAAGGTAGGACAATATTTTTAAGAAGTGACTTTTACCGCTGCCAAAGAAGCCAGATATCCATACTCCCATCTTGTCCGTGTAGCCATTGATGCTTTTTACGTAGCTAGCAAAGAAATCTCTAAAATGCTTTTGCATCTCCTGGGTTACTACATACTCTTCTAGTTCGTTTTTTACTATACTTACATCATCTTGACCAACCTTAACAACCCCTCTAATGTCCCTATCAATAGGTTTTGCAAACATATCCTTTATTAACATGATACCCCTCCATTATCTACTAGTGGAAATGCTCTATAATAATGATCATCTTTGAATTCAGAAAATAACCTTAGGGTCTGACCATCATATTTGCCTGGATAAAAAAGCACCACTGGCAATCTGTCAAATACCTGGTGCAACTTATTTAAAATGCTATGTGATCGTACAAAAGGAAAGATTTTTCCTACTCCCGTAATAAATACTATGGCCTTCTCTGGCGTGTTTTGTATTATGTAATCAACTAGATAGTTGTTTTTATTCTCTGGAGATAATAAATTAGTGATGGATCTAATTAAATAATCCATGCCATATTTTTCTTCAAATTCAACACAAGCTTCATAAAAGCCCTCTTTTTCAATATAATCTAGCAGAATATCATATATATCAAACACCTTCAATTCATATCCCGTTAGGTTTGGGTTATATTTTCTTTGTAGGTTTTCTATGTATTCTCTTACCTTTAGTTCATCAGTAGGACAATAGTCAAATACATAATAACCTACTTCATTTCCCAGTCCCTTGTTTTCCAAAAAACTCTTTTTACTTATTTCTATCTCTATCTGATTAAGACGCTCATCTATTGTCATAATAACACCCCTGTAATAGCAGCAAAATATGGATATAAGGAAGGTACTTTTAGTCTATTTTCTAATGAGACATCCATTATCGGTTTTTGATATACGGTATATTTACCTTCATCTTTTAATAGATTTGCTTCACGTAGATATGTTTTATAAGCTACTCTTAACCTTTCTTTAGTTTCTTCTGTGTATCCAGCTACCTTTTCACTCTGCTCTGATTTGTTTTTTAAAAATATTCTAACGGCCCTATCTTCAAATACTTTTGTTCCCGTAAGTAATGCTTCTCTATAAACCTCGTACATGAATTCAAAGAATAATCTATCTGTCATCATAATGCCTAGTAAATTTACAAGCTTTTGGTCTGAAACATTGAGCTTGGGAAACAGCTCTATTATATCTTTGGGTAGAGCATTAACCCTTCTAGCCATCTCGTTTATCATCTTTTTACCATAGCTTGGGGATGGTGCCATAAACAGATTCTTCTCTTCCTGTTCTTTTTTAATATCGGCTTCTGTCTTTCCTTTGCTAAGCTCATCAATATATTTTTTAAACTCCTGAAACCAAAATCCCTTACTAACAGCACCGGCGCTATATTTTAGCTTTTGCATGTTTGACACTCCTTCTTATATAAAAAATCGCACATATTATTACATTTATTATAAAATAAGTGCTGTAACCAAATTGATATAAAACAAATTCAAATATCTATCAAATCATTTTTGTTTAAATTAACTTCGATTACTTTCCATTATCTAGCTATTATTAACTCTTTAGTAAGCCTATTACTTCAATTATAGCTTAATAACTCTAGTGTTACAACCTTGCTTTTATTCGG